>Ga0180008_1000160_pt1 | contig 68887 bp, 54 predicted proteins | sample MM_PW_MetaG_FD_121121 | JGI IMG/M metagenome (GOLD analysis project Ga0180008, IMG submission 121121) | Groundwater microbial communities from the Aspo Hard Rock Laboratory (HRL) deep subsurface site, Sweden - MM_PW_MetaG | ecosystem: Environmental > Aquatic > Deep subsurface > Groundwater... | reverse complement strand
CATTACAACGAGCAGCATCCGCACAGCGCCTTGAAATATCGGTCGCCGAGAGAGTTTAGGCGTTTGGCAGCAGCATCAATTTAACGGGGAGTTGGTGTCCGGTCTGGTAGGGGCAAGTCCAGTAGCCCGCAATGGCCATTGACTGCTTTGAGCGGAATACGGCTGTTTTACCTACTAGCTCTTTACTGTTGGTGCGGTTGAACAGCATGTCGCCATCGAGTGCCATGTATTTGTGCCGGTCTTTCTCAGCGATATCGACATACTTGAGCGAACCATAGTTCATGGCGCCGGCGTAGGTTAAGTTGTTCATGCGCAACATCGGAAACTCGCCTTGAGTTTCATCCGCTTTGGCGGATGTGCCATAGCGCACATCCGAGGCAAGATCGCGGATAGTGCCGACTGGAAAATTGTGAGGGTTAGTGATTGGATTCCCAAACATCTCCAGAAAAACAGCACGCAAAAAATCGTCGGCGAGCGTCAGGGCTTCGCAGCGTTTACTGCGGATGCTGTCAGCTTTGTCAAGGATGGCTGCGATGCGTTTTTGTTCATTCAGTGGCGGGGAAAATATTGTCTTGGCGTAGAAGTCCTCACGATTTAAGCCAGGTATCGAGGTGGTGATAGCCAGCTTTCCGAGTTCAAGTGCACTTAGCGCATGGAAGAGGTATCTAAGGTCGTACTGCTGTTTATCTTTGATCTCAAGGTAGTAAGCCGTATCGATGATCCAGCCACCCTTAGGGATGCTCCGATCAACTTGTCGTGCAGCCGCGGCAAGTTGCAATTTTCCAGGCACCTACAGCGTCATTGGACGAAAAGTGACCGAAAAATCATGTACGGAGAGCTTTTTCGACCGGTTCTCCGTGTTAAACGCGAACCTCACCCATACCCATGAGCTGTTTTCGAACCCTCCACAGGTTTGCCAGGGCGAACAGCGTGGTCAACTGAGCCGTGTTTTTCATCAGCCCACGAAAACGTACTTTCACGTAACCAAACTGCCGCTTGATCACGCGAAACGGATGCTCGACCTTGGCCCGTGTCTGAGCCTTGCAGAACTCGATCTTGCGCTTGGCTTTGTACAGTACGCTGCGCTGGTTCAGCTTGGAATAGGTGCTGCGACGCGCTGCAATCTGCCAGATCACCCCCCGATTTTCATGCACTTCGCGCCTTTCGACACCGGTGTAACCGGCATCTGCATACACGGCGTTTTCTTCGCCATGCAGCAGTTCAGCCACCTGCGTGACATCGGCCACATTGGCAGCGGTGCCATGGACGTGATGCACCAGGCCGGACTCGACATCGGCACCGATGTGCGCCTTCATCCCGAAGAAATACTGACCGCCTTTCTTGGTCTGGTGCATCTCGGGATCACGCTTGCCTTCTTTATTTTTGGTCGAGCTGGGGGCATGAATAATGGTGGCATCGACGATGGTGCCTTGGCGCAGCGACAGGCCTTTTTCCTGCAGATAACCATTGATGACCGCAAGGATTGCCGGTGCGAGCTGATGCTTCTCCAGCAAGTGCCGGAAGTTCATGATCGTGGTGTCTTCGGGGATTGGCGCGCTCAGCGTCAGGCGTGCGAACTGGCGCATGGGCGTGATTTCGTAGAGCGCTTCTTCCATGGCCGGGTCGCTCAGGGAGAACCAGTTCTGCAACAGATGGATGCGCAGCATGGTTTCCAGAGGATAGGGTTTTCTACCGCCGCCGGCCTTGGGGTAGAACGGTTCGATCAGCTCCAGCAGGCCTGCCCAGGGCACCACCTGATCCATTTCGGCGAGGAAGCGCTCTCGGCGGGTTTGCTTGCGCTTGCCGGCGTACTCAAAGTCGGAAAAGCTCATCTGGCTCATGGGCGGCTCGGATCAGGTGTTGCGGGGATTCTCGCATAACTGAAGGCTTGTTCGGAGATTCCCTAGAGGTTGGCGTGCTGCGGGCATCGGTTTCATAGGGCAAGACTGATTGTTGCTGATTTGAAAAAAATCTTTTTCAATCGTCTGGATTTATTGGGGCGGCTGTTTTGGATTATTCTTCTAATGGCGTTAAACCATGGGTTATAGGTTTTAATGTAGGGCTTATACCGAGTTTATAGATTTTTCGTGTCAGCTGACTCACCTGATTTGTTCTGCGGCTAGTAGCGCTTAATCTGTATCGCTGACGCTTTACACGAAATCTATTGTTGGCAAAAACCTTCCAGAAGCTTCTGTTCGTACCCCCTGCCAAAACCAGCGGCCACCCTTTCCTTGGCTTGTTTGCTCGCACCCCTGAGGGAACAGCTATGTACTCACCAATTGAGCTTACACACTATGACGGATGACAATTGCAGCAACGCTGGGAGGCGCTCATTAAGCGGTGCCGGGCGAATTCTTTTCTCGCTACTTGTAATGTGTGTAGCGCTGGCATTGATTTATGGCGGTGCCAAGCTTCTGGCCTTGGGCGGTTCAAGTTATTACTTGCTGGCAGGGCTGGCTTACGTCGTGCTGGCTGTACTCGCATTCTTGCGCAAGAAAGTCAGTATTGTACTTTCCATTCTGATATTTCTTGCCACTTGCGGCTGGGCTTTTTACGAAGTTGGCCAGTTCAGTTACTGGCAATTGCTGCCTCGCCTGGTTGTTCCAGCCATCATCCTGACCCTGAGCCTGTGGGTCGGAGCTGCGCTACCCGATACCGCGTCGGGCACACGTCGAGCCGCCAATCGCGCCGGGTTTGCTGTGTTCCTGGCCTTGATCGCCACGTTCATCGCGGCCTTCTTCCCGCATGGCGTGATCTCCAAACCGATTGCAGCTGGTAGCCAGGCAATCCCGGATGCAACCGCTGAGGCCCCGGAGAACTGGGAGTTCTTCGGGCGCAACGCTTCGGGAACGCGCTTTGCCCCCTACACACAAATTACCCCGGAAAACGTTAAGGATCTGCAAGTTGCCTGGACCTACCGGACCGGTCGTAGAACTACCGGCCCAGGTGCCGGCGTCGACGAGAACACGCCGTTGCAGATTGGCAACGTGCTCTACTCGTGCACTCCGGAAAACCTGATCACCGCGCTGGATGGCGACAGCGGCAAACCGCTCTGGAAGTTCGATCCGCACGCTAAGAGCGCCGAGCACGTGACCTGTCGAGGTGTGGGCTATTACGACATCGACCGCGACGACAGCCTGAGCGCCGAGGCCAAGGCCTCGCATGCCAGCGAACAGCAATGTCGCCAGCGCATTCTGGTGTCGTCGGTGGATGCCCGCTTGTTTGCTCTGGACGCACACACTGGCAACCTGTGCCCTAACTTTGGCGAGCAAGGTTTCGTTGACCTCAAGAAAGGCATGGGACCAACGGAAAACAGCAAGCGCTACCACCCGACATCGCTGCCGGTCGTCATGGGCCACCTCACGGTGGTGGGTGGTTGGGTACGTGACATCGTGGCCGGCGAGCCTTCCGGTGCCGTACGTGCATTCGATGTGCTGACCGGTGCGCTGGTATGGGCGTGGGATGTCGGCGCGCCCGAGGGCACCGACACAGCGGCGGCTGACCATCAGTTCGCGCTGGAAACACCTAACGTATGGACCGTTCCTACCTACGATAAGGAATTGAACCTGGTCTACCTGCCAACCGGTAACGGCCCGCCTGACTATTGGGGTGGCGACCGGAATCAGGTGAAGGAGAAGTTCGGCACAGCGATTGTCGCGGTCGACGCGTCGACGGGTAAGGCGAAGTGGGTTTACCAGACTGTCCATCATGATGTCTGGGACTACGACCTGCCGTCGCAACCCGTGCTCTACGAAATGAACAATGCGCAAGGGGTGAAGACCCCGGTGCTGATTCAGACCACCAAGACCGGCAATATCTTCGTACTGGACCGCCGTACTGGTCAGCCCGTCACAGAAGTCCAGGAACGCCCTGTTCCCACCTTACCGGCTGCAGAAGGCGAACACCTTTCGCCAACCCAACCGTTCTCGACCGGCATGCCGGTGATTGGTGCGGACCCACTGACCGAGCAATCGATGTGGGGGGTATCCACCTTCGACCAACTCTACTGCCGCATCATGTTCAAGGACTCGGTATACGTCGGCCCGTTCACACCGCCCACCGAGAAGCCGTACATTGAATGGCCCGGGCTGCTGGGTGGCATGAACTGGGGTGGTATTTCCATCGATGAAAACACCGGCATGATGTTCGTCAACGACATGCGCATGCCGTTGCGCATGTCGCTGGTAACCCAGGAAAACACCCGCAAGTACAAAGTCTCGACCGATGAAGTGCCTGGTTTCATGGGCACCATTCGCCCGCAGGTTGCAGGTATCTATGGCGGCGTGAAGATCGACATTCTCCAGTCGCCGCTGGGCGTGCCATGCAATACCCCACCGTTTGGCAGCATGAGCGCGATCGACCTGAATACCCAGAAGCTGGTATGGCAGGTGCCACTGGGCACGGTTCAGGATACTGGCCCCCTGGGGATCAAGACGCATATGCAGATCCCGCTGGGTATGCCGACGCTGGGTGGCCCGACCTCGACGGCATCCGGCCTGGTGTTCTTCGCTGGCACTCAGGACTACTACCTGCGTGCACTCGACTCGAAAACCGGCAAGGAAGTCTGGAAGGCCCGCTTGCCAGTGGGCGCCGTGGCGGCCCCGCTGATCTACAAGTCGCCCGCCACCGGCAAACAGTACGTGGTGATCTCCGCTGGCGGTATGAGCCACTCGCCAGATGTGGGCGACTACATCATCGCGTACGCGCTGCCTGACAGCAGCAAGCTGTAACGCTTCGTTGATGCGCTGAGACAAATCCCCGTTCGCGGGGATTTGTCTTGTCAGTCGGCCCGCTCGCAAGCCTGGGCTGTGCAACGATTTCTCATGCTAGGGGGCCTGCCCACCATGTCATTACCACTCAGCACCGTGCTGGCCCGTAGCCTGTGCTGCGGCTTATCTCTGTGTTTATTGCCCCTGCCTTGCGCACTGGCAGGCACTGCCAGCCTGATGACGCAACCTACGCTCACTGGCAACTGGGGCGGCCAGCGCCAGAAGATGGAAGAGCAAGGCATAAAGCTGACGGGTGACTACACCTCGGAAACGCTTTCCAACCTGAATGGCGGCATCAAACGTGGCACCCGCTATGCACAACAGATACGTCTGGGCGCGCAGTTTGACTTGAGCAAACTGCTCGACATTCCAGATGCAGGTCGCGTGCAGGTGCTGGTCAATGACCGTCGCGGCCACAGTGCCACCGAAGACCTGATTGGCAACCGCATGTCCGCGCAAGAAATCTATGGGGGCGAGTACACCCGGCTGACGGAGTTGAGTTACCAGCGCAATCTGTTCTCCCCGGATCTGTCCGCCAAGGTTGGCTACATGGTCATGGGTACCGAGTTTGGTGGCATGCCGATCCTGGCCAACTTTGTCAGCGCCGGCTTTTGTGCCCACCCGTTGACCATGTCCAGCGGCAGTGGCTGGGGTAACTATCCGACAGCCCATTGGGGGGGCGAGTTGCGTTATGACGTCAACCCGTCGCTGACGCTGCAAACGGCGCTGTTCCAAGTCAACCCGGAGTACAACGCGCGCGTATCCAAAGCCTTCGCCATGCCCAGCAATGGTACGACGGGGGCCATCATGCCGCTGGAGGCGATCATCAATAACCGCGCTTTCCTGAACGGGCAGTACAAGGTGGGCTGGTACTACGACACCTCCGATTACCCCAAGATTGGCGGTACCGGTATAAGCAGCAGTCGTACCGGCGCTTACTTGCTGGTAGACCAGGCGATCTGGCGCGATGAGCAAGACCCTGCCAGTGCCCTAAGGTTGTTCGGGCAAGCTGCCACCAGTAACGCTGCGACCTCACCAATGCGTCGCTGGTACTCAATGGGCCTAGTTAGGCAAAAGCCGTTTGATAGCCGCCCTCAAGACTCCATTTCCTTTGGCTATGGCCGCGCCGTGATCAACCCGCGTACCCGCGATGTGCAGGAAGCCGCTGCAGTCGGTGCAGAGCAATATGCCATGTTCAGTGGCCTGGATAGCGGCGAGCAAGTGCTGGAGCTGAACTACGGTGCGCAAGTGACCCCCTGGTTACTGCTGCGCCCTGACGTGCAGTACTACATCGAGCCTGGTGCATTCTTTGGAAAGCAAAGAGGAAACGCGCTGGCGGTTGGGTTGCAAGTAAAAATGACGCTTTAATGGCTTTCCTTAGTTGGTCTGTGGCTCTGTATTTGAAGTGAGCATAGGATGTCTGCTGGCTTGTTTTTGGCTATGCGAAAATATGTTGGGGTTTCAAGGGGGGAGCCATGATCTTTGATTCAGGTAGGGTATTTTGCCTTTTGATGGGCTGGTATGGTGGATTGTTGTTAAGCGCTTCATCGAGACTGAACTGAAAGGTTGGATCCTGATCTTCGCAGCCAAACAGTGCATAGGTGTTGCGGCACATCGCCTCACTGACGGCCGATGGTCAGCCCATAAGGCGGATCACCCATTCAGTAAAAAAATACTCAAGCACTACCTGGTATGTCCAAACGTACCAGGTGCTGAACATGAACCTTCGCAAAACCTCAAGCCTCACCCAGTCTGAACTCGCTATTCAGATCGAACGCTTGGTGAATGCCATCGAGCGTACCGACAGGCCAGCCTTTGACATTGGTCAAAGCTCATCCGGTCAGGAGCGGGTACATAACACCCGGCTCGCCAGGTACTTCGGCGGTATCCAGCAGATGTTCGATCTCTTCGATGATCGCACCATCTATACCTACAGTGAGCATCTGCAGACCTTCTGGCTGGCCTGTCAGGACATTGGTCTGGAGCGAGGGCCTGCAGGTCTAACCTGTCTCAATGATGAGAGGACGATGTACCTCGACTTCGAGCGTGCCATGAATGCCCTGGTGGCGAAGATCCGTCAGTTGACCCGTAGTAAATGGTATCAACGGAAGGCGAGTGATCGCCGTTATGAGGCCGGGAAGAAGCAAACGGTCATCACCGACTATGTAAACAGGGTGCTGGAACGCTACTCCCGTACCGTGGTGGTACGTGTCGACCTGCATTACCTAACAGGCGCACATGCCCGTTTGCGTATTGAACATGTCTTCAAGGATCTGGATGGGCTGATTCGAGCACGTGAGCGCGATCCAATTTTCCAGCATGAAACGGGCTATATCTGTTCCGTCGAGCAAGGCGATGCAAGGGGCTATCACGTTCACGCCGCCTTCTTCTTCAATGGAGCTGAGGTCCGCAGTGACTTTTATAAAGCACAGCAGATTGGTGAGTTGTGGGAGCAGCTCACCGCTGGGCGTGGTTACTACTACAGCTGCAACGCTGAGAAGGACCAATATGGCGATGAAGTCGGAATCGGAACGATCAAGCGGGATGATATCCAGGCACGCACTAAGGTCGTCAAGGCTATGCACTACTTGACCAAGGATACTCAGTACCTGCACCTCAAGCCTGCGAGAGCGAAAGCCTTCCGAACGGGCTGCATTCGGAGGTCACTGCTTGAAAATTTTACAGGTTGAATGCGTTGCGCTGGTTCAGGTTTGTCCGAACGGTTAAGGTTCGGCTATTCGTAATAGCACAGCGCAGAGAAGCCATTGGTCGTCATCCGCTGACCCCTCACCCTCTCTGCGATCCACAGTAGACAAGGATTCCTCTCGCGTGAACCAACAAAACCTAGCCGACTTCATTTGGAACGTGGCCGACGTGCTACGTGGCGATTTCAGGCAGTCCGAGTTCGGTCGCATCATCCTGCCGTTCACCGTATTGCGTCGGCTGGAGTGTGTTCTGGAGCCGACTCGTGACAAGGTACGTAGCCAGTATCAGTCCATGCAGGCCAGCGGTGTGGACATGGACCTGATTCTGCCTGCCACCGCCGGGGCCACCTTCTATAACGTCTCACAGTTCGCCCTAGACAGTGTTGGCTCCACCAGCACCCGCGCCAACTTGGAAGACTACATCGCCAAGTTCTCCGCCAACGCCCGTCAGGTGTTCGAGCACTTCGCCTTCGATGGCTGGTTGAGCAAGTTGGAAAATGCCAACCTGCTGTATCTGGTGACGCAGAAGTTCGCCAGTATTGACCTGCACCCCAACGTCATCAGCAACCACGAAATGGGCCTGGTGTTCGAGCACCTGATCCGCAAGTTTGCTGAATCCGCCAACGACACTGCCGGGGAGTTCTTCACCCCGCGTGACGTGGTACGTCTGGCCACTACACTGATTTTCGCCCCTGATCATCAGGCGCTGAATGGCGATGGCGTGGTGCGTACTGTATACGACTGCGCCGCCGGCACAGGCGGCTTCCTGTCGTCAGCCATCGAGCAGGTGGCCGAGTGGAACCCCAATGCCCGCTTGGTACCCTACGCTCAGGAATTGAACCCGGAAACCTACGCCATTTCGGTGGCGGACAAGCTGATTCAGGGTTATGACACCAAAAACATCAAGTTAGGCAACACCCTATCCAACGACCTGCTGCCCCATGAGCAGTTCGACTACTGCCTGGCCAACCCTCCGTTCGGGGTGAAGTGGGAGAAAGTGCAGAAGCAGGTGCAGGACGAGCAAACTAGCCTCGGTTTCGCCGGGCGCTTCGGTGCCGGCTTGCCACGGGTGGGCGATGGTTCGCTACTGTTCCTTATGCACCTGTTGTCCAAGCGTAAACCGGCGGAGCAGGGGGGGACGCGCATCGGCATCGTCCTGTCCGGTTCGCCATTGTTTAACGGTGGCGCGGGTTCCGGCGAGTCGGAGATTCGCCGCTGGATTCTGGAGAACGACTGGCTGGAGGCGATCATCGCCCTGCCTAATGACCTGTTCTACAACACCGGTATCGGCACCTATATCTGGGTGTTATCCAACCATAAAGACGCTGCGCGCAAAGGCCAGGTGCAACTGATCGACGCTACCGCCATGCACGTGCCTATGCGCAAAAGCCTGGGCAGCAAGCGCAAGTTTCTTTCTGAAGATCAGATCGCCGAAATAGCCAAGCTGCACGAGGCTGGTGAAAACGCAGCGAATAGCAAGGTGTTCCCCAGCACCGACTTCGGCTACCGGCGCATCACCGTCGAGCGCCCGCTGCGCCTGCGCTTCTCGGTTACTTCGGATAAGCTTGCCGCTTATCAAGCCACCAAAGGTGCCGATCAGGCCGAAGCGTTTACCAAGGTCGAGGGCAGCTTCGATAATCTGCCAGCTTTCCTCAACGCCACCGGCATCAAGAAACTCGGCAAGGGTGCACTGAAAGCCGTACTAGCTTGCTTCGGCGAGCGTGATGTTGACGCCCAACCGGTGCTGGACGACAAAGGCAATGTGCAGGCCGATAGCGACCTGCGTGGAAACGAGAACGTACCGCTGAACCAGCCCATCGACGATTACTTCGCTCGCGAAGTGCTACCCCATGTGCCGGATGCCTGGATTGATACCAGCAAGACCGACGCGAAGGATGGGCTGATCGGCATCGTCGGTTACGAGATCAATTTCAACCGGTACTTCTACGTCTACCAGCCACCGCGTGCGTTGGCGGAGATCGATGCGGACTTGAAGGCTGTGGAAGCCGAGATCGCCGCGCTGCTGGGTGAGGTGACGGCGTGAGTCATTACAAACCCTATCGGGTGTATAAGGATTCCGGGATAGAGTGGCTGGGGGCGGTGCCGGAACATTGGGCGGTTAAGCGCCTAAAGTTTGCTGCAGCTTTAAATCCAGCGGTTCGCCTGGACCTACTAGATAATCAGGATCGTGATGTTTCTTTTCTTCCTATGGAAGCCATAGGAGAGGACGGAACTCTCAATTTTGAACAGACCCGGCCTGTGCGCGATGTACGCAATGGTTATTCCTACTTTGAAGACGGAGATGTGGCGTTCGCAAAGGTCACGCCATGCTTTGAAAATGGAAAGGGGGCTCTAATGCAAGGGCTGCTGGATTCCGCGGGCTTCGGCACGACCGAACTGACGGTTCTCCGACCCAACACAAAAACCACGGACGCTCGTTACCTCCACTACGTTGTGCAGAGCACGCGGTTCCGAGCACTCGGTGTAGGTGCCATGACCGGGGCTGGTGGTTTAAAACGCGTCCCAGATGAATTCACACGAAACTTCCCTACAGCGTTACCTGATCGTATTGAACAGGAATTCATCGCCAGCCACCTCGACCGCGAAACCAGCCGCATCGACGCGCTGGTGGAGAAGAAAACCTGCTTTATAGAACTGCTGCACGAAAAGCGTCAGGCGCTGATCACCCATGCCGTCACCAAAGGCCTCGACCCGACGGTGAAGATGAGAGAATCCGGCGTGGAGTGGCTGGGAGAAGTGCCGGAGCATTGGGAGGTCTCTCCACTGAAATACATCGTCGCCTTCCGAAGCGGCGGCACACCTAGCAAAGACAACCTAGCCTTCTGGGATGGGGATATACCGTGGGCTTCCGCTAAAGATCTGAAAGTTAACCAACTGCATGACACCCAAGATCACTTGACGGAGCTTGCTATAGCTTCCAACGCTGCGTCACTGATTTCTGCAGGCAGTGTCCTAGTGGTGGTGAGGGGAATGATTCTGGCTAGGATCTTTCCTGTAGTCGAAGCCATGGTTCCCATGGCGATCAACCAAGACTTGAAAGCCCTCCAGGCTTCCAAAAAATTAGAAGGAAAATTCCTCGCGCATTTACTCCGAGGCTTGGCTAGTGAGTCGTTGCGTCGTCTTGAGGAAGCGGGGCACGGGACCAAAGCTCTTCGCATGGAGGCATGGACATCCATGCAGCTGACTGTGCCACCTGTTGGGGAGCAACGTTTAATTCTTGCGTACCTCGATAGCGAGACTGAGCGACTTGATAATCTACTCAGCAAAACCGAACGCAGCATCGAACTACTAAAAGAACGCCGCTCCGCCTTGATCACCGCCGCCGTTACCGGCCAGATCGACCTGCGGGAGGCTGTATGAGTCAGGGCCGCAGCATTCGTCTGTTTCTGGTGGACGGCACGCCCACTGGCCTGCTCACTGCCGAGATCATGAACTGGACCGGACATGTGTTGACCGGCCCGCGTAGTAAACTGGCCGAGTTGGTACAGCGGCCCGAGTGCGGGCGTACTGGCGTGTACTTTTTGGTCGGTCCAGACCCGGACAACAGCCTGCGCTCAAAGGTATATATCGGCGAGTCAGATGACGTGGCTAAGCGTCTCAAACAGCACAACCGCCCGGAGGGCTCCGAGGGTACGGCGGGCGGCAAGGACTTCTGGGAAAAGGTTTGCCTTGTCACCAGCAAGGACCAGAATCTGACCAAGACCCATGTGAAACACTTGGAAAGCCTGCTTATTGGCATTGCTAATAATGTAGGGCGATGCGAGTTGATCAATGGCACTGCGCACGATTATGGCAGCCTGCCGGAGTCCGATCGCGCTGATATGGCCTTCTTCCTGGAGCAGATTCGCACCGTGCTGCCGGTGCTGGGCTTCGACTTTTTGCGTGAGCTGAGCAAGCCTTTCGCCGCCGTGAGTGTCAGCTCGGCCACTTCGGTCAGCCACTCGCCGCGCTTCAATCTTGAGGTGCCCCGCTATCGCCTCAGCGCCCAAGGGCAGGAAATCGACGGTGAGTTCTTTGTGCTCAAGGGCTCCAAGGCACGTCCTGAGTGGGTAGGTACCGAGCGCGGCTATCAGGGTCTATTCAAGCAACTGGTGGCAGACGGCGTGCTGGTAGCTGAGGGCGGCGAGCATATGGTCTTTCGCGACGACTACGCGTTCTCCAGCCCGAGCGCGGCTGCCGCCGTAGTCTGCGGCCGTGCCGCCAACGGTCGTACTTCCTGGGTGGTTGAAGGTACGGGGCAAAGCTACGCGGCCTGGCAGGATCAGCAGTTAATCACAGTTACTCCTGAGCCGGAGGCAGAATGAGCAAGTCTTAAGCTTAACTGTTCAGCACAACGAATCAGTCGTCAGGCACCCATAACTTTACAAGGGTGTCATGAGTCTGGAGCTTATTGCCGATTACTGGGCTGAGTGACTTTGTATTTGATGAATATTTGACTGGTGGCTCGTTCTCTCGGCACCAAGCACTAGACAAAATCAAGACCAATTTTAGACAAACTGCCTCTCTCAGATAGGGGCCGACCAGACGAAGGATCGCCCCATGAGCCACATCCACCACGAATGCGAACTCGAACGCCATATCGTCGAGCAACTGGCTGCTGCTGGTTGGTTGGTCGGCAAGTCAGCCGACTATGACGCGGCAAGGGCGCTGTTCCCTGATGATGTGCTCGGCTGGCTGGAGGAAAGCCAGCCGCAGGCCATGGCCAAGCTGCAAGTTATGAATGGTGCAGGCACTCGCCATGTGGTGCTTGATCGGCTGGTCAAACAGCTGGAAAACAAGGTCGATGGTGGCACGGTAAACCTGCTGCGTTACGGCTTCGCCGTGGCCGGTGGCGGCACCTTAGTCATGAGCCAAGGCTTACCAGAAGATGATCGCAACGAGACGGTGATTGCACGCTACGCTGCCAACCGCCTGCGTGTGGTGCCGCAGTTGCGTTACTCGTTGGACAAGACCGACGAGATCGACCTGGCTTTCTTTATCAATGGCATTCCGGTGGCCACGGTGGAGCTGAAAACCGACTTCACACAGTCGGTACAGGCCGCTATGCAGCAGTACTGCATGGATCGCAAGCCTGAGCGTAAGAGCGGCGGTCTGGAACCGCTACTGACCTTCAAGCGTGGTGCGGTGGTGCATTTCGCCATGAGCGACAGCGACATCCGCATGACCACCAAATTGGCGGGTGGCTCGACCTTCTTCCTGCCGTTCAATCGGGGTAACGATGGCGCAGCCGGCAACCCGTCCGGCGGCGACAACAGCTATCCGGTGAGCTACCTCTGGGAGCGAGTGCTGCAGAAGGACAATTGGCTGCACATCTTCCACCGTTTTGTGCTGCAGGAGCGCAAGGAAGCCCAGGATGTCAACGGCAAGACCTACTTCAAGGAAGGCCTGATTTTCCCACGGTTTCACCAGTGGGAAGGCGTGACCAAGATGATCGATGCCGTGCGCATCGAAGGGGCGGGACAACCCTACCTGATCCAGCACAGTGCTGGCTCGGGCAAGACCAATACCATCGCCTGGACCGCGCATTCACTGATCCGTGTGCGGCGTCCGGATGGCGAACCGTACTTCCATAGTGTGATCGTGGTGACCGACCGCCAAGTGCTGGATCAACAGTTGCAAGACGCCATTCAGCAGATCGAGCATCAAGCCGGGGTGGTGTGCGCCATCGACCGTCAACAATCCAGCTTGCCCAAGAGCCAGCAGTTGGCCAAGGCAATGCTGGAGGGTGTGCCAATCATTGTCTGCACCCTGCAAACCTTCCCCTATGCGCAGAAAACCATTCTCGGCGAGCAGAGCCTGCGCGGCCGTCGCTTCGCTATCATCATTGACGAGGCGCACAGCTCGACTGGGGGCAGTACTGCCGATGACCTGCGCTATGTGCTGACTGGACAGAGCGAGGCCGAGTGGGAAAAGCTCTCCAAGGAAGCGCGTCTATCCGTATGGCAGGCCTCGCGTAGCCGACCGGGTAACGCAAGCTACTTTGCCTTCACCGCCACGCCCAAGCATTCGACCCTCAGCCTGTTTGGTCGTCCGCGCAACCCGGCGCTGCCTGTGAGCCAGGACAACCCGCCGGCTCCGTTCCATCTCTACACCATGCAGCAGGCCATCGAGGAAGGTTTCATTCTGGATGTACTGAAGAACTACACCAGTTACAACGTGGCCTTCAAAATCGGCAGCGAGTTCGTTGATGACACGCGTGTGGACGAAAAGAGCGCCCGGCGTAAGTTGGCCAAATGGCTGGCACTCAACCCGGTGAACGTCGGACAGAAGGTCGAGCTGATCGTTGAGCACTTCCGCAAAAACGTGGCTCACCTGCTCGGTGGCCAGGCCAAGGCAATGGTAGTGACCAGTTCCCGTGCAGCAGCGGTGAAGTATCACCTGGCGTTGCATGATTACTGTCAGCGCAAGGGCTACGACAATGTGCAGGCCATGGTGGCCTTCTCTGGCGAAGTACCTAACAGCGATGTAGAAGAAAGCAGCCTGCCTGCGGATCATCAGTTCAGCGAAACCAACCTGAACCCTGGCTTACATGGGCGCGATATGCGCAAGGTGTTCGATACCCCTGATTACCGGGTGATGATCGTCGCCAACAAGTACCAGACCGGCTTCGACCAGCCCAAGCTGGTGGCCATGTACCTGGACAAGAAGATCTCCGGCGTCGAGGCAGTGCAGACCCTCTCGCGCCTGAACCGCACCTTCCCCGGTAAAGACAAGACCTACGTCATCGACTTTGCCAATGAGGCCGAGGAAATCCTCGCGGGGTTCAAAACCTTCTACCGCGATGCCCAGGTGACGGACATTCAGGACCCGAACATCGTCTACGACATCAAACAACGGCTGGATGGCATGTTCATTTATGAGCAGGCCGAGGTCGAGGTGTTCGGCAATGCCATCGTTGACCTGAATGTCACGCACCAGAAACTCTACTCGCTGACTCAGTCGGCAACCGACCGCTTCAATGGCAAACTAAAGACGCTCAACGATGCTATCGACCAGTGGGAAAAGGCCTGGGAGACTGCCCATGCCAGCGGTGACGACAAGGGAATGGAGTATGCCGACGTGCAGCGGGCTGAGTACTGCAAGGCGCGTGACGAACTGATGGTTTTTAGCGAGAGCCTGACCAAGTTCGTCCGCGCTTACGAGTACATCGCGCAACTGGTGGACTTCGCTGATCCTGCTTTGGAAGCCTTCGCTAGCTATGCGCGGCTGCTGCGTAAGCGCCTGAAAGGGATCGCTGCCGAGCAGGTCGATCTGGGGGATCTGAAGCTGACCCACTACAAAATCAAGAAAGGCGATGACCTGACCGGCGTTAGCGTGCTGGCCGAGGTTCCCGGTCTGTATGGCATGACCGACAACGGCCTGCGAGAAGCGCGCGACCGCGAGAAAAAATATCTCACCGAGCTCATCGAGAAGCTCAACAACGCCTTCGGCAAGGACATTACCGATACAGACCAGGTGGCCTTTGCCGTACATGTATCAGAAAAGCTGCGCAGCGACAGTGTGGTCATGGCCCAAGTGCAGAACAACACCATGGATCAGGCTATGAAGGCTGACCTGCCGACAAAAGCCATCCAAGCGATTGCCGGTGCCATGAGCAGCCACGCCAGCATGGCAACCAAACTGCTGAGCGACGAGGCGACGCGGGATGTGTTCCTGACGGTGGTGTATGAGTTGCTGAAGAAGGATGCGGGTGGGGACTTGCTGCAAGGAGCCAGGGCGTAATGAATACTTCAGCTGTTAGGGAGTTGGCCGAAAGCAGTGCATTTCAAGCATTGACCGACTTCACGGAGCGCTTTGAACCGTTCAGAGTGCTGGGCATCCATAACAAGGAGCTGGTGCACTCGAGGCTCCTTGCACACATGCTTAGAGCCACTGGCAGCCATGGCTTAGGGAATCGCTTTTTACATGGTTTTTTACAGGTTTTGAGTGAGCCGGGGTCAGGGGTAATCCTGTTCAGTGGTACAGCGTTGGATGCAGCAATGCTCAGGGATGCAAGTGCGGCGCACGTCCATTCGCAGGTATACCGAGAGCTGAACTTTATCGACATCGTTGTGGTTTTTCCCGCACTCAAGCTCGTGATTGGCATTGAGAACAAAATTCATGCAGGAGAGCAGAAAAAGCAGCTGACTCGTTACCAAGAAACCTTGAGTGATCGGTTCAGTGGCTTCAAGCAGGCCCTGGTTTTCTTGACTCCCAACAAGCGAAGTCCAGAAACGGCAAATCTATGCAGCCAGGTGCCAGTCTACTGTATGGACTACTCCAGCATTGCTCATGTACTAAGGTTTTGTAGATCTGCAACAGATGTTCCCCTTGAAACAGACGTATTTATTAAACAATTTATTGGGCATATCGAGTGCAACATGACAGGCGGCACACAGAGCAGGGAATCATGCTGGCAGCTTTTCAGTGAGCACGAGAGCGCATATAGAGAGATGTTCGACCAGTATCACTACTGCCTGAATCGCAAGGTCGAAGATACCTTCAAACACCTAGCTGGTCGGTTGATCAGTGATCCAGCTTTTGGTCTTGAATCGGGTCAATTACAGATTGAACACATCAATGCGTTGAGAGAAAAAGAGCTCTTTTATGACTTGCATGTGCGCCTTCAGCACTGGCCGAAAGGCGTTTGGGTGAAGATCTACAAGCACACTTGGTTTGGGGTGTTTCCCTTTATCTGTGAGGATGATCTGGCTAGTCACGGGGTTGCGTTTGACCTGCCTACGTCTGCATCCAGCTGGAAAGGACTGCGGTATGTGTGCGCTCAGCAGGATCTGGACGAGGGGAGAAGAGTACTGCGTGAAGGTGATCAATTTACTGCTGAGCATATCGAGATCGCGCTGGGGTTGGCCGCAACCTATGCGCAGCTGATCAATCACGAGCTTCAAAAAGGCGAAAAATAAAGGACGGTAATGATGAAGGCCTGCCAGCTGTTTTGAGGGGGCAGTTGCCGACGAAAGCCATTCAGGAAAATGCAGGCGTCATGAGCGGCCACGCCAGCGGATGGCCAGCGTGGGGCCGGAGCCAGCCGGGTCTAAGGGGGAGTGCTATTGAACAGTTGGTGGTTATTCCTCCTACTTAACGAGCGGCCTATTTCCTGACTTGCTGATAGCCATTACAGTGGTGCACTTTTTCTAGGAGGGCACCATGGCATCAGTGATTGAAGTGACTCAGGATGTGGTTTACGGGTTGTCAGGCGAGAGGGTAACTATCCCGGCAGATTCGATTGTTAAGTCCTCCTCTGAGCTGGTGGAGGCTCCCAGATTCAAGGGGGGTGATGAAACCTATGCGACCTTGTTCACAGCGACTACCCAGGCTGGGGATGTCGTATGGTGCGTCACGGCAGATTACGGTTTGACAACTCCAACCGTCGACGCAGTCGAGTTGGTGAAGTGCCCTGAAGGTATCGAGATCATCCAGGACCTAACTGTTGAGATCGTTCAAGTCGATTACGAAGACGATGTGTGTTGAGCCGGACTGGTGGCTTCAATGAGCAACATCAAAATCAATATACCTGCCGAAGACTGCTGGATCATTCAGTGGCTCACGAAAATGCTAGCCTGCAGATTGGTGCGTGGCCAAGATGACGCTCAAGTACGCCAAAGCCTGATGAGACTCTTGTTCGGCTTACAGCGGATGCCGGTTGTGCTCCCGAATTTCAGTCTTTCAGTGGGAAACGGTGATGTCCACATAAAGCTCAACAGTGAGTCTTTTGACTTGGCGAGTTTTACTGATGATGGCCATACCGAGTTCCTATTGCAGTACTTCTCGAAAAGCAGCCACTGCGTGCAGGGGTATGAGCATCTGACAGGCGAAGTGAGACGCCTTGCAATTGAAGATCGTCTGGAAAAGCTGGACAGCTTAATGGCGGAGGAAGACGCCCTGTGCATTGAAGATTACTCGGTCGGTGAGTACGTCGACATTGCCCCTATGGAGGTCTTCATGGGCCATTCAGTGATCCCAAGAAAGACCTGATCAGGCACTGAATCACACGGGGTTTTGTAAATGTCTGATATTTTGTCGAGCTACAGTAGATATCATGTCAGTGAGCTATGTCACCCCCATATGCCACCCAGACGCTCTGCAGGCATACTGGCTGTACCACCTATATCGCATGGAAATCATCGCATGTCTCAACTGAACCGTTATCGCGAGCTGGAAGCCCAGCTGGCAGCTCAGTTGCAGCAGCTCGAAGAGATGAAGAACAGCGACTCGCTCAAGAAAGAGATCGAGTTCGAAGATAAACTGAAGACCCTGGTGGCTGGCTACGGCGTGAATCTGCGCGACGTCATCAACCTGCTCGACCTGCAAGCATGCCGCCTATACTTCACTACCCAGGCTCCCGAGAAAGGCTCCCGCGCACCTCGGGCTGTGAAGCGCTATCACAACCCGCACAGCGGTGAGGTTGTTGAAACCAAAGGCGGCAACCACAAGACCTTGAAGGCCTGGAAAGCGCAGTATGGCTCTGACACCGTGGAAAGCTGGCTGCAGTAAATCGAATGGATGGAGCTCCGACCCCGGGGCTCTCATGGGCATGGCCAAGAGGGATCTGGAATTGAGCGAAGGGAGCTTTAGCACACTGCCTAACCATTTGAGGGAGGCTGTCGAGTATCAGCTTGCAACTGAGGCTGATGACGACACAGCGAGCTATGTTGCCATCCAGCTTGGTGACTTCATACGAGCTGGCAACAAAGATGCTGTGGGTCTGCTTGAGGCGCTGGTCGCTGCAAACAAGGAGCGCGCCAAGATCATCCTGGCAGAACTTCTGGCCAAAGGGGATGGCATCGAGCAGGATTGCCGGAGGTCGATCGAGCTGTTGGAGTCTGCAGCCGACAGCGGGTCTGTACGAGCAATGCTGATGCTTTGCGACCACTACGATGGCCGGCGAGACCCTGCGGATACAGACCCCGAGAAGGCCCTGCATTGCCTGCGAAGAGCGGCTGATCTCGGCAATGAAACAGGTGCCGAGTGCCTTGCTGACCGCCTCGTCAACGGCAGATGCGCTGAGCAGTGCACCCCGGAAGAAGTTGCAGAGATCGAGCGGCTGTACCAGGCGTCTCACTACACATCCAACTCCTATTACAAGCTGGCTATGTTACACAGCCAGGGTAAGCAGTCGATTGATTATGCCGGCGAGGAGTACCGCGAGGCTGTCGCATGGCTCCGTAAGGGGAAGCGCCGTCACGAGGGCGGGGGCAAGAAGTGTGCTGAGCAACTCGTTGCGTGGGGACTTGATGGCCTCAACAGAAAGGCCGCTCCTAAGTCCAATGAAGCCAAATGGGCGTGGGTCATATTGCCCTTCACCATAGTCATCTGGGCGGTGATCGGCAGCGGCCTACTCGCAGTGGCCAACGCGATCAATGCGGTGACTATTCCCATCATCCTCGCCATCGCTGCGATCATGGCCGTGGTGTCGTTTTTCAAAAGAAAGCGCTGACAGCTTATGTGGCCCCGACCCTACACACCAATCGGGTTCACGGATGCCGTGGCATTACTCATGCGTCTGGAACACGGCTTCTGCGCATAAGTTGAAGCAAACCTATCGCAGATGTGACTGAGCGTTGTTTTCTCGGTCTCAGCCTCAAGGCCATCGCCAACGATCCGCATACTGGCCGAATGCAGGCGCTTACATTGGTACGATCGCACCTGCCAGGTCGTCTCGTTGCCAAGGCAGATCTCAAACCTGTGCCTGCGACCTCGGAGCCGTGCCGGATGCCTGGGCTTCAAAATCTGCGGTGGTTCAGTTTGCCGTGCTGCGAGTTAGATAACACGCCAGCGGGTGGGCGCTTAGATGACTTGGCCGGACGCATACCGATGACCCACCGTCGACTCCGGATGATCAGGTCATGACAATTCTGGGGCACTACCGCAGCGCATGGACTGACCTCAGTCGCGCTGATGCGGTGATTGCTCAGGGCCCTAGTCATCACTCCGGTGCTATAGGCACCGGGCTCGTGATCGAGCAGTCGTTTGATGGTGAAGTTCCCAATGAGTGGCATCTGCATCAGGATTTCTTGATCTCTCTCGGGTTGCAGCGGCAAGGGGGCAGTTGGCTACGACCAGTCGAGGGCTTTCAGGAGGTCGTGAGGCTGTTGCGTGACGATGTCGGTAACCCCGTTCTTTTGGAGGCCTGCTCGGAGCACCTTCGCGACTATCTCAAAGCGCATGGGATGTATTTGCAAATTTCTACCGGAACAAATGCCGGCAGCGGTGCAGGTAGTTGATCTCGGTAAAGCGGCAGCCACTTACGAATAACATTGGCGTTGATACGTGAAAGGAGTTTCACTCGGCAACGTGGCTACAACCCCAACGACTGAATCATCTCGTTTTCGCTTACTGATTCTGGCGTCACCACGGCGTCTTTGAGCATTAATTTGCCGCGCAGTAGGCGATCAAGATGTACATCGAAAGAATCATGCTGGGGATGCAGGACTGCTGGTAGGTGGATATGTACTTCCTTGGTTTGGCCAATGCGGTACACGCGATCAGAAGCCTGGGCCTCTTTGGCCGGGTTCCAATGGCGCTCCAGATGGACGACATGGTTAGCGCCTACCACCGTCAAACCAACCCCTGCTGCAACCGGTGACATGATGATTAGGTTGAAGTCCGGCTTGGCCTCAAAAGCTGTGATCAACTGCTTGCGCGTCAGGATGTCGGCTTTCTTGGCAACAGCAGCGGTGTCACCATTAATGATGGCCACATTTAAGCCATAAATTTGATCTAGCCACAGCTTGAGCAAGCGTTGCAGCCGCTTTGTTACCATGAACAAGATGACCTTTTCGTTTTTCTGACGAATCTGATCGAGCAGCTCCAGCAACACAGTCAACTTGCCAGACTCGGCCATAACCTCGCGTGCATCCTTTGCTGTGTTGGTCATGAGCTGCGTCTCTTCACGCAGGCGCGGATGGAGGGATATCTCACGCAACTGGGAGAGCGCTATAAGCGCCGTGCCGCGCATATCCTCAGTGGCTCGTCGTTCACGAAAGTCAGACAAAATCGCATCGTAGGCCTTTAGCTGAATGCCCTTCATCCCTCGCGAAAGCTGTGGCGTATGCACTAACAAACCACCTGTCGGCTGAGCGACGCCGCTGTGAATGGTCTTGCTTGGCAAGCCCTTGAGCTGGTCCTCCTTGACCCGGCGCAGCATAAAAATCCCTACAGCATCACGAAGTTCAGCCCCAACCTTGCGCCGCACCGCATCACGCTCATCCTCTGGCGCATGCAGAATCGGCTTTATCCAGTTGTCACGAAACTGGCTCCAGCCGCCTAAGACACCGGGCTGCGCGGTATGCATCAAACACCAGAAATCGCCAAGGCTATTTTCCACCGGGGTGCCGGTCGCCAATAGCTTGAAGTCAGCTTTTAAGCCTTTGGCTGCCTGGGTTTGCAGCGCGTTAGGGTTCTTGATGTTCTGCGCCTCATCGAAGATCACCATGCCCCAGTCAATCATGCACATCGAGAACTGATAATCGCGAAGGGTTTGATAGGTGGTCAGCACCAGCCGCCGGTCCATGTCCAGGCGCTGGGCGCCGGCTTCAGGCCCGATGGTCAGAGCATAACGTATGGTCTCGCCATCCAGCTGACCATCTTCATCCGCCAGTGATGCTAATTGCACGGACTCACGCTCTGCGCCTTTTACGCGGAAGCGATTGAGGTCACGCCCGGCTTGCAGCACCACAATGTCGCGAAACGGAATGCTTTTGAACGTGTGATCAACCTCGTCCTCCCAGTTCTCCAGCAAACTCAACGGCGCGACTACCAAAATCGGTTTTTGCGACTTATTGGCCGCCTTTTGCTGAGCCAGGTACTCACCCACAGTCACCAGCGACATGTAGGTTTTACCCAGCCCCATGTCATCTGCCAGCAAAGCGCCCTGCAGCCGATATAGGTTGGCGTGGTCATCTTGAATGGCTGCCCCCAGCAACTTCATCATCCACTCCACACCCTCCCTCTGGTGCGGAAATGGCTGGCGAGCATAGGCATCCCAGTCCGGTTCCCGGAATAGCTTGGCCTCATAGGCCCTACGCAGCAAGCCCTGGTGAATATCGTCGGCATCGTGCAGCAGGACACTGACTGTTTCTTTCACCTCATCAGGTTCATCAGGCTCGACAACGGGTGCAACCGTTGCACCTTCGAAGATCTCTTGGACCTTTCGAATATGCTCATCAACTTGTTCTGGATTGGAGACATCAATAACCTGACCAGCAAAAGTCAGGCTTGTTGCGCCCTGCTCCTTGGCGGACGCATAAACCTCCTGAAACCTAGCCAGTTCTTCCGGCGTTTGCACTAACTTCTGGATGATGGCGGCAGATGCTGGACGTTTATCCAATGCAAACCAATCATTTTTCTGGCTGTCTTGATCTCCAAAGTCCATATGCTGCAGCTTGCCGATACCCACTACTCTGATGGAAAACCCCATATCCAGATTTACTAGCGCGGCATCGAGAAAAGCGCTTGGCGTGGTCAAGAATTCGGCGACTTTACCCGCGGGAATACGCTTATTACTCAGGACTTCCTTAATGGCCGCCATCTTCTGTGGATCAAGCAGTACGACCCGATTGTCGATACGCAGTACGCCATCATTGGCACCCATATCTAACTGCGACCAACGTTTTTCCAGCTGATCCGGCGTGGTGCCATTCCCCAGGCTGGGGCACAGCAATAAACTGCCATCGGGCAAACGTGTAGCCACTACACCGATGTTTTGCGGCACCACCACGTCCAAGCGCTCGAAATGGCTGAGATCGATACGCATACCGCTGCGTGCGGCCGTTTGCAGCTCGGCCATCAGGCGAAGATTGGCCGCTTCGCCTCGCTGCTCGGGCTGTAGCTCCTGATGATGTTCCCAGGCCAATAGCCCCATCAACTCTGCGGGGGTCAACCGGTAAGCCTCGATTGAAGTCAAATAGAGCAGCGGGCCCTTGCGGGTAAAAGGCGCATCGCCGTCAGTCATCTTCAAATGCAGCGCAACGCGAAAACTGCTGTTACCGGTGCGGCCACTGATTTGGGCCGCAAACGAGCCGGGCAAGCGAGGCGGCAGTCGGAGTAAGTCAGCTTGCTCGGCCTCAAGACCGGCAAGGTCAGCCTCCAACACCATGAAGCCATTAGGCAGGGGATTGGCCAGGCCCTGCTCTTCAAGCATACGCAGGGTAATCAGCTGGACTTTCTGCAGCGTGCTGCCGCGGCCTTCCTGCAATGCAACGAAAGCCGCTTTGGGCAGGTAAAAATTCAGCCCATGGCTATCGGCCTGAAAATCAAACCCAGGCTGCGCCGCTAGTTCTTCACCGGCCTTGCCGAGCAGGCCTTTTATAACGTCTACAAATGCCATAGGAGGCTTACCGAGTCAGGGGAAAAGTTTATTCAGAACCGCTAAAGCAGGGCCGGAAACACTCCAGCCAAAAGACTCATCTTGCTTACAAAAAGTCCTTAGCGGCCCATGCAACAGACGATTAACCTCACGTATTTCAATTTCGAGAACGTTACTGGCGTAGCGAGCCTTATCACCCGGGTTAGAGGCAAAGTAATGCATGACTGCAATGGCACTTTTAGGCAGCCGCGTGATGCTGCCAGCTAACGCGGTGCCACTCAGCTCGTTTACCACCAAAGGTGCAGATGCCGATTCCGCGACGGCGGCGACTACCGAGGGCAAAGCACTATCGACGGGTGCAAGCGCAGTACCAACATCAGGTTCTTTACCAAATAACCGCCGACTTCCTGAATAGCCGGCATCGGCGATGGCGTTATTCTGCGCACGAATAGAATTAACGACTGAAGCCTCCACTGCCGCACTTACTGTTCGTGATTCGGTCAGCGGCCTTGATGCCGCTGATGCAGATCCAATGGCATAGCTGGTTGTTTCAAATGCATTGCTCCCTGGCTCAGGTAAACGCTCAGGCTTTACGGCTTGCATTGAACTTTGTATCGCTGGCGGTACGATGACCTTGTTGCTCCGTACCACTGGCACCCCGTGGCGATTCAAATAACTACGGTATTCCTGCTTATTCAGTAGCTTCTCGATGTCCACGCCGATGCCATTCTCAGCCAAAAAATCGAAGACTTTGCGCTGCCAGGTGCCATTGTGGGTAACCGCCTCGTAACCTAGTCCCGGATAGAGCTTTTTGTATACCTTAGGGAGCTCAATCGTAAGATCTGAATGGCTAAACAGGTTTTTTTCGTACGATTTCATTGCCGGCCCAGGCTGAGCCAAATACACCCAAATCTTGAAGCTGTGCGAGCCCTCAACCAAATGGAAGTCACCGCAATCCAAGTAGATTGCAGCCTTGTCGTTCATGGATCCTTCCATTTTGGCAAAGTTGGTCTTTACCTCTTCCCCTAGAATTCGCCGCACCGACTGCTGCGCGATGCCGCCCAGCATCAAGCGTGTATGGCGAATTAACCCAAGCTTGAACAGCCCCTCAAGGAAAGTTTTCCGTGCTGGAAACATCCGCTGCAAGTCTTCTTTACCGCTTTCGTTGCCGTACTGCTCAACCGCTTGAAGGAACAGCCGCAAGTCTTCTTTGGACAGCCAGCCGCGCACCTGGTTGATACGCGCCTCACCCAAAGGTAACCACCATTGCCGGTAGTTAGGCGATGAGCTGGCAATGCGCGGATCGCCTGCCAGATTGAGGATGAAACTCTGCCAAATATCGCTCGGCGCATCACCCGCGCGGTCGATTATGATTTCTAAGGCCGCGTGACCAATCCGCTTGTCACCCTCGTAGGGTGCTTTGCTTACCGAAGGTTTCAGAAGTTCATCCAGTACCTCGTCCCACTCCCCTGGCACCAGCTGGCGCAAAGTTTCGAGATAAAAGTGCGCGCGGCAAACATCGCCGTAACGGCTAGTACTCAATCCTGCCAAGCCATACGCCTCAAACGTAGCGGCCAGCTCTTGGCCCTGCTCGCGAACGTGCTTAGCCAAGGCCAAAGGGCCTTCAAGCCCCAACAACCAATACCCGTGCTGCTTGAGTTGGGTTAAGGCATCGGGCCGCAGGGACTGCATGCGCGGATCGGGGAGCAAGCGCAACTGGGCATGCACATGTGCCTCGAGCACAGCCCGCAAGCTTTGCTCGGCAGTTTTGTCGCGGTCATCCAATCGATCAAAAAAGCGGAAATACAACTGAACCATTTGCACCAACGTGATTCGCGTCAGGCGTGGTTGTTGCGCTTCTATCAGCGTATTGAGGAGCCGTACATTCAACAGCCGTGGTCCAATCACGTCATCGTGCAGCCATAGCCAGGTCAGTGCGCGAGCGGCCAGGCGCCTGGTCAGCAACGCTTTAAAACCGTCAAAACGGCCGGTGCGCATCATCTCGCGAAAAGTAGCCAACATCTGGTCAAAGGCATCACTACCGCCGGCCTTACTCTCCAGGTGCTGAGCGCGCGCAAGCAAGCGCGTCCAGTTTTCAATGACACCATGCGGCCATTCCCCAGGACGGTTGTCTATCGGCGGCACCTTCATTTGGTAGTGCCTCCCCCCAACACCTCTCGCACACCCTCATATTCGGCGCTCAATGGCCGGCGAATAGTGAAGCGAATGTCGATGCGGCGATTGAGCCGGTAGTCATCTTCGCTTGATTGCTGGTCGTTCACCGGTCGGGTCTCGCCATAGCCACTGACCGAGAACAGGGGGTCGCCATCCTGGTTATTCAACCGATTAAGCCGCTCGGCTTCCGGCAGTTCGCTACTCCAGAATTGCCACAGCGAGATGGCGCGAAAGGTCGACAGCCCCCAGTTACCCTTAATCTGTGCATTGTTATAAGGTCGGTTGTCGGTGTGGCCTTCGATAAAAATCGTATCCAGAAAGTCAACTCGATGTTCTTTGCTGATCACCTTGTTAATCACCTCGCCGATCTCCAGCGCCGTTGGCTGGTAGCGTGGCAACACTTCATAAGCGCCGGTGTCAAAACCGAGCAGCGCATTGGGGATACGCAGCACCGTATGGTTTTCGCTGACCTCCACCTTGATGCCGCGCTGGCGCAGCTCATCCACCGCCTCATCTAGAATGGTACGACGCACCTGCTCGGCCTGCTCCAGAAGGGAAACCTTCTGATCAAAGTCCTTCTGCCGCTCCATCAACTGCAAGATGAGGATCACTGCCGCCAGGATGAAAATCACCAACAGCGCTGACATCATGTCCGAGAAAGACATCCAGTACGGATTCTCCTCATCTACGGATACCTCGTTGGATTTGCGCCAGCGCATCAGCGGGACTCCAACTCATCGACAACGTTGCTGATGGCCTGCACAGCGGCATACATCTGGTCGGCAAAGCTCAAGGTCTGCTTGTTCCATTGATCCATGCGCTCATGTACTTGCTGATGCACCTCACCCGAGTAGCTACGTAGCCATTCTTCAGCCTGCTTCTCGACACCCGCAACCTGCGTGCGCAGTGTTTCGCCCAAGGCGGTGAACTCGGTGCGTATACCGACGAGAAACTCTTGTTGATGGGCCCTCATCTCACCAAAGCCATTACGCGCCTCACTGGCGGCCTGTTCGAAACGCTGGACGCCTTCCAGTAGCGCCTCTTGCAGCTGCGAGAGCGAGGCTGATTGGCCCTTGAGCTGCGCGGCCAGCTCGGCATTTTGCGCGCTGGCGCCTTCAATTCGCTCAGACACCGACTCCAGCCGCTGGCCCAATAGCTCGGAGGCTTGGCGCACGTTGGTCGACAGTAGACCAAGTTGGTTGGCGCTGCTGTCCATGTGCTTACTGCTAGCTGCAGCAGCTTCGCTGGTTTGCTGTAAGCGCCCGAGCAACTGCTGATGTTGCTCGGCCATTTGCAGGCTTTGCTGTTGGGTGCTCTGCACTGCCTTGGCGATGCTTTCCAGCAACTGCTGTTGCTGGCTGGCCATGTTTTCCATCTGGTCGGCTTGGCGCTGTTGGCGCGACTGCTCACGCTGTTCGGCATTCGCGCTGTGGTCACTCATTTGCTCGTTGAGATTGCCGAGCAATTTGCCAAAGGCCGATTCCAGGTTGCTCTGTTGGGCGGATGCCGCTTCAACCATTGCAGTCAATTGCTGCTGAGTGGTCTGACTCAGGCTGCCGACCAGCTGTTGCTGTTGCGCATTGGCGGCCACTAGTTGTTGTTCGTGACGTTCGGCGCGCGCCTGCTCACGTTGCTCTGAAGACGATAGCTGCGAATCGAGCTGGGTGTTGAGGCTCATCATCAAGCGCGAGAAGACGTTCTCCAGGTTGTTGTGCCGCTCGTTACCCGCTTCGGCCATCGTCTGCATTTGTTCACGGGTGCTACTGGCGACTTGCGTTAGCAGTTCCTGCTGGCGCTGATTGGCCTCGGCCTGTGCCCGCTCGAACATTGTCTGGCGCTCGTCATCGCGGCGCTGGGCGGCGCTCAACTGGCCATCCAGTTGCCCACCCAGTCCGGACATGAGCTGATTGAAACGCTGCTCCAAATGTTGCTCTCGCTGTTCGGCGCTGCTCACGACACGCTGCAACTGTTCCTCAAACTGCCGGCTCTGCTGCTGAGCGGTTTCTTGCTGACGGCCCTGCTGATCGCTGAGGCTATGGAACAGTTGATTGAGCTGGCCGCTCATTGCGCCTACGGCGTTGTTTACATCGGCGGCTGCCTGCTGCATCAGGTTGCCCTGCTCTCGGCCTACCGACGTCATACCTTCCATAAAGCTGCCGACCAGTTTGTCCAATACTTGGGTGGACTGCTGGCTGGCGCCACTGACCAAGGTTTGAATGGCCGGGCCCATGATGTTGTTCAGCGTATCTGCGAGTGCCGTTTGCATGGCTTCGTTCATCCCCGCCATGCTTTCCTGCAGGCGGTCGCCGATGCGTTCGTGCAACTCCTGCAAGGCAGTGCTGCTTTCCCGACTATAGTCGGCGATATGCACTAGCGACTGCTCGGCCAAAATTCTTGGATAGAGGCCGTCGATTTTATTCTGCAAAGACTGTACTTGGGCCAGTGCCGAGCGCTCGAACATTTTTTCGATAAAGTTCAGCAGCAGGCTGAAGGTCACGCCCCACACTGAGGTCATAAAAGCTACAGCCGCGCCAGAAATCAGCCCGTCGATGCCCTTGCGCAACGCTTCAACACCCGAAGAGCTGCTCAGCTCCAGCCCCACCAGGCCGATGGTCAAACCGACAAAGGTGCCTAACACACCAATCGCCACCAAAAAACCTGGGGTGGCGGCCAGCAACCGGCTGGCGGTAAGGCCCGGCGCCAGGGTGCGGGCGTTAAAGAAGTGCTCGGCATCTAGAGTGTTGAACAACAGCTTTTGGTCGCCCGAGCTGACCAAGCTCTCGTCGAATTCTCGCCAGAGCATGCTGATGCCGGTGTTTTTCAACACCTGGGCGCGCTGCACGGTTTCCCGCCGATTGAGGGCAAGCTGCTCCCTTGTCTGTCCGGCTAACAGGCTGTTAACCGCCTGCAACCTTGCTTTGAAATGAACTAAGTGCACCAGCAGAGCAAACAGCGCGATAGTAAAGATGCCCGCCGTCAGCAGCCAGAACCAGGCGCTGATGCCATTGGTGTTACCAGTCAGCAGCAAGCTGAAGTCCGGCCAGAGCAGTTTTAACAAGTCCATTACGGCTAGTCTCTTAGGTCATTCGAAACGTTTAATAATCAGGCGCGGCCCTGTTCCACCAAAGTGCAGTCCATCTGGTCAGTGAGCAGGTGGACATGACTGAGTTAGGTTTTAAGCTGGTGGCAGGGAGATGTTTTTAGTGCAAAGGCTGCTCTGCGTTTGGAGTGTTCCGTCGTCCGAGCTTGTAGCGGTCGATGGTCTCCAATGCGGCATTTACTATCAAGATATCCATGGCACTTCCGTTTGCTGGAGTAGAAGGGAGCATAGTAATGCCAGGGAGCCTTCGATGCACGGCCAGTGGTCTGAGCATATTGGTAGAGGCTGTCAGTGGCTTGCTCGAGATTCCTACCAGCCCTTCATCTCGGCTGCTTTGTGACGAAACGGTCGGGCAGGCTGCGTCCTTTCTTCGAGCAGGCTATCTCATTTAATGATGCAAAAGATGTTGCAGCTGACCGAAAAGTGACCCTGGAGTACATAACCTGTCGCTGCATTAGAAAACCAAGCGCGTATAGAGATGAGCTCGGATGTTTTGATTTATTGAGGGCATCGCACCCTCCGAAAAATTTGTCCGCGGACTTCTGACTCTGGACAACTGAGGCCATCTCGCACTCATTGGATATTAGTCGGATTTAACGCAAAAAAAATAAAATGCCGAGTCAGCCACCTCTGTGGCGTCCTTTGGACTCAGCCAAAGGCAGCCATAGGGGGCGGTTAGCCATCGTTTTACAAATAACCTCGTTCAGCCAACGACACGTAGCCTCGATAGCCTACGACGACATGGTCCAATAATGGGGTGCCAATCATGTTGAGGGCATTCTTGAGTGTGGTGGACAGCATGCGATTGGCTTGACTAGGTTCGGGGACCTCAGACGGATCATAGTGGACCAGAATCACGGCTGCGGCCGTCTGCTCTAGGGCGATCTTGACCACTTCCCGTGGGTACACGCTGACACCTTCCAGGGTGCCTCCGAATAGCTCTCTGAAGCCGATCACCTGATGTTTGGTGTCGAGCAGCAGCAATCCAAAGACTTCGTGCTCATGGTACTGCAGCAGTGTTTGTAGATGACTGAATACATGCTTCGGCTCAGTCAAAGCCCGTCCTTTAGAAAGACGATTCATCGCCAGTTGTTGAGCCATCTGCAGAATGTCGGCTTCGGTGATCGGGGATTCCATGCCATAGGTACCGCTCGTTTCACCGGCTTTGAGTTTGTGATATTTCATAACGGTATTCCTGTACGAATGAGGGAGCACGCAGAGGAGGTTGAGAAGGGCATTACTGGGCAGGCCTGCTGTTGTGCCGCGCGCCTTGCAACTTCAGCTTTTGGGCGAGTGAGGGTTTGGCAGGCGCTGCCCGTTGGGCTTGGGGCTCTACAGGGCTGGGCTGATCTTCAATGACGGGGAAGAACTCCTCAACGACGGCACCGGTGTCCTCCTCGCTGTCCTCAAAGGCCCCATTGTTAAAGCCCCGACGGGCCGCGTGATCCAGTGCTCCCTGGTCAAAGCCGGAGGCTTGCCGGGCTTCGTCCAATTGCTTGGCTTCCAGCAAGGCGTCCTCCATGCTCAGGCCACTGCGCACCGTGATGTCCACGTAGAAGATCGGTGTACCGTGGCTCTGCCGAGTGGACTTACCACGCAGACGCAGCTCCAGCGGCAGACAGGCCAGGCGATTGCCGGAGATTGCGCTGAAGTACTGCAGGCGTGCCGCCAGGGTGCGGATGCTGTTAAAACCGGTGGTACGGAAGACAAAGCTGCCCAGCGGATCGTCATCGCCAATCACCACGTTCAGCCGGCCGTAAGGCTTGCAGGTATTGCCTTGGGCTAGTGAGCAGCCATCTGGTGAAGGGCAGGGCAGCGACTGGATGCCGTCCTTGGTCAAACGCTTGCAGGTCTCACCATTGCCGACGCACAGCGGTCGTCCGGTGGTGCGGTCGAACAGGCTGTAGTCCGCGCGAAAGTTGAGGTCCGGCTCGTTGAACAGCAGCCGAATCGGAATGCTGCGCAGCTTGCCGTCCTGGCCATCGCGCAGTTCGTCATTGAGCGGGTGCAGCAGCCAACCGTCGCGGCTTTGTACCTGCGAGGTGATGGTGAATTGATCGTCTTTCTCCGGCAGACGTTTGCCGTTTTTCTCGACGACCTTGCCAATGGAAATACGCCCGAGTACCGGAGGAGTAATGGCTAAACCTTTAAGCATGGCGGTTATCCTTGATCTGGAAATAAAAAAGCCACCGGGACGTGATCGGTCCAGGTGGCTTATGTACGTTGGGTAGAGTCAGAGGATCAGGAAACGACGACTGCCTGTTTTGATCTTGGGATAGCGGGCCTGCAGGTAGGGTTTGTCTTTGAGCATCTGCTCGACATCCAGCACGGTGCTGTCCTTGGACTTCTTCCAGCTGATGTAGCCCTCGGTAAACTCCGCGCGGGTGGCGATGCCCATGGCCTGCTGCAGGACTTGTTTGAGCTGCGCCTCTCGCGCCTCCTGTTGGTTAATGCTCTGGCGAACAGCCTTGAGTTCCCGGTAGGTGGTGGCCAGTTCCGGGTGCTGACTGAAGTCCAGCGTCTGACCGTTGTCCTCGGGGTAGAGGCAGCGTAGTGCGGCTTCCGCTGAATCAGTACCATCGGCCGGTGGCGGAGTATCACTGACCACGTAGTCCCAGAACAGCCGCTCCAGGTCGATCAGCCGAGCAATCATCGACTCGTCTCGTTCGATGCGGTGGATTTCCAAGTGTTGGCCACCCAGCAGTACCGCCACATCCGCCGCCTGCTTGCCGGTCACGGCGAGCTGGTGCATGACTTGCAACTGCACATACTCGGGCACACCGTCCTTCCAGAGGCGTGCCCCGTTTATGCCGGCAGTCTTGCATTCAAGGATCTGGACATCGTCGGCGCCGATGACCTCGCGGTCGATGTTGGCCAGCATCCAGGGCAGTTTAGGATCAGGATGCTGCAGCACCGCATTGACCCGCCGCACCCGGTGACCGCTGCGCTTGGTGTAGTGGGTCGCCACAATCGGTTCGAGAATGTTGCCCCAATAAGCAGGGCTCTCTTCTTCATTGGGATCTAGTTTGGGCAGGGATGTATCACGACCGGTTTTCTCCAGCCACAGCTCCAGCTGGGATTTGTAAGGGTTAAGACCTACAGCGGCGGCTGCATCCGAGCTGCCGATGCCTTGTTTACGCACGGCCAGCCAGTCTTCTCGGGGAAGTTGTTTGGTCCCCACCAGGCGCAAGGCAGGGCGTGGTTTACTGTAGGATTGGTGCAGCGTTTGCGTTTCCATGATGTTTTCCTATACGGCATAAAAAACGCCCGGCCAGCAGGAGCTGACCAGGCGCTTTAATATTTGAAGGGTGAGTGGGGCTAGGCGGCGAGTTGCAGCGCTGCCTTCAATGCGCGCTCTTTGAGGCTTGCACCGGCTCCGAACCACGCAGAGTCCATTCGGTATTCGGTACTCCTGGCTCGTCGCTCGTGATCGACATACTCCGTCACGGCGTTGAGCAAGCCCCACGCAGTTCCTTGAGCTGATTCAAGCGTCGCTCCACGACCTTGGCCTTCGTACAGCCCTTGGACTTTGCGCAGTGCTCGCTCATTCGGAAGCACTTCCGGCAGCTTGCTATTGGGGGCCACATCACACAGCACATGCATGAAGAAGCCCATCGCCTCATGCCACTGCACCTTGCGCTCCGCCAGTGCGCGCATGCGGTACATAAATTCATCCCATTGCGAGACGGCGATGCCCAGTTGTTTCTTCACGGCCTGCGGATCAAAACGCGTGTTGTGCGGCACCTTGATTGCGCGGGTAGCGCCGTTCAGGGAGATGGTCAGGGTGTTGTTGCAAACCACACGCACGGAAGTCGGGGTCGCGGTGGTGGCCAGCGTACCGTCGCAGGAGGTAGCCAGTAGAAGATAGCCATTGACCTGGTCGTTACCCTTCAGCGCGGTTGTCTGCCCCGTCCTGGCTAGAGCCCAGAATTTGCGACCACCTTTGAGTATCCCAGCTGTTTCCAACTCGTAGCCGGAGACCTCAGTCAGATCTCGGTAGAACTCCAGCACCTCACGAGGCTGCACAACTTGGTAGCGGTTGGAAACAACCGACAACGGAACCTTGGTATCGGAACGGTAGAGTACCTTCTGTTCAGGGAAGGTATGAATACTTCCCAGATGCCCGATGGCATCCGCCTTGAAGTGGACCGGGCTGTTCTGGATTTGCCAGTCCATCCCGGCTTCCCGCTGCCAGACTTCAAGCGGTTGCTTTTGCGTCAGGCGGTTACCCAGACCATGCCAAGGGGTAGCGCCAACGTATGCCATTTGTTCGACGAGATGAGCCATGGGAGTGATTCCTTTGGGTGCGTGCCGGCATAAATGCTGCGCTCGCGCAGCACTGGCCGAAGAACGTTGTAAGAGGATTAGGTTGGTAGGTTGAAGCGATGATTGCAAGCGAGGCAGAGGTTGTTGGCTAACACATGACGATCGAGTTTTTCGCCAAGCTGAGCACCGAGGGCGCAGCCGCCTGCACCTCCAGCGAGCCCGCCGAGGATGGCACCAGAAACTGTGCCGAGCGTGATGCCAAGAGGGCCGGCAATAGCGCCGACAGAGGCGCCCACCTGGCCTGCTGCCAGAGCGGCGCTCGCACCACGAGCGGCTCCGCCGACGGTTCCAACAGCTGCACCAATCTTCATGGCCGTTTGTAAAGATGCGATCTTGGGGGAGTTACACAAAGGGCACTGCAATGACATGGTTCTGAGCTCCATGAGGTGGATGTCATAGCGGTGATGTAGGACTCTATTTTTTTTGAGTCGAATCGTAATCGGCCTCCATGACGATTAGTGCAGCAATCGGCCGATTCTGTTGCCAAGTCGGTTTGCTCAAAATGCTCGAATATTGATGGGTGAAAACATCTCTTTCGCACGCTACAACGTTAAATCCGCGTCCGGAAGCCTCTGCTCAAAGCTAGGGTCTTAATTTCAGGCACGTACTTTTCTGCCGTGAAAACCAAGCCGGATTTTTTCAATAGAATCGGCCAGAAGTAGTCATGGAGTGACTACAAATTTGAGCGCTATTCAAGGCAGGATCCAGGTAGGCCCCTATCAACCGTGGCGGACGAGTCGAAGAGTGCGAGCGACTGATTCGGACCGAGAAAATACCGGCCCAACACCGGCACCGCTGAGCAACTGCCCTACTAACGGAACGAGCTCGAACAGATCAGGAGAACAACTCGATGGACCACACACTTTTCGAGCGCTACTCAGCTGCTATCCGCAGGCTCGGCACGGCGGGCGCCAACAGTCCCGAGCTCGTGATTGAAAACACAGGCAGAGACATCCTCAGGTACATCCCTTTCGAACACGTCAACGCTGATGCCAAGTTGGTCATCGTGGGCATCACCCCAGGCCCCAACCAGCTGCGATTGGCGTACGGCGAAGTCCAGCGACTAATGGCCCTTGGCATCCCGACTGCAACGCTGCTTCATGAAGTGAAAAAACTTGGTGCATTCGGTGGCAGCGCCATGCGTCCAAACTTGCTGCGCTATCTGCGGCACTTCAAGTTCGACAAGATCCTGCGCATTCCAGAGGTAGAGTCCCTGTGGGAAGAAAACGCCGGCTTGTTGCACGGAACCTCGGTCATACCTCACGCGGCCTTTACAACAACGCCTGGGGGCGGCGAATCCATGTTTGCGGGCTCATTTGCCTACCTGATGGCTTCCCCTTTATTTCGAGAGTGCTTCATGGGCTGCTTCGTCTCCACACTCCGCGAAATTAACCCAGACGCCCTGTATATCGGCCTGGGCGATTGCCCCGAAGACGCGTTGCAATGGTGCGTCGATAACGGGTATCTGCACGCCCGGCAGTTTCTGGGTTCTTTCTGCCATCCTTCAACAAGTGGCGGCAGCGCACCGAGTGTGTATATCAGAGATAAAACACTCAGTGACCTGAAGCCAGCAGACCCTGTACGTCACAGAGTTGCGAAACTCGATCGGGCCTATGCGCGAATGGCTGGCGCAACTGCGTTGCTTCTGGGCGGCGCTGCGCCAATGTCGGAACCGCCAGGCGCCGTCCCTCTACCGGACAGTATCCAAGGTGCCCTTGCCCCACCGCTTCCGGCCAAGCCAGCCCGCAAGACCGTAGCTGTCCCATGCGATGAATTCACCAATAAGGTGATCAAGCAGATTGAGCAGAGCGGATACGTGCTCGTTAGGGAGAGCAAATACCTCGCAGAGTTTTGCGCTGCCGGCCAGACGGTTTATCTATTGAAAGCAAGGACCCGCATCAACAACATCTGTCTGATGGTTCACCCCAACCTTATCAGGGGTGACTTGGTAGATCTGCTGGCGGAAATCTCCGTCAGCACAGGCCATCGACACCACTCAAGCATGTCGAAGTTTCCATCGAAACTGCATAATGGCAAGCAACCCATCACTTATGGCTGGCTTGTGAGCATTGGCGGCCTGGCAGACGTCAGTGCTGTGGTGGAAGGCCTGCTTGAAATTAAACCGGCTACAAGTTGAATTGTCGTTGTCCAAATGAGCCGAAGTTTGCGCTTGGCAGACCCATCAATCTGTTATGGAAGAACACAATGAGCGAACACCTCTGCGCGCGTTTCCCTACCCCGAATTTCGATCGACTGCTGGAAACCGTGCCACTCAAAGGCGCGAAGGTATTCAAGACCGGTTCCAGTTCAACTATCTTCGAGAAGGGTGACAGTTTGCTGCGGTTAACCCTGTAAGGCAGTGGCCATAACTTCCTGGCGCAACAATCGGCTGCAGGTAACCCAAACGTGGTCAGGGTACTGCACAACTATGGTGCGGTGGCGTTATCGGACACCTACGAGTCTGGCCCTGAGGTAGAGTTCTACTGGCTTGCGCAGGTCGAGCGCCTGGTTGATATTGAAGTGGGCAGCGAGCCTGTTATTGAGGCTTGGCTTGCGCGATTCGATGAAGAGGGGCAGCCTGGCTCGAGGGACTTACCCGTTGTTGCACAGCAATGTCGTGAACTGGCGCGCGCTCACAGGCAGTATGCTGGGTTGATGGAAACGCTGGCGCTGGCGGCGGAGTTTCGGGGGATTGAGTCGATGGACCTGCGGCTGAGTAACTGCATGCGACGGCCTTTGACCGGGGAGTTGGTTTGGACGGATCCGTTAGATGATTGTTTCTACGAACCAGACACCAATGTGGAAATTTCACTGGATGTACTCTTCGCGCTTCTCAAATGACGGGTGATCTAATCCATACACACGTTTTCGGGCCACTTCTTGCCAGACCTATGTGACCAGCTTTTTAATGAATTTTGGCTCTTCTCAGTGAACATATGCTCAGACCCATCTGGCATGCTAAATCTCCCCTGATTTTCTAGCTGCTGCGACAGGGAACTTTGGGTCGTCATTAGCCGGTCGTGGCAGACTGAGATCGACCCAAATGGACGGTAGTAAGGGATTGGGCTCCAAGCTTTGCGGGAGCGGGCTTGCACGCGATGGCATCATCCCAGTGGTTCGCAGTGTAATCCTGCTCATGCCGTAGATGCTGAACCGTCGCTCCTGGCTGTGGATTCATCGGGCGACATCGCTGCAGGGTTATCACCCGTCGTTGCGCTTAATGGATAGCGCTGATAACGCTTGCTTCACCGTCACCCTAGTCGATGGTGAAAACCCTTTGGTAATGGCATTGCAGTGCCGCCAGCATGGCAGCCTGATGAGCATCGGCCGCGACCTCTCCCCACGTTTCCTTCGAATAGATCAAGTCCATTTTCAGGGAGTCAGGCCGCTTCTCGTACGCCCGCTTGTTGAGGAATCGCTGGCGCTTTTCGTTGTAGGGCAGATTACCGTACTCCGAGTTGATACTGCGCGAGACAAGCGCGAGATTGCCAAAGCGGTCCAGCCAATCCCGCGAGACCGTGTTGGTATCGATCGCCTGTGGGGTCTGCGGCGAAATATGCTCTACCGAGTTCTTCGCGGTGAAACGGAAATTGCCCCAGAACTCATGATCACGTTGCTGTTCATACCAAAGCACGAAGTCCAGTTTATAGAACCAGTAATGCGCAAATCTGACGCCATGGTCCTCCGTCAGCACAGCTTCGAACTGCAGCGCCGAAGCGGTACGCCAGGGATCGTCCATGAACCGGCGGCTACGTACGACCAGCGAAGCATCCGTCACTTCTCCAAGCAGCTGGTTATCCAGATGGCATAGGAAGCCGTAGTACCGCTCGATTTCACCGCCACCACCCCGCACGGTGTGCGCATGCTTGTGGATAAAGTACAGGAAGGGGGTCAGCCAGTAATGGGTAGTGATTTCCTGCGAGTGATACAGCATGCTCTGCAGCAACGATAGGCCCTGGTGCACGGCATTGTCGCGACTGCGATTGATGTAACTGGCGGAAATCGAGGTGTGGCAGACCTGATGGATTTCGTCATCGCCCTGATCGACCCACTTGATCACATACTCGTCCCACAGCACACGCATGCGCCAGAGCAGATCAATGAACCCTTGCGCCCTCGCCACACGCTGCGCCGAATCCGCTGGCGCCAGCAAGTGGGCTTCAAACAGCGCGAGCAACTGCCGATCCAGCACACGCGGCAGATCCGCCTGCCCTTGCTCCTTCAGCCAGATACGCAACACATGAAGCAAGAAGAGTGGAAAGCCGATGATGCTCCGCGCCCAGGGGGCTTCTCCGTCATCCTCGGCGATGGCTGCCGGAGCCGCGTCGATATCGGTAACAGAGCCGTCAACGATGGCCTGCAAGGTCAGGCGGTCGTAGCCATCCGTTTGCGCGGAGTCGGTCTTTCGATCGAGCAACCCGTGTACGGCGCCTGCATGGAGCAGTTGCCCCTTGTTATAGAGATCCCCCAGTCGGTGCGCCTCCAGCTGGGTTTCCAGACACAGATTGCGCTCGACAAAGCCACTCATGTCGGCACAGGCATTCCACAATGCCGCGAAACGGAAACGGCTTTCCGCGGGGATGTCCTGCAGCAACCTAGCCTTGAGGATCTCGTGGTGCTGTAGCTGGATACCACGGTTGTTGATGACTTCGAACAGCTTGTTCAGGTCCATGCCCTCAGGCACTTGCGTGAGCACCAGCGATACATTGCGATACACAAAGCTGGCCAGCGCCTTGAGATATTCATCATCAACAGGCCCGCCGTCCGCACGCTTGTAGGTCTGCGCGAAGGAGGCCATCAATTGCTGAGCCTCTCTCATGCTCTGAGTGTCGATGATTTCGCTGCTCGTCGCTTTCCCCCCCGGCATCATGCTGGCAAGGAAGTCGTTAACCTGCTCCCGGATTGAGAAGTGCAGACGCGGAATCGTCCCTTCCTTCAGCACAACCCTACTGAAGTCCTCCATCACCTGGCTCCATACCGGCACCGTGCTGAGCATCCACAACGTGGTGAAACGCTGCTGGCCGTCGATCAGGTCGAAGCGGCGCATGCCCTGATCGCGATCTTCATCGGTGGTTTTTTCCACCAACAGCGTGCCGCCCAGGAAGAACTGCGTGTCGCCTCGATCGAAAGCATTGGCGATGTCTGTCAGCAGTGTTTTGATCTGCTCATCACCCCACACATACAGGCGCTGGTAGATCGGCACATTGAAACACCACGCAGCGTCTTTCCTGTTGGCCAGCTGTTGCAGAGTGCAGAGGCTGGAATCAATGCTCATGGCGACCTCCATGGGAGGCTTTAAGAAACACCTCAAGCCATTGCGATTTGTCCGCAAGGTTGCGGCATTCAGGATCCGCCTGCACCTTGTAGAACGCCAGAACAGCCCGTTTGTATCGACTTTGCACACCATTCCCCACTTCAATCGTTTCATCGGCATACAACGATGCCACGGCCTGCTGGCGCTTTTGCAGAAAGTCCAGCACCTGTTTCGGATGGTAGCTTTGTGCGATCACATCCAGCAGGTTTAGCTCGGCCAACCTGAAGAAGTTGGCGGCGGTTTCCTGCTTGACCTGTTTTTTCTCCAGGCGAATTGCGCCCAGCAGAAACTCCAGGCGTAAGGCAAACGCGGTCAGTTGCTCGACTTCGAACTGATCCATGTACACCAGGCTGCAGAGCATGAAAATTTCGCGCAGATACTCCTGGTTATTGCACAGCAGCTGTCGATATATCGCGCGGAAAAAACTCACCTGCGCGCACGGCGCAGGATCGTTCATCAGCCTCTGCAGCAGGGCGGCATACTTGTCTGCGTAGAGAAAGAAGCCGACGCCCTCATGAATGGGCTGGCGCAGTGCCATCGGCAAGTTCGCGGGGTTGTGGCTGATGCGCAGTTGACTGCCGTGCAGTACGTGCTCTCCGTCGCCCGTCAGCGTCAACGCAGTTGCCAGACGATTGTGTCGGGTGGCGTAGAGCGGCACGCTGTCGACGCTGCTGCGGCTGTCCGCAACGTGGTTCCATGTGTCACGCTGGAACTCGGTCAGCAGCGTCTCGTGTCTGCCCGCTGGAGTTTGCGCACCGCGCCAACGCCGCGCACGCCAGAGAAAACGATTGAACAGGTTGGGGGCAAAATCCTGGCCGGGCGACAGTATCGCGGGTTGACGTTGCAGCGCCTCCCAGCGCTCGGCGCAGTGCTGCTGCAGGGCTGTCTTCAGATCGCCCTCAGCGTCTGCGTGATCGATCGCACGCAGGTGATAGGCCTTGAGCAGGTCGGTGGCCCGCAGAGGCACGCCGCGATTGTTCTGGGTATCGAAAAAGGTGAAGGCAAGGTCGCTGCTGTCCACCTCGATCACCGTCAGACGAAGCTTTCCGATGATCTCCGGTGCAATCGGCTCTTGCTGCTTCAACGCCTGAATCCCTTCACGGATATGTCGTGCGGACTGCCCCGAATAGCTGAGCACCTGGCCCGCTGGCAGTGCACCGGTCGCGCGGTGATACAGCAGCGACAACGCCGTGATGCGCTGCTGACCATCGATGATGAACCTTCTCGATTGGTGCACATCACGATGCAGCAATACCGCGCCAATGTAGTAAGGCAAGGTTTTGTCCGGCTGGCCTGCGAACTCTGCGAGATCACTGGTCAGTTGCAACAGCTTGTCCGGGCCCCACACGAAGCCGCGCTGATAACTGTCCAGTGCCAATGGCAAACCTACCTTTAGCAGATCGTCGAATGCCAGGGTGCTGACCCGGACAGGAGATTCATGCGTCATTTATCGGCTCCCCTGCTCAGCTCTCTTCCCAGCGTTTGCGCAACGTCCTGATCCGGGCATCCCCCCGCAGCGCACGCCGATCCGGTCCACAGAGCGCGACCGAACCTTCCGGTAGACCAAAGACTTCCTCGATGGCTGCCCGAATGCTGCTGACCTTCGCATCCGAACGTGCGGCCCGATAGCGCGCCGCCCTTCGCTCGGCAGTGGCCACGGCCTGGTCTGCACCCTGCTCATCCTCGGCATCTGGTTCCTCGACATCCCAGTCCTCGTCCTCTTCATCCCCCTCTATAAGTTCCGGATCATCATCGGCCTCTTCGGCCTCTTCGGTCAGGTCAGCCAGGCTCTGACCATTGGAATACCAAGTGCAGGCGTCCTCCTGCTCCCATACCAGCCCATCCTCGACATGAAAGGTGCGCAGGGCTATGGAGGACGAAACGTAATCGCTGAACCGCGACTTCACCGCTGGCAACCGCTCGAAGCCAGCGCCCAAGGCCAGTAGAACCTTATTAGGGCCGGCAACCAACAGGAATTCAGACCAGCTCTGCTCACGGAAATTGACGCTGGCAGAAGCGTACATGTAAAGGGTTGCGCGAAGTGATGCGTCCTGTTCGGCCAACTGGGTCAGTACCTGCATCACAGTGCGGTAGATACTAAAGCCCGCATTTTCGACGGAGTGCGAGTCGACCTCGACAGTGGGCAATGGCGACCCTTTGTTGACGAACGAGAGCTCCGATACCGATTTCTTGATCATTGCATTCTTTCCTTGAACAGTTCGTGGGCGGGAACGGGCGCAGTTTGCGCCCAAAGTCCCCGCTTTTTTGCAATCCCTCTGATTGAGGACGAAGATGTCATGCTCGACAGTGGCAAGTTAGGTGATGAGGATGAACAGCCAGCGGAATCACTTCGTTTGTGATCGCGTGATTGGAAAGTCCCACGACCTAAGAAACAACCGGATAACAAGCATCACCCCATAGCGTTTCCGGGTTATCCAACATCAGCAAAATAATCACCGGCACCAACTTGCCGAGAAGGTTTGAGCAGTCGCGCAGCTGATCCCGGTTCACACTGCTGTTCCAGGTTGCGCCCCCATGCATGACCTGGTTTCGCAATGTATAAATTCGATTGAACAGAACGCCGAGCACTGCTGGGGTATTGCGGTTGGCCAACGCTTGCTGCGCTGCTCGCCGACCGCTGGCAAAGCGCTCGGTCCACTGTTGCTCGCTGATCTTGCCGTTCTGGTAATCCCAGAAGCTCTGGAACACGTAGGGGTTGTCCAGCAACGCGCGAATGCTGCCGGAGAACGCGGACCAGACCAGATTCTCGATCAGGTTGGCCGTGTCGAGCGCGCAGAGTTTGTCCAGGAACGCCTTGAACGTGGACTGCTCGGAAAGGCGGTAATGCTCGTCAATATCGGTGGCGTAGGCCGAGTTGAAGGCGATCCACAGGAAGATAAAACGCCCATCGACATCGTCAGCTTGCTCGGCACGATTGAGCCAACTCAGCGCCCGATGAACACGCAAGGTGAGGTTGGGATGATGACTTTCACGTTCCTGTCGATGACGGGTCTTGAGTGCTTGATGGTCCATGGGGTGCCGATCCTTGAGGTCATGGGCAGTACGTCAACAGATTGGGAGCGTCTGAAAACTTTACATATTTTTGATTAAACCCAGGCATGGGTAGAGAAGTTTCTATCGAGGGCCTGAGAACCTGCTCCATTTGTTTACCTGTACGGACAAACAACATGGACGGGGGCTGTGGTTTTGCTTAGGGTATGGCCATTCGATATTACCTGCAAGGTGGTCTGCATGAAGCGCGAACAGTTCCTGGCGCAACCTGAAGTTGAGTCCTTCATCGCATGGCTCGCAACGAACTTGCCGACGTTGACGTTCAAGCTTCGCTTCAAGGCGAGCAAATTTGTGCCGGGCGGTTTAACCGCTGATGTCCAGGGTTTCGAGCAGATTCTTGAGCAATACCGCTGGAAAGCAAGCTGGCAAGATACCCATCAAAATTCGGTGGATTCACAAACCTGGGCTGAAACTCAACGCTCTCTCGGACAACTTCGCGAGTGGCTGACGAGTGCGGTCAACCGGGGGGACGAACAACAAGCGCTTCAGGCGTGTTTGCAGATTCTTCGTTGGGGTGGTGTCCGGGGAGCCATTCCGTTTTTGCACCGGCTGGCCGAAAAGGGCGAGCTGTCGAACTATCTGCGGGAAATGGCCGGGCTCATGTCGCTCGACGGCGACAATGATCTGAATTATCTCGACGCGATCAGTGTCGAGCGTTTCGATGCTGGCCTGACCAAGATTCACGCCTTGCTTGATCCGTCGGGGTCACCCATCTATGACAGTCGCGTCGGCGCAGCGACAGGCATGCTGTATTCATTGTTTCGCCAGCAATGGACGGGGAGCGGCAAACCTCTGCTGGCGTTCCCGTCCGGAGCCGCTCGTGGCAACCAGATCCGCAACCCGGGAGCATTCTTGAACGGCTTGGCGGCGCCGCAATTTTCGGCGATTGATTATGCCGAATGGGCACGTTGGCAGGTGCGGTTGGGCTGGATTATCCGCGCCCTGCTCGAACGTACTGGCTGGTTTGCCGAACAAGGGGCGCTGCCCGCGCGATGCCACGCCTTCGAGGCCAGCCTGTTTATGCTCGGTTATGACCTGCGGTGCTTTGATGTGACGCTGGCGACTGATCCGAAGGCCGCAGTGCCAGCGAGTGATCCGCAGAAAAGTGAACGTGAAAGCACTGGATGGGTGCCAACCGGGCATCCCTTCAGTCAGGTCCTAAAGGATTATCTGGCCTTCCGCCACAGCGGTTCGCTCGACAATAAAGCGTCCTTCATTGCCTGGCTGTTGGCCAACCCGCGCAACGAGAACCCGCTCACGCGTGCCACAGCGCAGGGCTACTGTTTCGCGTTTTCCATCGATGAATTCGACCTGTTTGGCCGGTCGCTCGAAGAACTCGAACGTATCGTCGTCGGTGGCAAGGATGGGTTGTGCGCTGCATTGGTGAGCGAGACATTGGAACCGTTCACCCTGGGTGATGAACGGGCAAGCGTCTGTTTGGTGGATGTGTTGATCACGGGCAATGCGTATCTGCGGGCGACGACTGAAAAGGCACGCATCGGCTACCTCTTGAGCGCCGGATATGCAGGTACCGAGAACTCTGCCAAGACGCTGATGGCGTTGGGGCGCAACGTGGGCAAGCACTTCGGGCTGCTCGATGCAGAACATTTGCCGACGACGTTGTTCGAGCAGTTTTTCGGCGGATGCTCGCTCGACGCCTGACTCACACACGACATTGAATCAGCGTGAAGCGTTCCTGGACGCTTCACCGTACTGGACGCGACCATGCAAAGCCGAAACGGAATTCAGTTGTACTCTGCCTCAGATATCTGCGGTTTTCTTGAGTGCCAGCACCTCACGGCGCTGGACCTTCAGAACCTTGTAAGCCCTATGGAAAAAGCGGCGGCAAGCGAGCAGAACCGTTTGATCCAGGACAAAGGTCTGGCCCATGAAGCGGCCTTTTTCGAACGGCTGAAAAACCAATACGCCAACGTTGTCGACATTGCCGAGGGCAATCCGAGTTTCGCGCGTCGGGTGGAACTGACCATCCAGGCCATGAAGGCCGGTGTCGATATCATCTTCCAGGCGTCGCTTCAGGAAGGCGCCTTTATTGGCCATGCCGACTTCCTGCGCAAAGTGCCGCGGGCGTCGGCGCTGGGCGACCACAGCTATGAGGTGATCGACACCAAACTGGCGAAAACGGCCAAGGCCAAGTTCCTTGTACAGGTTGCGCTTTATTCACGAATGCTGATCTCGATCCAAGGTGTGCAACCAACGTTTATGTATGTCGTACTCGGTGATGCTGCGCGTACCGAGCAGGCATTTCGGGTCGCTGACTACGCCGATTATCTGGAGCATGTGCTACAGCGTTTCGAAGCGTTCGTGAACAGTGCCGAGCGCCCCGTTACTTACCCGGAGCCATGCGGGCATTGTGGGTTCTGCGCCTGGCGTGATCGCTGCGACGAACAACGACTGCAGGACGATCATCTCTCGGCGGTAGCGGGTATCAGCCGTTCGCAAATCAAGAAGTTACAGAGTGCCGGCGTGACCACATTGCACCAGTTGGCGGACAGTACTGACGACCTGCGCATTCCTAAACTGCAGACAGAGTCATTGAGCAAGTTGCGGCATCAGGCGCGTTTGCAGTTCCAGGGGCGTTCCAGTGATGTCCCGCTATTCGAGCTGCTTCCCGTGTCGGGTGAGCGACGTGGCTTTTATCGGATGCCCAAGGCGGTGGAGGGTGACCTGTTCTTCGATATGGAGGGCAATCCGCTGGAAGAGGGTGGCCTGGAATACCTCTTCGGTCTTTACATCGATGAGGGTGGGCAGCAAATATTCAAACCCTTTTGGGCGCATACCCGGGATGAAGAAAAGATCGCCTTCGAGGAGTTTATCGACTGGGTCATCGGCCATCTCAAGCGTTACCCCGACGCGCATATTTACCACTACGCCAGTTACGAAGAAACAGCTATCAAGCGACTGATGAGCCAACACGGGACGCGCGAAGCGCAAGTGGACTGGTTGCTGCGCAACGGCAAGCTGATCGATTTGTACAAGGTCGTGCGCGAAGCTATCCGGGTGTCCGAGCCCAGCTACTCGATCAAGAATATCGAGCATTTTTACATGGGGCGGCGCGACGGCGACGTGACCAATGCTGGCGCGAGCATCGTGTTTTATGAGCGATGGAAAGAGACCGACGAGTCGGCACTGCTTGAGCAAATCGAGCGTTATAACGAAGACGACGTACTGTCCACTTACCTTTTGCGCAACTGGCTGCTGGAAATCAAGCCGTCAAATGCAGGCGCTTTTCTCGGGACTGAAGCCGAAAGCGAGAAGTCAGTCGTGGAGCAAAAGGAGATCGAGAATCTTCTGGAGAATTATCGCGTTCGTCTGCTGGGTGGTCTGCGAGCCGACGAAGAGGCCATGAGTGACGAGGATCAGGTCACGTTGCTCACTTTCCAGCTACTCGACTTCCACCGCCGTGCAGAGAAGCCAACGTGGTGGCAGCTGTTCAGTCGGCAGGACATGACAACCGAGGAGCTGCTGGAGGATATCGAGAGCCTGGCCGGTTTGCGGCGCACAAACACACCGCCTAAACCGAACAAGAAATCGTTTTTGTATGAGTACAGTTTCGACCCTCAAGAAACCAAAATGCGTACGGGGTCTCAGGGGGTCATCACCGAGTCCCTGGGCAGCTTACAGCTGTTCCACCTGGATAATGACAAGTGTCTGGCGACATTCAAGGCTACCGAGAGAAATGCACCGCCTGATTACTTCGACATGATTCCCGGGAGGCCGATCCCGTCTACTTCGCTGCGCAAGGCGTTGTTCCGTTATGCCGACAGCCTCTTGGCTGGCGAACAACGCTTCCAGGCGGTTGCGGACTTCCTGCATCGACGCGCTCCACGGGTGAAAGACGTCGAGCCTGGTGCGCCACTGCTTGATCCAGGTTTGCCGACGATTGATGCCATCAAGGAGGTGGTACGCAATCTTGAGAGCAGCGTGCTGTTTATTCAGGGGCCGCCAGGTGCAGGTAAGACCTACACCGGCTCGCACGTCATCGTTGATTTGCTCAAGGCGGGCAAGCGCATCGGCGTAACTTCCAATTCGCACCACGCCATCAATAACCTGCTGGCGGCGGTTGAATCTCGTGCGCAAGAAGAGGGATTCACTTTCACGGGATTGAAAAAGTCCTCGGAGGGCGAAGGCACGGAGTTCAACGGCCGCTGCATCCGTTCCATCGAGGAAAAAAAGGAGTTCCTCGATGCTTGGGGGCCGAACATCAATTTGACGGCCGGTACTGCCTGGCTATTTTCCGACCCCGTCTTCACTGAGCAACTGGACTACCTCTTCATCGACGAGGCTGGTCAGGTGAGTGTGGCGAATCTGGTCACGATGGGCTTGGCTGCGCGAAACATCGTTCTGATGGGCGACCAGATGCAATTGTCGCAGCCGGTGCAAGGTGTGCATCCGGGCCGCTCCGGGGATTCCATCCTCGACTACCTGCTGGATGGCACGCCCACTATCGCGGCGGATCGCGGGGTGTTCCTGGCGCAAACCTGGCGAATGCACCCGCACGTGTGTTCGTTTATTTCACAGGCGGTGTACGAAGGGCAGCTGTCTTCGGCACCCGGCACCGAGCGACGGGTGTTGCTGCTGGATGGTCAGTGCCCGCATATTCCAGGCAGCGGGCTGATGTTTTGCCCTGTGGAGCACGATGGCAACAGCCAGAGTTCGGACGAAGAGGCGGCGCAGGTCCAGGCGCTTTATGCATATTTTTCGCAGCAGCGGTTTATCGATAGCGACGGTGAGGAACATGCGATCGGTGTCGACAACATCCTGGTGGTGGCGCCCTATAACTTGCAGGTGCAAGTGCTCAAACAAGTTCTGCCCGCAGGCGCTCGCGTGGGTACGGTGGATAAATTCCAGGGGCAGGAAGCGGAGATTGTCATCGTGTCGATGGCGACTTCCAACGAAAATTACCTGCCGCGCGACATCGGTTTTCTATACTCGAAAAACCGCTTGAACGTGGCCGTCAGTCGCGCCAAATCCCTGGCATGCATCGTCGCCAGCGCGGACCTCACCGCCGTGCGATGCATGACGCCCCACGAAATGAGTCTGGTCAACGGCCTGTGCATGGCGGTCAGATATGGCACGGTCGATCGCCATGCTTGATCGCCTCGAAGACAGGGCTGAACTTGGCCTCAGCGACTGGCACCTCTGTGTACTGCTCGATGATGTACAGCCCCTCGATCCGCAGGGGATGAATCAGCGCGACCTGGCAGGTGACACGCCACTGGACATGGCCTACCGGCTGAACCGCAGCTGCCTGATCGACAAGCTGGAGCTACTCGGCGCTCGGGGCAACCCGCAGATTCGAGGCTGGGCCGGCCGGGGCAGCTTTATGCCCCACGACAAGTACATCCACCTGCCTGCGCGATACGGCAATGTCAAAACTCTGCAAGCCCGGTACCGGCTGGGCGCCAGCCTCAATGACCGTGACGGGCTGGGGAATACGCCGCTGCATTGGCTGCTGGTCAACGGCCACTTGAAGGCCGCCCGGTACTTTATCGACCGCTACGTGACGTTCGGCCTTGATCTGGGCGCGAAAAACCACCAGGGCAATACCGTGCGCAATATCGCCCTACTCAACGGCCATCACGCGCTGGCGCAGCAGCTACTCACGGCTGAAATCGACAACTGCATCCGTGCGTTGCGTCTCTGGCGGGAAATGGGCCTCAATCATGCATGAGCCATGGCCTCAGTTCCTTGATGTTGCTGACCACGATCTGCTGAGCCTCAGGGTTGGTGGCTTGGTTTCGTGGGTCGACCTGATAGCGGCGCAATACATACTTAACCAGCGCCTTGCGGCTGGCGACTACCAGTTGTCCATCCGTCATACCGAAATCGGTTTCGATGATTGCCTGCTGCGCTGCATTCAAGCGGCCATCGGGTGCAAAGATGATGGGCACTTCGGTATTCCAGTCCACGTCCAGCTCACGTGTGTTCTGCGACTCGTCGAGCAAATCCGGCTCGCCCCGAAGGCGGCTCAACACAAAATCGCGGTACTCGCGGTTTTTCTCGCAATATGCGCGCACATGCCAGCGCATCCCGGTGTACACCAGGGTGTGAGGGGCAATCAGGCGGATTTCCACGTTCGGGGTGTTGAGCGAAACGTACTCGGTCTCCAGACGCAAACCATCGCGACAAGCCGCGAGCAGGGGCCGCAGGATTTCTGGCCGAATCGGCCGGTCGGGTACTTCGAGCACTTTGGTGTGGGCGTAGGCCAGGGCCAGCCCGTCGATGTGCGGGGCCCGTTCATTGTTTTGGTAAAGCAGGTGCAGATAGGCACTGGCGCTGTCATCGATGAACAGCGGTTTGAACTGCTTACTCGGTACATAGCCCTTGCGTTGCTTGTCATATGTCAAGTTTCGGGGCGCATGTTCATTGATGTAGGTATTGATGTCCTTAGAGGCTTGCTGCCGGCTGATGCCGAAGCTCTGGATCAAGTGTCCCGTGGTCAGTCGCCCTTCCCACCAGGCGACGGTCTCGATCAAACGATAGCGAAGTGCCAGGTCCCAGCGCACTTGTTCGATGGATTGCTTGCGTTTCATACCGGCTCCATGTGTTTGAATACTTTACCTGTATAAGTCTACATTCTAGACCTGTCGTTAATCACTACATATCGTGTGTCTGTCTTCGGAATACATCGAAGACATGGAAGGATGTGAGCATGAGTATGCCGGACGTGGTTTCGACGGGTGCATTGGTGGTGATGGGCGTCATCCTGCTGGTGCTGGTACAGCAATGTTTGAAGTTGAGTGAGCTTTGGAAAATGGTCGCGCATTACCAGAAGGATTTGCGCTGGGCGCAGATCTGGGAAATGGAAAACCGCGAGCTGCGGTCGGCGTTGCGCGCTGAGCGAGAGCACGTCGCACAGTTGCAGCGAAAGCTGGAACTGCTGCAAGCGTTGATCCCGGTCGCAGAATAATCCGCAGTATCGCTCTCTAGGAGAAGGCATTCATGCCGATAAAACCCAGGCCCTTCACGTTTGTGTGTGAAGACTGCAACTGGAAGAAAACCATTGCACCGCGCAGCGATGCATTGATGCCCGGCGATTGGTTCGCCACCTGCCCGAAGTGCGGCAGCACCACCCTGAAAATGCGCGCGGCAGGCTGGCTTGAGGCCGCTGCAGCGGAGCTTATGGCACGACGGGGGCTTTAAGCCGCGTGGCGATAGGAATGAACAACGCGGCTGCGGTCGATCATGGCAATGTGGCATTATTTGTAGATCTTAATATACCGCAGCCGCACAACGCGCTGTCGTTGGACGATGGCGCCCGAAGGAGTTTCAGGTTTATGGATCAAGCAGTGCTGTACATCGATGCGCTTGAGGCCGAATGCAAGCGTCTCCAGTTGCAACACACAGAGGTCTCGCCACTCAAGCCGCGCATTGCTGCCTGGGGGTTGGTAAAGGCCGGCAAAAGCTCGTTGCTCAACATGCTGAGCGGACATGTACACCAGGAATACTTCGCCACCGGCGCGGTGCGTACCACCCGCATCAACCAGCAGCTTGAGCTTGAGCATTATGTGCTGGTCGATACACCGGGCCTGGGCATCGAACAGAGCGACAGCCAGCAGGCCATGGAAGGGCTCGATATCGCTGATATCGTGCTGTTCGTTCACGCGCCTCCGGGGGAGCTGGACGAGGAACAAGTGAACCTGCTGCTCAAACTGCGTGACGTCCATGGCGATGCGCTCGAACAGCGGCTAGTGCTGGTGTTCAGTCTTCTGGACCTGGATCAGAACGACGCGATGGCGCAGGTGCGTGAGCGCATTGAAGGCCAGGTGCTACGTTGCCTGGGGTTCCAGCCGACGTGCTTTGAAGTCTCTAGCCGACGTTATCAGCGCGGTGTTGAGTTGGGCCGAGAAGGGATGAAGGCCAAAAGCGGCATTCCCAGCCTGGTCTTGCATCTTGACCAGATGTCGAGCGAAAAGGCCCCGTCACTCGCGGCGGCTCGCCAGCAGCGCCTGATGCAACGCCGTGAGGAATTGAGCGCCGCGCTTGATCAAGCCATCGAGCGTGAGCAAGTAGTGATCCAGACCCTCTGCGAGCCCTACACCCACACGGCCACCGTCTTTATCGAACTGATGAGCAGCGTTCAAAGCAGTTTTTCGGCCAAGACCGCCGAGATTCGCACTGCCCGCGAAAAGTTGAATAGCCTTTAAGTCAAGGAGACTTGCAATGCCTCTACCCTGGTTGATTGGTGCCGTTGCGGTGGCCGCCGTGACAGCGATCGTCAAGGCCGTGTCTGATGACAGCCCGTCTTCAAGCTCATCCACCTCTTCAAGCTCCGGTGACGCCGAGCGCCGCAAGCAGGAACTTGCCGCCAAACGCGAGCGCGAGCAGCAAGGCTTGAAGGATCGGATCTCGAACCTGGAAAAAGATCGCCGCGAGCAATTGAAAACCCAGCTCAATAGCGCCGCGCAAACCCTGGGTCAGCCCGTGAAGGCAATGGGCCCGGCAAAGACGGCGACTCAGCTGGAGCAGGCCGTTGCCAGCACGCAATCTTCGGGCTCAGCTTATGGCGATGCAATGAAGATCATTCTGCGCGCCGACTCGGCGTTCTCTGCGGTTAGATCCAAGCGCTTCCTTTTGCAGCTCAATATGCTTGAGGTCCTTACCGCACCGCTGGCAGCCCGACAGGCGGAGCAGCAGGCCCAGGACCAACTCCAGCAATCGGCTGCGCGAATCAAGCGTTTGCAGAAATTGAAAAATACCGTGGAGCAGTTGGTATGAATGCCGTGACCCGTGACGAATTGATGGGTGCTTTCGAAAGACTCCAGGCCCAGTTTGAAGAGCAGAAAAGCGATATCCACGCCAAAGATCGTACGTTCAATTTGCTGCGCCAGGAGTTTATCTCTAGCAACCTCGAACACACCCAGGCGCTGCTCGGCGCTGTCAGCCGCGACAACCCGTTGCACAAGCTGGCGCAAGGTCTGTCGCAGCGTCTGGCGGACCAGTTCGACGTGTGGCAAAAACAAGTCAAATCCCGCGTCAAGGGTGCGGAATTCCGCGAAAACGTCAACGATTCCCTGCTGGTATTCGTCTACGGCAAGGTCAAGTCCGGCAAGAGCTCACTGGGTAACTACGTCGCCTGGGGCCATAGCGAGCCTACGGCGCAGTTGAAGGCGCAGGCGAAGGTTCAACCGGTGTACTTCTCTGCCGAGCAGACGGCGGTGGAAAGCGGTGACAAGCACAAGGAGGCCGAACAGAATTTGCAGTTTCGCGTCGGCGCCACCGAAGCGACCAGCTCGATCCAGGGCTTTCGCTTGCCCGGCCTGACCTGGGTCGATTCGCCTGGCCTGCATTCGGTCAACCGGGCCAATGGTGACCTGGCGCGGGAGTACGTCGAGCACGCTGATCTGATCCTTTACACCATGAGTTCCCAAGCCCCGGGCAGGGCTTCCGATATGGGCGAAATCGGTGAGTTGCTGGCCGACGAGAAGTCATTGATGGTGTTGCTGACCGGCAGTGATACCACCGAGGAAGATGAGGACGACGACGGCAACGCGGTGTGTGAGATCGTCATGAAGCCGGCGGAGGATCGGCAGGCACAAGTCGATTATGTGAACAACGAGTTGCAGAGGCTGGACGACAAAGCGCTGAAATACACGCGTGTTGTGCCGCTGTCGACACGCTTCGCGCAAACCCGTCCGGATGCTCTGGATACCAGTGGTGTAGGGGAGTTGTTTCAGACGCTCAAGGCCATCTGCGACAGTAATGCGCTGCAGCTCAAGCTGGCCACGCCGATGAAAAACTTGAGCAACGCGATCAAAGACACTGCGGCGGATCTGGCCCTTGTGGCGGATCTGGCCAACGGCTTCGAGCAGCAGATCCGCGAGCAGGGCAAAGCCATCGAGCAGGAAGTGCGCAACCTGGGCCTGGCGGGCGCCGCGCAGATGAGTCGCTACGTCAATCAACTGTTCGACGCCGGCTACGACGAAAAGCTTGAAGGCAAGCTGCGTGATCATCTGACGCGTGTTCTGGGTGACCGGGCTGATGACGCGATGAAGCAAATCGACAAAACACAGCAAGCCGGGTTGCGCCGCGCCTTCGACGCAAGCCGCTTAAGCGCCTTGCCTGAATACCGCGAAGTGACTGTTGCCAAGGAATACCAGACCGGCAACGAATCGGGGACCAAGACGGCCTGGGGCGCGGGCGGGACACTGTTGGGCGCCGCGTTGGGGTTTGCCGTAGGAGGCATACCCGGAGCGCTCCTCGGAGCGTCCATTGGCAGTGCTTCCAGTCTTGCCGGTCGCAGTGCCAAGGCCCGTTATGAAACGCACCAAGTGGTGGTCGGCGACAACCTAGAGGAGCAGCGCCAAGCCGCCCTCGACGCTTACGCCAACGCCGTACCGGCCTTGCTGGCCGAACACGTCATGGGCCTATATGAACCGGTGCGCGCCAGCATGCAGCGTTATTGCGAGGTGCTCGTCATCGAGATTACCCGATTGAACGACAGACTCGATTCCCTCGTGGAGACTCCACAACCATGACTCAACAACCCCCAATGTCCCACGTTCTGTCGCTTTATGATGACGTGGACGAGCTGTGTGCCGTGTACAACCCCTCGGCTACACCGGCCATCCGCAAGATGGTGGCGGCTCGGAAGGCCAGCGCTGCGGCGACCATCATGGTTTACGGCGTATACAACGCGGGCAAAAGCACGCTAATCAATGCGTTGCTCGGCGCCGAGCAGGCGCAGGTTGCCGATACGCCGGAAACCTACAAGATCCAGGGCTACCGCTGGGGCGACTTCGAGATCCTCGATACGCCGGGTATCGACGCACCGCAAGCCCACGAGCAGGTGACGCGCGAGCAGTTGTATGGCACCGACGTGGTGATCTTTGTGGTCAACCCGTTGGGCGTTGTCGAAGAAGAAGCCACGCTTTCGGCGCTGCTGGAGTTGGTCGCACGCAACAAACAGATCTTCCTGGTGCTCAACCGCAAGAACCCGCTGGAGCCGCTGGAAGCCGAGCGAATCAAGGACCAACTGCGCGAACGCCTCCAGCAAATGGCCCAGGCGCGCGGGTTGCCGCCAGTGTTGCAGGCTATTCCGATCCTAGAAGTCAACGCCCGGTCGGCGCTCAAGGCCAAGCTTGAGCACAAAGGTAATCTGCTGCAGAACTCGGGCTTTCCGAAGTTCGAAAGTGAGCTCAACCACTTCTTTGCCTCGATAGAGCAGCGTCAGATTGTTGCCGGCGTGGCCACCGATTTGAGCGGTTTCCTGGGTGAGACGCTGGCGCTGCTGGACCAAGAGCGCGACCAGGTCTCCAGCGCTCGGATCGATGCGTTTTACGCGCAAATCGCACGGCGTGAGATTGATTTGCGCTCGCTGCTTAAAGCGTCGGTACAAGCCAAGGCGGCCGGGGTGGCCAAGGGTGCGATGATGGCGATGCACCAGGACGCCGAGGGCGCCCAATCCAAGATCGACGGGCTGATCCGGCGCGCCAACGAACAAGTGTGTGGCGAGCTGGATGACGAGCTCAAACGCCTGGCGCTGGATGCGGCGCAACTGCTCGAAGAGATGCTCGACCAAGTCCGTGTGCAGCACGCAGACATACCGTCTACGGGCGCGTTGAATATCCCCGGCGCTTCAGCTGGCGAACTCGCAGGGGCTACAGATTCGGCCGTCGATATGAGCTTGCTGGAAGCGGGTGTGCGCCAGGCGGGCGGAGCGCTGAAGACCGAGCACGTGGTGACGGTGATGAAGTTGGGCAAGGAGTGGCTGCCCACCCTGTTCAAGGGGATTGGTCCGATCACCATGGGTAAAGTGGCTGAGCAGGTTGTAGGCAAGGTGCTGCCTGCCATCGGCGTCGTCTACCAGGTCGGCAAATTGATTTACACAGCTTTTGCCGGCGACCCGGAGCAGCAACGCCTCGAAGAACAGGCTCGCCAGGAGCAGCAGGAGCGTGAGCGGCGCGACCAGGCGATCAAGAGCCTGGGCGACGATATTGCCTGGGAGTTCTCGCGGGCATTGACCGAAGTGGTGGAAGCCAATATCAAAAGCAACTTTGCGCTGGTCAACGATAAGCTCAAGGCCTTGCGCGGCAGCCTCAGCCAGACCGAGCGCAAGCTCAGCGAAGATCGCGAACTGCTGGTGCAATGCCAGGTCACCCTGGATACCTATGTCTGAACACCGTCAGGCATTCCCATGCAACCGCTGCATGCAGTGCTGCAAGCGTGTCCACCTGTTGCCACAAACAGCCGGGATGGACCGGGGTGACGGGGTGTGCAGGAATTTGGACGAAGCCGATGGAGGCTGCCGTATCTACGCAATTCGGCCGGATATCTGCCGCGTGGATCGGCAATACGAGCTGAATTATCAACGGACGATGACTTGGGATGCGTTCGTGGAAATAAACGCAGCGGCCTGCAAGCAGCTGCAAACGATGTGATGTGTTGATCATTTGAATATTTAAGGAGGCAGTAATGTTGGATGTAGCTGATCGGCAACAGGACGCGATTGATGACGTCATTCGTGACGCCGTGCGGGGTTCCGGCAAGGTCAATATCGTCGTCGCAGGCAAGACGGGCGTGGGTAAAAGCACCCTGATCAACACGGTGTTCCGTGGGCAGTTGGCGAAGACCGGCTCCGGCACCCCGGTGACGCAGCAGATTGAAGAGATCACCAAGGAAGGTCATCCAATCACGATCATCGACAGCAAAGGTCTGGAGTTGAAGGACTACGCGACCATTCTCAAGGATCTGGAGAACTTCCTTGAGGTGCGTGCGGGGCATCACGATGAAAACAAGCACATCCATGCGGCATGGATTTGCATCCAGGAAGGCGGTGATCGCGTTGAGCAGGCGGAAATCGACCTCTGTCGTGTGTTGATCGATAAATCCATTCCAGTGGTGGCGGTTGTCACCAAAAGCATGTTCGCCAAGGACGTTGACTTTCACGTCGAGGTCAAAAAGCTGTTGCCCGGCGCTTCAGCCGTAGTACGGGTGCGCGCAGAGGCGCAACAGATCGAAGACGACGAAGGCAACGTTTTCAAGTTCGGAGTCAAAGGTATCGACGAGCTGATCTATGAATCTGCGAGGCTGATCCCCGAAGCAAAAAAGCGTGCATTCGCGAATGCATTGAGCTCGCGGCATCAATCTTCCATGAAAATCAAAGTCGAGCAGGCTGAGAAGGAAGTATTGATCGCCAGCGGCCTGGCAGCGGCGGCTGGGGCTACACCGATTCCATTTTCAGACTCTTTTGTATTGATACCGATTCAAGTCGGGATGCTGGCTAAGATTGGTGTGACGTTTGGAATGGAAGTCAGTACCAGTGCGTTGACGACCCTGGTGGCATCGGCGCTGGGTTCGAGTGCAGCAAGCTTATTGGGCCGGGCGGTCGTGACCGGTTTGCTCAAAATGATTCCAGGTGTGGGCAGTGCGGTAGGCGGCACTATCGCCGCGACAACGGCTGCGACGCTGACGAAAGGTTTGGGAGCGGCCTACATTTCGGTGTTGACGGATTTCTGCAATAACAACCCGGGCAAGGAGCTTAATATCAGTTTGATCGGTGATGAGTTGAAGAGAAAACTCTCACTCAAGTAGTGTGCGACTTCTATGTCGACCTGCCAGAGTCCTGGCAGGTCGACAAGGGTTGTCTTTAGTTGTGAGCACAAGTCTTGGAGGCATTTATCTTCATTAAGGGCGACTCATGGTTACTATGTTTTAACTGGCCCAATGACTTTGGAAACTTTAACAGGGCTCTATGATGGCGCCCAAGTCTGAGGTGTTTTTTATATCCGTAGCCTTTGGTTTTATGAGTATCTCAAGGTGTTCGCTTAGTAGGTTCCATGCGGCAGTCATTTCGGATGTATAGCTGTGGCGCTGGTAGATTCGCTTCACCTTATTGTCTTCGGTGTGATTTAGGCAGCGCTCAGCCACTTCAGGTATCACTCCCAGTGCGGTCATTAACGTTGCGCCTGTGCGACGAAGGTCATGAGGAGTCCATTTACCACCCGGAAGCAGCAGGCTTTGAGCTTTAGCACTGCGTCGGCTCATTGTTCCTTGCTCAGGCTGGCGTTGACGATCACCCAGCTGTTTGGTCACGGTCTTGGAGTTGACTGGGCCACTGTTATCGGTATTTGGGTAGCACCAGGCCGAACTGCTATTGATGCTCTGAACCCGCTCGAACTGATTTACAGCGAAGTTTGACAGGAAAACAGTATGCGGCTTGCCATTCTTGCTGTGCTCAGCAGGAATTAACCAAGTGCGCTGCTTGAGGTCCACATGCTCCCAACGACTATTCAGTAGCTCACCGATGCGGCAGCAGGTGGAAAGTGCAATCCAGATTGCAGCTTCTGTCGTCATTAGAAGTCCCGCCTCTGGAGCTTTCTTCGCAAGGCTACGAATTTCATCATCAGTCAATACTCGGTCGCGTTCGACGTCTTTACCGCCAATTTTTGCTTTTCGGATACTGGCGCTGGGATCGTGCTCTATGAGGTCACGGTCTACTGCGAATCTGAACATCTGGCGCATCAGGGAGAAGGCTATTTTTGCAGCACGGTTGACGCCTCTGGCAAGCATGGTGTCAGTCACTTCTGTGATGTGGCCTTTTTTCACGTCTGCTACGGCGTATTGGCCTAGAAAGGGCAATACGTCTTTTTCAAACATTCGACGCACTTCTGCGCCGCCATCTTTGCGATTGATCAAGTCGATCTTGGCCCAGTGTTCAAACAGCTCGGCAACGCTCTTGCGGGATGCCTGGCGGGCTAGCTCGGTTTCTGCAGTGGCTCTCTCCTCGTCTAACCGTGCTAGCTCGGCGTTGCGGGCAGCGATACGTGCAGTTTCTTCGGACTCAAGGTGTTCACGGATGTTTTTGATGCCTGTTTTATGAAGACTGGCCAATTCCATTGCTCTCTGTCGTGCATCCGAAAGAGTCATTGTTGCGGAATCATCCCCAGCACCATAAGTTCCGATTGGGAGAGCGTATCTCTTGCCTGCCTCATTGGTGTATTGGAAGTAGAAAAGGCGGTCACCCGATGGCGTGATGCGGGCCAGAAGTGATCCATGGCCCCAAATCGCGACTTCACTCAACCATTTATGGGTTTGGCCAGGCTTGGCCTTCATTGCCTTGTCTGTAATGTTGGCCATGTACTTGCTCTTGGTAGTGAATTGGTAGTGAATTGAGATGGGCTTTGGGGGGATGTTAGCGGATGCTAATGGACAGTGGTAGTAGGTAAAATCAACATATTCAGAGTGTTATGAGGAAGTGCTGGATCTTGCAGGACGTTGCTGGATAAAGATTCACCTTTATGGGGTGCTAGGGGTCGAGTGTTCGAATCACTCCGTCCCGACCATATTTTTCAATGACTTAGCCCAACTTTAGCGAGTTGGGCTTTTTCATGCTCGGGGGATTTGCAGGACTTCTCTAGGTTGTCACTGGCATTGGAGGTTTAGCCGACACACTGCGTTACCCACACGGCACCGCCCTTGGTTCAAGTCCAAGAGCAGTACTTGCCGACAGCAAAGCCAAAACGTCGGCGGGAACGACCCTATGGATGGTCTTCTGGGCCAACTCAATTACCCAATCAGCACCTGGGTGCTGATGGGGTATCAACGTTAGGGTCGGGTAGAAATAGCAGCTGTGGATGCTTACATATCGAAGGCGGAGGGCAAAACGATCATGTCCCGAATGGTGACATGGCGTGGGCGCGTCAGTATGTACATCACCGCATCAGCCACTTCGCATGGCTCGATCAGGCTGCCGCTCTCCTTGGCCTTTCTCAGGTTTTCTTCGGGCCAATCGGCAAGCAGGGCACTGATTACTGGGCCAGGGGAGACCGCAGAGACTCGGATCCCCTGTTTATTGACTTGCCGGCGCACGGTCTGCACGAAACAGTTGATCGCCCACTTGGACGCGGCATAGACAGGTTCCCACGAAACTGGAAAGTGGCCAGCGACCGAGCCGGTCACCACGATGTCGCCGGTCCCGCGCTCAATCATGTAGGGCAACACATCGTGAACGTTCTTCATGACGGCATTGATGTTGAGATTGAGCATGCGGTCGATGCCCGCCGAATCGGCCTCAATCAGGTCGCCGCCAATATAGCTGCCAGCATTGGCGTAGAGGATGTCGAGTTGCCCGGCTTTTTCCAGTACACCGGAGAGCAACGTTGCGCAACTCTGTGGATCCAGCAGGTCAATGACCAATGGCATTGCCGCGTCGCCAAGACGCTCACAGGCTGCCTTGAGGGCCGGTTCGTCCCGATCAATCAAAACAACGCGTGCGCCGGCTGTAATCATGGCTTCGACCGTTGCCAAGCCTATACCCGATGCTGCGCCTGTTACCGCAGCGACCTTGCCTTCAAGTGCGTAAGCCATCAGTTCTCTCCTTTTGGATCCCGTCACGGAGATCCTCTTGTTGTTGGAGTAATGTAAACGTTTACATTTTTATTCAGTTAAACGCCCACGAAGAGAATGTATAGGGCGGGCTTGAGAAATGTCAACGTCTACATGTCTTCATCGGACTGCACCTTTTACGTTGAATCTTGCGCGGGTGCAGCACGTTTTTCGGCTGCTATTAGCGCCGCAATTCACCTTTGACAGTCACGTCCGCCGACACATGCAGCCGGTTGTCGATTTTGTCCATGAGCATGTTGATGGCTGTCAAGCCAAGCTCATAAGTGTTATGGCTGATGCACGGGATGGGGTCGCCGAAGAAGCCGGCATAGGGCACTTGGTCGATGCTGAAAAGCTCGATATCCGATCGATTCAATCCGTGATGACGCATGGCTTCCAAAGAGCCGAGGGTGATCAGTATGTTGAGCCCGAAGATCGCGTCGGGACGCTTGCCGCTGTTGAGATACGCACTGACGGCCACTCTGGCGGGTTCTTGTGTGTAATCACCGTGCAAAACCTCCAGGGTTGTCGCCTCGCCATACTCCGTCAGCGCACGGCGGATGCCTTCGATCCGGGATAGGGTGATATTGGACCTTTCCGGCCCGCCCACGACCAGGAAGTGTCGATGCCCTTGCTCCAGGAGCGCACGGGCGCCCTGGTACCCGCTTTCCTGGTTGTCTAGGTAGACCCCGGCGAAGGGAGCACCTGCCAGTTTTCGGTCGATCTGGACGACAGGAATGTCAGCCATTTCCAATTTTGGCAGGTACGCAGGGTGGTAATTATCGTCATCGGAAATCACCGACAAAATGATCCCGGCAACCTGGTAACCCAGCAGCGTATCCACCGCCCGTGCCTCAAGCTCCGGCGAGCCGTCCGTATCGAACAGCAGCAGTGAATAATCCCGTTTCTTCGCTTCGCGGGTGATCGCCTTGATGGTCTCACCGTAAAAGGGGTTGTCCAGGCTCGCGGTGATCAGGCCGAAGAGCCGGCTCTCGCGGCTTTTGAGGTTGCGCGCAAATGCGTTGGGTACGTAGTTAAGTTCGCGGGCCACTTTCAAGATTTGCGCCAGTGTCTCTTTTTTCACCTTTTCTGGCTGATTGAGCGCACGCGAAACGGTGACGGTCGTCATGTTGACGCGTCTGGCGATGTCCGTGATGGTGGCTTTGCCTGGTCTTGTCATTAGGTTTTCTGTCCACGCTGACGGGCGCCCTGTTTCAGTTGTTTTTCTTGGTCAGGGCAGCCCAAAACTGAATATGCAAACTATTGTAAAGCCAAATTCCATATGCTAGCTTGAAATAAATGTACACGTTAACATTTCCCTCCGATACAGGATGAAAGAGGAACCTCGACCTCCCTTTCTGTTCGATCCGGATGTTGTCATCAAGGAAAATGTTAACGTGTACATTGGACGCCATATAAAAATAATCAAAGGTAAACGCCATGAATGTCTTCAAGAAAAGCAATCTCGCTCGTCTCGTCGCAGGCCTCTTCTGCAGCTCGGTACTCGCCGCCTCGGCCCATGCTGATCCGCTGAAAATCGGCATTTCCTTCCAGGAGCTCAACAATCCTTACTTCGTGACCATGAAGGAGGCGCTGGAGGAGGCCGCTAAAACCATCGGCGCCCAGGTGATCATCACTGACGCTCGCCATGACGTTTCCAAGCAGATCAGTGATGTCGAGGACATGGTCCAGCGTGACATCGATATCTTGCTGCTCAACCCGACCGACTCTGTAGGCGTCCAGTCTGCGGTTGCTTCTGCACATGAGGCGGGAGTGGTGGTGGTCGCTATCGATGCTCAGGCACAGGGCCCGCTGGATTCCTTCGTGGGTTCCAAGAACTACGATGCAGGCTATCTGGCCTGTAAATACCTCGCAGAAAAAGTCGGTGGCAAAGGTGACATTGCCATACTTGACGGCATCCCGGTCGTGCCGATTCTTGAGCGCGTGCGCGGCTGTGAAGCCGCGGTCAAGGAGTCCAAGGGACTGACTATCGTGGCCAAGCAAAACGGCAAACAAGAGCGGGATACGGCGCTCACCGTGACCGAGAACATCCTGCAAGCCAACCCCAAGCTGGTGGGGATCTTCAGTGTCAACGACACCGGTGCCCTCGGTGCATTGACTGCCATCGAGTCCAGCGGTCATGACGTCAAGCTGGTAAGCGTTGATGGTGCTCCAGAGGCGATCAAGGCTATCCAGAAGGCCGACTCCAAATTCCTGGCGACTTCTGCGCAGTTCCCGCGTGATCAAGTCCGCTTGGCCTTGGGGATCGCATTGGCCAAGCACTGGGGCGCCAACGTTCCTGCTTCCGTTCCCGTTGACGTTGCTTTGATCGACAGGGCAAAGGCTTCCAGCTTTAGTTGGTAAGCGGCTTCCTGTCGGCTCCATGGGAACGCTAGGTTCCCGTGGGGCAGCTCTCTCGATCGTTGAGGTCATGCGTCATGTCCAGTCTCCTTGCACTCGAACATATTTCAAAAAGCTTTCCGGGCGTCAAAGCCCTGACCGATATCAGTTTCCAACTGCGCGAAGGGGAGGTTCATGCACTGCTCGGCGAAAACGGTGCAGGCAAGTCGACCTTGATGAAGATCCTGTGCGGTATCTACACACCTGATACGGGTTCGATCGCCATTGATGGCCAACAGATGCAGTTCCACAGCTATCACGATGCGATCAATGCCGGGGTCGGCATCATTTTTCAGGAATTCAGCCTGATTCCCTATCTCACCGCCACCGAGAACATCTTCCTTGGCCGAGAGCTTACCAACCGTTTCGGCCTGCTCGACACGGCTAGCATGCGCGAGCAAGCCCTGGCCATTTTTCAGCGCCTGGGGGTGCTGATTGACCTGACAGTGCCCATCGAAGGCCTTAGTGTCGCTGAGCAGCAGTTTGTTGAGATCGCCAAGGCGCTGTCCCTCAATGCCCGCATTCTGGTGCTCGATGAGCCGACGGCCACCCTGACGCCCGGTGAGGCGGATCATTTGTTCAGGATCATGCGCGAGCTGAAAACCCAGGGTGTCGGGATGATTTTCATCTCCCATCACATGGATGAGATTTATCAAATCTGTGACCGCATCACTGTGTTGCGCGATGGGTGCATGGTGGGTGAGTGCGAGGTCAGCACCACCGCAATCGATGACCTGATAGAAATGATGGTGGGTCGCAAGATCGACCAGGCATTCCCGCTTAAATCCAGCCATGGCGATTGCCAGGAAATCGTCATTGAAGTGCGTGGACTGCAGCTCGATCCACGGGCTTCAGTCAATAGTTTCAAGTTGTACAAAGGCGAGATACTCGGCTTCGCCGGGCTGGTAGGTTCGGGTCGTACCGAGCTGGTCATGGGGTTGCTGGGCGCCAGATCAGTCCATCATAAAGAGGTACTGGTCAGTGGCCGACCTGAATCGCTCAAGTCTCCTGCCGAGGCACTTAACTGTGGAATCGGACTGCTCCCGGAAAATCGCAAGACCGAGGGCCTGATTCTGTCCTTTTCGATCCGTGAAAATATCACCCTGAACAACCTCGCCAAACACTGCGGCAAACTTGGGCTGATTGATCGCAGTGACGAGGGCCAGGTAGTCGATGAGTTGATGCGCAAAGTGCGGGTAAAAGCGCCTGACCATAACAGTCCGGTGGGTAACCTCAGTGGCGGCAATCAGCAGAAAGTGGTGATCGCTCGCTGGCTTAATCATGAGTGCAAGGTCCTGATTTTCGACGAGCCCACACGCGGTATCGATGTCGGGGCCAAAGCTGAAATTTATCGCCTGATGCGTGCGCTGACGGAGCTGGGTGTGTCGATCATCATGGTTTCTTCCGAGCTGCCGGAAATCGTCGGTGTCAGTGATCGTGTTGCAGTGTTTCGCCAGGGCCGGATTGTCACCACGCTCTCGGGTGACGCGGTGAACGCCAACGAAATCATGCTGCATGCCACAGGAGGGACTATCGATGAGCAACGCCACTGAAACCAATGTTCGCAACCAGGAGCACTCGAAGATGACTGTGCAACTGAACAAGTGGCGCAAGTCACCTATTTTCTATCCTCTGATCGGCTTTATCGTAATTTTTGTCGCGATGGCCCTGGCCAATGACAACTTTCTCACTGCAAGCAATTTAAGCAACGTGCTACGCCAGGTCTCGATTATTGCCATCATTGCTGTGGGGATGACGTGCGCAATCCTGACCGGCGGGATTGATCTTTCCGTGGGGCCGGTAATGGCGTTGTCTGGCACCCTGACCGCAGGCTTGATGGTCGCCGGCTTGCCACCTGAGCTTGCGATACTGGCAGGCTTGGCCGTTGGCGCCTTGTTCGGTGCCGGTAATGGTGTGTTTGTGGCCTACGCCAAGATGCCGCCCATCATCGTGACGTTGGCGACGATGGGCATTGCCCGGGGCCTTGCATTGATTTACACCGGCGGCTACCCGATCTCTGATCTACCGCAAGGCTTCTCGTTTTTGGGGCGCGGTGAAGTCTTCGGGCTCCAGGTCCCGATTCTGGTGATGGCGGTGGTGTACATCCTGGCCTACGTCCTGTTGAACAAGACGCCAATTGGTCGCTACATCTATGCCATCGGGGGCAATGAAGAAGCCGCGCGCCTGAGTGGGGTGCGCGTTGCGCGCTACAAACTGCTGGTGTACATGATCAGCGGGTTGACAGCCGCAGTGGCGGGTATCGTGCTGACCTCGCGTTTGATGAGCGGGCAACCCAACGCGGGCGTCGGTTTTGAATTGGATGCCATCGCTGCCGTCGTACTGGGTGGTGCGGCCATTGCAGGGGGGCGCGGTGCAATTATCGGCACGCTGATCGGCGCCATGATGCTCGGTGTGCTCAACAACGGGCTCAATCTGATGGGGGTTTCTCCCTACATCCAGAACATCATCAAGGGCGCAATTATCCTGCTCTCGATCTATATCGGCCGCACTCGCGGCAAGTAATTTAACGACAGGACTACCTTTTTGCCTCGCTCACGCAGCGTCCATCCAGGGCGCAGTGCGGCAAGGCTTGGCTCAAAAACACGGTCAGCACGCTGAGGAGCAGGGTCATGAGTTACGTGATCGGAGTTGATATCGGTACACAAAGTACCAAGGCGCTGTTGATGTCGATCCAAGGCGCTATCGTTGCCCAGGCGACGGTGAGTTACAAAGTCGAGCAACCGCGTCCGCTCTGGGCACAGCAGTGGCCCGATGTCTGGCTTGAGGCGGTGTATGAGTCTGTCGCGGCGGCGGTTGCGCAAAGCCAGGTGCCGGCCAGCGAGATCAAGGCCATCTGTGTCAGCAGCTTATACGGTGGCTCGGGTATCCCGGTCGACAGCGATATCAAGGCGTTGCACCCTTGCCTTATCTGGATGGACCGCCGGGCGCACAACGAGGTGGAGTGGGTACGCCAGAACATTGATATCGAAATGCTCAAGCGTGTCAGCGGCAATGGTGTCGACAGCTACTACGGCTTCACCAAGATGCTGTGGATCAAGCGCAACAAGCCAGAGGTCTGGGCAAAAACCCGCTATCTGCTGCCGCCCAACAGCTATGTGCAGTTTCACCTCACCGGTGCATTGACCGTCGATCACAGCTCGGCCGGCAATATTGGCGGCGTCTACGATATCAACGCACGCGGTTGGTCGGTACCGCTGCTCGAAGCGCTGGGCATCGCCCCTGAGTTAATGCCGCAGCGCCTGGTGGAGTCCAGTGAAGTTGTCGGTAACCTGCTGCCCGATGCCGCCCGGCGCCTGGGTCTCGACCCTGGCACACCTGTGGTTGCAGGTGGTGTCGACGCCGCCATGGCGACCCTCGCCGCTGGCGTCCTTGAGCCTGGCAACCATGTGGCGATGATTGGCACCAGCATGTGCTGGGGCTACATCAATCAACGCACCAATGCCGACCATGGCTTGATCAGCATGCCTTACGTGCATAACGCGACCGAAGACCTCTACATCTTTGGGGGGGCTATCGCCGCTGGCGCTTCGGTCAGTTGGTTTCGCGATCAATTCTGCGCCCAGGAAAAACAAGCGGCAGCGCTGCTGCAAGGGGTCGACGTTCACGAGTTGATGGAACTTGAGGCCGCGAAAACCCCCGCTGGAGCGCAAGCGTTAGTGTTCTTGCCTTACCTGATGGGCGAGCGCAGTCCGGTTTGGGATGCGAAGGCGTCCGGTGCCTATATCGGCCTGTCGTTATTTCATACCAAGGCGCACATGTACCGGGCGGTGCTCGAAGGCCTGGCTTTTGCCTTGCGTCACAACATGGAGCGAGGTCAGCAAGGCGCGGTGCGCCTGGATCCCGAGTTGATCGTGGTCGGTGGTGCTGCCGCATCCGATCTATGGATGCAAATCATCGCCGACATCACCGGTTATCCCGTCCTGACCATCGAGCAGGAAGTCGAGGCCCCTTTGGGGGGCGCCATGTTGGCAGCGTTGGCCGTGGGTGAGATCGACAATCTGGCCCAAGCTCGCGACTGGCGAACCTTGCGGCCGCGTGCGCAACCGGATGCTCGGAACAAGGCCACCTACGACCTGATGTTCGAACAGTATTGCAACCTCTACCAGGCGTTGAAACCCAGCATGCATGCCCTGGCCCAGCTCAGCCAATAACGAAAGGTTGCCAGTGCGAGGCCTCGAACCCGCACGGGTTCACGCTTACAGAAAACGGGAGACATCATGTCCACTTTGCTTGCGCAATTGAGAAAACTGAGCACCGTAGTCGCCGATACCGGCGACCTCGATGCTATCCGCCGCTTCGCCCCCCAAGATGCCACCACCAACCCATCCTTGATCCTCAAGGCTGCGCAGTCCGGACAGTACAACGCCCTCATCGACGAGACAGTTGCGGTCGTCGATGAGCTTGAAGGCACGCTCGACGACGCGGTAGACGAGGCCAGTGATCGCCTGGTCGTTGCCATGGGCTGCCTGATTTTGCGGCACGTGCCAGGTCGCGTATCAACCGAGGTCAATGCCCGGCTGTCCTTTGACACGCAAGCAAGCATCACCAAGGCACGCAAACTGGTGTCGCTCTATCAAGCATCCGGCGTCAGCCGCGATCGCATCCTGATCAAGCTGGCCGCCACGTGGGAAGGTATTCGCGCTGCGCAGGTACTGGAGCGTGAGGGTATCCAATGCAACCTGACGTTGATTTTCAGCTTCGCCCAGGCGCAGGCCTGTGCAGAGGCGGGTGTATTTCTGATCTCACCTTTTGTCGGCCGTATTCTGGACTGGTATCGCCGAGCCAATCCTGACATTGATTACGCTCCGGCACATGAGCCCGGCGTGCTGCAGGTTCAGGAGATTCATCGTTATTTCCGTCGGCACAATTATTCGACGGTCGTCATGGGCGCCAGCTTTCGCAACAGCGGCGAAATCCTCGCGCTAGCCGGTTGTGATCGCCTGACCATCAGCCCTGCATTGCTTGACGCGCTGGCCACTACTGAGGGTGTGCTTGCGTACAGCATGGGCGAGTCCCTGGAACGAGCAGAACCGCCTGAGCCGCTCTCTGAAAGCAAGTTTCGCTGGCAGCTTAACGACGACGCGATGGCCACGGAAAAGCTGGCCGAGGGTATTCGAGGGTTTGATGCCGATCAGTGCCAACTTGAGGCACTCCTGCGAGACAAACTTGAACGTCGCGCGCCTTGAGAAATTACGACGTCATTCGCGCTCTGAGCAGGGATGCGGTTCAACAGGCGAACTCCGGCCATCCGGGAGCTAGCGGCTTAGAGGTCGAGTGGGTCAGGGGTGTTGCCTTCAGGATTCAACACCCCCTCGGCGTTATCAGGTCGGGGCGGATGTGACTCATCAAATCTGGAGTAATGAAATGTTCAGTGATCTTAAAAACAAAGTCATTCTGGTCACCGGAGCCAGCAGCGGTATTGGCCGCTACTGCGTACGAGAACTATGCGTGGAAGGCGCCCACGTAGTGGCTATAGGGCGCAATGCTGAGCAACTGCGCACACTGCAGGATGAGACGGGCTGCGACATAATTGCGGCCGACCTGGAACAGCAGGAAGGCTTGGATAAGGTCGACAGTGCACTCAGGGAAGTCGACGGGCTGGTCAACTGTGCAGGGATTGCACTCCTGGACCCGGCAACCGAGATGCTCGGCGCAGACTTTGACAGAATGATGGCCATCAACGCACGGGCCACTGCTTTGATGTGTCAGATGGTCGCCCGTCGAATGATTCAACAAGGCCGTGGTGGGGCCATTGTGAATGTGTCCAGTCAAGCGGCGCTGGCTTCGCTGCAGGACCACCTTGGGTATTCAGCGTCAAAAGCCGCCATGGATGCGATGACTCGTGTGCTCTGTGCCGAGCTTGGCCCCTTTGCGATCAGGGTGAACAGTGTGAACCCGACAGTTACGCTGACCCCCATGTCAAAAGTGGGCTGGAGTGACCCAATCAAGGCCCAGGGCATGCTTGACAGAATTCCCTTGGGACGATTCGCCGAACCTGAAGAGGTCGTGCGGCCGATTCTGTTTTTACTCAGCGCCGCGTCTTCAATGATTTCCGGAGTGGTATTGCCGATTGATGGCGGTTTCACGGCCGGCTGAGATGCACCCACGTGAAACATTTTTTCGGTGTTTATATCAGTCAGGGCCTGAGCATGGGCGCGTCACTATACCCGCTTCAACTTTCTGAAGGCCTTGGGCTCCCATACACGAATTGCCAGGAGGAGGGCGGTTCCGCTTTTTTCGGACAAAGGTGCTATCAACGATTCGTTGTGAAGCGTTGCGAGTTTGCTATGTAACCTGTGCATTTCGACCTGCAACTGGGCGTACGCAGACTTCGTCAACATGCCATGAGCGAAGTCCATGCTCTCGTTAGGAGCGTCGAACCGACTTTCCATGAAATCGGGTAAGCCCTGTTGTAGAAAGAATTTCCGGATAGGGCCGTCCGGTAGCCAATCGAAATCTCGCGCCACGAGCAACCTGATTCGATTTTCCGGTTTCAAGTTCGCTATGCCCATGCGCTCCAATACCAGCAGGTGCTTGATGCACTCGGCTTTTGATAAGTGATAGGCCGATATGATGTCGTCCGTAGACCAATGATTCAGTGTACATACGGCCACCAGCAATAATTTTTCGTTTGATACAAGTTGAGCTTCCTGCTCACGCGTCAGCATTTGCAGACGAGGAGCCGATAACTCGGCCTCCTGAAACAACTCAGCCATCGTCAAGCCCAGCAAGTCACTGAACTGTGCGAGGCGTTCGAGCGTCAGGCGTCCGTTAGAGAGCAGGCGCTTCACGCTGGGCTCCGATAGGCCAAGCGCTTGTGCAACGTCTCGATAGGTCATTCCCGCTGATTTGAGGTGTTGCTTGATTGTCACGATGAGTTGGGGGATCTGGGTCATGTTCGTATTGGAACTCGATACTAAGAGTATCAATATAAGGAAAAACAAATGATAAAGGTGTGAAAATTACAACCTCCTCGCATACTGGCTCATCAAAAAAACAAGGAGACCAGCATGTTCACACGCAGTGGAGTGTTCAAGGCGATTTGTTCGGCAGTTAAGTGCACGAGGTCACGCGCTACATTACCTGTCACCAGAGCGCCGATGGTTGACTTACAAGTTGGAGACCTGGTTTTCATCCGCGTAACTGCTCGGCCGTTTCTTGAGGTGGCCAGCGCTACGAACTCATGGACGAACCACGTTGGAGTTGTCGTTGACATCTACGGCGATAACCCCCTGATTGCGGAAAGCACGTTTCCTTTTTCCCGAACGACTCAGATGACGCACTTCCTGGAGCGATCCGAGCATGGGTGCTACGCAGTCGCGAGGTTGACGACACCGCTCAACGACCAGCAGCGCCGTGTGCTGATGACAGCAGTCACTCGTCGGATGCGCACGTTCTACGACACCGGCTTCAACATGAGTTCGCGACGCCAATTTTGCTCTCGCTTCGTGCGTGAAGTTATTGAAGAGGCGACGAGTGTTCAACTCGGTGAGGTGGAAACGTTTGCGACGTTACTGCAACAAAACGCCAATCCAAATCTTGGCTTCTGGCGGTTGTGGTATTTCGGGCGTATCCCGTGGCAGCGTCGTACTGTCACTCCAGCGAGTTTGCTTCGAAGTCCTGATGTGCGGGTCATTTTCGACTCACAGGTGGGGCGCGCGGCATGATCGACAGCACACAACTTTCCCCGCATTCAACGTTTGCACTGTCTCTCACGCGGCGCCGTTTACTTCAGGTTGGGGCGGCAGGGGTGGCCGTCAGTGCGTTATCACCCTGGTCTTTGTGGGCGGCGCCTCCAGGTGTCCTGGTCAACGATGTAACGCAGCTCAACCCGATCTGGGTGCATCACCTGTGCGCTCCACACACGACTGACGATATGCGCCAGGCACTCGCCAAGTGGTCAGGTCCGATCAGCATTGGTGGCGGCCGCTATAGCATGGGAGGACAGATTGGTACCGAAGACAGCCTGCACTTCGATATGCGCCAGTTCAATCAAGTAATACGTTACTCGCCAAAGAACAGGGTCATACGTGTGCAGTCAGGAATACGTTGGCGCGACCTGCAGTCTGTTATCGATCCACAAGATCTTTCAGTGAAAATTATGCAGAGCTATGCAAATTTCACCGTCGGTGGGTCGCTGTCGGTAAATGCACATGGCCGTTATGTCGGTGCAGGCCCGGTCAGCAACTCGGTACGCGCCTTGCAACTGGTACTCGCTGACGGCTCGGTAGTAGAAGCGTCGCGTCGCGTAAATGCCGAGTTGTTTCATGCGGCTATCGGTGGCTATGGCGCGCTGGGAATCATCACAGAGGTGGAATTGGACCTCGTGGAAAACGTCAAAATGGAGCGTCAGGTACACCGTATGCCGGTTGCCGATTATCCCAGGTTTTTCAAGGATCATGTCCAAGGCGACGAGCACGCTATTTTGCATAACGCTGACCTGGCCCCTCCTTACTTTGACCAAGCCACTGCTATTACCTGGCGCACCACGAACAAAGAGCTGACAGTCGCTGACCGACTGATGCCTCCCAGGCATTCGAACAAACTCGACCAGACGCTAATATGGGGCGTTGCGAAACTGCCGGGCGGCTCGTCAATTCGCAAGGAGGTAGTCGACCCGTTGCGCTACCTCGGTCATCCAGTTGTCCGTCGTAATTACGAGGCCAGCAGGGATGTTGCTTCGCTTGGGCCAATTGCAACTCGCAAGAGCACCTACGCGCTGCAGGAGTATTTTGTTCCAGTCGCGCATCTGACTGCGTTCATAGGGCGGATGGCTAGCATCCTGCAACGCCACGATGTCGAGGCTATCAATATTTCCATCCGACACTCGCCACCTGACCCTGACTCGTGCCTGACATGGGCGCGAGAGGAAGTATTTTCGTTCGTGCTCTATTACTGGCAGCATGTTAGAACCACTGACCGCGAAGAAGTCGGCGTGTGGACCCGCAAACTGATCGATGCGGCACTGTCGTTCGGCGGTACGTACTACCTGCCTTACCAGTTGCATGCTACGCGAGAGCAGTTCGCGCGCGCGTATCCCGGTGCGCAACGCTTGTTTGCCCTCAAGGCGCAATTTGATCCGGATACGCGATTTAGGAACAAACTCTGGGACAAGTACTATATGGGGTAGAACCCCCGCCCGGTGGTGGGTTGCACGACTATTGCGGAACGTATGATCAGGCCCCGCGCTTTTTTTGGGCGCGCAGCCTCACACCCATTCAAGGATATGAGCATGGAAAAGCACTTCGGTAATTCAGGCCTGTTCAAGGCTGCTTCGTATCACTGCAACAACTCCCTGGAGTGCGGCATCGCGCGCTGGGAGCTGAAAAACAT
>Ga0180008_1000159_pt1 | contig 69279 bp, 54 predicted proteins | sample MM_PW_MetaG_FD_121121 | JGI IMG/M metagenome (GOLD analysis project Ga0180008, IMG submission 121121) | Groundwater microbial communities from the Aspo Hard Rock Laboratory (HRL) deep subsurface site, Sweden - MM_PW_MetaG | ecosystem: Environmental > Aquatic > Deep subsurface > Groundwater... | reverse complement strand
GTCTTCCACTTCCTCTTCCAGTCAGGTTTCGTCATGAGTTCAAAAGCTGTTGTCTTCGCGTACCACGACATTGGCTGTGCAGGCATCGAAGCCCTGCTCGCCGCGGGCTACCAGATTGCTGCCGTGTTCACCCATGCCGATGATCCCAAGGAAAACACCTTCTACGGCTCGGTCGCCCAACTGTGTGCACGCCACGGCATCCCGGTCCACGCGCCGGAGGATGCCAACCACCCGCTGTGGGTCGAGCGTGTGGCCAAGCTGAACCCGGACTTCATCTTCTCGTTCTACTACCGCAACCTGCTGGGCGAAGCGCTGTTGGCCACTGCGCGCCAGGGCGCGTTCAACTTGCACGGTTCGCTGCTGCCTAAATACCGTGGCCGCGCGCCGGCCAACTGGGTGCTGGTCAAGGGTGAAACCGAAACCGGCGTAACCCTGCACCGTATGGTCAAGCGTGCCGACGCCGGCGCGATTCTCGCCCAACAAAAAGTCATGATCGAGCGCAGCGACACCGGCCTGACGCTCCACGCCAAGTTGCGCGAGGCGGCCACCCAGTTGTTGCGCGATGCGCTGCCACAGCTGGCCCAAGGCAAATTGAGCGAGACCGCCCAGGACGAAAGCCAGGCCACCTGCTTTGGCCGCCGCACCGCAGCGGACGGCAAGCTCGTCTGGAGCAGGCCCGCAGAAGAGCTGTTCAACCTGGTACGTGCCGTGACCCAGCCGTACCCCGGCGCCTTCTGCGCGGTGGGCGAGCACAAGCTGATCGTGTGGCAAGCCGAAGTGGCCAAGGGCAACGAAGGCCAGGCGCCGGGCCGGGTGATCAGTGTCAACCCGCTGCGCATTGCCTGCGGTGAAGACTCCCTGGTCGTCAACTTTGGCCAGCGCAATGACAATGGCCTGTACCTGACCGGCCCGGCCCTGGCCGACGAGCTGGGCCTGGTGGACGGTTCCATCCTGCGCGGCGCCGAGTCGGGCGGCAAACCACGGCGCACCCGCGTGCTGATCCTGGGGGTCAACGGTTTTATCGGCAACCACCTGTCCGAGCGCCTGTTGCGTGATGATCGCTACGAGGTCTATGGCCTGGACATTGGCTGCGATGCTATCGAGCGCCTGCGCAGCCACCCCAACTTCCACTATGTGGAAGGCGATATCAGCATTCACTCCGAGTGGATCGAGTACCACATCAAGAAATGCGATGTCGTCCTGCCGCTGGTGGCCATCGCCACGCCGATCGAATACACCCGCAACCCCTTGCGCGTGTTCGAGCTGGACTTCGAGGAAAACCTCAAGCTGGTGCGCTACTGCGTCAAGTACAACAAACGCGTGATTTTCCCGTCGACCTCCGAAGTCTATGGCATGTGCCAGGACCAGAACTTCGACGAAGACACCTCCAACCTGGTGGTCGGGCCGATCAACAAGCAGCGCTGGATCTACTCCGTTTCCAAACAACTGCTGGACCGGGTGATCTGGGCCTATGGCGCCAAAGGCCTGAATTTCACGCTGTTCCGCCCGTTCAACTGGATGGGGCCGCGCCTGGACCGCCTGGACTCGGCACGTATCGGCAGCTCCCGCGCTATCACCCAATTGATTCTCAACCTGGTGGAAGGCACGCCAATCCGCCTGTTTGACGGTGGCGAACAGAAACGCTGCTTCACCGACATTGCCGATGGCATCGAGGCCCTGGCGCGGATCATCGACAACGATAACGACGCGTGCAATGGCCAGATCATCAACATCGGCAACCCGGACAACGAAGCCAGCATCCGCCAGTTGGGCGAAGAGCTGCTGCGTCAGTTCGAGGCCCACCCGCTGCGTGGCAACTTCCCACCGTTCGCGGGTTTTCGCGAGGTGGAAAGCAAGGCGTTCTACGGCGCGGGCTATCAGGACGTGGCGCATCGCAAGCCCAGCATTGCCAACGCCAAGCGCCTGCTGAACTGGGAGCCGAGCGTGGAAATGAGCGAAACCATCGGCAACACCCTGGACTTCTTCCTGCGTGAAGCGATGCTGGAAATCGCCCAGTCCAGCGAAGCAGGCAAATAATGAAGGCAGGTCTGCGCATCGACGTCGACACCTACCGTGGCACCCGTGATGGGGTGCCACGGTTGCTGGAGTTGCTGGATGAGGCAGGGATCAAGGCGACGTTTTTTTTCAGTGTCGGCCCGGACAATATGGGCCGGCATTTGTGGCGCCTGATCCGCCCGCAGTTTCTGTGGAAGATGCTGCGTTCCAACGCAGCCGGGCTGTACGGCTGGGACATCCTGCTGGCCGGCACTGCCTGGCCGGGCAAGCCCATTGGCCGCGACTTGGGGCATTTGATGCGCCAAGCCAAGGCCGCCGGGCATGAAGTGGGCCTGCATGCCTGGGATCACCATGGCTGGCAGGCCAACGCCGGGCGCTGGAGCGATGCGCAATTGGTGGAGCAGGTACGCCGTGGGCTCGACACCCTGGGCGATATCCTCGGCGCACCGGTGCAATGCTCTGCCGCCGCCGGCTGGCGTGCCGATGAGCGTGTGGTGCAGGCCAAGCAAGGGTTTGGCCTGCGCTACAACAGCGATTGTCGCGGCACCGCCGTGTTCCGTCCGATCCTCGCCGATGGCAGCGCCGGCACGCCGCAGATCCCGGTGGACCTGCCGACCTTCGACGAAGTGGTCGGGCCACAGGTGGCGGCCAAGGACTTCAATGGCTTCATTCTTGATCGGTTCACCGAATCGACACTCAACGTCTATACGATCCACGCAGAAGTAGAAGGGATTCTGATGGCTAATGAATTTCGCCAGTTGCTCGCCCAGGCAGGGCAGCGCGGCATCCAATTCCAGCCCTTGGGCAATCTGTTGCCGGCCGACCCGGCAAGCTTGCCCCAGGCGCATCTGACACGCGGCGTACTCAGTGGCCGCGAAGGCTGGCTGGGAGTACAACAGGCATGATCCGACGTTGGGCCCTGCCCCTGCTCCTATTGGCCTTCGGCCTGTGTTACCTGCTGCCGATGGTGACCCATGGCCTGTGGATCCCGGACGAAACCCGCTACGCACAGATCAGCCAGGAAATGCTGCTGACCGGCAAATGGGCGTCGCCACACTTCATGGGCATCCGTTATTTTGAAAAACCGGCGGCCGGCTACTGGATGATCGCCCTGGGCCAGGCCGTGTTCGGCCAGAACCTGTTTGGCGTGCGCGCGGCGTCGGCGCTGGCCACGGGTTTGAGCATCCTGCTGGTGTACTTCATGGCCCGGCGCCTGTGGAATGATCCGCGCAAGAGCCTGGCCAGCACCGTGCTGTACATGAGTTTTGTCAGCGTGGCGATGTCCGGTGGCTACGCCAACCTCGACCCGCAGTTCAGCTTCTGGGTCAACCTCAGCGGCGTAGCCCTGTGGCTGTGTATCGACAGCCACAGCCGGCGCGCCCGGCTGGGGGCCTGGGCGCTGCTGGGGTTTGCCTGCGCCATGGGTTTCATGACCAAGGGGTTCCTGGCATGGCTGCTGCCGGTATTGGTCGCCCTGCCCTACATGGTCTGGCAAAAGCGCTTTCGTGAGCTGCTGGCCTACGGGCTGGTCGCGGTGGCGGTGGCGATTGTGGTCAGCCTGCCCTGGGCGCTGATGGTGCATGCCCAGGAGCCTGACTACTGGGACTTCTTTTTCTGGCACGAACACATCCAGCGTTTTGCCGGTGAAGATGCCCAGCACACAGAGGCCTGGTGGTACTACCTGCCGTTGCTGGCTGCGTTCAGCCTGCCGTGGCTGGCCTTGTTGCCCTCCACCTTGAAACAGGCGTGGCAGGAAAAACGCACCTACAAGACCGGTTTCCTGCTGCTCTGGCTGCTGATGCCCCTGGCGTTTTTCAGCCTGAGCAAGGGCAAGTTGCCGGCCTATATCCTGCCGTGTCTATTGCCCCTGGCGTTGCTGATGGGCAATACCCTGGCGGACAAACTGGCCCAGGCCCGTGGCCGGGTGTTGCGCATCAATGGCGGGCTCAACCTGATCCTCGGGGTGCTGGGCCTGCTGGCAATCGTGTATTTCCAGTTGAAGAAGCCGATCTATGCCCCCCAGCAGGAGCTGTCGAGCCTGGTGTTGGTGTTCATCGTGCTGCTGGGCTGGATCATCGTTAACCTGTTGCAGGCAGCGCGCCCGCTGCGCCTGTGGGCAGCGCCGGCACTGGGCAGTTGGTTGCTGGTGGCCCTGGTGCCGGCAGCGTTGCCGCACTCGGTGGTTTATAACAAGACCCCGGACCAGTTCATTATCGACCACGTCGAAGAACTGGCCGGCACCGACCGCTTGCTGAGTAACGACCTGGGCGCGGCATCGGCCCTGGCATGGCGGCTCAAGCGCCCGGACGTGACGTTGTACGACGCCCTGGGTGAGGTCAAATACGGCCTGGCCTACCCCGACAGCGCTGCGCGCCGGGTCGACACCACCCAAGTCCAGCAATGGATGACCGAGGCTCGGCAACAGGGTTCGGTGGGCGTGGTGATGCGCGTCAAGGGCGAGAGTGAAGTGCGCGAAGTCGAGTTGCTGCCCAAAGACGGCAAGCGCTACGAGCAAGGCAACATGGTGATCCTGGTGTTTCCACAGGTGGCGCCTTGATCACTTTGCTGCTGCTCCTTGCTGCGAGCCTGCTGACCTGCATGGGCCAGATCGCGCAAAAGTATGCCGTCGAAGGCTGGCGTGACCAGCCTGCGGGCTGGGGCTTGAAACTGCGCTCGCCCTGGCTGTGGCTGGCCCTGTTGTGCCTGGGCCTGGGCCTGCTGGTATGGCTGCTGGTGCTGCAACGCCTGGAAGTCGGGGTTGCCTACCCGATGCTCAGCCTGAATTTTGTCTTGATCACCCTGGTGGCGCGCTTCGTGTTCCGTGAGCCGGTGGACCGCCGCCACTGGACTGGCGTGGCCCTGGTGATGGCCGGCGTGTTGCTGCTGGGCGGCCAGGTATGAGCCGGTTGCGCGGTTTTACCTTGGCGTTATCCAGCGTGGCGCTGGTCAGCGCGGCCCAGTTGGGCATGCGCTGGAGCATGACGCGCCTGCCCTTGCCCGCCGAGTGGCTCACTGCATTGGGCAGCGCCACGGTGGACCCGCTGGCATTGGGCGTGGTCGCCCTGGCGATTCTCGCCTACGCCCTGTCAATGCTCTGCTGGCTCGGTGCGCTGCAGCATCTGCCCTTGGGCCGCGCCTATTCGTTGCTGAGTATCAGCTACGTCCTGGTGTACCTGCTGGCAGCCAGCCTGCCGGGCTTCAACGAACCCTTTTCCCTGTCACGCACGCTGGGGGTGGCACTGGTCATTCTCGGCGTCCTGACAATCAACTCCCGTCGTATCGGCAACACAAGCCCCAGGAATGCCCCATGAAAATCAGCGTATTTGGTAGTGGTTACGTTGGCCTGGTACAGGCCACTGTACTGGCCGAGGTCGGTCACGATGTCATCTGCATGGACGTTGATGAAAACAAGGTGCGCCTGTTGCAACAGGGCCATGTGAGTATTTTCGAACCGGGGCTGGCGAGCCTGGTCCGGGAAAACCTGGAAAACGGCCGGCTGACGTTTACCAGCCAGGAAAAACTCGCGGTCGAACATGGCGAAGTGCTGTTTATCGCAGTCGGTACGCCCTCGGACGAGGATGGTTCGGCGGACTTGAAATATGTGTTGTCGGTGGGCGATGCGGTGGCCCGTCATCGTGTCGAGCCGGTGATCCTCGTCGAGAAGTCCACGGTCCCGGTGGGCACCGGCGACACCCTGCGCGCGCATATCGACAAGGCCCTGGCCGGGCGCAGCCTGGTGTTTGATATCGTCTCCAACCCGGAATTTCTCAAGGAAGGCTCGGCCGTGGCCGACTGCCGGCGCCCCGACCGCATCATCATCGGCTGCGAACGCGAAGAAGTGCGCGATGTGATGCGTGACCTGTACGCGCCGTTCAACCGCAATCACGACCGCATCATCTTTATGGATGTGCGCAGCGCCGAGCTGACCAAGTACGCCGCCAACTGCATGCTGGCCACCAAGATCAGCTTTATCAACCAGATCGCCGAGCTGGCCGAACACCTGGGAGCCGATATCGAGTCAGTGCGCCTGGGTATCGGTGCCGACTCGCGGATCGGCTACCACTTCATCTACCCGGGCTGCGGCTATGGCGGCTCGTGTTTCCCCAAGGACATGCGCGCCCTGATCCACAGTGCCCGCCAAGCCAATTGCTCCAGTGACTTGCTCGAAGCGGTAGAGGCCATCAACCAGCGGCAGAAAAGCAAGCTGTTCGAGCGGATCCGGGCGTTCTACAAAGGTGAACTGCGCGGCAAGACCTTCGCCTTGTGGGGCCTGGCGTTCAAGCCCAACACCGACGACATGCGCGATGCCCCCAGCCGGGTGCTGATGGAGTCGCTATGGGCTGCCGGGGCCAATGTGCGCGCCTTCGACCCCGAGGCCATGCAGGAAACCCAGAAGCTCTATGGCGATGATCCTCGCCTGATGCTGATGGGTACCCCGGAATCGACCCTGGGCGGCGCCGATGCCTTGATCGTCTGCACCGAGTGGCAGCAATTCAAGGCCCCGGACTTCGACCTGCTGCACGCACGTCTCAAGGCCCCGGTGATCTTTGACGGGCGCAACCTGTATGACGCCGAACGCCTGGCGCGCAAGGGCTTCGACTACTTCCCCATTGGCCGTGGGCAGTCCTGTGACTTGCCGATACCCCAGCAACAATGGCTGCCACGGTTGCTGGAGGCCTGAGGCGTGGACAAGAGGCTCGACCCGGCCCTGCGCCGCCAGTCCTGGGGGATCGGGCTACTGGCACTGCTGCTGTTCATCGCGGGCAACTGGGACCAGGCGATTATCGGTTTCGATTCGCGCTTTGTGCTGTTCGCCCAAGAAATGCTGCGCCATGGGCCAGGTTTTTTCCCCACCACCTATGGCCAGCCGTATGCCGATTACCTGTCGACCTCGACCCTGCTGACCTGGCTGGTGTCGCTGCCCCTGGGGCGCGTCACCAGTCTCAGCGCCTGGTTGCCGACGGCCATCGCTTCGGCGCTCATTGTCACACTGATCTACCGCCTGACTGCGCCCTACTCCCAGCGTTGGGCATTGCTGAGCATCGCGTTGCTGCTGCTCAGCAGCACGTTTATCAGTGAAACCCGCTCGGTATCCCTGGACCAGATGCTGGCGGCGGTGACAATGGCCGTCTTTTACCTGGGCTATGCCCACGATCATTTCGCCAGCCCGCGGCGCTTGCCCTGGCTGTTGCTCCTGGTATTGCTTGGCTTTGCGATTCGCGGGCCCATCGGCCTGGTGATCCCCACCGGAGTGTTGTGCAGCTATTACCTGCTCAATCGCCAGTGGCGCTCGTTGTTCAGCTTCGGCCTGCTGGCCCTGGCGCTGCTGTTGGCGTGCGTGGGCCTGCTGCTGTTACTGGCCAAACTCAGTGGCGGCGAGACCTTTATGCAGGACGTGATCCGCATGCAGTTCCTCGGGCGCATGGATGGACGCGAAGGGTCCAGCAGTGTGCTGTATTACTTCACCAGCTCCCTGGGCAACTACGCCCTGGCATACCCGCTGGCCCTGTTGGCCCTGCTGGCGGTGCTGCTCAGTGGTCGGCGCAGTGCCGACAGCGGCTGGCAGCTGTTGCTCGGTTGTATCGCCGCCAGCTTGATCGTGATGCTCGGCCTGTCGATCCCCGAGGCGAAGAAAGCGCGCTATGTGTTGCCGATGATGCCCATGGTAGCGATCATCGCCGCGTACCCGTTCCATAGGGCTGATGGGCGCCTGTTCAAGGCGCTGCGAGGCTTGATGCTGGGATTCTGGGCGCTGGCCCCGGGGTTGCTGATCGGCGTGCTGCTGGTGGCGCGGCATCGCTTTGGTGCGCAGTTGGAGCATTTCCAGGGGGCGATGGGCCTGTTGATCGGCTTGCAGGTTCTTGTCGCCGGGCTGCTTCTCAAGTGGCGCTGGCGCCCTGTCGGGCCGGCGTTTTGCGCGGTGCTGGCGGTGTGGAGTACCTATATCCTGGTGGTCGAACCCCTGGAACGCCAGCTGTATGACACCCGTACCTTTGCACGCGAGGTCCATGGGCTGATCCAGCAACACCCGGCGCCGCTGGTATTGCATGGCCTGGGCAAGGACGCCAAGGCCATCAAGTTCATGGTCAATGTGGAATGTGACCGGGTGCCGCTGTTCACCCAGACACCTGCCGACCTGGCGGCGCTGCCGACGCCGGCATGGCTGGTGATGGACAAGGCCGACTACCTGCGCCTCGAGGAGCCCCGCTGGCGCGCATTGACGCCGACACTCACTGGGCAGTTCGACAAAAACACCTATGTGCTGCTGTATCTGAACCGGATTGCTCCCTGAATGCGAAGCATCGAGAAAGCTCCTACGTTTGTATCCGTAAATGCCGGTAGCGGCGCCTCTACCGACCCTATGACCCCAACGGTAAACTCGTTTTACATCTGCGTTACATAGTTACCGCTCAGCGTTCAAAAACGCCTCAGAGGACCACTGCCGTGCCTGACGAGTCATTGCCTATTGCTGCCATCGAGCCGGTACACGTCGGCTATATCCCGGTACTTCCCCTCGATCGGCTGATGGAGTTACGCGACGCCCTTGTCGCGCTCAAAGGCCCCTTGGCCAGCGACCCGCGGCTACGGGAAAGCGTGCAGAAGTCGCTGATCAATGCCGAGAACCACGACCGTGTCCTGGGTAAGGTCAGCCCAAGGGGTGAACCGTATTGATGCAAAATTACTGCACTTAACCTGCATTAATATGCATTGGCGGCGGTTTTGTCAGATCGGCACACTGCGCGGGTTCCTCCCCCAAATACTGGAACTTTTGAAGGGCTTTTCGGGAAACCGCAAAGCCCTTCTTTTTGCCTGATGCCCATCGGCGACCCACAAATCCAATAATGTAGGCGCTGATCGGTATTGTTTCAGATCGCCTTTCAAGATTGGACTGCCCCGCAATGCTCGCTCGCTGGTTACCCGTTGCCATCAATACCCGCCCCGCCGAATGGAGTCGTGCCGCCATCGGCATCGCCCTGGGCACCCTGTTTACCGTATGGCTTTGCGCCCAGGTGTATGGCCCGCAGGTGGCCATGCACCTGCTGGGCCCGCTGGGCGCCTCGGCCGTGCTGTTGTTTGCGGTGTCATCCGGGGCGCTCGCCCAGCCGTGGTCGATCATCGGCAGCTACCTGTGCGCCAGTGTGGTGGCCTTGCTGGTCGCCAGGGTATTGGGGCGGACCCTGGGCAGCGCCTGCCTCGCGGCGGGCATGGCGTTGATCCTGATGTGCTGGCTGCGTTGCCTGCATCCGCCTTCGGGAGGCCTGGCCATGACTCTGGTCCTCGCAGACCCGGCCACCATCGCCCTGGGCTGGCAGGAAGTCGGGCCAGTGATGCTGGGCGCCGGCACCTTATTGCTCTCGGCCCTGGCCTACAACAACCTGACCCGTACCCGTTACCCCAAGGGTCCCGCCGAAATACCGGTCGCGGTGCCGGTCCTGTCGCCAGAGGTGGATGCAAAAATCACGGCCAAAGACTTGGAACAAGCATTGGCACACATGGAGCAGTTTTTCGACGTCACCCCCAGCGAACTGGAAGAACTGATCCATATCGCTGAAGACCATGCCCGCCGCCGCAGCATTGGCCAGGTGCTGGCCAGCCGCGTCTAGACACGCCTGCCCTGGTTTCTTATCGAATACTCCCTGCATAAATGCAAAGATGACCTGCAGGATTCCGGCTTGTACTGGGCAAATTTGCACTGGTACGATCCGGAGATGGTTCGTCCGCGAACACTTTGATAAAGAACAATAAAAGCAGGGAGTTACAGATGACTGCTCAGGCTCAGTCCCAGGCGACATGCAGCACCGAGTCCTCCCAGGACAGCGTCCTGGCCGAAGTACGCAACCATATCGGCCACCTGACCCTCAACCGCCCCGCCGGCCTCAACGCCATCACCCTGGACATGGTCCGCAGCCTCTCGGCGCATCTGCATGCCTGGGCAGATGATGCCCAGGTGCACGCCGTGGTATTGCGTGGCGCCGGCGAAAAGGCCTTCTGCGCCGGTGGCGATATCCGCTCGCTGTACGACAGCTTCAAGCGCGGCGACACACTGCATGAAGACTTCTTTGTCGAAGAATACGCCCTCGACCTGGCCGTTCATCACTATCGCAAGCCGGTCCTTGCCCTGATGGATGGTTTTGTCCTGGGCGGAGGCATGGGCCTGGTACAGGGTGCCGACCTGCGGGTGGTGACCGAGCGCAGCCGCCTGGCCATGCCGGAAGTGGCCATCGGTTATTTCCCGGACGTGGGCGGCAGCTATTTCCTGCCGCGCATTCCCGGCGAGCTGGGGATTTACCTGGGCGTGACCGGCGTGCAGATCCGCGCCGCCGACGCCTTGTATTGCGGGCTCGCCGACTGGTACCTGGACAGCGCCAGGCTGACGGAACTGGACCAGAAGCTCGACCACCTGCAATGGCACGACTCACCGCTCAAGGATTTGCAAGGCCTGCTGGCCAAGCTTGCGGTACAACAATTGCCGGATGCGCCCTTGGCGGCCCTGCGCCCGGCCATCGACCACTTCTTTGCCCAGCCCGACGTGCCGAGCATTGTCGAACAACTGCAGCAAGTGACCGTCGCCGACAGCCATGAATGGGCCGTGACCACCGCCCAGTTGATGCAGACACGTTCCCCATTGGCCATGGCCGTCACTCTGCAGATGCTGCGACGTGGGCGGCACCTGGTGTTGGAAGACTGCTTTGCCCTGGAACTGCACCTGGACCGCCAGTGGTTTGCCCGTGGCGACCTGATCGAAGGCGTGCGTGCGTTGCTGATCGACAAGGACAAATCCCCGCGTTGGAACCCACCAACGTTAGCGGCATTGGACCAGAGCCACGTCGACAGCTTCTTCCACGACTTCGCGAAGAACGGAAACTAACTTATGCAAGACATTGAATTTACTGAAGAACAAATAATGATCCGCGACATGGCGCGCGACTTTGCCCGTGGCGAAATCGCCCCCCATGCCCAGGCCTGGGAAAAAGCCGGCTGGATCGACGACGGCCTGGTGGCCAAGATGGGCGAACTGGGCCTGCTGGGCATGGTGGTGCCGGAAGAATGGGGCGGCACCTATGTGGACTATGTGGCCTACGCCCTGGCTGTCGAGGAAATCTCTGCGGGCGACGGTGCGGTGGGCGCACTGATGAGTATCCATAATTCAGTGGGTTGCGGCCCAATCCTCAACTACGGCACACCTGCGCAGAAAGAGACCTGGCTGGCCGAACTTGCCAGCGGCCAGGCCATTGGCTGCTTCTGCCTGACCGAACCCCAGGCCGGCTCCGAAGCCCACAACCTGCGGACCCGCGCCGAACTGCACGATGGCCAATGGGTGATCAACGGCGCCAAACAGTTTGTCAGCAACGGCAAGCGCGCCAAGTTGGCGATCGTGTTTGCCGTGACCGACCCGGAACTGGGCAAAAAAGGTATTTCGGCGTTCCTGGTGCCCACCGATACCCCTGGCTTTACCGTGGACCGCACGGAACACAAGATGGGTATCCGTGCCTCGGACACCTGCGCCGTGACCCTCAGCCAGTGCAGTGTTCCCGAAGCCAACCTGCTGGGCGAGCGCGGCAAGGGCCTGGCCATTGCCCTCTCCAACCTGGAAGGCGGTCGCATCGGGATCGCCGCCCAGGCCCTGGGCATTGCCCGCGCGGCCTTTGAAGCGGCACTGGCCTATGCCCGTGACCGGGTGCAGTTCGACAAGGCCATCATCGAACACCAGAGCGTGGCCAACCTGCTGGCCGACATGCAGACCCGGCTCAATGCCGCGCGCCTGCTGATCCTGCATGCCGCGCGTTTGCGCAGTGCCGGCAAGCCATGCCTGTCCGAAGCCTCCCAGGCCAAGCTGTTCGCGTCGGAAATGGCCGAGAAGGTCTGCTCTTCGGCCATGCAGATCCATGGCGGCTATGGCTACCTGGAAGACTATCCGGTGGAGCGCTACTACCGGGATGCACGGATCACTCAGATCTATGAGGGGACCAGTGAGATCCAGCGGTTGGTGATTGCGCGGGAATTGAAGAACTATCAGCTATAGCGTGACTGCAAAACCATCGAAAAAAGCCTGGAGACTCCCGTGCGTTGTGCGGGAGTGCGACTATTCTGACAGTTCCTAGCCACACAGGAGGTGTGTCATGAATGCCGTTGAGCACCCGCTCCGTGCCAAGCGAATCAGCCAGGAACGCTACATCCAAGCCCCCATCGACACCGTCTACGACTACGTGACCCAACCCGACCGCTGGCACGAATGGCACCCCACCTCCCTGAGCGCGGACACTGGCACCAGTGGCTCGCTGCCAGTGGGCCAGCGTTTTACCGAGATGATCGACCTCTTGGGGGTACGTGTGCCCATGAGCTACCGGGTGCAGATTGCCGTGCCACCGCGGGAGTTCAAGACGGTTTTCACTTCACTCGCCGTGGATGGCAGCATTCACTACTTTCTAAAGCCGCAGGGCAGCGGCACCTTGTTCACCCGCGTGCTCAGCTATGAAACCGAGTTGCAGCTCAGCACCCTGCAAGCGCGCATGGTAGAGCTGTCGGATCAAGCGATGGACCAGCTCAAACAGCGTTTGGAATCGTCTTGACCTGACATTTTTGTCATTTTTCTATCAGCTTGCTAACAGCTACGGACACTAAGCTCCATGGCTGTCGCATGCCTGTATAATTTCGAAACATAACCACCTCACCTGCTTCGCAAAAGCGCGGACAATGCGCCCTCTTTGCGCACTCCGTAACCGATGGGACCTGTCTATGAAAACCACCCTGCGCCTGACCCTGCTGTCTGCCCTGTTCATGAGCACCCTGGCCCAGGCGGCCGAGTTGATCCCGATTGACGTGCACCGGGATGCCAATTGCGGCTGCTGCAAAAAATGGATCAGCCACCTCGAACAAAACGGGTTCAAGGTCAACGATCATGTGGAAGCGGACATGAGTGCAGTCAAGCAACGCCTGGGCGTGGCGCCGCGCCTGGCGTCCTGCCATACCGCCGTGATCGACGGCAAATTCGTTGAAGGCCACGTGCCGGCCGATCAGGTGTTGGCCCTGCGCAAGCGTGACGACCTGCTGGGCATCGCCGCACCGGGCATGCCCATGGGTTCGCCAGGCATGGAAATGGATGGCATGAGCGACGCCTATCAAGTCATCGGCCTGACCCGCGAAGGCAAAGATGTGGTGGTAGCCCAATACCCGGCCCACTGATCAATGCTCGCGGGGTATGCCGGGCTGTTTTTCAGCGCCTTTGGCGCGGCCACACTGTTGCCATTGCAATCGGAAGCGGTGCTGGTCGCGTTATTGCTCAATGGCAGCTACTCACTGTGGTTACTGCTGGGGATAGCGACCCTGGGCAATGTCCTGGGCTCGCTGGTCAACTGGCTGCTGGGCCGCTCGGTCGAACTGTTCAAGGATCGCCGCTGGTTTCCAGTGAGCGCCGTGCAGTTGGAAAAGTCCCGCAGCCATTATCGACGTTGGGGCCATTGGTCACTGCTGCTCAGTTGGCTGCCGGTCATCGGCGACCCATTGACCCTGGTGGCCGGGGTCATGAGAGAGCCGTTGTGGCGTTTTGTGTTGATCGTAAGCATCGCCAAGGCGGCCCGTTATGCCCTGGTGGCAATGCTCACGCTGCATTGGATGTAATTTAAGTTAATCCCCGCTTAATCCCCCCACCACAGCATCCGCGAGCATCGTCCCTGGAGCTTTCCCATGCCGCTGACACGCTCGTTTCTCCTTACCGGTCTGCTGGCCACCTGTACCCTTCCTGCCTTCGCAACCCCCCAAAGCCCAAGCTACGGTCCGCAGTTGCAAGGCTTCCAGTACCCCTATCCGGTCGAACATTTCGACTTCCAGTCCCAGGGCCAAGCCATGCAGATGGGGTATATGGACGTGCCCGCCAAAGGCACCGCCAATGGCCGCAGTGTGGTGCTGATGCATGGCAAGAATTTCTGCGGCGCCACCTGGGAGGCCTCAATCAAGGCCCTGAGCGAGGCCGGCTACCGGGTGATCGCCCCGGACCAGATCGGCTTCTGCACCTCCACCAAGCCTGCGCACTATCAGTACAGCTTCCAACAGTTGGCAATCAACACCCATCAGCTCCTGCAAAAGCTCGGTGTCCAGAAGGCGACTCTTGTCGGCCACTCCACCGGTGGCATGCTGGCAACCCGCTACGCCCTGCTCTATCCGACCCAAACCGAACAACTGGCGCTGGTCAATCCTATTGGCCTGGAAGACTGGAAAGCCCTGGGTGTGCCCTATCGCAGCGTCGATCAATGGTATGAGCGCGAGTTGCAACTAAGCGCCGACGGCGTGCGCAATTATGAGCGCAAGACCTATTACGACGGGCGCTGGAAGCCTGAATACGAACGCTGGGTGGACATGCTCGTCGGCCTGAACCAGGGGCCTGGCCATAAATTGGTGGCATGGAACTCGGCATTGATTTACGACATGATCTTCACCCAGCATTCTGCATTACAGGGATGATTCTAGAGAGCCTGTAAACGCCTGTCGACCATCGGTAAACTATGGGAAATCCATGTTGAGCTAATCAGATGTCGCACGATCCATACCGCAATCCGCACCTCCCGCCCAAGACAATGAAAGACAAACTCTCTGGATACTTCTACATCGCATTGGTTGTGGGGTTGAATCTCTTCGGTTTGTACCTGCTGTTTTCCGGGAAGGTCCATGACATGGGCGACTTCTTCCGTAAATAGCCCGCATCGACTGCCAGTACGGCGACACAACTACAAGAAACGAAAAAACCCGCTCATTGGCGGGCTCTTGGGACACTGGATGTTCGAAGTGATGTTCGAAGCTATCTAGCTAGCACACTAGGTGTGCACAACGAAGGGCAAGATCAAAATCAACAGCAGAAGCGATGATCTGCGTTGATATTGTTTGTTATGTGCGCTCGACCTTCGCTCTTGGGGTGATGCTGCTGACGCAGGAAGAGCATTATATGGACTGCCAGAATCTTGTCAAGATAAATCGCTTGTATTTCTCTTAAAAAGGCGTATAAGCGGCTCCCGTTGCGCACATCGAAAACCGTCTCAGCACCCATCAACACCATGTAATACAAGGCTTTCAGCCGGTTGCGTTCGTGTGGTTCACGTCTTTACCTACCAGACGAATGTACACTCGTTGGACATAGGCGTCTTGGCAACATCACCTCGGCCAGTACACGCAAGTGTGATTTCCTCGCCCGGCTTCAAGGCTGCGGCGAACTTCTGATTGCTCTCCGCCAGTGCAAATTGAGGCTCCATAAACTGGTTAACGCCACCTTTCATGGTGATGTATGGCTTGCCTCGGAAATCGGTGTTGATGCTGGCTACGGTGCCGGTCACTTTGAACGGCTTCCCCTTGAAAGTCTGGTCTGCTGCGTATGTATTAAGTTTGTAAGCTTCTGCAATGTCTGATGCCGTGAAGGACTCCAGTGTGGCAACCCGCTCTGCTTCTTTCTGTCGCTGCGCCATTTCATCAACATAGACGCCGTTGGATGCGGATGCTTTTGGCTGCGATGTGTCGTTGGCTACGCCCTTGATAACGATGTACGCAAGGCCAACCGCAAGCACGATACCGAGAGTCCTTTTTGCTGACACAGCCACATTCCTTGAAAGTGATGAAGAGGCCATATGGTGGCAGGATGGCATGTGAGCGTCCAGTACGTGACATGACAAAACTTCGGGTGCAAAAGAACGCCAAGAAGAACATTCACACGCACAACGACATCGCCACCAACGTGCAATCCACCAACATCAGCGATGTGTCGCCAGATGTCCCTTCTCTCAGGAAAATAGCCCCGTTCGAATTTTTTTTCGATGCACATTCGATGTCGCTTGAAACTGTCAGCCAGAAAATAAGTGGTGATGTGCTGGCGCAGGAAGAGACTCATTCTGGAAAATATCCAGTCCCCGCAATTTTTTTCAATGCACTTCGATAGTCGTTTGGTTTTTCAGCCGGAAATTCAAACTGGCTATCCGTCCCACCTGCTTAGCCTGACACGGGTGGCCCATTTAAAAGCTGTCTTGATTATGAAATAACACTGACGTTCTCAAACACAGAGACGACAAAGCCCCGCGTTGGCGAGGCTCTAGGGCGTTGTGTAAACCTTTATGGGGAGTCGTGGAAGTTATGCAGCCTTCCAGTAGCGCTTGACTGTAGTGAGGCCGATGGAGAGGTGACGGACTGTCTGAGCTTGTGTCAGGCCGTTGGCCTTGCAGGCTTTCACACCTTCGATGGTGGCCGTTGCCTTGGGACGACCCAGCTTCTTACCTTCGGACTGGGCACGGGCCAAACCTGCTTGTGTACGTTCGATCAGCAAGTCACGTTCGAACTCAGCGACAGCGCCAAGGATTTGCATTGTCATCTTTCCCGCTGCACTGGTCAGGTCCACACCGCCAAGGGCGAGACAGTGAACACGGATACCAATCGATTCCAGACGTTCGACAGTGGCGCGTACATCCATGGCGTTGCGGCCTAGACGATCCAGCTTAGTCACGATCAGCACGTCTCCCGCTTCCATCTTGTGCAGGAGGGATTGAAACCCTTTGCGTTCGCTGGCGCTTACCGAACCCGATACCGTCTCAACCACTACCCGATCCTCCCGCACGTCGAAACCAGCGCGCTGCACTTCTATGACTTGGTTGTCGGTAGTCTGATCGCTGGTCGATACACGGGCATAAATGAAAGTGCGGGCCATTGTGCTGCTCCTGTCGGACCGAGTGGGTCGCTTTAACGTGGGTCCATAATATCCAAGGGTCGGTTTAGAGTAAACCCTATTTTATGGCCCATTCATCCAGTTATTCCCGGCAGGTCCACTTGACGTTCGTTTTACCGACCCATCCTGACCTTGAAAATCCCAGCGGCGATGGCAGATGCGTTTGCATCGAGAGTGTCCAATGCGGTGACGGCGTTCTCGTGGGTTTCGCTTGAGCCACTGGCTTTGGCCCACAACGCCACTTCTTCAATCGCTGCTGCAAGCGCGTGCTGGTTGTGCAGCAGGAGGGTTAGCACGTCCGCTATCGCGATGTTTGCATCTGTGTTGTCTGGCATGGCGGTCGTCCTTGATGGGGTGGCTAAGATCGTAGCTCAGCCACTTGATGAACGGGTTGGCGTTCAAATGCAAAATCCACATGGCCCAGGTCGAATGTGTGATGGAAACGCTGGTGACGCACTTCTGTGTGAAACGGAGCGACCTTAACCCGTCGAAACTGTCCAGATTTTGCGTGCAGGCGGAGAAAACCGGCTTTTGCTTGGTGTTCTGGAAGGCAGAGGGCTCTAGAATCAGTGTTTCCGGGAATTGCACTATACGAACGCCCTTGGATAACTGCATTCAATGGCCCAATTCCGACCGTTAAAACAGGGTTTATCGAGGGTTTTTCCATACTTCTTTTTGTATGTATTGAGGTCAGCTCACTGGTGTTCTCCTTCCGCTCGTTGGTGACATGGCGAACGTAAGATGACCACCCACCGCACACGTCCCATGCACACTTAAAATGGCTGTAAGCCCCGGTTTATATGGCCTACAAGCGAATCGCACCGTGTGCGTTACACTTCTACGGAGTGAATCCGTTTGTTCTAAAACGGAGCTGGTATAAGTTCGCGAACAATTGATACGGAGCCGACGTACAAGGCGTCTGGAGCAATGTAAGGTGTGCAATCATCCAAACCTTCAAGGAACGATTCCGTCACGCTCAGGGAGGCGCGTAGAGGCTGCTCGACAACTGACACAAGGGCTTCGGTTGGCTGGTATATGGCCCGGCTCGCCAGTGCCTTGGCGTACATTGCGTCGATGATCGAAGTGACTGTATGGGCGGGCTGTCCATGCAACATGTCGAAAACCAATCGAAGGTCGATAGCATCGAAGGCGAAGTTGTAGTTGAAACGAAAGTTTGTGTTGGCGAACAGGAGCTGGATACGTTCGAGGGCTGGCAACAACTCAGGGCGATACGCCTTGCCGATACGTTCCCACTCGCTCAGTAAAACACTGGTGTCATTGTCGTAGCCAAGTCGTACACGGAAATCACCTACAGGGGTTTTGCCTTCAAGCTGGCGTTTAATGCCATTCAGAATACGAGCTGACGCCGTTTCGATTGTTTTCAAGTGTTCGGTGTGGTCTGGATTGGCCGGGTCAAGATGATCGACTAACCACGAGTACAAGGCTTGTCGCTTACTTGGTTTGATCTTGCGTGACTGGACTACAGCCTGCACCACGTCTTCACCGATCAGCTTTATAATGCGCTGCACTACTTCCGCGACGTTGGCGTCCACGGATACTGCGAAACGGGGCAAGAGGTCTTTACGGGGGATGGAGGCGCCGCCGCTGTAATGCCTGGCACCGTGCGAACGATTGAGCGCCATTGGCGCAATGACTAGATTGTCGGCTCTGAATAGGCCGATGGAAGCTTTACCACGTACAGGGGCGATATGGGACAATTCGAATGGGGCTTCGCCATGTTCTTTCCTCAACCCCCAACCATTCATCCGCTGACAACTTGCATACACATCGTACAGCGCTTCAAGTTGTTGCTGGTCGAAGTGACGATAAATCTGGAGTGTGCCTGCTCTGATAGCCTGACGGGCGAGTTCGTAGAAGAACGGGGAAGTGGTGGCATTGCTGATTTGTCTAACGTGGCGTGCTTTGTTGTTGAAGCTCGTGCGACATGATGTGTTGCAGAATTTCGCTGTTTTGCTGCTAGTGCGAAAACGCTTTTTGCACAGTTGGCAAGTTGGTTGGCGTTTAACGGCTGCTTTGGTTGTAGCTGGTTTCATTTGTGTTTGCTCCGACAAGGATAGCTGGGGATGGGGTTCGATTTGATTCTTGGTTGTCACGACGGCAAATGCCCGAGCAGAAAGGTTTAACTTTCGTTACTGCGAATACATGGCCGCACTGTTTGCACGTACAAAGTTTCATGGGGATAACTCCTGATTTGATTAGTAGGCGTAGTGCGGGAGTGCCCACGCGGGGCGATCTTCCTTCACTTCTGTTTTTCGCCAAGCCCTTCGGCCAGTTGGCATGGGCTCTGGTGGTTGGCGTGTTCCCATTGCTTCGATTAGCTCTTCGACCAATTGAATGCGTAGGGCGATAGGATATTCAGCGGCATACTCTTGCAGCACGCTCAAAATTCCTTGCAGCAAGGCGGGTTGGTTCATTCGGGCTTTCCTAGTGGGAGTTAATATTTGAGTTATGGGATGTAGCTCGCATAACTTCAATGGACACTATTTTCCGTGTCTGCTCTTCGTATATAGCTCTGTCTTGCGAGCGCTCTAACTGGAGCCGATTGTATGTTTGCCGATTCAGGTCAATTGCGTGCTGACGGACGGACTCAGTTTCTGCCCCTTGGCTAAAGTGCAGTATCACAATCAGTGCCCACGTCATACAGAAGGCGAGCGGTATCTTGCCGATGTACATGGCACTTTCCTTTATATGGGTATATGGGGAGTGGCCCGGGGGCCATCCGGGTTTAGCCTCTACGGTCTATCACTTCGAAAGCTCTGCACGAATACGGGTTTCGATTGCATCGCGTTGAGCCTGACGCTCCGCTGCCAGCTCTTTTTCAACCTGCCGATTAATGTTCGCTTCTTCAAGTGCTACCTGCCGAGCAACAACTGCATTGTTATGCTCTTCGATCTCTTTCTTGTACTTCGCTTCCACTTCCAAGAGCAGAGCTTTGATTTCAGTTCGCTGCTGCATTTCCGGTTTATAGAAGTAGACATAGTGTGAAGCTCCAACGTGCTGCATTGTCCCGAACTCATGCAGCGTGCAACCTTCTGCGATCTTCTCCAGATACTTTGGAATGATTTCAGACGGAGTTACAGCTAGCTCCGCGATGTAGGCGCCAATCACCGTCTTTCCAATTGCACGACCTGTCTTCGGATCAGTATCGGCGTAGGCATCATAACCATGCTGACGGTCCTTATACGCGGTTGTGGCTGCATCTTTCAGAGCTTGTAGTTCTTGCTTCACTTCTTTTCGTAGAATCGGCATTAGTTTGTTTTCCTTGTAGTTGAGTAATGTGGGTTGGCCGTTCGAATTGGCCTATTTCTTCATTGCGGTTCATCTTGCTCATCGATGAAGTTGTTCTCATTGACCGATAGATCAACCAGATTTTTCTTGTTCGCTCTATGTGCTGCCACTCGACAGCGGATGCTGCAATAGCTGCGGATACGAATACGCTCTGGAGCGTGTGTACAGCCGCAATACGCGCAGCGGGTAACCTTGTTTGCCACTAGGGGGCTCCTGTTCTATGGGTGTATGGGTTGTAACGATTGTGGACGGGATAACAAAAATGGCCGCTAGGGCCATTCTCGATTTCAACGCCGATTGAATTAGTGCTGTCTCCATCACCCTACAGCGAAGGGTCTATCGAACCAAACGGTGCTGACTCCGTTTATTCTGATGTACCAGTTTTGCCAAATGCCACTGGGTGGACACGAGGTAGCGGGAAACCAATACCGCTATTGGCATTCTCAAGCTCACACAAGGGATATTTGAGGGTATAGAGGAACCACGCTGAAAGTGGTTCGCCCACCGTCACTGGAAGGAGTAAACAATGACGATGAGATAGGAAATAGATGGCAGTAACGGGACGCTACCACCAGACAACAACAGCAAACCCATTCAGACTATGATTGATTAAAAATCTGTTGTTGGAAGGAGCGATAAACTTTATCTGTATCCTTAAGCTATTCTCGCACGAGAATGCTGTTCTGTCAATAATCGTTACCATTTTACTTTAAATAAAGTGTATGTAACCCGTATCCAAACATCGAATCTCGCAAAGCCTCCAATTTGTTATCTAGACAACTCAGTCAACCTCCAGACTAGTAGCAACATCACTTGCACGCAACGCTTTCAACCTATCTACAACCGTTGTTGAAACAGGACGCTCCTTACCTACACGATGAATAGGCAACGGGAACAACGTCCCATCAGGCCAACGCACTTTATGTACATCCTTGGCCCTGCCCCACCCTTCGTATCTGAATGTTCCTTCTTCTGTGGCAATGGAGCCATCTGGATAGCACACCATCTTATAGCCAACACTCTGCAACAAGGCGTTTGCTTTTATTGGGTCTTGGTTGAAATTACCGATGTCCGCCAATCTGTCTTTCAATGTGACACTATCGTCGATAAGCCCATCCTTCTCTGACTGCAACACCTTGGCTTCTGCCTTGAGCCTCTTAAACTCTTGCAACATTTCGTCGCCATCATCATCAAGTTCTGTTAAGAGGGCCACCGCCCTCTTTATTTTCTTGTTTAACTCTCCCAACTGCCCATCAATCTCTATTGCGCGCTTCTGCGAAACCGATAACACTTGCCCCTGCAAGGCTCTGATTGCGTATGCAGGGCTTGACATGGCGTATGCAAGGGCAATCACAGGCTCTGGTATGGAGCGTGCGTTGGAACAGCCTACAGAACCTCTGCGAGCACGACTAGAACATTCCATTACTGCTTGTTTGCTGGTGGTAAACACTTTCGTGTTGAAGTTCTTCCCGCACTCGCCACATACAACAAGTCCTGTGTAACGGTGCTTTGTAGGGGCACCACGGAGACGGAACTTATCTTCCATACGTTTCTGTACACGGTAGAACAATTCAGGAGCGATCACGGCAGGGTATACATCAGCTATCCCGTTCCACTCGCCTATAGCAGTTCGGTTATTCATCCAACGCTTCACAGTGCTAGGCGCCATACGTGACAACAGAGGATGATCGCTACGCTCTAGGATGCGTTCAAAGATTCGACGTTCACCCAAGCCGCTGGCGTAGTCTTCAAATGCTTGTTTCACGAGAGGTGCAATGTCTTCGATCAACGCGCCTTCGGATGTCAGCCACACAGGCGTGTTTCGCTTTGGTGTGACGCCCTCGACAGCAGCTTTCCTCCTGCTGGCGTAGCTCGCCTTCATACGGCGACTGAGAGCGTCGCTGTACTGGTGAGCCTGTTGTATCTGCGCCACCAGCATAAAAAGGTTAGTGCTGTTCGCTGACTCTCTGCTGTATCTGGCTCCGCCGTCTAGAGTCACGATGTCAACACCAGCTTTCACAATTCGAGATACGATCGGCAGCATATCCATTGGCTCAAGTCGCCCGATACGATCAATAGCCTCGATCAAAATCACATCGCCCGATTGAATACTCCCGTTCTCAATTGCAGCAAGGAGCAATCCGAATCCGCTTTCAAGGTGCTTCCCGCTGAAACCAGAAATCCCCAAATCCTTAAAGCTTTCCGTCCACAGTGGGTATCCGGGGTTATCGTCCAACCACCTTGAAAGCATGGCGGTCTGTCTTTCGTGGCTGCTACCCTTGGCCTGCTTGCCTGTCGAGAATCGAATGTAGGAAATCGCCTTTGGCACGGGGAACACCTCTAAAAGCCTTGGAAACTCGGGATGGGCGAAGGATATCATTCTTCTACATATTGCAGAATCCTTCACCCAGCCGGTGTACTACGAGTTCAAGGACCTGCAGGTGCCGACCCTGCTACTGATCGGTACGTCTGATATCACCGCCATCGGCAGCGATAACGCACCGCCTGAGGTCAAGGCCAGGATCGGCCGTTACAACGAACTGGGCAAGCAGGTGGCCAAGCTCATTCCCCACTCGACCCTGGTGGAGTTCCCTGGCCTGGGCCATGCACCGCAAATGGAAGAACCTGCGCGCTTTCACCAGGCGCTGTTACAAGGGCTGAAGGCACTCTAACCCCACTTAACGCGAGGCACTTGTGTATGTCAGTACAGATCGCCGTCATTGATGATTGGCAAGATGTGGCGCGCACCGTGGTGGACTGGTCCGCCCTGGAGGCGATTGGCCAGGTGCATTTCCTTCACGACTATCCTGCCGATACCGCCACATTGACCGCGCGCTTGCAGGGGTTTGCCGTCATTTGCGTGATGCGCGAGCGCACAGTGTTTGACCAGGCGCTGCTGCAAGGGCTGCCGGCGCTCAAGCTACTGGTCACCGGCGGGATGCGCAATGCCGCCATTGACCTTGGCGCGGCCAAAACCCTGGGCATCCAGGTGTGCGGCACCGACAGCTACAAACACGCGGCACCGGAGCTGACCTGGGCCCTGATCATGGCGTCTACCCGCAATCTGCTGGCTGAAGCGTCTTCCTTGCGTGCCGGCCAGTGGCAGCAAGGGTTGGGCGGCGACCTACAGGGCAAGACGCTTGGCATCCTCGGGCTGGGCAGTATTGGCCAGCGTGTGGCGCAGTTTGGCCAGGTGTTTGGCATGCGCGTTATCGCCTGGAGTGAAAACCTGACCCCTGAGCGCGCCAGCGCCGTGGGGGTGGCCTGGGTCAGCAAGCGCGAGCTGTTTGAACAGGCAGACGTGCTGTCGATCCACCTGGTACTCAGCGAGCGCAGCCGTGGCTTGGTGGATGCCCAGGCCCTGGGCTGGATGAAGGCCACGGCACGCCTGGTCAACACCGCACGCGGGCCGATCGTCGATGAGGCGGCGTTGATCGATGCACTCAGCCATGGGCGCCTGGCGGGCGCAGCGCTGGACGTGTTCGAGCAGGAGCCGTTGCCGGTGGACCATCCGTTTCGCCATCTGGCCAACGTGCTGGCCACGCCCCATGTGGGCTATGTCAGCGAACAGAATTACCGACAGTTCTATGGGCAGATGATCGAAGATATCCAGGCGTGGGCTGGCGGGCAGGTTTTACGCAGCCTGATATGAGGAAACACCTCATAAAACAATCTCAATCTATTGATATATAAAGATATTTAATCTTAATAAATCACTTTAAGTAGAGTGCCGCACCACTATCGAGCAGTCACCCCTCAGCGCCCCATCAAGAGGCACCTCCCTATAGGACCCGGCTTGCCGGCGATGAGGCACTCGCCAACGGCACACGCCTCAAAGCTGCCATCGCCGGCAAGCCAATGCCTACGACATGAACATCTGGCCGCAAAAAATTATTGTCCTACAAAAATTTCCTACATCCCTTGCAGGCTCTGGGCTCTGTCCTAGACTGATGACCGATGGGTCACGATCAGAACAAAAGCCCCCGCAATAAATCGAAACTTTCCAACTCTGCCGCAGGTCAGGTTTAAGGTAGGACGCACGCTACCGGCTCGCGCCGGACGTCCGCCCATCCACTCTATTTATCAGTTCGGTGCAATTGGCATAAGCCTTGCCAGTCTGTGCAGTGCTAGTGCGCGTAACCGCAGGACGCGGTTGACTTTCGCTGAGGGCGCGAGGCTCTCGGCTGACCAACACATGGGAGAGAGTTATGATCAGTGCCGCCTCAGGAGTTCAGGGACAGCGTTTCAATCAGTCGGTCGATGGGCCAACCGCCTTGGTTGACCTTGCCGGCACAATGCGGCCGGTCTCGTCTCAAAATCCCAATCGCAAGAAGGTCCTGTTTGTCACATCGGAATTGGCCGACCTGGTGAAAACCGGCGGCCTGGGGGATGTGTCCGCGGCCCTACCCCGTGCCATGGCGCACCTGCACGACGTACGAGTGCTGATTCCTGGCTACCGTCAGGTGCTGGACAGCGATAACCCGATTCATATCATCGGCGAACTGGGCGGCCACGCCGCGCTGCCGCCGTGCAAGATCGGGCGCATGGACCTCAAGGATGGCCTGGTCATCTATGTCCTGATCTGCCCCGAGCTGTACGAGCGCGAAGGCACGCCCTATGGCGCCAACAACGGCCGCGACTGGCCCGACAACCATATCCGCTTCGCCCGCCTGGGCCTGGCCGCCGCCGATATTGCCGCCAACCTCGCGCAAATCCATTGGTGCCCGGACCTGGTGCACGCCCATGACTGGCCAGCGGGCCTGGCACCGGCCTATATGCACTGGCGTGGGTCACGCACGCCTACTCTGTTTACCATCCATAACCTGGCCTACCAGGGCGTGGTGAGCCTGGCGTCATGCCCGGAGCTGGGGATTCCGGAGCATGCCTTGCAACAGGAAGGCATGGAATTCTACGGCAAGATGTCGTTCCTCAAGGCCGGCATGGCCTATTCCAGCCATATCACCACGGTCAGCGCCACCTACGCCCGGGAGATCACCACCCCCGAGTTCGGTTGCGGCCTGGATGGTTTCCTCGCCAGCAAGACCCAGCAAGGCCTGCTCAGTGGCATTCCCAACGGCATCGATGAGAGCTGGGAGTCGTCCACTGACCCGCACCTGAATCACCCATTCAGTATCGGTGACTGGCAAGGCAAGGCAATCAACGCCAGCCACGTGCGCAAGCTATTCGGCCTGGACGAGTCCACCGGCCCATTGTTTGCCGTAGTGTCACGCCTGGTGTATCAGAAAGGCCTGGACCTGACCGAAGCCGTCGCCGGCTTCATCGTGGAAAATGGCGGGCAAATTGCCATTATCGGCCGTGGCGAACCGGAAGAAGAACAGGCCATGCGCGCCCTGGCCCTGCGTTTCCCCGGGCGCATCGGGGTACGCATCGGCTTTAACGAAACCGACGCCCGCCGCATGTTTGCCGGCAGCGACTTCTTGTTGATGCCATCGCGCTACGAGCCATGCGGCCTGAGCCAGATGTACGCCCAGCGCTTTGGCTCACTGCCGGTGGCCCGCAATACCGGCGGCCTGGCAGATACCATCGAAGATGGCGTGACAGGCTTTCTGTTCGACGAGTCCACCGTGCACAGCTACGAAGCCGCCCTCGCCCGGGCCTTCAAGGTCTTCGCCTACCCCGGCCTGCTCAACGCCATGCGGTGCCGGGCCATGGCCGCACCGTTCAACTGGTGCCAGGCGGTGGAACCCTATGCCGAACTTTACGAACAACTGGTAGCGAAAGCGCTGGGAAAATCAGGGAAAGCCTAAAGAGGTCGGGATAGATGCCGTTACGGACTCTGGAGACCTGGCCCCACGGCGCGATCCTGCAGGAGGCGCAACACACCCGTTTCGCCCTGTGGGCGCCTGATGCGTTTTATGTCAGCGTCGAACTGCACACGGGCCAGTCAGTGCCCATGCTGCCTCAGGCAGAGGGCTGGTTTGTTGCGCATGTGCGCTGTGGGGCCGGCACCCGCTACCACTACAACATCGATGGCGAGCTGGACGTGCCGGACCCGGCCTCACGCCTGCAGCACTCAGATGTGCATGGCGACAGCGTAGTGGTCGACCCCCTCGCCTACCCCTGGCGCCATGGCACCTGGCAAGGCCGGCCCTGGCATGAAGCGGTGATCTACGAGCTGCATGTGGGAATACTCGGTGGCTACGCCGCCGTGGAGCAACACCTCGCGCGCCTGGCAGAGCTGGGTGTCACCGCCATTGAACTGATGCCTTTGGCCCAGTGCCCCGGTGCACGCAATTGGGGCTATGACGGGGTCTTGCCCTACGCGCCGCAAGCATCCCTGGGCACGCCGGATCAGTTGAAACACCTGATCGACAGCGCCCACGAGCATGGCCTGGCGGTGATCCTCGACGTGGTCTACAACCACTTCGGCCCCGACGGCAACTACCTGGGGCAGTATGCCAAAGGTTTTTTCCGCGAAGACACCCACACACCCTGGGGCGCGGGGATCGACTTTCGCCGACATGAAGTGCGTGACTTCTTTATTGATAACGCCCTGATGTGGCTCCTCGAATACCGCTTCGACGGCCTGCGCCTGGATGCGGTGCATGCCATCGACGACCCGCCGTTCCTGCACGAGTTGGCTCAACGGGTACGAGAACAGGTGGACCCGGGCCGCCACGTGTGGCTGGTGCTGGAAAACGAATTCAACCAGGCCAGCCTGTTGCAGCAGGGCTTCGATGCGCAATGGAACGACGACGGGCATAACGCCCTGCACGTGCTGCTGACCGGCGAAACCGACGCCTACTACGCCGATTTTGCCCACGACCCCACCGCCAAACTGGCCCGCTGCCTGGGCGAAGGCTTCATCTATCAGGGCCAGACCACGCGCCACGGCACCCGGCGCGGCGAGCCCAGCGGGCATTTACCGCCCAGCGCCTTTGTGCTGTTTTTGCAAAATCACGACCAGATCGGCAACCGTGCCCTCGGCGAGCGCCTGCATCACCTGTGTTCGCCCCAGGCGTTACAGGCGGCGACCACCTTATTGCTGATGTCGCCGATGATCCCGCTGCTGTTCATGGGGGATGAAGTCAACGCCGCACAACCCTTCCTGTTCTTTACCGACCTTCACGGCGAGTTGGCCGAGGCCGTGCGCGAAGGCCGGCGCAATGAATTTGCCGACTTCGCCGCCTTCAGCGATCCCCAGCGCCGGGCGCAGATTCCCGACCCCAACGCGGTGCAGACCTTTGAGCGTTCCATACCGCTGTTTACCCAGGCGCCTAGCATGCTGTATCGCCAACTACTGAGCCTGCGCCAGCAACATATCGTGCCATACCTGCCCGGCAGCACTGCCCTCGGTGCGCAAGTTCTGGGCCCGGGCGCGGTGTCTGCACGCTGGCGCCTGGGCAATGGCTGCGTATTGCAGATCGACCTCAACCTGGGCCCGGCTCCCTTGCAGTATCCGGGCGGTATCAGGGAACTGTTCAGCACCTGCAGCGACCCCGAGTTACTCACGCCCTTCTCTGCCCGCGTCAGCCTGACGCCGGGCAACACCTCATCATCTGTTGGAGAGCACTCTTGAGCGAAGCGCAACTGGAAACACTCGCCAGCCGTGCGGGCCTGGCGGTGGATTGGATCGACGCCAATGGCCGAGCGCAACATGTCAGTGCCGATGCATTGCGTGCCGTGCTCAATGGCCTTGGCCACCCCGCCGACACCGACGCAGCCATCGCCGCCAGCCTGCAAGAGCTGGAGCGTGTGCAGCAGGATCGGCACCTTGCGCCGCTGCTGACCGTGGACGTTGGCGCAGGCCTTGACCTGAGCGCTTACTTCGCTCCCGGCACGCCGTGCCAGGTTCACCTCGAGGATGGCAGCACCCGCAGCCTTGAGCTGGATGCCGAAGCGAGCCTGCCCGGCGTCCTGTCCGTGGGCTACCACCGAGTGCAGATCGCCGGCCAGTCCTTCACCTTGGCCGTCGCTCCCCATCGTTGCTTCAGTGTTGCCGAGGCGGTAGACAGCCAGCCGGCCCGCGCCTGGGGCCTGAGTGCCCAACTGTATGCCCTGCGCCGCAGCGGCGACGGTGGATTCGGCGACACCCAGGCCCTGGAGCAACTGGCCCGCGCCGCCGCGCAACGGGGCGTCGATGCCCTGGCCATCAGCCCTTTGCACGCAATGTTCAGTGCCGATACCGAGCGCTACAGCCCCTATTCACCGTCCAGCCGCCTGTTCCTCAATAGCCTGTATGCCTCCCCTGGTTGCATCCTTGGCGAGCGCGCCTTGCGCAACGCCATCGAGTCCACGGGGCTGGCCGATGAACTGCAAGAGCTGGAACAACAAAGCCTGATCGACTGGCCCGCCGCCGCCAAGGCCAAGCAACGCTTGCTGCGCGCGCTGTACGAGGACTTTCGCCAGGGCGAGCACCCGCAGCAGGCTGACTTCCTGAGTTTTCGCCAGGCCGGCGGCGAGGCCCTGGAAAACCACTGCCGCTTCGAAGCCGTGCAGGCCGAGCGCGCCGCCAACGGTGAAAGCCTCGACTGGCGCCAATGGCCCGAGGACTGGCGCGACCCCGGTAGCACCACGCTGGCACAATTCGCCGCCGAGCACGGCGAGGCGATTGGTTTCTATGCCTTCAGTCAATGGCTGATCGCCCGTTGCCTTGCACGTGCCCAACACGCCGCACGCGGCAGTGGCATGGGCGTTGGCCTGATTGCCGACCTGGCCGTGGGCGCCGATGGCGCCGGCAGCCAGGCCTGGAGCCGCCAGGACGAACTGTTGGCCGACCTGACCGTGGGTGCACCACCGGATATCCTCAACCGTGCCGGCCAGGGCTGGGGCATCTCCGCGTTCTCTCCCGAAGGTCTGAAACGCAACGGTTTCCGTGCGTTTATCGAAATGCTGCGGGCCAACTTCGCCCATGCCGGTGGTTTGCGTATCGACCATGTGATGGGCCTGCAACGGCTGTGGGTCATCCCCAGGGACGCCTCGCCCAAACAAGGCGCGTACCTGTATTACCCGGTGGACGATCTACTGCGCCTGTTGGCCCTGGAGTCCTGCCGGCACCAGGCGATTGTGCTCGGCGAAGACCTGGGCACGGTGCCCGAGGGCCTGCGGGAAAAACTCAGCGCCCGCGCCATGCTCGGCATGCGTGTGCTGTTGTTCGAACAGGACTATGGCGGGCGCTTCACGCCGATCCTCGATTGGCCGGACAACGCCCTGGCCACCACCAGCACCCACGACCTGCCGACACTCAATGGCTGGTGGCACAGCCGCGATATCGACTGGAATGCGCGACTGGGGCTGATCGATGGGCCCACGGTGGAACAATGGAGCGAACACCGCCAACGTGAGCGCGAGGCACTGCGCCAGGCCCTGGCGCAAGACCCGCAGAACTTTCGCGATGAATTGCGCAACGAAACCGACCACCTGCTCGATGCCAGCGCACGCTACCTCGGCCACACCCGTGCGCCGCTGGTATTGCTGCCCCTGGAAGATGCCCTGGGCATCGAGGAGCAAGCCAACCTGCCCGGCACCATCGACACCCATCCCAACTGGCGTCGGCGCCTGCCGGGGGAAGCCGCGCATTTGCTCGACGATGAAAACGCCGCCCGGCGCCTGGAACTGCTGGCGGTAGCGCGCAATCAGGCCCTAGAGCGTGACCGATGAACGCCGTCCGGCTACGGGCCACCCAACGCCTGCAATTGCACAAGGGCTTCACCCTCGATGATGCAGTGCCGCTGGTGCCGTACTTTGCCAGCCTGGGGATCAGCCACCTGTATGCCTCGCCGCTGCTCAAGGCCCGTGCCGGCTCGATGCATGGCTACGATGTGGTCGACCCGACCACGGTCAACCCGGAACTGGGCGGCGAACCGGCGCTGCGCCGCCTGGTGGCGACCCTGCGGGCGCATGACATGGGCCTGATCCTGGACATCGTGTCCAACCATATGGCCGTTGGCGGCAGCGATAACCCCTGGTGGCTGGACCTGCTGGAATGGGGGCGGCTGAGCCCCTACAGCGAATTCTTCGACATCCAGTGGCACTCGCCCGACCCGCTGCTCAAGGGCCAACTGTTGATGCCCTTCCTCGGCAGCGACTACGGCGAAGCCTTGCAAAGCGGCACGTTGCCCCTGCGTTTTGACCCGGATCAAGGCGTTTTTTTTGTCGAGCACTATGAACACCGCTTCCCGATCTGCCCCAGTGACTACGGCGATATCCTGCGCGCCCATCCCGCTCTCAAAGACCTGGCCGACCGTTTCAGCGCCCTGGCCTACCAGGCCGATGCATGGTCCTTGGCCGTCAGCCTGAAACAGGAACTGGCACGGCAGGCCCGCACGCCACAAAGCCTGGCCGCCATCGAGCAGACCCTGGAGGGGTTTGATGCGCGCCAGCCCGGAGGTTTTTCCCGCCTGCATCAATTGCTGGAGCAACAAGCCTATCGGCTGGCCAGTTGGCGCACAGCGGCGGATGACATCAACTGGCGGCGTTTTTTCGACGTCAACGAGCTGGGTGGCCTGCGGGTAGAACGGAGCACGGTGTTCGAGGCCACCCACAGCAAGATTTTCCAACTGATCAGCGAAGGCCTGGTAGATGGCCTGCGTATCGACCACATCGACGGCCTCGCTGATCCACGGGGCTATTGCCGCAAGCTGCGGCGGCGCGTGGACGGGTTGTCGCCAGGCCGGCACCTGCCGATCTTTGTCGAGAAGATCCTCGGCGCCGGTGAAACCCTGCGCACGGACTGGCGGGTAGATGGCACCACCGGTTATGAATTCATGAACCAGGTGTCGCTGGTGCAGCACGACCCCCAGGGGTTCGAGGTATTGACCCGACTCTGGAGCGAGACCACCGAGCGGCCTTCGGCATTTATCGAGGAAGCCCGGCTGGCCCGCCAGCAAATCCTCAGTGGTTCCCTGGCCGGCGACTTCGAAAGCGTGGCCCAGGCCCTGCTGCAAGTGGCCCGTGCGGACGTGATGAGCCGTGACCTGACCCTGGGCGCGATCCGTCGCGCCTTGCAGGCGCTGGTCGTGCACTTTCCGGTGTACCGCACCTACATCAGCGCCTGCGGGCGCAGCGCCGCTGACGAACACGTGTTCCAACAGGCCCTGGCCTGCGCCCGTGAAACCTTGGGCGAAGCCGACTGGCCGGTGCTCGACTACCTGCAACAGTGGCTCGGCGGCCAACCCTGGCACGAGCGCGCCGTGGGGCAACCGCGCAAGATCCTCAAGCACGCCTGTGTGCGCTTCCAGCAATTGACCTCGCCGGCGGCCGCCAAGGCGGTGGAAGACACCGCCTTCTATCGCTCGGCGGTGCTGCTCTCACGCAATGACGTAGGCTTCAGTACCGAACAGTTCAGCGCCCCCCTGGCCGACTTCCATGCCGCCAACCAGCAACGCCTGGAACGTTTCCCCGATAACCTGCTGGCCACCGCCACCCACGACCACAAGCGCGGCGAAGACAGCCGCGCGCGCCTGGCGGTGCTCAGCGAGTGCGCAGCGTGGTATGTCGGACAGGTGCAGGTGTGGCGCAAGCTGGCGACGCCGTTGCGTGATGATCCGGCCATTCCTTCGGCCGGCGATGAGTTGATTCTCTATCAAGTGCTGTTGGGCAGCTGGCCCCTGGACCTGGATCTGCAGGACACCGGCGACTATCAGCAACGCCTCTGGCAGTGGCAACAAAAAGCCCTGCGCGAAGCCAAGCTGCACAGCAGCTGGAGCGCTCCCAACGACAGTTATGAGCACGGTGTGGAAGCCTTCCTCAGCCGTTTGCTGCTAGACCCGATCGGATTGACCTTGCGCACGGCAATCCATGCCGCAGCCGAGGCCATCGCCCCCGCCGGTGCGCTGAACGGGCTGGCGCAATCCTTGCTGCGCAACACCGTGCCCGGCGTGCCGGACCTGTACCAGGGCGACGAGTTCTGGGACTTGAGCCTGGTGGACCCGGACAACCGGCGGGCGGTGGATTTCAGCGCCCGCCAGCGGGCACTCGGCACCGCACCGGGCACCTTGCTGGGGCGCTGGCGTGACGGGCACTTGAAGCAGGCGCTGATTGCCCAGGTGTTGAACCTGCGCAGGGCCCACCCGCTGCTGTTTGCCAGGGGCCGCTACCTACCGCTGCAAGTGCTGGGCCGGCATGCCCAGCGGGTTGTCGCGTTCAGCCGCGAGTATCAGGGCCAATGGCTGGTGGTGGTGGTGCCACGCTGGACCCACGCCCTGCTTGAAAACAGCACCCAGCCTCGGGTGGATGCGCAAGTTTGGGGCGATACCCGGATCACATTACCGTTCGACGCCACGCTGCAAAATTGGAAGGGACTTTTGCAAACAGGTGCAGTCACACCCAACAAGGAGCTACTGATCAGCGCTGCCCTGAGAGATGTCCCGGTGAATGTCTTTATCCATTCTGACGATCAAGAAAGCTGAAATTTTCTGTGAGGAGCATTGCGATGAGCACCGAAGACAAGCGCATTCGAGAGTTCGCGTATCAGATCTGGGAGTCTGAAGGTAAGCCCGAAGGCCAGGAAGCCCGCCATTGGGAAATGGCCCGCAAGCTGGCCGAAGCCGAGGCCCTGGCCCCCAGCAAACCCAAGGCCGGCACCAAGGCCAAGGCAAAACCGCCTGCGGAAAAAACCGCCGTCCCCAAAAAGCCCCGAGCCCCACGCAAGCCCGCCGGCTGACCCCTGTAGGAGCTGGCTTGCCGGCGATGGGGCCCTATCAGGCGCCATTCAGATCTGGTGCCCAGACACTATCGCCGGCAGGCCGGCTCCTACAAAAACATCAATGTTGATCTGACCTGATGTCAGAACGGCCCGGTTCGGCCTGAAAAAAACCTTGCAGGAGCAACGCCATGAACAAGACACCCGATACCGAGCCGTCGCGGATTCGTGAAGGCCTGCCCTTCCCCCTCGGTGCGACCTGGGACGGTCTGGGGGTCAATTTCGCGCTGTTTTCGGCCAACGCCACCAAGGTCGAGCTGTGCCTGTTCGACGATACCGGCGAAGTCGAGCTGGAGCGTATCGAACTGCCGGAATACACCGACGAGACCTTCCACGGCTACTTACCCGACGCCCACCCCGGGCTGATCTATGGCTACCGCGTATACGGCGCCTACGATCCTGCCAATGGCCATCGCTTCAACCACCATAAATTGCTGATCGACCCCTATGCCAAGCAGTTGGTGGGCGAACTCAAATGGTCCGAAGCGTTGTTTGGCTACACCATCGGCCACCCGGACGCCGACCTGAGTTTCGATGAACGCGACAGCGCGCCCTTCGTGCCCAAATGCAAAGTCATCGACCCGGCCCATACCTGGGGCAACGACCAGCCAGTGCGCACACCGTGGGACCGCACCATCATCTACGAAACCCATCTGCGTGGCATCAGCATGCGCCATCCTGGTGTACCCGAGGCGGTGCGCGGCACCTGTGCCGGGTTGATGGTCGACGATGTGCTCAAGCACATCCGCCAACTGGGCGTGTCATCGGTGGAGTTGCTGCCGGTCCACGCGTTCGTCAATGACCAGCACCTGCTGCAAAAAGGCATGACCAACTACTGGGGCTACAACAGCATCGCCTTTTTTGCCCCCGACCCGCGTTACCTGGCCAGCGGCAAGATCGCCGAGTTCAAGGAAATGGTCGCGCACCTGCACGAAGCCAAGCTGGAGGTGATCCTCGATGTGGTCTACAACCACACCGCCGAGGGCAACGAACAAGGCCCGACCCTGTCCATGCGCGGCATCGACAATGCCTCGTACTACCGCCTGATGCCCGACGACAAGCGCTTCTACATCAACGATTCCGGCACCGGCAACACCCTGGACCTGAGCCACCCCTGCGTGCTGCAAATGGTCACCGACTCCCTGCGCTACTGGGCCACCGAGATGCATGTGGATGGTTTCCGCTTTGACCTGGCAACCATTCTGGGGCGTTATCACGACGGTTTCGACGAGCGTCACAGCTTTCTCGTCGCCTGCCGCCAGGACCCGGTGCTGCGCCAGGTGAAAATGATCGCCGAACCCTGGGATGTGGGCCCCGGCGGTTATCAGGTGGGCAACTTCCCGCCGGGCTGGGTGGAATGGAATGACCGTTTCCGCGACACCGTGCGGGCATTCTGGAAAGGCGATGACGGCCAACTGGCCGACTTTGCCGGGCGCATGACCGCCTCCGGCGAGATGTTCAACCACCGCGGGCGCCGCCCCTACAGCTCGGTGAATTTCATCACCGCCCACGATGGTTTCACCCTCCACGACCTGGTGTCCTACAACGACAAGCACAACGAGGCCAACGACGAGAACAACCAGGACGGCAGCAACAACAACCTGTCGTGGAACCACGGCGTCGAGGGGCCGACCGACGACCCGGAAATCAACGCGCTGCGCCTGCGCCAGATGCGCAACTTTTTCGCCACCCTGTTGCTGGCCCAGGGCACGCCGATGCTGGTGGCCGGGGATGAGTTCGCCCGCACCCAGCACGGCAACAACAACGCCTATTGCCAGGACAGCGAAATCGGCTGGATCAACTGGGAGCTGGATGAAGATGGCAAGTCCCTGCTCAAGTTCGTCAAACGCCTGATCAAGTTGCGCCTGGCCTACCCTATCCTGCGGCGTGGGCGCTTCCTGGTGGGTGACTATAACGAAGACATCGGGGTCAAGGACGTGACCTGGCTGGCCCCCGGTGGCAACGAAATGACCATCGAACAATGGGAGGACAGCCAGGGCCGTTGCCTGGGCATGCTGATGGATGGCCGCGCCCAGGAAACCGGGATTCGCCGGCCCGGATCCGACGCGACCCTGTTGCTGGTGGTGAATGCGCACCACGACCTGGTCAATTTCCGCTTGCCCCAGGTGCCGGATGGCGGCTTCTGGACCTGCATGGTCGACACCAACCAGCCGGCCGTGCGCGGCCAGGAACGTTTCGACTTTGAGCACGAATATGCGGTGACCGGGCGCTCGCTATTGCTGTTCGAACTGCAACAGGAGCAAGAGCTGTGAAAGAGCATTGCCCGCGTTTGGGCAACTGACCTACACATTGCCTGGGCTGTCACACAGCAGACGGCTTGGGCGACTATTTGAACGACTGGATGCAGCCCTCTTGAAAAAATTGCAACTTTGCCCGGCGAAATCCGGGTGATGAACAATACTCAAGCACGGCGCTCCAGGATTAGGAACGCCAGCGTGCCGCGCAGGCCTTGGAGCCTGCACGACAAAAAGGAAGGTCGACCCGTCCACGGGCGATGACCTGTATTACCAGGACAAGGATGTGACATTGATCAAACCCGCCACTTTGAACGACGGTCGCCGCACGCCGGCGCAAATCTGGAACAGCGCGCCGCAATTGGCGCAGATCCCCACCATCAGCCCTTCCCTACTGGTACCTTGCGGCTCGCGAGTGGTGGTGGTCGCCCCTCATCCGGGTGATGAAGTGCTGGCCTGTGGCGGTTTGCTGCAACTGCTCAGTACCCTCGATTACCCCTTGAAGTTGATCTCGATCACCGACGGTAGCGCCAGTCATCCGGGGTCCAACCAGTGGTCGGCACAGCGCTTGAGCGTGTTCCGCCCCCAGGAAAGCGTCGAGGCCTTGCGCCGCCTCGGCTTGCCCTTGCACAGCCTGAAGTGGATCCGCGGCGGCTTTTGCGACAACGCCCTGGCAGGCCGTGAGCAGCTCTTGAGCCAATTTATCGCGCGCTACCTGCAGCCCGGCGATGTGGTGTTCACCACCTGGCGCAATGATGGCAATGACGACCACGATGCCGTCGGCCGCGCCACTGCCGTCGCCTGTGCCCTGACCGGGGCACGCCTGCTGGAGTTGCCGATCTGGGCCTGGCACCGGCCGGCTCGCGACGCTGCCCGCATGCCCTGGCAGTGCGCGCGCAAGGTGCGTCTGGACACCTGGAGCGTGGCCCGCAAACGCCACGCGGCCCACGCCTATGCCAGCCAATTGCTGGGCGATCCGCTGATCGGCCTGGCGCCGATGCTGCCACCGGTGCTGCTGGAGCGGATGCGCGAACCGTACGAAATTGTGTTCCTGTAACTGGTCTATACCTGTCATTTCTGACAGTGACAGCCCTCATCGGCTGTTGCTAACGTGGAACAAGCACTGCACGCGTTCAGGTGCAGTCGAGAAAGCCATGCCAACCCCTTGCATTGGCGATGTTTTACGAAACAGGAAACCGGCTGTCCCTTATCGTTATCGCGCTTCACGTTGCCATGGTCCGGACCGTGCCTGCCCTTGCAGGCGGCGGGACGTCATTTGCCATCGAGCGAGGATGGATCATGAGCACACGGCGATATTTGCTGCCGGAGCTGGGCACCTGGATGGCCAGCACGATACTGGTGAGCGCGCTCTCACTACCGGCCTACGCCGCCTGTACGCCGGTGATCACGGCCGGTGACGACACCACCACCTGTGACAGTGGCAGCACACCCGGTTTTACCGATCTCAGCGGCAACAACACCCTCAACCTGCCCGCCGGTGGCAACGGCTCAATCACCAGCGCCGTGACTTTTGGCGACGGCCACGACCTTGTGCAAGCCCATTCGGGCAGCATGAGCGCCCTGGACATGGGCAACGGGGCGAATATTTTCCGCGTGGAACTCGATGCGGTGGTTGGCCCGGTGACCCAGGGCGATGGCGCCGATATCGCACAAGTCAGTGGCGGTACCGTCGGCGCGCTCAACCAGGGCGATGGCATTGACGCCTACGCGCAAAGCGGCGGCCGCGTAGCCAGCCTGGCCCAGGGTGATGGCCGGGATACGTTCAATATGAGTGGTGGCGAGATCGTTGGCGCCTTCGAAGACGGCGATGTGGCCACCCAGTCGGCGGGCACCATCGGCCGGGTCGATATGAAGCTCGACAACAACTTCTACACTTTGCTCGGCGGGCGGATCAACGGCAACCTGGTGACCGGCTTTGGCCTGGACACCATCAGCATTTCCGGGGGCTATATCGGCGGTAACGTGAGTGTCAGCGGGGGCGACGATCTGTTTACGCTGACCGGGGGCACGGTCAACGGTCAGGTGCTTATGAGTTTGGGCAATGACCAATTCAATTGGATCGGTGCAGGCACCCTCAATTCAACGGTCAATATGGGTCCGGATAATGACACCGCGCTGCTACAGAACCTGACGCAAGCCACTCTCGCCCCCACGCCCCTGATCGATGGCGGCCCGGGCACAGACACCCTGACCTTTGACAACACCCAGGCAGGCAACGCGCAGCGCTATGCCAATTGGGAAACAGTCAACCTCGACAACCGCTCGCGCTTTGCCTTGGCGGGAGACTGGAAACTCGGTGGTTCCGACACCGGTACAGGCACCTTGAATATCGATGGCAGCAGTGTGCTGCTGGTCAGCCAGGGAGCCATCACGCCCTTCGCTCCAGGCCAACTGGCAACCTTGAACAACAGCGGCCTGATCGACATGACCAGCGCCAGTACCGGCGCCACTGACAGCCTGACGGTCCATGGCAACTACAACGGCAACAACGGGCAACTGGCGCTGCAAAGCGTACTGGCCGGCGATGACTCGGCCAGTGACAAACTGGTGGTAAGCCAGGGCACGCTGCAAGGCAGCACCACCCTCACGGTCAGCAACCTGGGCGGCTCGGGGGGCGCGACCCTGAGCAATGGCATCCAGGTGGTGCAGGCACTCAACGGGGCGACGGGGAGCGACCGCGCTTTCACCCTGGCGGGTGGCTCAGTGTCTGCCGGGGCGTTTGAGTACTTCCTGTTCAAGGGCGGTGTGAGCCCAGGCTCAGAGCAACAATGGTACCTGCGCTCCACTGTCGTGGCCCCGCCGTTGCCCGATCCGGAGGGGCCGGTCTCCCCCTTGCCGGAGCCGGTGCCGGGCGAAGGCGCACCCATTGAATTGCCCAAGCCGATACCCGGTGAGGCTCCTATCCCGATCTATCGCCCCGAAGTCCCGGTGTATTCGACCCTGTTCCCGGCAGCCCAGCAGACCGTGCGGGGCATGCTCGGGACGTACCACGAGCGCATGGGCGATCAAACCCGCCAGACCGCCACCGGTTCACTTCCCGCGGGCTGGGGCCGGGTCTATGGCAACAGCCGCCGCCAGGCCTACGCCGGTACGGTCAGCCCTCGGTTGGACAGTTCGCTCAGCGGCTTCCAGGTGGGCAGCGATATCCAGGCCTGGAGCACCGGGAATGGCCAGGTACAACGGCTTGGATTCTTCGTCGGCCATAGCCGCCTGCGCGGTAACGTGGATGGTTTCAACCGCGGCTGGCAGCACCTGGATGCCGGCAACACCACCTTGCGCGGCGATAGCCTGGGCCTGTACTGGACCTTGATCGACCCCAACGGCTGGTACGTCGATGGGGTGCTGATGGGCACACGCCTCAACGGCAACAGTGAGTCTGACCGAGGGCTCAAGCTCAAGGCCAAGGGCCATGACGTGCTGGGCTCGGTCGAAGTGGGCATGCCGCTACCCATCACGCAAAACTGGGTGCTGGAACCGCAATTGCAACTGATCGTCAATAAAACCCGGCTCGATAGCCAGCATGACGGGGTCTCCAAGGTGGCGTTTTCCGCCGATACCGCGATCACCACCCGGCTCGGGGCCAGGCTGCGTGGCAGCTATACGCTGGCCGCGATGCCGCTCCAGCCCTATCTGCGCGCCAATGTCTGGCACGCCTCATCGGGGACCGATCGTGTGCGTTTCAATGACGTCACGGCTATCGATACCGAGCAGAAATCCACCACCCTGGACGTGAGTGCCGGTGCAATGGTGCAGGTGTCCGACAGCATCAGTCTGTATGGCGAGTTGGGTTATGGGCGCAACCTGGACAGCAACGCGCTGAACGGGCGCTCGGGCACTGTCGGCGTCAGGATGGAGTTCTGACGCGCGACGGCGACCTATTGAAACACCGGTGCCTCACCGTCGACGGTAGCGCTGATCCAGCGTGGCTCCATGGGGTCGCTCCACACCGAGCGCGATGGCTGGCTCCACTCCTGCATCCGCACCTTGAATCGGGCCGGGTAATCCGCAGCCTTGCATGTGATGCCGGCCCACGGGTCAACCACCCAGGCGTCGTCCCAATCCGGCCCGACAACGCCTTTGCTGCGCGGCTGGCCTGGGGGGCCGGCAACAGCGTTTGTCTATGCGAACCGGTGCATCCGTTCGCCACAGGGGCTTCTTACTCCTGACGCAAAATCAGCACGCCCAATGGCGGCAGATTCAACGTCAGCGACAGTGGCTGTCCATGTTGCGGCTCGTCCTGGGTAAAAGCCTCGCCGCCATTGCCGTAGTTGGAGCCGGAATAGGTGTCGGCGTCGCTATTGATCACCTCTTTCCAGCGGCCGGCAAAGGGCACGCCCACCGTGTACGCTTCACGGGGCACGGGGGTGAAGTTGGCCACCAGCAGCACGGCCTTCCCGTCCTTGCTCCAGCGCAGCCAGGCATAGACGCTGTTGATCGCATCGTCGCCAATCAGCCACTGGAAGCCTTGGGGCGCGGCGTCTTGCTCATGCAGCGCGGGCTCTTCGCGGTACAGGCGGTTAAGGTCGCCCACCAGCTTCTGCACCCCCCGATGCTCCGGGTATTGCAGCAGGTACCAATCCAGTTGCTGGTCGTGATTCCATTCGCGCCACTGGCCGAACTCACAGCCCATAAACAGCAGCTTCTTGCCCGGATGCATCCACATAAAGCTCAGGTAGGCCCGCAGGTTGGCAAACTTCTGCCAGCGGTCGCCGGGCATTTTGTCGATCAGTGAGTGTTTGCCATGCACCACTTCATCATGGGAGATCGGTAGCACAAAACGCTCGGACCAGGCATACACCAGGCCGAAACTCAACGCGTTGTGGTGATGGGCGCGGTAGACCGGGTCTTGCTGGATGTAATGCAGCGAATCGTGCATCCAGCCCATGTTCCATTTGTAGTTGAAACCCAGGCCGCCTTGCTGAGTCGGCTGGCTGACTCCCGGCCAGGCGGTGGACTCCTCGGCGATGACCAGGGCACCGGGGGCTTCCAGAGCGACCACCTCATTAAGATGGCGCAAAAAATCGATGGCTTCGAGGTTCTCGCGCCCGCCATGGCGATTGGGCACCCACTCACCGGCCTTGCGTGAATAATCGCGGTACAGCATCGACGCCACCGCATCCACCCGCAGGCCATCGACATGGAAATGCTTGAGCCAGTGCAATGCCGACGCCAGCATGAATCCGTGGACTTCGGTGCGCCCCAGGTTGTAGATCAGGGTGTCCCAGTCCTGGTGAAAACCCTCCAGTGGGTTGCCGTATTCGTACAGTGCTGTGCCGTCGAACTGGGCCAGGCCGTGGGTATCGGTAGGAAAGTGCGCCGGTACCCAATCGAGAATGACACCGATACCCGCCTGATGGCAGGCATTGACGAACGCGCCAAACTCATCGGGGGAACCGAAACGTGCGCTGGGCGCGAATTGCGACAGTGGCTGGTAGCCCCAGGAACCGCCGAAGGGGTGCTCCATGATCGGCATCAACTCGATATGGGTGAACCCCAGTTGCTGCACATAGGGAATCAGCCGCTCGCCCAACTCGTGCCAGCCGTATTGGCGCGACACTTCGCCCAGTTCGTCCAGTTCGCATTGCCATGAGCCGACATGCAATTCATAGATCGACAGCGGCGCACTGGCGGCCTGGTGTTCGCCACGGGCTTGCATCCAGGCCGCATCCGACCATTCCACTTGCAAGGGGGCGGCGACTTTCGATGCGGTGTCGGGCGGCAGTTGCGTGGCCAGGGCCATGGGGTCGGCCTTGAGCGGCAGGATGCCGTAAGCGCCAAGAATCTCGTACTTGTAGGCAGCCCCCGGTTGCAGGCGCGGGATAAAGATCTCCCAGACCCCGGCCGGATGACGCAGGCGCATTGGGTGACGGCGCCCGTCCCAGATATTGAAGTCGCCCACCACCGAGACCCGCCGGGCATTCGGCGCCCATACGGCAAAGCGCACGCCCTGGACGCCATCCACGCTCATGACCTGGGCGCCAAGACAGTGACTCAAGTCGCGGTGATTGCCTTCGGCAAACAGATACAGGTCCATCTCCCCGAGCAATTGGCCGAAGCTATAGGGGTCTTCGGTGATCTGCTCGCCGCCGGCCCACTGGATCTTCAGCACATAGCCCTGGCGTGTAGAGAAATGCCCGATAAACAAGCCTGGGACTGGGGTGGCGTCGAGGCTGCCGAGCACATCGCCGCTGTTACGGGCCAGCACCTGCACGCTCAAGGCTTCTGGTAGAAACGCGCGAATCACTTGCCCGCCCGCCTCGTCTTCATGGGGGCCGAGGATCGCAAAAGGATCCGGATGTTCGGCACGCACCAGGGCTTCGATAGCCTTGGGTGCAGGCATGACAGCGAACTTCGATTGCAGCGGTTCTTTGTGTGTAAAGCTCATGATGTCTCCCACCGCTTGCCCATTTTAAAATAGCTGGCCCAGGCCCCTGTAGGAGCTGGCTTGCCAGCGAAAATCGTCAACGATAACCCGGGGCAACGGGCGCCCCGTGTCGTTCTCTGGCTCTTCGCCGGCAAGCCGGCTCCTACAACAGACCGTGCAGCCCGCGCAATGGCACTGCCAGCCAGGCCGGGCGGTTCTGCGCCTCGTAGGCCACTTCATACGCCGCCTTCTCCAGGCTGAACAACGCCAGTGCCGCATCCGCCCCTTTGGCATCCTGCCAGTCATGCGCCAGTGTAGACGTAGCCTGTTGATACGCCTGGATAAATGCCTGCCGCGCTTCAGCCAGGTAGCGATCTGTCACACGCTGGCGCGCAGCGTCGGCGTCGGCCGAGTGATCCAGGCCTTGCCCTTGCACATTCAGGGCCATGGCGGCGGCATAGTCGAACGAACGCAGCACGCCGCTGACATCTTTATAGGGGCTGTGCTTGCCCCGCCGTTCTTCCAACGGCCGCGCGGGCTCGCCTTCAAAGTCGATCAGGTAGGCATCGCCCTTGACCACCAGTACCTGGCCCAGGTGCAAGTCGCCATGGACCCGGATGCGCAGGCCGCCCACCGTGGCCTTGGCCAACGCCTGCACACGGCTGGCGATGGTCTTTTTCTGCGCCAGCAGTTGAGTGACCAACCCCTGGTCGGCGGGGTTCAATTGGCTTTGATGCTGTTTAAGTAGCTGCAAGGCATGCTCGATCTGCGCGCCCACCTGCCTGGCCCAGCCTTGGCTGTCCTGGATGGAGGTGACTTCAGGCTTGAAGTGTGGATTGGTCGTCGGCGCGGCCAGGACGTTGTGCATCTCCCCCAGTCGTTGCCCGAGCAACCCGGCGAAATCTGCCAGTTCACCGAGGGCGTTGTAGTGCTGCTCCTGCTCGGAAATCGCCTCGGCCAACTCATCGCGAATGGCCCGCTCCAGGTTGTTCTGGGTCCAGGCCCAGGCATCGCCCTGGTTACTCAGATAGCCCTGGGCGATCATCAGCAGGTTGTCCTGGCCTTGGGCATCGTGGCGGATCACCGAACCGAGCAAGGGCGAAATATGCCCATAGCCCGCCGTGGTCAGGTAGGCGCCCATTTCCAGTTCCGGGTGAATCCCGGCGCTGACCTTGCGGATCAACTTCAACACCAGGCTTTCACCGACCACCACTGAGCTATTGGACTGTTCAGCCGCCAGGTAGCGCACTTGCAGTTCGTCACCCACGGGTAAATCGGCCAATTGCGGGGTGGGTTCGAAACGAATCTCGCCCTCGCTGCTATTGAGCACCGTCCGCGCTCGCAGACCGTGGATAACTGCACGGATGTAGCTGTCGAGGCTGAAGGCATCGGTGATCAAGCCCACCTGGCGCACCCGGCGCACTCGCGCCAGGGCCAGTTGTTGCGGCAAGGCACTGGTGAGCTGGTCTTCGCCCAGCAAGCCGAAGGGCAGTTGGTAACGGCTGGTCTGCCCGCTGCTGGTCACTTCAATCTCACTGAGCAACACCGGATGCTGGGCATCGCCAAAGCGCACGCCGTAGGCAATGTGAACGCTGTCAATGGCCAAGTCCTTGTTGGCAAACCAGCGCCGGTTGGGTAGCCAGCTGGGCAGTGAGGTTTGCTCCAGGGTGGTGCGGCACGGCGCTTCGAGTAATTCTTCGAGGCGTTTTTTCAGGACCAGGGTGGTGAAATCCGGCAGGCTCTGGGCCGGTTCCACATGCCAGCTGGGCATCTGGTTTTCTGCGGCGAGCACGAACCAGTAAAAGCCGTAGGGGGCCAGGGTCAGCAGGAAATTCAGCTGGCCAATGGGCGGGAATGCGTTGCCGCCGAGCATTTCTACCGCAACCATGCCGGCAAAGGCCGAGAGGTCCAGCTCCGCCGCCTGGGCCGTGCGCGACACATTGGCCACGCACAGGATGGTTTCGTGCTTGCCATCGGCGCCCGTGTATTCGCGGGTGTAGGCCAGGATCCGGCGATTGCTGGGCGAGAGCATTTTCAGGCTGCCACGGCCGAAGGCCTTGGACTGCTTGCGGATCGCCAGCATGCGCCGGGTCCAGTTCAGCAGCGAATGGGGGTCCTGGGCCTGGGTTTCGACGTTGACCGACTGGTAGCCGTAGAGCGGGTCCATGATCGGCGGCAGCACCAGGCTGGCCGGGTCGGCGCGGGAAAACCCGCCGTTGCGGTCGATGGACCATTGCATCGGCGTGCGCACACCGTCGCGGTCGCCCAGGTAGATGTTGTCGCCCATGCCGATTTCATCACCGTAATACAGGGTCGGTGTGCCGGGCATGGACAGTAACAGGCTGTTGAGCAACTCGATGCGGCGCCGGTCACGTTCCATCAAGGGCGCCAGGCGCCGGCGAATCCCCAGGTTGATGCGCGCGCGGCGGTCGGCGGCGTAGTAGTTCCACAGATAGTCGCGCTCCTTGTCGGTGACCATTTCCAGGGTCAGCTCATCGTGGTTGCGCAGGAAAATCGCCCATTGACAGTTGGCCGGGATTTCCGGGGTCTGGCGCAGGATATCGGTGATCGGGAAGCGGTCCTCCTGGGCCAGGGCCATGTACATGCGCGGCATCAGCGGAAAGTGGAAGGCCATATGGCATTCGTCGCCGTCGTCACCCTTCTGGTCGCCAAAGTACAGTTGGGTGTCTTCCGGCCACTGGTTGGCTTCGGCCAGCAGCATGCGGTCGGGGTAGTTGGCGTCGATCTCGGCGCGGATCTGCTTGAGCACATCGTGGGTTTCGGGGAGGTTTTCGTTGTTGGTTCCGTCGCGCTCGATCAGGTAGGGAATCGCGTCCAGGCGCAGGCCGTCGATGCCCATGTCCAGCCAGTAGCGCATCACCGACAGCACGGCTTTCATGACTTGCGGGTTGTCGAAGTTGAGATCCGGCTGATGGGAATAGAAACGGTGCCAGAAGTACTGGCCGGCGACCGGATCCCAGGTCCAGTTGGACTTTTCGGTGTCGAGGAAAATGATGCGGGTGCCGTCGTATTTCTGCTCGTCGTCGGACCACACGTAGAAGTCCCGGGCATTGGAACCGGGTTTGGCCTTGCGTGCACGCTGGAACCACGGATGCTGGTCGGAGGTGTGGTTGATCACCAGCTCCGTGATCACCCGTAGCCCGCGCTTGTGGGCCTCGGCAATAAAGCGCCGGGCGTCGGCCATGGTCCCGTAGTCGCTGTGTACTCCCCGGTATTCGGCGATGTCATAACCGTCGTCACGGCGTGGCGAGGGGTAGAACGGCAGCAGCCAGATGGTGTTCACGCCCAGGTCGGCGATGTAGTCGAGTTTGGCGATCAGCCCGGGAAAGTCACCGATGCCGTCGTTGTTGGAGTCGAAATAGGATTTGACGTGAACCTGATAAATCACCGCGTCCTTGTACCACAGCGGGTCTTTGATAAAGGTGGCAGCCTTGGGTTTCTTCGCCATTGGAAACTCCTGGAAAATTCAAAAAAACTCAGACACTGGGCTCGATCTATGTGGGAGCGGGCTTACTCGCGAAAGCGGTGGGTCAGTGGGTTGATACTTGGCTGACACACAGCCTTCGCGAGTAAGCCCGCTCCCACATTTGATCGCCGCCAGCATCAAGACTGAGTGATCCGCCAGATGCCAAAGGGCATGTGAGGCTCGATGCGCATCCATTGGGTCTTGCCATACCAGGTCCAGCGATGGCCGTTCATCAGGTCTTCGCCCTGGACCTGGGCATCGTCGGGCAGGCCCATCTCCCACAGCGGCAACTCGAAATGGGCTTCCTGGGCGTTGAATGGGTCGAGGCTGACGGCGATCAGGATGAAGTTGCCGCCCTCCTCGCTGCGCTTGCCGAAGTACAGGATGTTGTCGTTGAAGGCGTTGTAGAGCCTCAAGCCCAGGTGCGTCTGCAGGGCCGGGTTTTGCCGGCGGATGCGGTTGAGCTGGGCGATTTCGGCAATGATGTTGCCGGGGGCGCTGAAGTCCCGGGGGCGGATCTCGTACTTTTCCGAGTCCAGGTACTCTTCCTTGCCCGCTACCTGCGCGCTTTCACACAGTTCAAAGCCCGAGTACATGCCCCACAGGCCCGAGCCCATGGTGGCCAGCGCAGCACGGATCAGAAAGCCCGGGCGGCCGGAGTCATGCAGGAAACCTGGGTTGATGTCCGGCGTATTGACGAAAAAGTTAGGCCGGTAGCATTCACGCCAGGGCGACTGGTTCAGTTGGCTGAAGTACTCGCTCAGTTCGGCCTTGGTGTTGCGCCAAGTGAAATAGGTGTAGCTCTGGGAGTAACCAACCTTGCCCAGGCGCGCCATCATCGCCGGGGTGGTGAAGGCTTCGGCGAGGAAGATCACCTCGGGGTAGCGGGCCCGTACATCGCTGATCAACCATTGCCAAAATGGCAGGGGCTTAGTGTGGGGATTGTCGACGCGGAAGGTCTTGACCCCCTCCTCGACCCAGCCCAGCACAATATCGCGCAACTCCAGCCACAGGCTGGGGATTGCATCGGCGGCATAGAAGTCGACGTTGACGATATCCTGGTATTTTTTCGGCGGATTCTCCGCGTATTTGATCGTGCCGTCCGGCCGCCAGTTGAACCAGCCGGGGTGCTGCTTGAGCCACGGGTGGTCCTGGGAGCACTGGATGGCAAAGTCCAGGGCAATCTCCAGGCCGTGCGCGGCGGCGGCCGCTACCAGGCGTCGGAAATCTTCGCGGGTGCCCAGTTGCGGGTGGATCGCGTCGTGCCCCCCCTCTTCGCTGCCAATGGCATAAGGGCTGCCAGGGTCATCGGGGCCGGCGGTCAGGGCGTTGTTCTTGCCTTTGCGATGGCTGCGGCCGATGGGGTGGATCGGCGGGAAGTACAGGACGTCAAAGCCCATGTCATGGATCATCGCCAGGCGCGAATGCACGTCATTGAAGGTGCCGTGGCGCGCCGGATCGTCTGTGACCGAGCGCGGGAACAACTCGTACCAACTGGCAAACAGCGCCCGGGGCCGTTCCACATCCAGCGGATACGCCGGGCTGCTGCTCAGGTAGGGGCGTAGATCGGCCTGGGCCATCAGCTGTGCACTCTCTTCGTGCAGAAACAGCGCCACCTGCTCGGTTTCCAGCAGGCCGGACAATTGTTGATGCAGCTGCTGCAAGTGCTGTTGCAGTTCGCCTTCGCTGCGTTCGGCCGCCTGCTGGACCTGATTGCGGCCTTCCTGCAGTTCCAGGCTGACGGGGACGCCGGCGGTGTGTTTCTTGCCCAGTTCGTAGCAGAAGCTGGCGAAGTGATCGATCCAGGCCTCGATGCAGTATTGGTGAGGGCCTTGCTCGGTCACACTGAACGCGCCCTGCCAGGCATTGTTGCCCTGGTCGCCCATGGGCACGCTGTACCAATGGTCTTCGCTCAAGCTCCGCCAACGGATCAAGACGGCCAACTGGTCATGGCCATCGGCGAACACGTTGCATGTAACCTGGATACGCTGGCCTTGCACGGCCTTGACCGCAAAGGCCCCGGCGTCGATCACAGGTGTGGTGTCTTCAATGGCGATCCTGGGCAGCAACAGAGCCTGGGACAGCGGTAGTGCGAGTCTTTGAGCCGTCATCGAGCATCTCCCCTCACGCCCCATGGACGCGCTTGTGCTTGATTTTCAGTGCCGCAAACGGGCTCTCCCTGAGCCGGCCACATAAGGTCCGAGCCCGGTGGCCGAGGAAAAGTTCAGGTGGATGTACCGCCATCGGGCGGGAATCAAACCGCCATGACCGTTGTCCACCGATTGAGCAAAGCACAAACGAGGCCACCGTGATGAACATCCCGATTCCAGCCGAAACGCCTGACCCGAATATCGATAAACCCACCCTGCCGCCGAGCGAGCCTGCCCCCATTCCCGAGCAGGAGCCGCCAGAAAGCGTACCGCCAGCCAAGGAAGAACCGCCCACGACGACGCCACCGATTATCGTGTAGCACCGGTTTCGGGTGCCGCTATCGCGCGCGTCACCCCATGAACAGCAGCGTTCGACCAGGAGCAGACCATGCCCATCCGTATCGAAAACCAGACCTGTTATTTCAAGATCGACGACAGCGGTGAAGAACAAAGCCGCAGCGTGCTGCAAGTGAAGGTGATCACCGACAGTGACAAAGCCATGTCAGCCGTCGAGATTGACGGCCAGCGTATCTACATCACCGAGGCAGAAGCCGACGCCCTGACCGTCGCCGGCGCCATTGACGGACGCAAGCACCTCAAGGCCAGTACCGGTGATTCGGTGATTTGATTGATCTGGATCAGCATGCCGTAGGCACTGTTGATCCAGGCGCCGGCCCCAAGGCTTGCAGGGTGCTGCACATTGTCGCAGCGCCCCCTGTAAAAACCATCTGATCCGCTTTTTATCGATTTACCTGAGTCTGTTATGCAAACAGATCGCGTCGCATAGTTCATCCGCCTGATGGAGGCTGATGAGCGAAAGACCATGAGCGATAGAATCCCCGTCCGATTAGTAGAAAATTTCGAGCCTGCACATCCAAAGAAGATGAAGGCCAAATCCAGCGACAACCAGATTCACACCCGCAGTTTCACCGGCCTGTTCCGCACCTTGCGCATAAGCGGTGCAGGCTTTTTGTTCCTGGCGTTTTTTGGCACCGTGTGGCTGAACTGGGACTCGCGCCAGGCAGTGCTATGGGACCTGGCTGAAAGCAAGTTCCATATTTTTGGGGCAACCTTCTGGCCTCAGGACTTCATCCTATTGTCGGCATTGTTGATCATCTGTGCCTTTGGGCTGTTTGCGATCACGGTGTTCGCCGGCCGCGTCTGGTGTGGCTACACCTGCCCGCAAAGCTCGTTTACCTGGCTGTTCATGTGGTGCGAGAAGGTCACTGAAGGCGAACGCAACCAGCGGATCAAGCTGCAAGCTGCGCCCTGGAGCCTGAACAAACTGGCGCGCCGCGCCGCCAAACACACCCTGTGGCTGGCGATCAGTGTGCTGACCGGCTTGACCTTTGTCGGCTATTTCACCCCGATCCGCCCCTTGGCCGAAGAGTTGCTGACCTGGCAGATGGGCGGGGTCAGCCTGTTCTGGGTGCTGTTCTTTACGGGTGCCACCTATATCAATGCGGGTTGGTTGCGCGAAGCGGTGTGCATGCACATGTGCCCGTATGCGCGGTTCCAGAGCGTGATGTTCGACAAGGACACCCTGACCATTTCCTACGATGCCGCCCGTGGCGAAAGCCGTGGCCCGCGCAAACGCGATGTGGACCCAGCCGAGGTCGGCCTGGGCGACTGCATCGACTGCCACTTGTGCGTGCAGGTCTGCCCGACCGGTATCGACATCCGTGACGGCCTGCAAATGGAATGCATCGGTTGCGCGGCGTGTATCGATGCCTGCGATTCGATCATGGACAAAATGGGCTATGCCAGGGGCTTGGTCGCCTATACCTCCGAGCATCAGTTGCAAGGTGGCAAGACCCACCTGCTGCGCCCACGGCTGATCGGCTACAGTGCGGTGCTGCTGATAATGATTGCCGCCCTGGTGATGGCATTGATGCAGCGGCCCATGGTTTCGCTGGATGTGACCAAGGACCGGGGCATGTTCCGGGAAAACAGCCAGGGGCTGATCGAGAACATCTACAGCCTGAAGATCATCAACAAGACCCAGCAGCGTCAGGATTACCGCGTGGAACTGGTGGATGGCGAGGGTTTTGAGCTGCAAGGCAAGACTCAGATCAGCCTCGCACCTGGGGAAATCACCGACGTGCCGGTCTCTGTGGCGATGACCCGTGAAAAATCAGCCAGCAGTTCGCAAACCATCCATTTCAAGGTGACAGATATGGACGAACCAAGTGTTTATAGTGTCGCCGACAGTCGTTTTGTGGCGCCGCTGAACCGCTGAGATACACAGTCTCCCTGTAGGAGCCGGCTTGCCGGCGATGGCGCCCTCGGGATCACCATCGCCGGCAAGCCGGCTCCTACCGTTCAATAACTCATTAATGCATTGGGTCACGATGAAACGCTACGAGAAATTTGCCGACGACATCGCTGAACTGATCCGCTCCGGCGTCCTCGGACCGGGCCAGCGCGTGCCATCGGTGCGCTATGCCAGCCAGACCTATGGCGTCAGCCCGTCCACAGTGTTCCAGGCCTACTACCTGCTGGAGCGCCGCGGCCTGATCCGGGCCCGGCCGCGCTCGGGGTACTTCGTCAATACCCATGCCCCCAGCCCGTTTTCGGAACCGGCGGTCAGCGCCCATGTGCACGAATCCACCGAGGTGGATGTCAGTGAGCTGGTGTTTTCGGTGCTCGATTCGATCAAGGACCCGCAGACCGTGCCCTTTGGCTCGGCCTTCCCCAGCCCCACTCTATTTCCCCTGCAACGCCTGGCCCGCTCCCTGGCCAGTGCCAGCCGCGAGATGGACCCGCGCATGGTGGTCACGGACATGTCGCCGGGCAACCCGCAACTGCGCCGGCAAATCGCCCTGCGCTATATGGTCGGCGGCCTGATGCTGCCGATGGAAGAGTTGCTGATCACCAACGGTGCCCTCGAAGCGCTGAACCTGTGCCTGCAGGCGGTAACCGAGCCTGGCGATCTGGTGGCCATCGAGGCTCCGGCGTTTTATGCCTGCCTGCAAGTGCTGGAGCGCCTGAAACTCAAGGCCGTGGAAATTCCGGTGCATCCGCGCGATGGCATTGACCTGAAGGTGCTGGCCCAGACGCTGGAGCGTTACCCGATCAAGGCCTGCTGGTGCATGACCAGCTTCCAGAACCCCATGGGCGCAACCATGCCCGAGGCCAAGAAGCAGGAGTTGGTCGAGTTGTTGCGCGGGCATCAGGTGCCGCTGATCGAAGACGATGTGTACGCCGAGCTGTATTACGGCCAACAGGCGCCCAAGCCGGCGAAAGCTTTCGACACCGAAGGCCTGGTGATGCACTGCGGCTCCTTTGCCAAGAGCCTGGCCCCCGGCTACCGCGTCGGCTGGGTCGCAGCAGGCCGTTATGCACAAAAGATCGAACGCCTGAAACTGATGACTTCGCTCTGCGCCTCGATGCCGGCCCAGGCGGCGATTGCCGACTATTTGCAACACGGCGGCTATGACCGCCACCTGCGAAAATTGCGCTATGCCCTGGAAGAGCAGCAAAGTGCGATGCTCGCAGCCATCGCCCGGTACTTTCCGGCACAAACCCGGGTCAGCCAACCCGCCGGTGGCTACTTCCTGTGGCTGGAGCTGCCGGAACAGACCGATTCGTTGAAGCTGTTCCAGATGGCACTGGCCCAGGGCATCAGCATCGCGCCGGGGCCGATTTTTTCACCGACCCAGCGTTTTCGTAACTGTATCCGCCTGAACTACGGTAGCCCCTGGGATGAGGCGGCGGAAAAGGCAATGGAGACGCTGGGGCGGATCGTGCGTTCGTTTTGAGGGGCATAGGGAACCAAATCGGCCGATAGGGTTAATAAATGGAGCGGTCTTTTTTCCCTACGAAGAGGTATGTCATGAACACTACTGCACCGTCCTATCCCGCCCCACTGCCTGTCCCACCCAATTACATGCGCATTGCGGAGCGCGAAGCGGTCCGCGCAATGACCGGGCCAATGGGGCGCCAGACAGACGATCAGCGCTCGGCACAAAAAATCATCGAACAGAGCGCGGTGTTAAGGGACTACCTCGGGGGCGATGACCACTGGCAACTCGACGTTGACCTCAAACGGGACGTGGGGGACTGGACAGAGAACAACCCCGCCCCGGATTCCCGGGCCAACGCGGCCTACAACCTGGACAAGGTGCTGCGCTTGATCGACAACCTGGATGAGGACACGCTCATCGGCAGTGAGGAGCGCAACGGCAAGATAGATGGTTTTTCCGAGCGTGGCGTGGCCATTCAGAAAGACTCGGAAGCAGATCGACTGGACAAGTTTGCCCGTAATGGCTACGAGGCGTTACGCAGCTTTTGACGCTGAGTGCTGGCGAGAAAGTAGCCCTGCGCCAGCACTGACGTCCGCCTGTTATCGGCCGCCTCCCAGATCGACGAAGGTCCCGGTGGAATACGATGCCTTGTCTGACAGCAGCCACACAATTGCCTCCGCCACTTCATCCGGGCGCCCGCCACGGGCCATGGGAATCCCCGATTCCAGTTTGCTGACCCGGTCAGGGTCGCCGCTCAAGGCGTGAAAGTCGGTGAAGATATATCCAGGGCGCACTGCGTTGACACGAATCCCCTCACCCGCCACTTCCTTGGATAAGCCAACGGTGAAGGTATCCAGTGCGCCCTTGGACGCCGCGTAGTCCACATACTCGCCGGGCGAGCCCAGGCGTGCGGCCACCGATGAAACGTTGACAATGCTCCCACCCTGCCCGCCATGCTTGGGCGACATGCGCAGCAGCGCATGCTTGGCACACAGGATCGGGCCCAGCACATTGGTCTTGAGGATTTTCAGGATTCGAAACTCGGACATCTCATCGACCCGCGACTTATGCCCGACGGTCCCGGCATTGTTGACCAGCGCGGTCACACGGCCCAGTTCAGCGTCGACGCGGTTGAACAGGCTGATCACTTCATCTTCGATACTCACATCGGCGCGCACCGCAATGGCCTGCGCACCCAGCGCACGTACCTGTTCCAGCACACGCAGCGCGGCTTCTTCATCGGACTGGAAGTTGATGCAAATGCGATAGCCCTGCCGGGCCAGCAGCAAGGCCGTGGCGGCCCCGATCCCTCGACTTGCGCCAGTGATGATGACGACTTTGTCCATGCCTATTGACCCCCATTCAACCTGAGCAGTTGGATCCAAGAATACCTGTGCCTGCCAGGTTTTGCATGGAGCGGGGTCAATTGATCTCAGGCGGCGGTTATGCCCGTTGTTCCTTGGCCAGGATCGCGCTCATAAAGGTATCCGGCGGCAGCGGGAGGCCCAGGTGGTAGCCTTGCAGCGAGTCACAGCCCAGGCGCGTGAGGAAATCCTGCTGCACATCGGTCTCGACCCCTTCGGCCACGATGCGCAGGCCGAGGGCCTGGCCAAGGGCGACAATGGCCGAGACGATGGCGGCATCGTCACTGTCATGCTCCAGGTCTCGCACAAAACCGCGGTCGATTTTCAGCTCGTTGGCCGGCAGGCGCTTGAGGTACATCAGGCTGGAATAGCCAGTGCCAAAGTCGTCGATAGACAGGTCAACGCCCATTTCCGAGAGTTTCTGCAGCACCGTCATACTTGCATCGGCATCGCTCATGGCAGTGGTTTCGGTGATTTCCAGGGTCAGGCTGTTGGCCGGCAACTGGTGGCGTTGCAGGGCGTTGGCGACGCTGGTGACCAGTCCGGCATGGCAGAACTGCAGGGCTGACAGGTTGACGGCAATGCGCCAGTCACGATAACCCTGGGAGAACCACACCTGCATTTGCCGGCACGCTTCGTTGAGCACCCAATCGCCAATGGCAATGATCACCCCGGTCTTTTCTGCCAGCTCGATAAACTTGTCGGGCAGCAACAGACCGTGTTGTGGATGCTCCCAACGCAACAGCGCCTCGGCACCGATGGCACGACCGCTGATCGCGTCGAACTTGGGCTGGTAGTACAGGCGCAACTGCTGTTGCTCTACCGCATTGCGCAGATCCTGCAACAACTGCAGTTGCTTGCGTGCGTTGGTGTTCATCGACACATCGAAAAAGCTATAGCCGTTCTTGCCCATGCTCTTGGCGTGATACATCGCCGCATCGGCATTCATCAGCAGTTCCTGGGGCGTTGCACCGTTACCGGGGAACAGGGCAATGCCAACGCTGGCCGAGATATTCAAGTCATGCTCGGCCACCCGGAACGACTTATTGATCAGCCCCACCTGGCGCTCGGCCAGGCGCAGTGCGTCATCAGGTTGGCCCAACTGCACCAGCAACACGAACTCATCGCCGCCGATCCTGGCCAGGGTGTCCTGGCTGCGCAGGTCTTCACGCAGGCGCAAGCCTACTTCGCGCAGTAACTGGTCGCCCATATGATGGCCAAATGCATCATTGACCGGTTTGAAGCCATCCAGGTCGATAAACATCAGGGCAAAACAGCCCCCCTGTTCGGCGACCAATTGTGTGGCCTGCTGGATACGATCGGCCAGCAACGTGCGGTTTGGCAGACCGGTCAGGGTGTCGTGCAGCGCCAGGTGGGTGAGTTCCTGGTTCGCCAAGGTCAGGGAGTCGGCAAGCACTGCCGTGCGGGCTTCCAGCCGTGCGTCGAGCAACGAGGTCAACAGGGCAATGGCCAATACCGCCAGGGTGGTCACCAACACCAGATTGTCCAGCCCGCTGCCGCTCAGGCCATCCACCGAGGCCCCACAAAAACTGCCATCGGCAAAACGTGCCGCCGCCATGCCGGTGTAATGCATGCCGACGATAGCCACGCCCATCACCACCGCCGCGCCACCGCGGGCCAGGCGTACATACGGCGTATTGCGCCGCAGGCTGAAGGCGATCCACAACGCAGCGGCGGAGGCACCGACCGCGATCAGCAGCGAGGCGCCAAATAAGGTGGGGTCGTAGTCGATGCCCGGCATCATGCGCATGGCGGCCATGCCGGTGTAGTGCATGGCACTGATCCCCGCCCCCATCACCAGGGCCCCGAAGCCCAGTTGCCAGGCGGGCAAGCGCGGTTGATTGACCAGCCACAGGGCAAACCCGCTGGACAGAATGGCGATCAACAACGACAGCGCCGTTATGCCAACGTCATACCCCAGGGTGATGGGCAGGCGAAACGCCAACATCCCGATAAAATGCATCGACCACACGCCAATGCCCATGGCCAACGCCCCACCGATCATCCATAGCTGCGCGGCCCGGCCTTTGGCTGTGGCGATGCGTCCGGTCATATCCAGGGCGGTATAGGATGCAAGGATCGCCACGAACAGCGAGATCAGGACCAGTGCGGGGGAATAACTGCCGGTAAGCATGAGACTTCTCGTGGCTGACGATGCGAACGGCGTCCGTGCCGGGGAAAGGCTAGGGATTGTAGCGAGAAAAATTCTTGGGCAGTTGAAATATTGTCATTAGGCCACTAATGGCATTTTGCAACAATTTTCCTGTAGGAACCCGCTTGCTGGCGATGGTTGCCTACCGGCCTCATCGCCGGCAAGCCGGCGCCTACCGATGCGGGGGTCAGGGGTTTTCGTCAGGCTGCATCTGGCCGTCCCAGCCGCCACCCAATGCGGCGATCAATTGCACGCTGGCGACCAGCCGGGTTTGCAGCAGGGTCAGTACGGTCCGTTCGTTGCTCAGGGCCGTTGCCTGGACGTTCACCACATCCAGATAGGCAATCAGGCCCGCCTTGTACTGGTTCTCGGTCAGGCGCAAGGATTCACGGGCGGACTCCAGCGCCTCGTTGCTCACACCCGCCTCCTCTTCCAGGACCTTGAGCTGGACCATGTAGTTTTCTACCTCGCGCAAACCGTCGAGGACGGTCTGGCGATACCTGGCCACGGTTTCGTCGTAGGACGCTTCAGCGCGGTCAACTTCCGCCGAGCGCTGGCCACCATCGAACAACGTCATGGCCAGTCTTGGCCCCACCGACCAGAAACGGTTCGGCAAGCTGATCCAGTCGGCATAGGTACTGCTGGAATAACCACCCGCCAGGCTCAGGGTCAGGTCAGGATAGTAGGCGGTTTTCGCCACGCCGATATTGGCGTTGGCCGCGATCACCGCACGCTCTGCCGAGGCGATGTCCGGGCGGCGCTCCAGCAGTTGCGATGGCAGCTCGGCGGGAATCTGCGGCAAGACGGGAATGTCTTTGCTCACCGCCAGGTTGAAGGTGGCCGCAGGTTCGCCGATCAGCACTGCAATGGCATTTTCCAGCTGCGCGCGCTGCCAGATCAGATCGATCAGGCTGGCCTGGGTGCTTTTGAGCTGGGTCTGGGCCTGAGCCACTGCATCTTTGCCCGAGACACCTGCGCGGTACTGGTTTTCGGTCATTTTCAGCGAACGCTGGTACGTCTCGACAGTGGCTTGCAACAAGCGCGTCTGTTCGTCCATGACTCGCAATTGCAGGTAGTTCTGCACCAACTCCGACTGTTGGCTCAAGCGCATGGCGGCCAGGTCGGCGGCGCTGGCCTGCTCACTGGCATTGCTGGCTTCCAGGCCGCGACGCAACTTGCCCCAGATATCAGCTTCCCAACTGACCCCCAGCTGGGTGTTGAGGGTGTCGCGGATACCGCTGCTGGAGCTGCTCAAGCTCGCATTGCTGCTGCCGGTGCCCTGGCTGGCGCGGGTTTTGCTCGCGCTCAGGTCGACGGTCGGAAAGAACGCCCCCCGGGAGCTGCGCGCGGTGGCCTGGGCCTGGCGGTAGCGGGCTTCGGCCTGGGCCACGGTCTGGTTGGCGTTATTGAGCTTGTCCACCAGGCTGTTGAGTTGCGGGTCGCCATACAACTCCCACCAGGCGCCACGGGCCAGGGCATCGCTGGGCGCCGCCTGGCGCCAGCCCTGGGCCTCTTTGTACTGCGCCGGCTCAGCGACTTGCGGGCGCTGATAATCGGGGCCGATGGCGCAGGCGCTGAGCAGCATGGCGCAAAACACTGTAGGCGCGAGCTTGCTCGCGAAAAACCTGAGGGCACGACGGTGAGTCAGGTGCCCGGCGTTATCGTTGGAGATTTTCGCTGGCAAGCCAGCCCCTACAGGGAGGTGCATTGCAGTCATAGCGGAGTGTCCAGAGCAGCGTCGGTACGCACCCCGCGCCAACCGTTGAAACGGTGGCGCAGGCGGTCGAGATAGAGGTAAACCACCGGGGTGGTGTAAAGGGTCAGGATCTGGCTGAAGACCAGGCCGCCGATGATCGTCAGGCCCAGGGGCTGGCGCATTTCCGCACCTTCGGCAGTGCTGAGCAGCAAGGGCAAGGCGCCCAGGATCGCCGCCAGGGTGGTCATCAGGATCGGCCGCAACCGCAGCAGGCACGCGCTGCGTATGGATTCCAGGGGCTGCATGCCTTCCTTGCGCTCCAGTTGCAGCGCCAGGTCGATCATCAGGATCGCGTTTTTCTTCACCACGCCGATCAGCAGGAACAGGCCCAGCAGCGAGATCAGGCTGAACTCGCCGCCCAGCACATAGATCGACAGCAGCGCGCCGACCCCGGCCGACGGCAAGGTCGAGAGGATGGTCAGCGGGTGGATATAGCTCTCATACAGAATCCCCAGCACCAGGTACACCGCCACCAGTGCGCCGAGGATCATGAAAGGCTGGCTTTTCTGGGTGGCGGCGAAGGCATCGGCGGTGCCCGCCATCTTGGCAATCACGTCTTCGGGCAAGCCGACCTTGGCAATCGCCCGCTCGATGGCGGCCGTGCCCTGCTCTACCGTGACCCCGGGCGCCATATCGAAGGCGATGTCTTCGGAGGCGAACTGCCCTTCATGGCTGACGCGGTCGTCGGCCAGGCTGTTTTCGTAGTGGGCGATGGTCGACAGCGGGATCCGCGCACCAGCGGCGGTGATCACCTGCACCTGATTGAGGGTGATCGGGTCCTGGGCGTACTTCGGATTGACTTCCATCACCACCCGATACTGGTTGAGGCTGTCATAGATGGTGGAAATCTGCCGCTGGCTGTAGGCATTGTTCAGCACCGAGGTCACCATGTTCATGTCCACGCCCAGGCGCTTGGCCTGGTCGCGGTCGACAATCAACGTCACCTGTTGTGCGCCCCGGCCTTCGCGGGCGTCGATGGCGGTCAGCTCCGGCAGTTCACGTAGCGCAGCGACGACTTTCGGGTACCACAGGCGCAGGGCAGACAGGTCGCCACTTTGCAGGATGTAGGAGTATTGCGAGGACGTCTGGTCGCGGCCACCGCCAAATTGCAGGTCCTGGTCGGCCATCAGCATCAAGCGGCCACCGGGCACCAGCGGCACGTTCTTGCGCAGGCGCTCGATCACCGCCTGGGCTGACACCTTGCGTTCCTTGATCGGCTTGAGCCGCACCAGCATCACCGCGTTGTTGGTGCCGTTGCTGCCGCCGATAAAGCCGGCCACGCTTTCCACGGCAGGGTCTTGCAACACGGCCTTGCGGAAGATCTCCATCTTCGGCTGCATGACACTGAACGACAGGCCATCGTCGCCGCGCACAAAACCGATCAGTTGCCCGGTGTCCTGCTGCGGCATAAAGGTTTTGGGGACCACCACATACAGCGCGATATTCACGCCGATGGTCACGAACAGGCTGAGCAGGGTCAGGCGCTTGTGCCGCAGGACCCAGTCGAGACTACGGGCATAGCCCGCGACCATATGGTCGTTGACCTTCTGGCTCCAGCGCTGCAAGCCGGTCTCCTGCCCTTTGACATGGGGCTTGAGCCAGCGGGCGCAGAGCATCGGGGTCAGCGTCAGCGAGACCACCAGCGACACGATGATCGCCGCCGCCAGGGTGATGGAGAACTCCCGGAACAGGCTGGTGACAATCCCGCCCATGAACAGGATCGACAAGAACACCGCCACCAGCGACACGTTCATCGACAACAGGGTGAAGCCGACCTCCTTGGCCCCCAGGTAGGCCGCCTTCATCGGCGCGATCCCGTCGTCGATATGCCGCGAGATGTTCTCCAGCACCACGATGGCATCGTCCACCACCAGGCCGGTGGCGAGGATCAGCGCCATCAACGACAGGTTATTCAATGAAAACCCATAGAGGTACATGATCGCAAAGGTGCCCACCAGTGACACCGGCACCGCCAGGGTCGGGATCAGGGAGGCACGGAAGTTGCCGAGGAACAGGTACACCACCAGGATCACCAGGGCTACGGCGATCAGCAGGGTCATTTCTGCTTCATGCAGGGTGGCGGTGATCACCGGTGAGCGGTCCATGGCCAGGTTGAGCCTGACGCTGGACGGCAATACCGCCTGCAACGCCGGCAACTGGGCCTTGATCTGCTTGACGGTCTCGATGATGTTGGCGCCGGACTGACGGTTGATTACCAGCAACACCGCCGAGTCATTGTTAAAGAAACCGCTGTTGTAGCGGTCTTCGACACCGTCGCTGATCTTGGCCACATCACTCAAGCGCAGAGCCGCCCCATTCTGGTAGCGGATCAGCAACGGCTCGTAGTCCTTGGCCTTTTCCAACTGGTCATTGGCCTGGATCTGCCAATTGCGCTCGCCATCCTCCACCGAGCCCTTGGGCCTGCGTACGTTGGCATTGGCAATGGTGTCGCGCACTTCATCCAGGGATACGCCGTACTGGTCGAGGGCCTTGGGCTCCAGTTCGATACGTACCGCCGGCAGCGAGCTGCCGCCGATCTGCACTTCGCCTACCCCCTGCACCTGGGACAGGCTTTGGGAGAGGATGGTCGAGGCCAGGTCATACAACTGCCCCTTGGGCAACACATCCGAGGTCAGCGACAGCACCATGATCGGCGCCTGGGACGGGTTGATCTTCCGATAAGTGGGCATGCTGCGCATGCCACTGGGCAACAGGTTGCGCGAAGCGTTGATGGCCGCCTGGACTTCCCGCGCCGCGCCGTTGATATCGCGGTCGGAATCGAAGGCCAGGATCACCCGGGTCGAGCCCTGGCTCGACGAACTGCTCAGGGTGGTGACCCCGGCAATCGCGCCGAAGGAGCGCTCCAGGGGCGTGGCCACGGTGGAGGCCATCACTTCCGGGCTGGCGCCAGGCAGGCTGGCGGAAACCACGATCACCGGGAAGTCGATCTGCGGCAACGGCGACACCGGCAACAGGTTGAAACTGACACCGCCCAACAACATGATCGCCAGGCTCAACAGCATGGTGGCTACCGGCCGGCGAATGAAAGGTCCGGACAGGTTCATGGCTCAACCGGCTCCAGCGCTTCAGGAGTCTTGCGCCAGCGACGGCCCAGGCGGTCGAAGTACAGATAGATCACCGGTGTCGTAAACAGCGTAAGGATCTGGCTCAACAGCAAGCCGCCAACCATCACCAGGCCCAGGGGCTGACGCAACTCGGCACCGGAGCCGGTGGCCAGCATCAACGGTACCGCACCGAACAGTGCCGCCAGTGTGGTCATCAGGATCGGCCGAAAGCGCAGCAGCGCCGCCTGATAGATCGCGGTCTGCGGGTCCAGGCCCTGGTTGCGTTCGGCGTCGAGGGCGAAGTCGATCATCATGATCGCGTTCTTCTTCACGATGCCGATCAGCAGGATGATGCCGATGATCGCGATCATCCCCAGGTCATTGCCACTGAACAGCAGCGCCAACAGGGCCCCCACCGCTGCCGATGGCAGGGTCGAGAGGATGGTGATCGGGTGGATATAGCTCTCGTACAACACGCCCAGCACGATGTACATGGTGACCACCGCCGCCAGGATCAGCAGCAAGGTGCTCGACAGCGAGGCTTCGAACGCCTGGGCGGCGCCCTGGAACTGGGTCTGCACGCCGACGGGCATGCCGATGTCCTTCTGCACCTGGTTGATCAGTTCCACACCCTTGCCCAGGGCCACGCCAGGCGCCAGGTTGAACGACATCATCACCGCCGGGAACTGACCGATATGGGTGATCGCCAACTGCGCCTGGCGCTGCTCGATGCGGGCCAGGCTCGACAGGCGCACCTGGCCGCCATCGACGGTTTTCACGTGGATCTGGTTCAGCGCGTCCGGCCCCAGGCTATCGCCGGATTGGGCCTGGAGTACTACGCGGTACTGGCTGGCCTGGGTGTAGATGGTGGAAATCTGCCGCTGGCCGAAGGCGTCGTACAGTGCATCGGTGATATTGGCCACCGATACCCCCAGACGCGAGGCGGCATCGCGGTCGATCACCATGTAGACCTGCAAGCCCTTGTCCTGCAGGTCGCTGGCCACGTCGGTGAGCTCAGGGTACTGGCTCAGGGCCTGCACCAGTTTGCCGCTCCACAGGGCCAACAGGTCGGCATCCGGGGAAGACATGCTGAACTGGTATTGGGTGCGGCTGACGCGGTCTTCGATGGTCAGGTCCTGGACCGGCTGCATGAACAGGCGAATGCCCACCAGTTTGTCCAGCGCCGGTTGCAGGCGACTGATCACCTGGGCGGCGCTCAAGTCCCGCTCTTTATGGGGCTTGAGGTTGATCAGCAAGCGGCCGCTGTTGAGGGTCGCGTTATCGCCGTCCACCCCGATATAAGAAGACAGGCTTTCTACTGCCGGGTCATCGAGGATGATCTTGGCCAGCTCTTGCTGGCGCTGGCTCATGGCCGCAAAGGAAATCGACTGCGGTGCTTCGGAAATGCCCTGGATCACCCCAGTGTCCTGCACCGGGAAGAAGCCCTTGGGCACCACCAGGTACAGCACTACCGTAAGGCCCAGGGTGGCGATGGCCACAAACAGGGTCAGCGGCTGATGCTTGAGTACCCATTGCAGCTTGCGTCCGTAGGCGGCGACCAGCCAGTCGATCCAGGCGCCGCTGGCCTTGTAGAAGCGGCCCTGCTCTTCTTCCTTGGGTTCACGCTTGAGCAGGCGTGCGCACATCATCGGCGTCAGGGTCAGGGACACCACCAGGGAAATCAGGATCGCCACCGCCAGGGTGATGGCAAACTCGCGAAACAGTCGCCCGACCACATCGGCCATGAACAGCAGCGGGATCAATACGGCGATCAGTGACAGGGTCAGGGACACCAGGGTAAAGCCGATCTGCTTGGCGCCCTTGAGCGCGGCGGCCATCGGCGTCTCGCCTTCCTCGATATAGCGGGAAATGTTCTCCAGCATCACGATCGCATCGTCCACCACAAAGCCGGTGGCGATGGTCAGGGCCATCAAAGTCAGGTTGTTGATGGAAAACCCGGCCAGGTACATCACGCCAAAGGTGCCGATCAGGGACAACGGCACGGCAATCGACGGGATGATCGTGGCGCTGAACCGGCGCAGGAACAGGAACGTCACCATGACCACCAGGGCAATGGCGATCAGCAATTCATGCTGCACATCGGTGACCGAGGCGCGGATGGTCTGGGTGCGATCGGTGAGTACCGTCACGTCGAGACCGGCTGGCAGGTTGTCGGTGATGCTGGGCAGCAGCGCCTTGATCCGGTCCACCACTTCGATCACGTTGGCCCCCGGCTGGCGCTGGATATTCAGCAGCACCGCCTGGTTTTCATTGGCCCAGGCGGCAAGGCGTTCGTTTTCCGCGCCGTCGACGATTTGCGCGACATCCTTGAGGCGCAGCGGCGCGCCGTTGCTGTAGGCCAGAATCAACTGCGCGTATTGCTCGGGGGACACCAACTGGTCGTTGGCATCGAGCATCGACACGCGGGTCGGGCCATCGAAGTTGCCTTTGGGCTGGTTGACGTTGGAGGCAGCGATCAGTGCACGCACATCCGCAAGGTTCAAGCCATTGGCCGCCAGGGCCTGGGGGTTGACCTTGATTCGTACCGCCTGGCGCTGGCCGCCGGCGATGCTGACCATGCCCACGCCGCTGATCTGCGCGATTTTCTGCGCCATGCGCGTATCGACCAGGTCATTGAGCTTGGGCAACAACATAGTCTTGGAGGTGATGGCCAGCGTCAGCACCGGGGTATCGGCGGGGTTGACTTTGTTGTACACCGGTGGCGCCGGCAGGTCCGAGGGCAGCAGGTTGCTCGCTGCGTTGATCGCCGCCTGCACCTGTTGTTCGGCGACGTCCATGTTGACGTCGAGGTTGAAGCGCAAGGTCAGCACCGAGGCGCCACCGGAACTGGTGGACGCCATCTGCGTGAGGCCGGGCATTTGCCCGAACTGGCGCTCCAGGGGCGCGGTCACCGCGCTGGTCATCACGTCGGGGCTGGCGCCGGGGTACAGGGTCATGACCCGGATGGTCGGGTAATCCACCTGGGGCAAGGCCGACACCGGCATCAGGCGATAGGCAATCAGGCCGGCCAGGACAATGGCCAGCATGCTCAGGGTGGTGGCGACGGGCCGCAGGATGAACAGGCGTGACAGGTTCATGCGCCGGCCTTTTGCGCCTTGCCGGCCTCAGCCGCGGGGCTGCCTTCGCCTGTTGCTGCGGGCTTGCCCTGCAAATGCTCGGTCGGGGTGGTCGGCACCTGGTTGCTGTCATTGACCACTTCTACGTCAGTGCCGTCCTTCAGGCGGTCGGTGCCTTCCAGCACCACGCGGTCGCCTGCGGCCAGGCCTTCCTTGACCACGGTGTTCTGGCCATCGGTATCACCAATCACCAGTGTGCGGATCTTGACCTTCTTGTCACCGTCCAGGGCGTAGACAAAGGTGCCGTTGGTGCCGAACTGGATCGCCGCCGAAGGTACCAGCACTACGTTTTTAAGGGTGTCGGCCAACAGACGCACGTTGACGAATTGGTTGGGGAACAGCACCTGGTCCAGGTTATCGAAGCGTGCCTTGAATTTCAGGGTGCCGGTGGCGACATCGATCTGGTTGTCCAGGCTCTGCAATACGCCGGTGGCTTGCAGTTGCAGGTCGCCTCGGTCCCAGGCCTGCACCGGCAGCTTGTTACCGCCGCGATAGCGGGCCAGCACGGTTTGCAGGGTGTTCTCCGGCAAGGTGAATGCCACGCTGATGGGCTGGGTCTGGGTAATGACCGCCAGGGCGGTGGTGTCATTGGCCGCCACCAGGTTGCCGACGTCCAGTTGACGCAGGCCGACACGCCCGGAAATCGGTGCACGGATCTTGGTGAATTCAAGGTTGAGCTTGGCGTCATCCACCGCGCCCTGGTTGGTCTTGACCGTGCCCTGGTACTGCAGGACCAGCGCGGCGGCGGTGTCCAGGGTCTGCTTGGCGATGCTGTCCTGCTCATATAGGCCGCGATAGCGTTCCAGGTCGACCTGGGCGTTCTTCAGTTGGGCCTGATTTTGCAGGAGTGTGCCCTGGGCCTGGAGCAAAGCGTTCTGGTAACTGCGCGGGTCGATTTGCGCCAGCAGGTCACCGGCCTTGACCATCTGGCCTTCTTCAAAGGCAATCTTCACCAGCTCTCCCCCGACCCGGCTGCGCACATTAATGGTGTTGAGCGCAGTCACCGTACCCAGTGCCTTGTAGTACACCGGGAATTCCCCCGTCACTGCGGGTGCGACACGTACCGGCACCGCTGCACCAGAGCCCCCAAAGCCGGGACGCATCATCCCTGTTTTACTGGTCCGGGCGGCCGGTGCTTCTTTGTTGGCGGCACCCGTGGGCCAGAATTTCCAGCACAGGCCGGCAATAACCACCAGGACGAGCAGGCCAAACAGCCAGCGACGGGAATTGCGGGGAGACGATTGCATGGATTGATCAACCATTGGATGCGAGGACTTCTACTTTGGGAGGCTGAAAGATAAGCACTGGAGCGCGTTTAGCAAAGCGCCTTTACCGGCTATTTACCTTCGGGTTTACAAACATTTACTTTTCGACTTAAAACTTCAACTGTTTGGGCTAAACCGCTGAAGCACAAATGAAAACGGCCTGGACTAGGCCAGGCCGCAAGCACGCATCATACGGGTTACTGCCCAGTGGCAGTAACGCGCTGGAACAATTACTTCAGTACGGCCAGGGCCGCTTCGTAGTTTGGCTCGTGGGCGATCTCGCCAACCAGCTCGCTGTGCAGCACCTTGTCGTTTTCGTCCAGTACGACCACGGCACGGGCGGTCAGGCCCTTGAGTGCGCCGTCGGCAATGGACACGCCGTAGTCGACAGCAAAGTCGGCGCTGCGGAAGTCCGACAGGTTCTTCACGTTTTCCAGGCCTTCAGCCCCGCAGAAACGGGCCTGGGCGAATGGCAGGTCGGTGGAGATGCACAGTACAACGGTATTGTTCAGCTCGTTGGCCTGGGCATTGAACTTGCGGACCGAAGTGGCGCAGGTCGGGGTGTCAACGCTTGGGAAGATGTTCAGTACTTTGCGCTTGCCGGCGAAAGTGGCCAGGGTGACGTCCGACAGATCGCCTGCAGTCAGGGAAAAGTCGAGGGCCTGGGTGCCGACTTGTGGCAACTCGCCTTCAACCTGGACCGGGTTGCCTTTGAGGGTGACTTGAGCCATGAACGGAATCCTTATGCTGGGTGTGATGAAACGAATTCGAGAGGCAGAAGTTAACCACAAAGTGCGAATGACACCTACGGGCGAATACAAATTGTCATAACAACGCCGGAACCCGGTCGCTGTGGTTTAATTGCGCCGCTTTTGCCCTGCCTAGAAGGAATTCCCCGTTGAACAATCAGCCTGCCACCCACGTCCTGGTTATCGGTTACGTCTGGCCGGAACCGCGCTCGTCGGCGGCCGGCGGGCATATGATGCAGATACTGGAGAGTTTTCTTACGCAGGGTTGGGAGATCACCTTCAGCAGCCCGGCGGCCATCGGCGAGCACAAGGCCGAGCTCGCGGCGTTGGGTATTCGTGAATGCGCCATCGAACTCAATAACAGCAGTTTTGACGATTTTATCTGTGATTTGGCCCCGGATATCGTGCTGTTCGATCGTTTCATGATGGAGGAGCAGTTCGGCTGGCGCGTGGAGAAGCAGTGCCCGCAGGCCTTGCGCGTGCTGGAGACCTCGGACTTGCAGAGCCTGCGCGATGCCCGCCAGCAGCGCCTGAAAGACTGTCTCAAGCACCATCCGGATGGGGATGACTTCAGCCCCTTGTTCGCCCCGGCCCTGGATGAAGAATTCCAGCTGATGGCCGACACCGATCTGGCCAAGCGCGAAATAGCGGCGATCTACCGCTGCGATATCAGCCTGATGATTTCCGACGTCGAAATTCAACTGCTCACCGAACACTTCAAGGTGCCTGCCGCCCTGCTCCACTGGTGCCCGCTGATGATCGACCCGCCTACCGAAGCGTTTGCCCCCTACGAAGACCGCGCCCATTTCCTGAGCATTGGCAACTTCCGTCACGCGCCCAACTGGGACGCCGTGCTGTGGATGAAAAACAGCGTCTGGCCGTTGATTCGCCAGCGCCTGCCCGCTGCGCAACTGCATGTCTATGGTGCTTACACTCCGCCCAAGGCCGCCGCGCTGCACAATCCAGCGCAGGGCTTTCACGTAATGAACTGGGCCGAGGACGCGCTGCACGTGATGTCGGCAGCGCGTATCTGCCTGGCGCCGCTACGCTTCGGCGCCGGGATCAAGGGCAAGCTGGTCGATGGCATGCTCTGTGGCACACCCAGCGTCACCACGCCCATCGGCGCCGAAGGCATGGGCGACGCGCAACACTGGCCTGGTGCAATCGCCCAGAGCGCCACGGCCCTGGCCGCTGCTGCGGTGGCGTTGTATGAAGACCGGCAAGCGTGGACCGTGGCCCAGCAGCGTGGCCGGGAGCTCCTTGCCAGGCGCTACACCGCGCATATCCACGGGCCTGCACTGGTGCAGCGCCTGCAACACTGCCGCAGTGAGCTGGCGAAACATCGAAGCACCAACTTCACCGGCAGCATGCTGCGCCACCATCTGCACAAAAGTACCCAATACATGGCGCAGTGGATCGAGGCAAAAAACCGCACGCATTAAGCGGCGGTGCTGGCGAGGTGACGCACAACGGGGCATTATCGGCTGCGCAGCCACAATAAAAGCGATGCCAGCATGACCCGAGCCGCGCGCATCACCGACCCTTCCTACGAGTTGATGGACGATCACAACGGCCTGTCCATCATCTATCGCCAGCACGGCTTTCCCTGCCCACTGGTGCGCTGGCATTTCCACAAGGAATACGAGCTGCACCTGATTGTCGCCAGCTCCGGCAAGGTGTTTGTCGGTGACTACATCGGCAATTTCTATCCCGAAAGCCTGTTCCTTACCGGCCCCAACCTGCCCCATAACTGGATCAGCCAGGTGGCCGAGGATGAGGTGGTGCCAAAGCGCGACATGCTGGTGAACTTCACTGATGAGCTGTTTGAGAATGCCATCCCGGTGTTCAGTGAGCTCAAGGCGCTGGCTCCCCTGCTTGAACGGGCGAAATACGGTATTGAGTTCCGTTGCAAACGCACCATTGCCCAGGCCATGACACTGATGCAACAGATAGAAGATGCCCGGGGCATGGCACGCCTGGGGTACTTCTTTATCCTGCTGGAGGTGTTGAACGCCTGCGAGGATTACCAATTGCTCTCAGGGGTCAACACGCCCCAATGGTCCGATGAGCACACGGTCGATCGCACCAACCGGGCCGTGGACTACATTTTTGCCCACTACGCACGGGAACTGCCCCTGGAGGAAGTGGCCGAGCATTTGGGTATGAAGCCCACGTACTTTTCGCGAGTCTTCAAGCAGGCCACCGGCCGTACCTTTATCGAGTTCGTCAACCGGTTGCGTATCAGCAAGTCCTGCGAGTTGCTCGCTGATGGCGACAAGGCGGTGACGGATGTGTGCTTTGAGTCAGGCTTCAACAACATCTCCAACTTCAACCGCAGGTTCCAGCAGCTCAAGGGCATGACGCCATCACACTACCGGCGGCTGGTGGTACAGCGCCTGACTGAGCAGAACCTGGCCTGACCAACCGCCCGGAAAGTCGGGTGCCCGACAAGTCACCCTCTTGGCTCTGCGCATTTGACGAAATGGCTGTGGTTTGAAAGTGCCCCTGTAAGACACGCCCCCCGCAAACCACCATGCACCCCCAGTGCAAAAAAGTATCAGTCCAAGTGCTCCCAAGGATTTGTCAGCGCGCCGGCAGAAGGCTGTAATCAACGCACACTCTTCCAGCTGGCCTGGGAGACACAACAACAATAACTGTCCTTCTGCTGCCCCCGGCGCAGAACTGGAGTGCGCGATGAATTTCCCTGTAAAAGCACTGCTTGCCTGTACCTGCATGACCCTCAGCGCCGCCAGCCTGGGTGCACAAACCCTGACCATTGCCACCGTCAATAACAGCGACATGATTCGCATGCAAAAGCTGTCGAAAACCTTCGAGGCCGAGCATCCGGATATCAAGTTGAACTGGGTGGTGCTGGAAGAGAACGTCCTGCGCCAGCGCTTGACCACCGATATCGCCACCCAGGGTGGGCAGTTCGATGTGCTGACCATCGGCATGTACGAAGCTGCACTCTGGGGTGCCAAAGGCTGGTTGGAGCCGATGACGAATCTGCCAGCGTCCTACGACCTGGATGATGTGTTCCCTTCGGTACGCGATGGCCTTTCCGTCAAGGGCTCGCTATACGCCCTGCCGTTCTACGCTGAAAGCTCCATCACCTATTACCGCAGCGACCTGTTCAAGGCTGCCGGGCTGAGCATGCCTGAACATCCGACGTGGGTGCAGATTGGCGAATTTGCCGAAAAGCTCACCGACAAGAGCAAGGAGCAATATGGCCTGTGCCTGCGCGGCAAGGCCGGCTGGGGCGAGAACATGGCCCTGATCGGCACCCTGGCCAATGGCTATGGCGCGCGCTGGTTCGATGAGAAGTGGCAGCCAGAATTCAACGGCCCCGAGTGGAAAGACGCGCTGAACTTCTATGTCGACAACATGAAGAAGTCCGGCCCACCGGGCGCCTCCAGCAACGGTTTCAACGAAAACCTGGCGCTGTTCAACAGCGGCAAGTGCGCGATCTGGGTGGATGCCAGCGTCGCCGGCTCGTTTGTTACCGACAAGACCCAGAGTAAAGTTGCCGAGCATGTCGGTTTCACCTTTGCCCCCCATCAAGTGACCGATAAGGGCACCTCGTGGCTGTACTCCTGGTCCCTGGCGATCCCCACCAGCTCCAAGGCCAAGGACGCGGCCAAGGTCTTCAGTGCCTGGGCCACCTCCAAGGAGTACGGCGCGCTGGTCGCCAAGACCGATGGCGTTGCCAATGTCCCACCGGGGACCCGCGCCTCGACCTACAGCGAGGCGTACATGCAGGCGGCACCGTTCGCCAAGGTGACGCTGGAGTCGCTCAAGGTCGCAGATCCCACCAAGCCGACGCTCAAGCCAGTGCCTTATATCGGCATCCAACTGGTGACCATTCCCGAGTTCCAGGCCATCGGCACCCAGGTCGGCAAGTTCTTCTCCGGCGCCCTGACCGGCCAGCAGACCGTAGATCAGGCCTTGGCCGCCGCGCAAACCACCACCGAGCGAGAAATGAAGCGCGCCGGCTATCCCAAGTAACCCAGCCTCATCACCGTAAATGTAGGAGCCGGCTTGCCGGCGATAGCGGTCGATCAGCCAACTGATTGATCGCCTGACAGGCCGCTATCGCTGGCAAGCCAGCGCCTGCATTGACTGCATTCCAAGGCGGGTTCTGTCTGCCTCTATTGGGTTTTGATTGCCATGAATACGTCTAAAAGCCGCCTGCTCAACCCCGGCTGGTTCCTTGTCAGCCCCTCGGTGGCCCTGTTGCTGCTGTGGATGATCGTGCCCCTGGGCATGACCCTGTACTTTTCGCTGATCCGCTACAACCTGCTCTACCCCGGCGAAAACCAATTCGTGGGCCTGGAGAACTTCACCTACTTCGTTACGGATTCGGGCTTCCTGCCCGGTGCCACCAATACCTTGTTGCTGGTGGGCAGCGTGCTGCTGATCAGTGTGGTACTGGGCGTACTGATCAGTGCCTTGCTGGAGGCCAGCGAGTTTTTCGGGCGCGGGCTGGTGCGGGTCTTGTTGATCTCGCCGTTCTTCATCATGCCCACCGTCGGTGCGCTGATCTGGAAGAACCTGATTTTCCACCCGGTGTCCGGCGTGCTGGCGGCGGTGTGGAAGCTGTTTGGTGCGCAGCCGGTGGACTGGCTGGCGCACTATCCGCTGCTGTCGATCATCATCATCGTGTCCTGGCAATGGTTGCCTTTCGCGATCCTGATTCTGATGACCGCCATGCAGTCCCTGGACCAGGAGCAGAAGGAAGCCGCACGCCTGGACGGTGCCGGGCCGATTGCGATTTTCTGGCACCTGACCTTGCCGCACCTGGCACGGCCCATTGCCGTGGTAGTGATGATCGAAACCATTTTCCTGCTCTCGGTGTTCGCCGAAATCTTTACCACCACCAATGGTGGCCCCGGCTACGCCTCGACCAACCTAGCCTACCTGATCTACAACCAGGCGCTGGTGCAGTTCGACGTCGGCATGGCGTCCGCCGGCGGTTTGATTGCGGTGGTGATCGCCAACATCGCGGCCATCGTGCTGGTGCGGATGATTGGCAAAAACCTGACAGACAAAGCCTGAGGCCTGCG
>Ga0180008_1000158_pt1 | contig 69361 bp, 63 predicted proteins | sample MM_PW_MetaG_FD_121121 | JGI IMG/M metagenome (GOLD analysis project Ga0180008, IMG submission 121121) | Groundwater microbial communities from the Aspo Hard Rock Laboratory (HRL) deep subsurface site, Sweden - MM_PW_MetaG | ecosystem: Environmental > Aquatic > Deep subsurface > Groundwater... | reverse complement strand
GCGCCACCCATCAACACTCTCTCCACAGACATCATCACGACTCCATTTTTATAGTTATATGCTTAGACCTACAATGCATAAGCCTACAAATGGTAGGGTAATGAGCTGACAGTCACAACCGCCACGTAAGATATTTCAGACAATAAAAACCCGGCACTGCAGCAGCAGGCCGGGCTTCCTGATCGGAGTTGATCGCGTATGAGCGGCGCCGTGAACTCAGCCGGAAATGCAGTCTTCCGCAGCTTTTTTCACGTCACCCGGACGAATCGGCACATTGGACATGCTCTCATAGAGCTTGATGCTGCTGCCGCTGGAGCGATCTTCAATCTCAAAAATGGCCGATGGGTCAGCAGAAAATTTCTGCGGCACAATTACCCGCACGCCTTCCTTGTGAGGCTCGATCTGCGACGGACGACGGGTCGACGACAGCTTTTGCACGACACACGCCGCATACTCCTGCGGTTTTTTCCCGGAGATAACCGCCAGGGTTGGCGGTGTCTGCTTGATGTCTGAAACCGAAGCACACCCACCAATTGCCAGGGCCAGAACCAATACACTCCACTTCATACAAAACCTCCGATAAAGATCCTACGACAGCGGAGATGGTATTTTTCTCCCGCCAACGTAGGATTTATCCCTGATATATCGGTAAATAACTGTTTTAAATTGTCGAAGACGTCGACGACGGCCCGATAATAAACGTGCTGGGGCTGATAAACTCCATCTTAACCTACGTATCGTTCTGATTTTTCAGAAAAAGCCCTTCTGGAGACACCCCCTCATGAAATTCATCCACCAGCGCGAACACTTGAACGAAGGGGACATTGTCGTCATTGAATGCTCGCAGACCTGTAATATCCGTCTGATGAGCGATGCGAATTTTCGCAGCTTCAAAAACGGTGGCCGCCACACGTATCACGGTGGCGCATTCGACAAGTTCCCGGCCAAGATCACCGCGCCAAGTACCGGGTTCTGGAACATTACCCTGGATGTGGTGACGCGCCGTGCCATCAGCGTTACCCGTAAACCGGCCTTGTCCCATAAAATCCGTATCGTTCGCCGTACCAGCACCAAACTCAGCTGATTGCGCTGCCCCAAGCCACAGGAATGACCGTGACTCAAACCACCAAATACGTCATCAAGTACAAACTCAACGGTGAACGCCGCTTCGAATTTGCCCAATTGCACGCGGCCAGCATCGAAGAAGCCCAGGCGGCCTTGGCGAAAATTCATGATGCCAGTGACGAAATCACTGAGATCACCGTGAGCAAGGCCCTGTAAAACCATCACCAGCACCGGAGTGATTCTGCGACATGGACCCTCATTCCACCGGCGATCTGTTCAGCGACGAGGCCTTGCAACAACCGGCCCGTCGCGAGCAAGTCGGCGAACAATCCTACGTCCTCAGGGGCTATGGCCTGCCCTGGCTTGAGCGGCTATTGCCCGAGTTACGTGCAGTCCTCGCCCAAGCACCCTTCCGGCAGATGGTTACCCCCGGTGGCTTTACCATGTCGGCGGCATTGAGCAGTTGTGGTGAGTTGGGCTGGACCACCGACCGCCAGGGTTATCGCTACAGCCCCCTCGACCCCGAACGTCAACAACCCTGGCCAAGCATGCCTGCGGTGCTGCGCGAGCTAGCGGTCAACGCCGCCAGCGCGGCCGGCTTCGACGGTTTTGCACCCGACGCCTGCCTGATCAACCGCTATGTGCCGGGCGCCAGGATGTCCCTGCATCAGGACAAGAACGAACGCGACTACAGTGCCCCAGTGGTCTCGCTGTCTCTGGGGCTGCCGGCGGTGTTTCTGTTTGGGGGCCACCAACGCAGTGACAAGACGCAGAAAATCTCGCTGTTCCATGGCGATGTGGCGGTATGGGGTGGTGTCGATCGCCTGCGCTTTCATGGTGTGCTGCCAATCAAGGACGGCGTGCACCCGCGCATGGGGCCACAGCGGATCAACCTGACGTTTCGCACGGCCGGCTGACCCCGGCGAATTCAACCGCAAGCAACGGAGTGTCCGGGCGCTACCCCGTGATTATCCTGGCCACTGATCCATTGCCGAGCTAATGCCATGAGCACTGAAGATGACCTGCGCTGGGCCGCCATTGTCGCCCGTGACCCCAAGGCTGACCAATTTTTTGTCTACGGGGTCAAGACCACCGGCGTGTATTGCCGTCCCAGCAGCAGCGCACGCCAGCCACTGCGCAAGAACGTCGAGTTTTTCGACACGCCGCAGCAAGCCGAAGCCGCCGGATACCGGCCCAACAAACGCACGTCGGCCGATCAGACCCAGGTCGCGCAGCGCCATGCGCAGTTGGTTGCCGCCGCCTGTCGACACATCGAACAGGCCCAGACCCCGCCCTCCCTGGAAGAACTGGCCAGCGGCGCCGGGTTGAGCCCGTTCCACTTTCACCGGGTATTCAAGACCCTGACCGGTTTGACGCCCCTGGGCTATGCGCGCGCCCATCGCTCACGCAAAGTCAGGGCCCACCTGCAGGACAACCAGTCGGTGACCGATGCGCTATACGACGCGGGTTTCAACTCAAACAGTCGCTTCTACGCATCTGCCGACCAGTTGCTCGGCATGAAACCCAGCGACTACAAGGCCGGAGGCATCCATAACGATATTCACTTTGCCGTCGGCGAGTGTTCCCTTGGGGCGATTCTGGTGGCCCAGAGCAATCGCGGAGTTTGCGCGATCCTCTTGGGCGACGATCCGGACCAGTTGGCGCGCGATCTGCAGGACCAGTTCCCGCAGGCCAACCTGATTGGTGCCGACCCGGATTTTGAACAGTTGATTGCCCAAGTGGTGGGGTTTATCGAAGCGCCAGCTCTGGGCCTGCACCTACCGCTGGACCTGCGCGGCACCGCCTTTCAGGAAAGGGTCTGGCAGGCGCTGCGGGAAATCCCGGTAGGCAGCACCGCCAGCTACGCCGAGATTGCCAAGCGCATCGGCGCACCCAGTGCCTTTCGTGCCGTTGCCCAGGCCTGCGGCGCCAATAGCCTGGCGGTGGCGATTCCCTGCCACCGCGTGGTGCGCAGCGATGGCCATCTTTCGGGTTACCGTTGGGGCGTGGAGCGCAAGCAGCAGTTGCTCCAGCGCGAACGCCACACGTTGCATGAACAAGCGTGCGCGTCCAGTGAATAATACAGACTGGCCTTGCCCCGGGCGCACCTGCTAAAAATGCCCGACAGCCTTCCTGAACGTTCCACCCCTGGAGAAGCGATCCATGAACACTTGGCCAGATACCCGCATTCTCGACCTGCTGGGCATTGAACTGCCGATCATTCAGGCGCCCATGGCCGGCAGCACCGGCCCACAGATGGTGATTGCCGCAAGCCAGGCCGGCGCTCTGGGCTCCATGCCGGCGGCCACCTTGAGCATCGAACAACTGCGCCAGGCGCTAACCACCATTCGCCAGGCCAGCACTCGCCCGCTGAACGTCAATTTCTTCTGCCACCAGCCGCCGGCCCCCAACCCCGAGCGCGACCGCCGGTGGAAAGATTTGCTGGAGCCCTACTACCGCGAGCTGGGTGCTGACTTTGACGCGCCCACTCCGGTCTCCAACCGCGCACCGTTCGACAAGGCCAGTTGCGAGGTGGTGGAAGAGTTCCGCCCCGAAGTAGTCAGTTTTCACTTCGGCCTGCCGGAAAAAACGCTGCTGGACCGGGTCAAGGCCACCGGCGCTAAAGTATTGTCGTCGGCAACCACCGTCGAAGAGGCCATCTGGCTGGAACAGCATGGCTGTGATGCGGTCATCGCCATGGGTTACGAGGCCGGGGGGCACCGTGGAATGTTTCTCAGCGAGCACCTTAGCAGCCAGATCGGCACCATGGCCCTGGTGCCTCAGGTGGTGGATGCAGTCAAGGTGCCAGTGATCGCTGCCGGCGGGATCGGTGACGCACGTGGGATAGTCGCTGCGTTCGCCCTCGGCGCCTCAGCGGTGCAAATTGGCACCGCGTACTTGTTCACGGCCGAAGCCACTGTCACGCCCTCCCATCGCCAGGCACTGCACATGGCCAAGGCAAGCGAAACGGCGTTGACCAACCTGTTCACCGGTCGGCCGGCACGCGGGATCGTCAATCGGGTAATGGCCGAATTGGGCGCAATCAATCCGGCAGCGCCGGCCTTCCCCCTCGCTGGCGGCGCGTTGCTGCCCCTGCGGGCCAAGGATGAAGCGGGCTTCAGCAGCCTGTGGGCAGGCCAGGCGGTTGGCCTGAAGCACCAACTGTCGACAGCGCAATTGACCCGCCAACTGGCCACGCAAGCGTGCAGCCAACTGACCCGCAAAACTGTCTAGACAACTGCCAGCTCTGTGGTTTCCAGACCGCTGAGCCGACTCTCGTGGGAAAGACTAAGGACGCAGAAGCGCTGCTGCCGCAATGCGCTGATGCCGTACATAATCCGTGCAAACAGTTCGTTGCTGTCACCATAGGGCTGACAGGTCATGATGAGGGCGAAAAGCCCCTCGGCCTGGTGCACCTGCGGCATCCCCTGGATAAACCGCAGGCCTGTAAGGAACAGGGTCTGACCGCTGGTGATCGACAAGCGCTCATAGTTGGCATGGCGCCTGTGCTGAGTCTGGCGTTCCTTGCCGCTGGCAAGGGCCACATGCAACAGATCCAATGCCGCCCTCTGGTAGATATCACTGTTGGCCTGGTCGCCCGAGACATAACGTTCGATCTGTGCCTTCAACTGCCCTCGCCAGGTTTCATCCACTTGATCTGCCCGGGTGGCGATCCAGTCGACACAATCAGCCATCGCGTTTTGCGCGGTGGAGAACGGACTGTCCACGCCGACCTGCAGCGCATCGAGGTGCAACAACGCACCACGCACCAAATCTGCCTCTTCAACGACAACCCCGTCCATGAGCTCGCGATACCCTTCCATCGCGTCAGTGCGCCAGGTTTGCAAATAGCCCAGCAGTTGGGAGCGCAACCCACCAATACCATCGACCCCGATACTACTGCGCAGCAGCTGCTCAGGCTCACTGATAAAACTGTTGAGCGTACTAACCTGCATCAGCAGCTCATCCTGCCCGAACGGGGCCGGGCCGCTCTCGATAACACTGGGGATGGGTACAGGAATGCTGGAATGCTGTAGGAAGACGCCGGTCCAGAGCCGCCTCAGTTGCTGTTCCAACAGGGGAATAAACCGTGAAGGCAAGGAGATCAGGCGATAATTCCCCGTATTGAAAAAGTGCCCCCAACTGACACCCAGAGCAAACAACGCATCAATCTCATAGCTGGCCATGGCCAAATTATCGTAGACCTTGCAGACCACCAGTTTCTCCCGCAGGCCCACCAGAGAGCGCAAGTACACCTGCCAACTGTCGAATGTTCCAAAGTAGGCGCGCCCTTCAGCGTTCGGGGCCGAATGTCTTATCGTCATATCCAGTACGCCGACATCACCGTTGTTCCTGACAGACAGAGCAAAATGACCTCGCGGAGCGTTATCGTTGAGCTCGGAAAAGATCAATATGCCAATCATCTGGACGCCCCAGGATTTGCCCTGCAAATAGTCTGCGCACTGTTGCGATTCGATGTAACCCGAGGGGCTCGAAGCTCTTATTGCATCGCGCAGGACAGGCAGCCCGATGCCATCCCGGTAGGTCTTTTCCAGCCGGTCGCGCAACTCGCTGACGCTGTCGGGGCTGGGAACAAACAGGTCAGACCCACTTTCCAGCTCCAATTTAATGGGCGAATCCGTGACGTGATGTCGGACAAAGAAGGGAACTATTGTTTTGCTCGCCAGGGTCGATTGCTTCAATACCACCCGCATTTTGTTCCTGGCCAGGGCTATATCTGCGCCCAGGTCAACCAGTCCTAACAGCACACCCAACTTGCATTCCTGGACGTAGGCTGCGTAGTCGTGGGGGCGATCGGCCTCTTGTCCCAAAAAATAGCTGACACTGGCATCGCCCATGTTCGCTATCAACCGTGCACCGCCTGCAAGGAGTAACGCACCCACTCCCGACAGGGGCCCTACAGCCGCGATCACCAATCCGGAAACGGCGCGCAAGGTGGTCTTGAATAGCCGCGCCTGGTCCCTGCGACGTTCTTCATTGGAAGAAAACACCACATAGTTCATCTGCTGTTTGAGCTCATCAATCGCCGCCTCCAGCAAAGAACTGTTGATATTCTCTGTCTCGCGAAAAGACACCGGTTCTGCTGGGTTGCGGCGGTAGTGATAGCCATACCGGTTTTTCTTCGGAAAAAAGTCGCTGCGGGTCGTGTTGGCTTTTTCCGGAAAAGGGAGGTGGTTTGTCATGAACGCCACCAACGCATCGCTGGGTTGGCCAGGTACGGTACTGGGCTCCCACTTCACCCATGGCTGTTCTTCCATGTTCAGCGATACCAACAAGGCTTTCTGCGAGCTGTGCTTGAGCACGATGATGTTGGGTATTACTTTTCCGTGGAACAACAGCAGGCGAGGCTTCAATTCGCCATGCAAAAAAGCAAATGCACACTCTCGTAATGCTGAGTCCTGTGCCTTGTCAGCGGCCAGGAACCTGCCGACTCTGACCCTGCTCAACGCACTACAGGTGTCATTGAACAACTGTTTGTACTGCACGGCGTTAAGCAAGTTGTCGATATCGGCAAAAAACTCACTCAACAGGGTATCCCTCAACCCGGCCAGCGCCTTTACTTCAGCTTCGGAAAGTATCTGGTTACGCAGTTGCACAGCTGCCAGCGTTTCCTGCAAGAATGCAATGCGTTGGGGCTCGCCAACCATTATCTGGTTAAACGAAAAGTACCGGTATCGCGGCGGAACATACGCGGTGAAGTTCGGCGAATAGACCGGATACCCCGCCTGGTACTTGTACCGGAAAGCCGTCTGAGCCCTGAAGTCCTCCTGGGTTTGCTCAGGCAAGCCGGACTTCGCCAGGCTGCGGTCGATAAGTGTGCGCACATAACCGGTGGTCAGCTCTACGGTTCCAACCCCTGTCATCAGAGCATCCCACTTTTGCCATGACTGTATGGCCACGGGAAGGGGCTGGCCCGGGGCAAGGTCTACCGTCCATTGCGCCATTTCATAGGGTAACAGGCGAACATCAACCACTATCTGCGTGGCATCGCACCGGGCGAACCAGTGGTTCTGCTGATTTCTGACCGGCTTGACCACGCCCTCTTGATTCAAGACGCCATACAGCAACCAGGGACAGCGGTAACTGAGGTAGATCCCGACGTAATACTGCCACTGATCCTTGCGCCCAAACTTTGCTGGGACGTTGATTACATACCTTGATTTGCGTGACTCTCCCGGGATGTTGCTCAGCATGACTTCAACAATCTGATCGGACTCCATGTCATCGTCAGGCAGCTGCAGGGTATATGCCGACCAACGCGGATAAATGCTGATGTCCACATCCAGCACCTCCTCATCGAAACGTTTGAGCCACAGTTGGTTATCGGCAGGATCAGATGAATAGCTGTAGCGATCACCGCTCCTCACCCCTATGCGCATGCCAGGCCATTCACCGCTGATCATTCTTGGCCACCGGCTGGCGCCCAGTTCAGTGGGCAAAACCTCAAACCAGATCTCAGCCAACAAGCGCTTACTCACCCCCCAGACCGACAGCAGTACAACCTCGGTTTTGAGCAGTGCTCTGTCTGGCAAATCCAGGTTATGGCGGACTAATTGATTCACGGTGTGCTGGCCGCTGGAGCGGACCCGGCTCATGAAAAACTTCGCAGCCGTCAACTCCCGCGCCAACGCGCCGTAAAATTTGGGCATTTGCACGGCCGCCTCAACGTTACCGTCCATTTGCGCCTTGCCATAAAAGCTGCACCAGGGGTACCGGTCATTGAGGATGTGCCATAAGGCCACCTCCTCTCGCACCACAATCGTCGGGGTGCGCTCCTCCCCCTCCTCAGTACCGTCAAATATCCGGAACTCCACGGGCAGCTTTGACTGGGTTTTAATTAAATGCTTGGCATTGAGGTCAAGCGTCGAATTGTCGAGAACACGATCAAGCCAGCGTTGTACATAAGCCTCGCTACTGCCCTGTTCATCAGCTTTTCTATCGATGTAGGCATATTCCTTTTCCATGTAGCTCTCCCTTGAAGCTCTTTTCAGGGCGGCAATTACCCCAGATAAGGCCCAATTATCAGCACATGCACCGCTTTAAGCTGTAAGGACAGGTTTGAGGAGAGAAGAGAAAAGTCAGCGCGCTACACCGCACAACTCCCGAGGCCCGAGGCAGGTCCAGCGAGTTGATTCTTCTTGCCATTTTTGCGCTATATACTTATACATACAACGCCTGAACACAGAGCGTTGCTTCCGTGTCAGACCCGTTGAATCCCCCCCTCTCGCGGAGCCGCTCATGATGTTCAGTACCCCTCGCTTTATCCCGACGTGCCTGGCCACAATGGTTGCCGTGTTCGTCACCGCAATGGCCCAGGCCGATGAAGTCCAGGTGGCGGTCGCCGCCAACTTCACCGCACCGATCCAGGCCATTGCCGCTGACTTCGAAAAGGACACGGGCCACAAATTGGTCGCCGCCTATGGAGCAACCGGGCAGTTCTATACCCAGATCAAAAACGGCGCACCGTTTGAAGTGTTCCTCAGCGCCGACGACACCACCGCGCAAAAACTCGAAAGCGAAGGCGACACCGTCAAGGGTTCACGCTTTACCTATGCCGTGGGCACCCTGGCGCTATGGTCGGCCAAGGAAGGTTATGTGGATACCGAGGGCGCAGTGCTGAAGAAAAATGAATACCAGCACCTGTCCATCGCCAACCCGAAAGCAGCCCCTTATGGCCTCGCTGCCACCCAGGTGCTGGCCAAGCTGGGCCTGACCGATCAGGTCAAGAGCAAACTCGTCGAAGGCCAGAACATCACCCAGGCCTATCAGTTTGTTTCCACTGGCAATGCCGAGTTGGGTTTTGTCGCCTTGTCGCAGATCTATAAAGACGGCAAAGTCAGCAGCGGCTCGGCGTGGATCGTACCCGGCCAGATGCATGACCCGATCAAACAGGACGCGGTGATTCTCAACAAAGGCAAGGACAACCCGGCCGCCAAGGCACTGGTCGACTACCTCAAGGGCCCCAAAGCCGCTGCCGTTATCAAATCCTACGGTTATCAACTGTAAATGCCGCTATCGAGTGCCGATTTCTCTGCCATTTGGCTAACCCTGAAACTGGCGTCGCTGACCACGGCCATCCTGCTGGTCATCGGCACTCCTATTGCCCTGTGGTTGTCGCGCACCCGTTCCTGGTGGCGCGGCCCCATCGGCGCGATCGTCGCCCTGCCGCTGGTGCTGCCACCCACGGTCATTGGCTTCTATCTGCTCCTGACCATGGGCCCTCATGGCTACCTCGGGCAGTTCACCCAATGGCTGGGCCTGGGCACCCTGACCTTCAGCTTCGCCGGCCTGGTGATTGGCTCGGTGATCTATTCCATGCCGTTTGTGGTGCAACCGTTGCAAAACGCATTCTCGGCCATCGGCAGCCGTCCCCTGGAAGTCGCCGCCACGCTGCGCGCCAATCCCTGGGATACATTTTTCACGGTGATCCTGCCGCTGGCCCGTCCCGGCTTTATCACCGCTTCGATCCTCGGGTTTGCCCATACCGTGGGCGAGTTTGGCGTGGTGCTGATGATCGGCGGCAATATCCCCGACAAGACCCGCGTGGTCTCGGTGCAGATCTACGATCACGTCGAAGCCATGGAATATGCCCAGGCCCACTGGCTGGCCGGGGCGATGGTGGTGTTTTCTTTCCTGGTGTTGCTGGCGCTCTACTCCAGCCGTAAAACCAAAGCGGGCTGGAGTTGATGTCGATGATCGAGGTACGCCTGCAATTGAAATATTCCGGGTTTGCCCTGGACGTAGACCTGAAGCTGCCGGGCCGTGGCGTGAGTGCGCTCTACGGGCACTCAGGCTCGGGTAAGACCACCTGCCTGCGCTGTATTGCCGGGCTGGAGCGGGCCGGCGATGGCTTTGTGCAAATCAATGATCAAATCTGGCAAGACAGCCGCAATGGCCTGTTTGTGCCGCCGCACAAACGTGCCTTGGGTTATGTGTTTCAAGAAGCCAGCCTGTTTCCCCATCTGTCGGTGTTGGCCAACCTGGAATTCGGCCTCAAGCGTATCCCCAAGGCCCAACGCCGCGTAGACATGACCCAGGCCACGCAATTGCTGGGCATCGGCCACCTGCTCGATCGCCATCCCCAGCATTTGTCCGGCGGTGAGCGCCAGCGCGTCGGCATCGCCCGCGCCCTGCTCACCAGCCCGCAGCTCCTGCTGATGGACGAGCCCCTGGCCGCCCTCGACAGCCAGCGCAAAGACGAGATCCTGCCTTACCTGGAGCGCCTGCACGACCAACTGGAAATCCCGGTGCTGTACGTCAGCCATGCCCAGGATGAAGTGGCCCGCCTGGCCGATCACATTGTCCTGCTCAGTGAGGGCAAGGCCCTGGCCAGTGGGCCGATTGGCGAAACCCTGGCGCGGCTCGACCTGCCGCTGGCCCTGGGCGACGATGCCGGCGTGGTGATCAACGGTACGGTCAGTGGCCATGACGCCCACTATCAACTGCTGACCCTGCAACTGCCCGACAGCCCACTGCAGATGCGCGTGGCCCACGCCCCGCTGGAGCAGGGCAAATACTTGCGGTTCAAGGTCCAGGCCCGGGATGTCAGCCTCAGCCTGCAGCCCGGGGAGCACAGCAGTATCCTCAACTGCTTACCCGTAACGGTGACCCAGGAGATTCCCGCCGATAACAGCGCCCACGTGCTGGTACGGCTCGACGCGGCGGGTACGCCGTTGCTCGCGCGGATCACCCGCTACTCGCGAGACCAATTGCAAGTGCATCCCGGCCAGGCATTGTGGGCACAAATCAAGGCCGTCGCCGTACTGGCTTGAACGGACGGCACAGTGCTGCGGTCAATCAGCCATACCGGCCTGATTTGCTGCCAAGGACTGCGTCCCATGCCCGACTCCACCCTGCCCCGCGACCTGCACTACGTTGACGACCATCAGCCGGGCCTGAGTCGCCGCAAACTGCGGGGCACGTTCCAGTATTTCCAGAGCAACGGCCAACGCATCACCGACACCGACGAAATCCAGCGCATCAACGCCCTTGCCATCCCGCCGGCCTATACCGACGTCTGGATCTGCGCCGACCCCAAGGGCCATCTGCAGGCCACCGGGCGCGATGCCCGAGGCCGCAAACAATACCGCTATCACCCACGCTGGCGTGAAGTGCGCGACAGCGACAAATATTCGCGCCTGCAGGATTTTGGCAATGCGTTGCCCAAACTGCGCAAGCACCTGCAAGCGCAAATCGAAGCGCCGGGGTTTAACCGGGAGAAGGTCCTGGCCACTGTCGTACTGTTGCTGGACGCTACGCTAATCCGCGTCGGCAACAGCCAATACGCTCGCGATAACCGCTCCTATGGCCTGACCACCTTGCGCACCCGCCATGTGGACATCAAGGGCAGCGAAATCCAGTTCCAGTTCCGTGGCAAGAGCGGTGTCGAACACCAGGTCAGCGTCAAGGACCGGCGCCTGGCTGGCGTACTCAAGCGCTGCCTGGAGTTGCCAGGGCAGGACCTGTTCCAGTATCTGGACGCAGACGGCGAGCGGCATACCGTCAGTTCCACCGACGTCAACGCGTACCTGCACAGCCTCACCGGCGCCGACTTTACCGCCAAGGATTATCGCACCTGGGCCGGCAGTGCCCTGGCCCTGGCAGTGCTGCGGGAACTGGCGTGGCAACCGGAGTCAGATGCGAAAAAGCATGTGGTGGAGATGGTCAAGCACGTCGCCCGACAATTGGGCAATACCCCTGCGGTGTGCCGCAAGTGCTACATCCACCCCGCCGTGCTGGAGCACTTCACCCTGGGTAGCCTGGCGAAACTGCCCAGGCCCAGGGTGCGCAAAGGGTTGAAAGCTGAAGAGGTCGGGCTGGCGATGTTTCTTGAGCAACTGTAGGCGCTGGCAGCACAGGTGTAGGAAAAGTAACTCAGTTGCGCTAGCCTATGGGGCCTTTCCTCCCGCAGGACGACCGCCGACGTGAACAACTAAGCCTTCCAACATGTAAACGCAATGAGCCGCCTGGCGCGCTTGTTGGCTTGTGCCACATTGTTCTGGAGGTGCTGATGACTGACGTCAACCGGCTGCCTGTACTTGTTTCCTTGCATCACGTGGGTTTCCAGTTCGCCAATGGCGCGACGTTGCTGAAAGACCTCAACCTGTCTATCGATCACACCCCGACCGGGATTGTCGGCCGTAATGGCATGGGCAAGAGTGTGTTGGCACGCCTGCTGGCCGGCGTGCTTCTTCCTTCCTGCGGCGTTATCAAATCGTCGGCCCGTATCGCCTATGTCCCACAAACCATCGAGCTGTTGCCGGGGCAGACCGTGGCCCAGGTCTGCGGTTGCGCGCCAATCCTGGCTGGTCTTGAGCGCCTGGCCAGAGGGCAAGCGCTGCCCGGCGACCTGGAACTGATCGATGATCGCTGGGACCTGGCCGAACGCCTGCGCCAGGCCCTCGACGGTGCCGGTTTGTCCGAGATAGATCCCAGCCAGCCCGCCGGGCAACTCAGCGGCGGCCAACTGGCCAGGATCGCCCTGATTGGCGCCCTGTTGTGCATGCCGCAGTTACTGATTCTCGACGAACCCACCAACCACCTCGACAGCGCCGGCCGCGACTGGCTGTCAGCGACCCTCAGTAGCTGGCGCGGCGGCTTGGTGGTGGTCAGCCATGACCGGCGCCTGCTCAATACCCTGGAGCGGATCATCGAACTGTCCCCCCTCGGAGCCCGGCTCTATGGCGGCAACTACGACGACTATCGTGCGCAGCGTGATGCCGAACAACACGCCGCCCAGGCGGCCCTGGAGCATGCCCGGCTGGATCGACGGCGTGAGCACCAGCGCCTGAAAAAGGCTATTGACAGCTTCCAGCGCCACGCTGCCAGCGCCCGTAAATATGCGGAAACCGCCAACGTCGACGCCTTCACCAAGGCCCGCTGGAAAGGCGCCGCCAACGAAATCGTGAGCAATGTGCGCAGCGCCCATGTCCAGCAAAAACAGACGTTGAACGAACGCGTGCGCTCGGCCCACGAGCGGGTGGTAGACCAAACCCCGACCTTCCTCGCCTTGCCCGGCACATCATTGCCAGCGGGTCGCCAGGTATTAACGTTGGTCGACAGTCAGTTGCCCTGGCTCGACCCGCGCGCGCCGAGCACCTTCATCAACGCCAGCCTGTGTGGGCCGGTACGGGTCGCCGTCAACGGGCCGAACGGCTGCGGCAAATCCACCCTGCTCAAGCTACTGGCGGGCCAATGGCAACCCGTCAGCGGCGAATGCACGGTTCACGTGCCCTGCGCCTATCTCGACCAACCATTGGCGCTGCTCGATGACCGGCAATCGATCGTCGAACAACTGAAGTGGATGGACACGCCACTGGCCGAAGCCGAGTTGCGCACACGCCTGGCTTTGTTGCAGTTGGATGCCTTGCGCGTGACCCAACCCACCGGCCAGCTCAGTGGCGGTGAGCGCCTGAAGGCGGCCATGGCGATTGCCTTATGGCGCAAGACCCCGGCGCAATTGTTGCTGTTGGACGAACCCACCAACCACCTGGACCTGGAGTCGGTGATGGCTTTCGAGCAGGCTTTGCAAGGGTTTACTGGAGCACTGATTGCGGTCTCCCATGACGCGGCGTTTCTCAAGGCGCTCAAGCCGACTCATGTGCTGACCTGGCAAGCCATGGGCTGGCGCTTGGAGATGAACTGAAGGATGTGCCAAATCATTGCAGTCGGCAGGAAAGCGTCCTACGGTAGTGGCCGGATAATCTCACTGAGGAACCTCTCGACGTGCTGCCCTCCTCCCCTAAACCCATGGTCAATACCGCTCTGCAGCACCAGCACAAATGGCGGGGCCGCATTGGCCTGACGCTAGTGGCCAGCCTCTCGGTGCTGGCGGGCATGACCGACGCTATCGGTTTTATGGCCAGTGGCGATTTTGTCTCGTTCATGAGCGGCAACACCACGCGGCTGGCGGTGGCGATCAGTGAGGGTGACCTGGGGCTCACCGGGCGCCTTACCCTGCTGGTGGCGACGTTTATCCTGGGTAATGCGCTGGGTGTGATCATCAGCCGTATCAGCAAGCGCCACGCGCTGCCGCTGTTGCTGTGTATTGCCACCCTGTTGTGCGGCGCGGCGGCGTGGCCGATGGCTGAACAGTTGCCGGCAGTACTGGCCGCGATCATTGCCATGGGCATGCTCAATGCGGCAGTGGAACAGGTCAACGGCCTGCCTGTGGGGCTGACGTACGTGACCGGCGCACTGTCGCGTTTCGGGCGCGGGCTGGGGCGCTGGATGCTGGGGGAGCGCCGCAATGGCTGGCGTGTACAGTTGATTCCCTGGGCCGGGATGTTTGTCGGCGCGGTGATCGGCGCCTTGCTGGAGCATCAGTTGGGAATCAGGGCCCTGCTGGTCAGCGGCCTGTTGTCGGCGCTGCTGGGCCTGGTGTCGTTGAAGATTCCCAGGCGGTGGCACTTAGGCTATATGCCACGGTGAAAAGATGCTTGCCCGACATTTAGACCTCGACATCCATGTACTGGTAAAGAGCCATCATGTCGGGCAAGCGCGGGCATTTTAAGGCAAAGCCGACGGTGTGTCCGCCGGGTATTTCTGAAGAAATCTACAGACAAGTGGCCAGGGCTGCCAGGCGACGCTTGGCGGCCCAATTGTCCTCGGCAGCGTAGTAACTGACGGTGGTGCGGGTGCCTGCACTGCGCACATCGACAAAGTAGTCGCCGCCCGTGGTGTAGACCGTATGGCCCCCACCTTGGGCTGGCTCCATGAAGCCGCCAGCATCGACACCGAATACGGCCTCGTCCTGCCAACCGAACTGGATGCACTGGGCGACGATCAGTGCCGCCTTGTCTGAGGCCAGGGTTTTATAAGGCGCACCAGAGCGCGCGTCTTTCATCTTAGAGCCTGCACAACCGGCCAGCGCCGCCAGCACCAACGCACCTATCACCACCTTCCGCATGCCATCGCTTCCTTGAAAAAAACGCGACTGTATCATTGAACGTGTGTGGTGAGTTCTCGGCCGCTATCGTCGGCAAGCCCCCCTAAAGCAACCAGCGAAACAGGTAGAACAGCCCCATGCTCAGCAGCACCGTCGTCAACACGCTGCGGGTCCAGAACATCAGGGCCACCGCGCAGATCCCGGCCAGCAGGTAAGGGTTGGTGGGACTCAGGTCGAGCTTATGCTCGGCCAGGAAAATGATCGGCCCGCAAATCGCCGTCAACATGCCAGGCACCGCGAAACCAAGAAATTCCCGGGCGCCGCGGTTCAGGCGCACCGGCAAACGCGGCTCCAGAAACAGGTAACGGTTGAAAAACACCGCCAGGCCCATGCCGATAATCATCACGAAAATCATCGTTGCCCCACTCCCAAGCGTTTGCAGGCATACCCTGCACTCATCCCCAACAACCCCGACACCACCACCGCCGACTCCCAGTGCCAGTAGCTGAGCAGCACCGAGAACAGCAAGGCCACGGCCACGCACACCACCGTTGGCACATCGCGCACTACCGGGGTGATCAAGGCGATAAAGGTCGCGGCGATGGAAAACTCCAGGCCCAGTTGATCAAGGTTGGGGATGCTCTTGCCGAGCACGATGCCAGCCAGGGTGAACAGGTTCCAGGCCACGTAGAACGTCAGGCCCACACCCAGGGCATACCAGCGATTGAAGGTCTGGCGGTCGTACTGGCTGACCAGGGCAAAGAACTCATCCGTCAGCAAAAAGCCCAGGCTCATGCGCCACCGCGCCGGCAAGGGCGACAGCGTGGCCCGCATATGCATGCCATATAGCAAGTGCTGGGAGGTCAGCAGCAACGTGGTGAGCAATATGGCGATCAGGCTCGCGCCGCTCTTGACCATGCCAATCGCCACCAACTGCGCGGCACCGGCAAACACAATGGCCGACAGGCCCTGGCTTTCCAGCGGGGTGAACTGGGCGTCAATCGCCAGGGAACCGGCCAACAGGCCCCACGGGGCACAGGCCAGCGACAGGGGGATGATCGCAATCGCGCCACGGGCGAAAGCGTAATGAGGCAAGGCAGTAGGCATGGACAACGGGCTCATCGACAGACAGTCGACAAGCATGGCAGTGCCAACCAGGATTGTCTTGAACGATCTTGCAGCAGGCAACACCCCGACGTTGGGAAGGAATGTTGCCCGCCACCATTACTTCTGCAGGGCCGTGGCGGCTTTATCAATAAAGGCCGCCACTTCAACAGCCCTGGAGGCTAGCGAAGCATGACTGGCGTCCAGGGTGAGAATCTCACGGGGTTTGATGCGCTCGGCCATGCGCACCTGGTTATCGGGGTGAATCATATGGTCCTGGGTGGACACCTGATACCACGATGGCTTGGTCTTCCAGGCAGGGTTGCTGACTTCGTCGCCAAAGGTGCTGGCCAGCGGCGCCTTCTGTGTGACCCCCAGGACGTCGCCCTCCGATTGCGGCAAGTCCTGGCAGAAGCTTTCATGGAACAACTCGGGCTTGACCCACAGGTAGCCATCGCTGTCCGGCGCCAGATTGGGCGCGGCCTTGGGCAGGTGCGCCTGGGTAATGGCACCCGGGCTTTCCCCGTCATCCGGGGCAAACGCGGCAATGAACACCAGCCCCTGGACATTGGGTTCATTACCCGCCTGGGAGATAACCGCCCCTCCATAGGAATGCCCGACCAACAGGACCGGCCCCTTGATCTGGGCCACCATCTTGCGTGTACGTTCGGCGTCTTCAGCCAGTGACGTCAGGGGGATTTCCACCGCGTGCAAGTCGCCGTAGCCCTTTTTCCGCAGCTCGACGATCACTCGACTCCAATGCGCTGCGCCGCCCCAAAACCCGTGTACCAGAACAATTGCCGGTTTTTCACTCATTCGATGACTTCCTCTGTATTGAGCACGAAGGCTTCACGGATCCTGTCTGCTGCAGCCGTGGCCGCGCCTAGTGTCAGCTCATCCAAAATAATCGTCACGCAGCAGTCGCCGAACGGTCATGGGCCCTTATCAGGCCAGCTTGACCGATACCCGTTCTACCGCGTCCCGGGCCTCACGCAACTCGTGGGCATCCTGGTTAAGCCGGTGGATGGTGTTGAGCAGGCGCTGGCGCAGCACTTCATCGCTGAGTTTTTCGACGGCACGCATCAAGTCGAAGGCTGCGGTTTCGTTGTTGTCCGCGACAGAGTCGAGGGTCTTGCGCAAGTTGCGAGTGGCACGGGTCACACCGTTACTTCCTTTATCACCAATGGCGGGCACTTTAGGACAGTTGTGTTTCATTTTAATTTCAACCACTTGCCACAGAATCCCGGTACCTTGTCACAGGTCAATCAAACGCCGAATCGCCACCCCGCGGAGAATGTCCTTGATGCTTGCTGCCCTCGCCATCTTCCTGTTCACCATTGTCCTGGTCATCTGGCAACCCAAGGGCCTGGGCGTGGGCTGGAGTGCCGCAATGGGGGCGATCCTCGCCATGGCCTGCGGCGTGATCAGCCTGGCGGATATCCCTGTGGTGTGGCAGATCATCTGGAATGCCACCGGCACCTTCGTCGCGTTGATCATCATCAGCCTGATCCTCGACGAAGCCGGTTTTTTCGCCTGGGCCGCCTTGCATGTGGCGCGTTGGGGGCGGGGCCGTGGCCGCCGGCTGTTTGCCTATATGGTGCTGCTGGGGGCGCTGGTCTCGGCGCTGTTCGCCAATGACGGTGCAGCGCTGATCCTGACGCCGATTGTCATGTCGATGCTCCTGGCACTGCGCTTCTCGCCAGCTGCGACCCTGGCGTTCGTGATGGGTGCAGGGTTTATCGCCGACACCGCCAGCTTGCCGCTGGTGGTGTCCAACCTGGTAAACATCGTCTCTGCGGATTATTTCAAGATCGGCTTCAACGAGTACGCGGCGATCATGGTGCCCGTCAACCTGGTCAGCGTCGCAGCGACCCTGGCGGTCCTGCTGTGGTTCTTCCGGCGTGATATCCCACAAAGTTACGATCCCGCGGACCTGCCGTCACCGGCCAGTGCCATCCATGACCCGGCGACCTTCCACGCAGCCTGGTGGGTGCTGGGCATTCTGTTGGTCGGTTGCTTCGCCCTCGAACCCCTGGGCATTCCGATCAGCGCCATCTCGGCCGCCTGCGCCCTGCTCCTGCTGGTGATCGCCGCCAAAGGGCACAAGATTTCCACGCGCAAGGTACTCAAGGAAGCGCCCTGGCAAATCGTGATTTTCTCCTTGGGGATGTACCTGGTGGTGTATGGCCTGCGCAATGCCGGCCTGACCACTTACCTGGCCACCTGGCTCAACACCTTCGCCGATTACGGCGTATGGGGCGCCGCGCTGGGTACCGGATTGCTGACGGCACTGCTGTCTTCGGTGATGAACAACCTGCCGACGGTGCTGATCGGTGCACTGTCGATCGAGGCCAGCCATGCCGTGGGCGTGGTCAAGGAGGCGATGATCTACGCCAATGTGATCGGCAGTGACCTGGGGCCGAAAATCACGCCCATCGGCAGCCTGGCGACCTTGCTCTGGCTGCATATTCTGGCGCGCAAGGGCATCCGGATCACCTGGGGTTATTACTTCAAGGTCGGCATCGTCCTGACCCTGCCGGTGCTCATCATCACCCTGGCCGCACTAGCCCTGCGCCTGAGTTTCTAAACCGGTATGCTTTCCCACACCTACCGCCATCGAGCCCTCCCCATGAGTTCTTTGCACCACGCCTGGCTGGGCCACTACGAAATCAGCAGCACCCCCTGCAGCGGCCTGACATTGACCCGTAGGAACCGGCTTGCCGGCGATAGCGGTTCATCAGGCGGCACTGTTGCTGGATGGACCGACGCCATCGCCGGCAAGCCGGCTCCTACGGGAATCATCGGTTGATTATGGAAGGGCGATGTTGACGATCTTTTTTAGCGCACTGGTGTTTGGTTTTGTGTTTTGCCTGTCCCCCGGTGCCGTGCTGGCCGAGACGTTGCGCCGTGGCCTGTTGCACGGGTTCACCCCGGCATTGCTGGTGCAGGTGGGCTCGCTGTTGGGTGATGCGACCTGGGCGGTGATCGGCCTCACCGGCATGGCCCTGCTGATTCAGCACGAAGCGGTACGCGTGCCCCTGACGGCCCTTTGCGCGTTGTACCTGGCCTGGCTCGGCGTGCGCAGCCTGGTGGATGCCTGGCGCCTGCCACAACCCGACAGCGCCCCGGCCAGCACCGGGCGCAATGCGCTGCTGGTCGGCGCCGCCCTCTCGCTGGCCAACCCGAAGAACATTGTGTATTGGGGGGCCCTGGGCAGCGCTCTGTCAGGCATCGTCGGCGCCACCCCGAGCCATGGCCAGACCCTGATGTTCTTCGTCGGTTTTATGCTGGCTGCGATCCTGTCGTGCTTTTTGATTGCGGGGTTGGTGAGTATCTTGCGAAAGAATGCCTCGGCAACTTGGCAACGCATCAGTCATGGTGCATGTGGGTTAGTATTGATCTATCTGGCGTTATTGGCTGCCTATAGCCTATGAACTTATAGATTGAACAATCCCAATCTGAATAAAGTCTGAACAAACAACAAACAAGTTTATTATTGATTGACATCCACTGCCCGCCTGAGTAGATTGCCCGTGCCTGCAACTCGGGCCTTTTTTCAACCTCACAAAAGAAGCCAATGGACACAGTATCTAGTCGCTGTCCTTCACCCGCGAATGCGGGGGTCGGGCGCCAAACCCAGAATAAAGACGGGACTCGCCTTCCAGGCCGGGTAAGCTGCGCTAGAGCTTGATGCTCCAACGTAACTGCCTTGAGCCGGCGCCAGTCCGGTCCCGAGGTGTGTTATGAATTTCCAGACCCTTGTTCTACCTGATCTACGCACGCTGGCCCAAGCCCTGCGGGCCAAGCTGTGCCGTGGTTCCCTGGGCGCTGCCCCAGTGCGCACGGCCTTTGCCTCCCCCTCCCTGCGTCTCAACCCGATCCACCTCCAGGCTCACTGGCGCCTGTGCCCCACCACCGGCCATCTGGTCCAGCAATGGGACCACGCCGACCCTCAAGATCCGCAGAGACGGAACGTTTCCAGCCTGCTTGCCCACGTGCGCCTGATGCTCAGTGCTCACGCGGCATAAGCCGGTTGGAAACAGCAACTTCCTGATTATTGGCCAATTAATTAACTGGCGTTCCTTTGGAACTAAGCCAGCCGTAGTTTTCTGCGCGCCCGTTAATTAACTCGCCTCTTTAAAGTTATTAGAACCGATCGCAAAAATTGCGACTCGGCATGCTTCCGTTCGCCTGTTCGCCAGGTCAGTAACGGGTATGTCGGCAGGAGTAAAAACTATGAGCGCCGTAAAAACCATGCAACGTCCAAACAAGAACAGCACCGCCAACGACAGCAAACTGTCGATGCGTGCTGCCCGCGAAGCGCGCAACGGCCTGGCCGCCACCCTGGCCAACGTCCGGGCAACCAGGGAGGGCCTGACCGAACTGGACGCCAGCGCCCGCCTGCAACGCGAAGGCTATAACGAGGTGGCCCATGACAAGCCGCCCCACGCGCTGGTGCAGTTTCTCCAGGCCCTGAACAACCCCTTTATCTACGTGCTACTGACCCTGGCGGTGATCAGCTTTGTCACCGACTACTGGCTACCGCTGCGCGCCGGTGAAGAGGTGGACCTGACCAAGGTCATTATCATCATGACCATGGTCGCCCTGAGCAGCCTGCTGCGCTTCTGGCAGGAGCACCGCTCGGCCAAGTCCGCCGAAGCCCTCAAGGCCATGGTACGCACCACCGCCACGGTGCTGCGCCGTGAGCAGGTCGGCGCCACCCCCAGCCTGCGCGAAGTGCCGATGCGCGACCTGGTGGCGGGCGATATCGTGCAACTGTCGGCCGGTGACATGATCCCGGCGGATATCCGGCTGATCGAGTCCCGTGACCTGTTTATCAGCCAGGCCGTGCTGACCGGGGAAGCCTTGCCGGTAGAAAAGTACGACACCCTGGGCGACGTCACGCAAAAATCCGCCACCCTCAGTGCCGCCGACCAGAGCAACCTGCTGGACCTGCCCAACATTTGCTTCATGGGCACCAACGTCGTCAGCGGCCGCGCCCAGGCGGTGGTGGTGGCGACCGGACCGCGTACCTACTTCGGCTCGCTGGCCAAGGCCATCGTTGGCTCCCGGGTGCAAACTGCCTTCGACCGCGGAGTGAACAGCGTCAGCTGGCTGCTGATCCGTTTCATGCTGGTGATGGTGCCCATCGTGTTTTTCCTCAATGGCTTTTCCAAGGGCGATTGGGGCGACGCCTTCCTGTTTGCCCTGGCAGTGGCCGTGGGCCTGACCCCGGAAATGCTGCCGATGATCGTCAGCGCCAACCTGGCCAAGGGCGCGAATGCCATGGCCAAGCGCAAAGTGGTGGTCAAGCGCCTCAACGCGATCCAGAACTTCGGCTCGATGGACGTGCTGTGCACCGACAAGACCGGCACCCTGACCCAGGACAAAATCATCCTCGAACACCACGTCAACGCCTTCGGCCAGCGGGACGACCAGGTATTGTCCCTGGCCTGGCTCAACAGCCATCACCAAAGCGGCATGAAGAACCTGATGGACCAGGCAGTCCTTGCGTTCTCCCAGCACAACCCCACATTCCAGGTGCCGTTTGCCTACAGCAAGGTCGATGAACTGCCCTTTGACTTTGTACGCCGGCGCCTGTCGATTGTGGTCAAAGACAGCCATGGCGATCACCTGCTGGTGTGCAAGGGTGCCGTAGAAGAAATGCTCGCTATCGCCACCCATGTCATGGAAGGCAATAGCGCCGTGGCCCTGGATGAGCGTCGTTGCCAGGCGTTGCTCAACACCGCCAACGAGTTCAACGAGGACGGTTTCCGCGTGCTGGTGGTTGCCACCCGCAACATTCCCCAGGCCCTGGCGCGCCAGCAATACACGCCCGCCGATGAACGCAACCTGGTGATCCACGGTTTCCTGACGTTCCTCGATCCGCCGAAGGAAACCGCCGGCCCGGCGATTGCCGCCCTGCAAGAGATCGGTGTCGCGGTCAAAGTGCTGACTGGCGATAACGCCGTGGTCACCCGCACCATCTGCCGCCAAGTCGGCCTGGAACCCGGTGAGCCGCTGCTGGGCGTGGACATCGAAGCCATGGACGATGCCACTCTCAAGCAGCAGGTCGAACAACGCACCGTGTTCGCCAAGCTGACCCCGCTGCAAAAATCACGGGTGCTCAAGGCCTTGCAGTCCAACGGACACACCGTGGGCTTCCTTGGCGATGGGATCAACGATGCCCCCGCCCTGCGCGATGCCGACGTTGGCATCTCAGTGGACAGCGCGACCGATATTGCCAAGGAATCGGCCGACATCATCCTCCTGGAAAAGAGCCTGATGGTCCTCGAAGAAGGGGTGCTCAAAGGACGCGAGACCTTCGGCAACATCATGAAGTACCTGAACATGACGGCCAGCTCCAACTTCGGCAACGTGTTCTCGGTACTGGTGGCCAGTGCATTCATTCCCTTCATGCCGATGCTGGCGATCCATCTGCTGCTGCAAAACCTGATGTACGACATCTCTCAACTGGCCCTGCCGTGGGACAAGATGGACAAGGAGTACCTGGCCAAGCCACGCAAGTGGGATGCGCAGAATATCGGGCGCTTCATGATCTGGATCGGGCCGACCTCGTCGATCTTCGACATCACCACCTTTGCCCTGATGTGGTACGTGTTCTCGGCCAATAGCGTGGAAATGCAGACCCTGTTCCAGTCCGGCTGGTTTGTCGAAGGGCTGCTCTCGCAGACCCTGGTGGTGCATATGCTGCGCACCCGCAAGATCCCATTCTTCCAGAGCACCGCCGCCTGGCCGGTATTGTTGATGACCGGCCTGGTCATCGCACTGGGGATCTATGTGCCCTTCTCGCCCCTGGGCACGATCGTGGGCCTGCAACCACTGCCTTGGGCGTATTTCCCATGGCTGGTCGGCACCTTGCTCGCCTACTGCTGCGTAGCGCAACTGATGAAGACCCTCTACATCCGCCGCTTCAAGCAATGGTACTGACCGGCAGGAGCCGGCTTGCCGGCGATGCGGGGTGCCTGGTGCTCCGCGTCGCTCTCGGCTTTTTCGCTGACAAGCCAGCGCCTACAGACTCGCGACCGATAACTCGCTCATTGGGAGCATGACCCCATGCACAAACACACCTTCCTTGCAGCCTTCGAGTGGCTGCCGGCGTCGCGGCAACGAGCGCTGCGCCGCAACCTGATTTTTATCGGCACGACCCTGGCGGTCGGCCTGGTGTCCAAGGCTTTTGCCGCAGGCGGTTCCTACGTGGTAGAGGATGGCGCGATCAACGCCTCCGGCGAATGCAATGTCGACGGCGGCTATACCCGTTCCACACAGCACGCCACCCTCTCTGCTGCCTGTACCTCCAGAACAATGCCCAGCCTGCAATGGGGCGCTGCCATCGAGGATGACCCGGAGCACACCCAACTCAGTCCACAACTCAAGGGTTCATTGTGGGTGTGGCAGGATGCAGGCGTAGAGATCGCCTGGGCTGCGGCTGCGCACATCGCAGTGGACCGCCGGCACCCATTCGACGGCGCGGACCTGGGGCTGCCGTTGACCTGGCAACCGTTTGAGGCACTGCGCTTGAACCTCAATACCGGCTGGACCCATGCCTATGACGATGGTGAACAACACCACCGGCTGACCTGGGGCACGGGCGTGGAATATCACCTGGCGGACTCACTGACACTGTTGGCAGAGCGTTACGGCCAGCAACGCGGCGACCAGGCCTGGCAGGCAGGCCCGCGCGTGCATCTGGGCAAGCAGGTGGATGTGGACCTGGTGGTGGGGCGCAACCTGACAGGGGATCACGACCGATGGCTGACGACAGGGGCAACCCTGCGATTCTGAAACCAGACCAACTGTAGGCGCTGTCTCGCCCGGCGAGGCAGCGCCTACATGGGTAGCGGGTATCAGGCCGGTTTGGCTTGCTGTTCGAGGTGCAGTTGCAACTCAGGCTCGATACCCAGCGCACCCGCCAGTTCATCCAGGTAGTTGCGCTCGGCGTCCTGCTGGTCGTCCACCAGCATCACGCTGGCCAGGTAGACCTCGGCGGCCACGGCCGGGTCATTGGCATACTCGGCAAAATCCGCCGCATCCAGCGGCTTGGCGACTTGCGCATCAAGCCATTGCTGCAAGTCTGGATCGTCGGTGTGGCGCCCGATCTCCTGGGAGATCAAGGCCTTTTCATTGTCGTCGATCCGACCATCCGCCTTGGCCGCCGCGATCAATGCGCGCAGTACCGCGTGGCTATGGGCCTCGACGTCGGAGCCGGAAAGTTGATCGACCGTCTGCAAGGCCTGTTGCGGCGCCGAGGCCTGCTGGCTTTGCCAGGCTTGATACGCCTGGAACGCCATCATCCCCAATGACGCCAGGGCCGCGTAGTTGGTGCCACCGCCACGCGCCGGGGTTGATCCGCCCGCCTGGGTTTTACCCAACATGCCACCCAGGCCACCGAGCAGATCGCCCAGGCCGCCACCGGACGCAGAGGTTGCGCCGCCGCCCCGGAGCAAGCCACCGAGCAGGCCGCCCAACCCACCGAGCCCTCCCGCGCCGCCCTGCGGTGCGGCCGAACCGCCTTGCTGCGACATCGAGGCTTGACCTGCACGAAGCAGTTGTTCCAGTAGAGCACTGGTGTTCATGGTATCGCCCTCCTATGGGCTGTGCGCCAGACAACCAACAATAGTCCCTGGCGCCTATAACGCCAAGATCGGCCAGCGAGGGTGGTTTCACCGACCGGCCTGTACCCCAGCAAATCCGCCACAGGCCTGTAACGCTCGAGAGAATTCTTCAGATTCGACACGCCAGGGTTTGTAGTGAACGCAGGACCACGCCCGGCTCGCCGAGCCCCCCTTACCCTATCGGAACGGGCAACAGCGCCGCGCCGATCAACCCCGCCAGTCCCAACAGGCACGCCAGGCCAATGCCATAGGCCAGGGTGCGCCAGGGTTGGCGACCGCTCAGATACATCAAGGTATGCATCACCCGCGCGACGGTGAACAGGCCAAACAGCCAGGCGGTCGCAACCCCACGGGTATCCAGCGCCAGGCACAACCCGCCAAGGGCAAAAAACAAGGGAATGTTTTCCAGATCATTGGCCCAGGCTTTCGCCGCCCGGCTGACAGGCAGGAGTTCCTGGGCATTGGCCTGGCGCTGGAAGAAACCGGCATCTTCAGGATTGGTGAACGCACGGTGCCTGAGGCGGAAAAAACCCTGGTAACAGGAGATCGCCAGCATCTTGATGAACAGCACCAGTACACACAGGGCGAACATAAGCAGGAGGCTGTTCATTGCCGCTCCCTGGCAAAGCCGTTGACCACCAGATACAACAGCGGGCCTGCCGAGACGAAAACCGCCGTCAACAGCCAGTAAGGCAACACACTGGCCACTGACCGGCCCTTGGCGCGAGTGTCGTGGTACATCCACACACACGCCAGGGCCGCCATCAGATACAGGTCGATCACCACCTGGGCAGTGTCGGGCCTGGATAACAGCTCAAGGCCGAACGCCAAAAGCGACTGCTCGGCCCAGAGCAGGGTGCCCAGGGTGTAGAGGGAAAACGCCAACAGGCTGGCAAGGGCGATATAGGGTCTGTGCATAGGGTCCACCGTGCAGGATTGGGCAAGCCGCAGATTAGTGATAACGTCGCCGCCATCTCAATGACCTGCAAGGTCATGGACGCCACCCGCCCCGCCCTGCCAGAGTCAACCCATGAGCCGTCCACCTTTCCCCCGAGCCACACCCGATACCGACGCAGGCACACAATTACGGCTGTTGCGCCGCCAGGCGAAGTTGAGCCAGTTGGAACTGGCGCTGATCAGTGGTGTTTCCCAACGCCATTTGAGCTGTATCGAAACCGGCCGCGCCAAGGCCAGCCCCGGCACGTTGCACAACCTGCTCAGCGTCCTCGACGTGCCGCTGGAACACTGCAACAGCCTGTTCCTCGCGGCCGGCTACGCCCCACGCTATGAGGCCACGCCACTGACTGCACCGGCGATGGACGCCATTCGGGAGGCTATCAACCATGTGCTGAAGGCCAACAACCCGGCACCGGCCATCGTGCTCGGTAGCCAGTGGGAAGTGCTCGCGGCCAACGCCAGCACCCAGGTCCTGTTTGATCTGGTGGGTTTGGCGCCAGAGGCTGCACAGGGCCTGAACCTGCTGACGACCCTGCTGCAACCGGGTGGCCTGGGCGACCACTTGCTCAATGCCGACGAAATCCGCAATCTCGCCTGGCAGCGGGCTGCCCGCGAAGCATTGGGCAACCCGACCCTGGCCACGCTGCTGGAAAGCCTGCCAGTGCCGCAGGGCTCGACGCCCCTGGCCAATGAGCTGCCGCCACTGGTGCTGACGCGCATCCACTCGCGGCATGGCGAACTGGATTTCATGTCCACTTTCACCACTTTCGGCATGCCCCAGGACATCACCGTCACCTCATTGCGCATCGAGCATCTGATCCCGGCCAACCCCCACACGTGGCAAGTCATGACCGCAGCCTACGAACAATCCCTGGACCTGCCGGCGCCTGCAGTCAGAATTGGGTGACCACCCCCATGCGTAGCGTACGCCCCGGTGCCGGCATGAAACTCTGGGCCAGCGGGTCCAGGTAGTAACGATTGGTCAGGTTATCCAGCGACACGTTGAACTTGGTGTGGTCCTGCCATTTGTAGTTGAGGAACAGGTCCACCAGTGCCACTTCGCGATAGACCAACTGCGGCGTGGTGGCGCCGGTTTGCCAGGGCTTGTCGGCAGTGACGGTCGGGCCCGAGGTGTAGGTCAAGCGCCCGCCGACCGTCAGGCTCTGGTCAAGGAAACGCAGGCCCGTGGTCAGGTTGCCGGCCACCCGTGGCGGGTTTTGGGTGTTGGTGTACGAGCCCATGAAGCTGCCCGGTGTGCAGTTGGGGGTGTTGTCAGTTTTCTGCCAGCGGCTGGAACTGGCCCGCAGGCGCGCGGCGAAGGCCGAGTCGCAGGTTTCGGTCTTCAGGTAGTAGGTCGACGACAGGTCGGCAAATACCCAGCCGGCATCGTATTTCGATTGCAGTTCCAGGCCGCTGGTCTTGAAACTGTCGGTATTGCTGAAGCTCATCAGGCCCATCAGGCCAGGGCTCGGGTCGTAATAACGGGTCACGTAGTTCTTGATGGTGTTGTTGAAGTACGCCAGCTTGATCGCCGCCGAGTCGTTGTCCACCAGCAGGCCTTTTTGCATCGTGCTCGCGCCGATTTCCCAGTTGCTCGAACGCTCGGGTTTCAAGCTCTTGCCGGGCATGGTCTGTAACGTGCCCTGGCTGGTTTCAAACAACGAAGGCATGCGCAGGCCCTGGGTGTACGAGGCGTAGACAAAGGTGTCAGGCGCTACTTCATAGTTGATGCCAATGGCCGGTGAAAAGGCGCCCTTGCTGTTACTGTGCTTGCCCGAATAGGTGTAGCCGGTGACCACTTCGCCGACCTGCGAGGGGTAGACCCGCGTGCCAATGCCGCCATAGTCGTTGTAGCGCGGGCCCTCGAATGGGTGGTTGGTGTCGCTGAACACGATCCCGTTGTTCAGGCGCGGGTCCGTGGCGTCGGTGTATTGGCCGTTTTCGTCGGGGAACCACAGCATATGGCCGTAGCTACCCGGTTTGATCACGCTCACATAGCGCGCTTCACGCTCCTCGCGCTGGGCGGTGGCACGTGGCACATGGTCCTTGGTGCGGTAGTAGGTATAGCGCCCGCCGCCCCACAACGTCAGTTCGTCAACGGGCTTGTACTCCAGCTTGCCGTTGAGGCTGAACTCCTTGCGCGAACCGTCACGCAGGCTGCGGTTGGCATTGATATCGTGCTGCGTGGTGACCACGCTCTTTTGCGGCTGCAGTTCCTCGATCTGGAACGAGCCCCCCAGGTCCATCTTGAAGTCACCATATTGCGTGTCAAAACGCGAGATGTTGGTCAGGTCGCCACCGATGCGCCGGTTGTCCTGACGGGTCCAGTTGCGGTCCGAACGATAGGCCTGGGAGGTGGGCGCCAGCACCGAGGTCAACTGGCTGGTCTTGGCATCGGTCATCCACAGGTTGGTGGTCAGGTCCACCAGCATATTGCCCGTCGGCAGATAGTGGTGCCGGGCGGTGTAGGTGTCGATCTGGGTACGCCCGCGTGGATACTGGTAGATGCCGCCGGTGCCGAAACGGAAGATGTCCGACGGCATGATCTCACCCATGCGCCCATCGTATCGGCTGTAACCGAAGTCGAAGGTGTGGCCATCGGCCGGGCGCAGGGTGGTCTTGAGCAGGATCGATTCGGTCTCTGCCGAGGAGTTCAACACTTCTTCGCCGGCGTTGTAGGTGGTGGCCACGGTCATGTTTTCGCTGCCATAGCGGTCAAAGGTCCGGTAGCGATCCTGACCGTGCTTGCCGGAGAAATAGTTGCCTTGGTTGCGGTGGGCGTAGGCAGCCACCACATCAAACATTTCATGGGTATAGGCAAACGCGGCACTGCCAGACTGCGAATCAGAACCGAACAACCCGCCACGGCTCCGGTGCGGCTCGGCATACAGGTCTTCGGTGGTCGAGTGGCTGTTGCGCGAGGCCGGCGCGACGCCGTTGTTCCACAGATCGCCCTTCAGGCGCAGGCCTACGTTCTTGCCATCGCGCAGGATGTCATCGACCCCCAGGGTGCGGATCGCCACGGTGCCGCCGATGGCACTGGAGGCCAGGCTGGGGCCTTTGTCGATGGACACATCGCTGATCAGGTCAGGGTCGATGTAACTACGCTGTTGCGTACCGGCATAGCCGCGATAGACATCCAGCGCCTGCTGCGAGCCGTCCACCGTGACCGCCACCCGGCTTTGCCCCTGGATCCCGCGGATATTCACATCCAGGCCACCACCATTGCGGCTGTCCCCTACCTGTACCCCAGGCTGGCCCTTGAGCACGTCGCCGGCGGAAATCACGCCAAAGCGCTGCACTTCTTCCGAAGAGATATAAACGGACGAACGCGGGGCCGAGTAGACGGCTTTCTTCTCAAGGTCCTCGCCGAGGACTTTCTGCGACGGCAGCACTAGCGCACTGGTCGCCGGATGCAGTTCAAAGCTGCCATCGACCTGGCGCTGGAAGCTCAGCCCCGTGCCCGCCAACAACCGCGCCAGCCCGGCTTCGGCTGTGAAATTCCCGTGCAGGCCGCTACTGCGCTTGCCCGCCGTGAGCGTCGAACTGCCTGCCATGCTGATACCTGCCTGTACGCCGAAACGCGAGAGCGCCTGGTCCAGGGGGCCGGCGTCAATGCTGTAGGGCTGGCGCTCGGCCTGGGCGAAAACCGCCGTGCTGTACAGCGGTTGCAGGCTGAGTAACAGCAGACCCAATGTGCGGGTGCGCAAGACACTTGCGGGAGAAATCATGCAGGGCTCCTAGAGGTGAAGGCCCACCTGTTTCGGTGGGTTATTCCCATAGGCCAAGCGAGTTTTGAAAAACTACGGCGGGGGAGTAAAAAAATTTCAGACCGGCACCACAGTCACCCAATAGCGGGTCCGACGTTCGATGCGCACTGGTAGCGCATGGGCCACCAATGCCAGCGCAGCGTCGGTGTCGTCCAGCTGGAAGCTACCGGTCACGCGCAATGCCGCCACCTGCTCACTGCATCGCAAGACGCCCGGGCGGTAACGGGAAAGTTCGGCCAACAGCACATCCAGGCGCATCCGCTCGGCAGGCAGAATCCCACGCAACCAGGCCTGGGCCAGAAACCCATCGGTTGGCCGTGGTGCACTCACCCCCTGGCGATCCACCCGGGTCTGCCACCCCGCCGCCACCGCCATCGATGACGGCGCGCGCGGCGAACTCACGTCAACCAAGCCACGCAATACAGTAATCCAGGTGCCCTGTTGATCATGACGCACCAGCAGATTGGCATCCTGGCTACTCAGTAGGGCATCCGGCGTCACCAGTTGCAGCGGGCGCGACTCCAAACGTGCATCCAGCGCGACCTCGCCCTCGATCAGCTGCACACGGCGCAGCTGTGCGGTGAGGTCCAGGCTGACGGCGCTGGCGGTGTTCAGCCACAGTGAACTGCCATCGGCCAGGGTCCAGCGGCGACGTTCGCCGGTCGCCGTGCGATAAGTGGCAAAAGCTGTGCGCACCAGGGTCGACTCGGCACCCTGCCAGGACAGACCCGCCAGCAGGCCCACCCCCAACAAGCACTTGAGCACCTGCCGGCGTCGCGCCGGATCAGCCCCGGCAGACTCCAATGCCCGCCGTGCGGTGACATCCGCCAACAGGTTGGCACCGGGCTGGAGCCGCAGTGGCAAGCTGGCGACACGTTGCCAGGCGTATTCGTGCTCGGCGCTAGCCTGGCGCCAATGCTGCAACGCCAGGTGATCAGCCGGGCTCATCATTCCGGACTGCAACCTGACGATCCAATCGATAGCCGTTTCGCGGATAGGCGGTGCAACCGCAGTGCCATTCATTCAAAACGGCTCGCGTAGCACACGCTGAAGGCCTTGCCCATTGCCCGCTGCACCTGGGCCACGCTCAAGCTCAACTGCTTGGCGATTTGCGGGTAAGTCAGGCCATCGAGCTGGGACAAAAAGAAAATCTTGCGCACCTGCGTCGACAAGCCCACCAGCAGCGAGTCGAGTTGCAGCAGGGTTTCGATCATCAAGTAGCGTGTTTCCGGCGACGGTTCCTCGCCTTCCGGGCGTGCGGCAAGCGCCTCAAGGTAGGCCCGCTCAATGGCCTGGCGGCGCCAGCGGTTGATCAGCAAGCCATTGGCGATCGTCGCCAGAAATGCCATGGGCTGGCGTACCTCACGCACATCCTGCTGCGTGCGCAATACTCGGATGAAGGTGTCGTGCGCCAGGTCCTCGGCATCGGCGCGATGCCCCAGGCGACGCTGCAACCAGCCGCGCAGCCAGGGGTGATGACGGGTATAGAGTTGTTCGACGGGCGAGACGAGACTGTCGTCGTACATGTCAGGTCCAATGAGTGCTAATGATAATACTTCTCATTTTAATATCTGGACCTGACCCTTGTACAGCCTCGCCTGCTACCACTGTTGCGGATGTGGCTGCGGGCCGGCCAATGCCGGGAACAGCGGCAACACCTCTTGCGCCAGTTCCTGAATGATCTCGGCCACCGGGCGCTGCGCCATCTGGATTCCCAGCGCAGCATGGTTGACACCGGCATCGCGCCATTGCCCAAGCAAGTCGATCAAGCCCTTGCGCCCGGTCTTGAGCACATAGCCGCCCTGCATGGGCGTCCGTGGGAAGTCCGGGTCGTCGGCCAGGTCGATCCATTCATTGGTCATGTGTGGGCGAAAGCCACCGCCTGGAATGGCATCGCGCCAGGTACGGATTTTTTCCGCCAGGCGTCGCGGCCCCATCACGTTGTGGGTGCTGCCCGGGTACGTCAGCCAGCCATCGGCCTGCTCACCCAGCCACTGCATCGACTGGCGGGACGAGCCGGTGACAATCAGGGGAATGCGCCCGGTCACGGGCTTGGGCAACAAGTACGCATCGCTCAACCGCCCCAGCGGTGACTGAATATCCGGCGCCGTGCTCGCCAATAACTGCCGAAAGTAATCCACCGACTGCGCAAAGCGCTCGGCACGCGCGCCATGCTCCAGGCCGTAGGCGGGAAACTCCACGGCACGATCACCCGAGGCGATGCCCATCACCAGCCGTCCACCGGACAACCGATCAACCGTCGCGGCGGCTTTCGCCAAATCAATCGGATGGCGCAACGAGAACACTGCACTGCCGGTGACCAGGGCAATATTGCGGGTCTGGGCCGCCAGGTATGCCAGGTAAGCAAAGGGGTCGAACACCTGGCCGGCGTCCCCAAAAGACGGGTCGAACAGCGGCACGTCACGCACCCAGATCGCGGCAAAACCCAGGCGGTCGATCTCGCTGACCCATTGCGCCTGGCCGGCGAGGACCGCCATGTCGCCTTCATAGAAACGCAGTGGCAGGAAGATCCCCAGGGTCAGTTGGTCTGGCGCAAACATGCGGCGGTAGCCAGGGTGATTGGCAAAGGCCGACGCGTTGGTACCACGGGTGATGGTGGAGTTCATAGGGGTTCCTCGGAATGGGTCATTCATGGGCCGGTGGCAGGGGCAGGCAAACGGATACCGCGCTGCACGGCCGGTCGCAGGTTGACCCGCTCATACCATGCGCTCAGGTGCCGGTATTGACTGAAATCGAAGGCAATCACCCGAGCAATGTGCATCCAGCCAAAGTTCGCGATATCGGCGATGGAATAGTTCTCCCCCGCCAACCACACATTGGCGGCCAGTTGCTGGTCGAGGGCGGCAAAGGCCGCTTCGGTCAGTTGCCGATAACGCTGGACCGCCGTGGCGTTGGCGCGGTTGTCGAACAGTTCGAAATGCACGCGCTGGCCCAACAGCGGCCCCACACTAGTGCTGTGAAACATCAGCCAGGCGATCGCCGCCCAACGGGCCGGGCCGGCTTCGGGCAGCAATTGCCCGCTCTTTTGTGCCAGGTACAGCAGGATCGCCGCGGATTCGAACAGGGTGATGCCGGCGCCGTGGTCCACCAATACCGGAATACGCCCATGGGGATTGAGCGCCAGAAAGTCGGGATGACGGTGTTCATGGTGATCGATCTGGACATGGCGCAGGGTATAGGCCAAGCCCATTTCTTCGAGGGCAATAGTGATCTTGAAACCATTGGGCGAGCTGTCGGTGTAAAGCACCAGATCAGGGCTGTGCATTGACGGTTTACCTCAGTCAAGCTAACTTCAGCGAAATTGCTTGAACGCCATATTAGTGAGATAAAACCTGGCCTGGAAACGATACGTTCTCACCTATTACTTTAGATTTTCTAAACCTTATTTCTGACTCGGGAAGCCATCGATGGGCGCCGTTCTCCCCCTGCTGGCGCTGCGCGCCTTCACTGAAATTGCCCGTCTTGGCAGCCTGAAAGCGGCGGCCGAACGCCTGGGGGTAACGCCCGGTGCGATCAGTCAACAGCTACGTTTGCTGGAAGACCGGCTGGGGGTGACGCTGTTCGTGCGCAGCCGCCAAGGGGTGTACCTCACCGCAGCCGGTGCGCGCTTGTATCCGGGCTTGCTGCGCGGTTTCGAGCAGATCGAAAAGGCCATTTCCGGGCTGGCCGACCCCCACGACAACACCCTGACGCTCAGCACCGTCCCCTCCTTCGCTTCAACCTGGCTGGTGCCCAGGCTGGGCCGTTTCAATGCACGCCACCCGGATATCGAAGTGCGCGTAGAGGCGTCAGCCAAGCTGGTGGATTTCCAACGCGAGCGCATCGACATCGCCTTGCGCCATGGCCTGGGCGACTATCCGGGGCTGGAATCGACCCTGCTGATGGCGCCGGTCTTACTGCCCGTGGCCAGCCCGGCCCTGCTGGCCGCAGGACCGCCGATCCACACCCCGCAAGACTGCCTGCACTACCCACTGCTGCAGGATGCCGACCGCGCCGACTGGGGCCTGTGGCTGCAGGCCCATGGCGTCGAGGCCGACAGCCGCGCCCAGCGTGGGCCGAGTTTCGATGAGGACTTTTTGTTGTTGCGCGCAGCAGCAACCGGCCAGGGCATTGCCCTGGTACAAGACCATCACGCCCAGGAAGACCTCGACGCCGGCAAGCTGGTGATCGCCCTCGACAAACCCTGGCCGGCGCAGTTTGCCTATTACGCGGTAACCCGCCCGCAATCACTGAAACGCCCGCAGGTGCGGGCGTTTATCGAATGGATCAGGGAAGAAGCCATCGCGTAATACACAAATGCCCTGCGGCAAATCTTGGCCCCCCCAAAAAAACTGTAGGAGCCGGCTTGCTGGCGATAGCGGTGGAGCAGCCACCAGCTGAAGCCGCCATCGCGGGCAAGCCCGCTCCTACAGGGGACATCGCTGGCAGGAAATGGTCGACGCCGGCCTGCCTGTCACCCAGCCACGGTCGCCGGAAGGACTAGTTGAACTCGCCAGAAACCTCGGACCACAGGCTGACCTTCTGCCCGCGGTTCTTGAAGAACTCGATCTCGCGCTTGATTCCGGAGCTCAGGTCCCAGCCTGGCAAATCAAGGATGATCAGCTCTTCCATCATGTCCATGAACAGCGCATCCACCGGCGCCCACAGCTTGCCGATGGTGGCGCTGTCCTTACCTTCAAACGCCAGGTTGATCGGGTGCGACATCGACACCTGACTGAACACCCCATGGCCCGACTCGATGATCGTGGCCGCCACCTTGTTGCACTGGATAAAGCGCTCATGGGTGACTGACGCATCGGCATGGCTGTAGGGGCAGGCCAGAAAGATCTTTCTCATTATTACCTCAGGGCAGTGCAAGGGCTCGCACCCTTGCGGTGATAGAACAGTGGGCGTCATACCGCCTGGGCAACGGGTACTCCCGGTGCAGCGGCTTCGTCGCGCTCGCGCTCCTGCGCTTCGTAGCGCTGGGCGGCAGGCACGGAGATCTTGATCGCGATCGCCACCGCGAGCAGGCCGCCAAACAGCTTGGCGAGCAGGATCGGCATGATCAGCGTCGGCTGGAAGTTCGCGGTAAAGGCCAGGTGGTCGCCGATGGTGGCCTGCGCGCAGACGCCCAGGGCTACACACAGGACCTTGTCCCGGGCATTCATTTTCTTGAACAGGTGGTAGACCGCGATGATGTTGGCAAACACCATGACAAACGCCGCCGCGCCATCCGCCGACAGGCCAATGTGCCGGCCCAGCACTTCCATAGGCTTCTTGCAGTAGCGGTTGAACAGGTAGCAGATCGGGAAAGTACCGGCGAGCATAATGCCGATATAGCCGGCAATCTCGATGGCCCGGAACAACTCCTTCTCGTCAGCGAACATCGGGTCAAAGCCCCACACGCCGAAGTTTTTCATGAAGAACCCGGTGAAGTGCTCGACGATGGCCAGCGCCAGGACGATCTTGATAAAGGCATCCATCAATTTGCCGAACACCAGGAACCCCGCCACCATCCACGACGCCCGGTAGCGCAGGCCGGCCGCCAGCAGGAAGCAGAACACAAACAGCGGCGCCAGCAACCGCACGCAATCGACAAAGTCCAGGCTCAGGTAATGCAGGGCCGGCGAGGTGGTGGAGACGATGTCTCGTACCGGCAGGTTGAAGGCAGTGATCATCATCAGTGACGCGAGCACGGCAAACGGGATGCTGATCAGCCCGGCCATGGCCCCCAGCGCCAGGTATTTGTGGTCCTTGCGCTCAAGCATCATCAAGCCGACCGGAATCAGGTAGACGATGGTTGCGCCGGAGGTGTAGCCGACGATCATCGCGGTAATCCACATGTCGCGGTTCGCCGCCAGGGCATCGGCAAGCTGGTAGCCTCCCATGTCCACGGCAATGATCGACAGCGCCGCAATGGAGACGTCGGAGCCCATCGCGCCAAAGTACGGCCCGAGTGCGACCTCGATGAATTTCGACAGGTACGGGATCGCGATCATGATCCCCGCCTGCGCCAGGAACACCGGGCCAATGGAGTGGATACCGTTGACAAACTCCTTGCCCAGGCCACTGTCCGGCTTGATCACGGACGCAAACGCGCCCACCACCGCGCCGATCATGATCAGGTAAATAACGTAATTACCGAATTGCGCCATTGCTTTCGCTCCATCTGTACTGAATCAATTGTTTTTGTAGGAGTACGCCCCAGTTCGGTCGCTCCATTGGCCAAACACGTTTACAGCCCCATTTGCGGCGCTTTTACACCCTATTACTAACCATTTCCCATGCCAATCGTGTGTTTCTTGTGGTTTTGCGGGTTAAACCCACTGGAATCGGTCAATTCTATTGCGTAATCTCTGCTCACACCTTTCAACGCAGCGCACTCCAAGGCCGTGAACGGCAAACGCCAATCCCCCGTTCATGCCCTCGGCAACGGCGCTCAAGCGCTCCACCGCGCGCAGCTGCGGCATCATTTGAGTGCCTCGGTAACAACGCTGCGCACCCGTGGCGCATTCATGTAGCAGCAAGAGGATGATGACCCATGCGCCCCAACGAAAGACGCCAACATATCCTTGAGCTGCTGCGCTCGCGTGAGCGTATTTCAGTCGACGAATTGGCACGGACCCTCAGTACTTCGCAAGAGACCATTCGCCGCGACCTTACAGCCCTGGCCGAAGACGGCCAGGTCACTAAGTTCCATGGCGGCGCCTCGCTGCCACCCAGCGGTGAACACGAGAACGCCTTCCAGACCCGGATGAATGAATTCTCCCAGGAGAAACGCGCGGTGGCGCGCTTCGCCGCCGGGCTTTATGCGCCGGGCGACAGCCTGCTGATCGACACCGGCACCACCACCCTGTTCTTTGCCCGCGAACTGGCAAAGCTCAACCGCATCACTGTCATCACCAACTCCTTGTTGATCGCCGCCGCCATTGGCGCCAGCGGTAATCGCGTCTTCATGATCGGCGGCGAATACCGCCCCGAGTCGGAACAGAACATCGGCGCACTGGCCATGGAGCAGATCGCACGCTTCAACGCGGAACATGCGGTAGTCACCATTGGCGCCCTGAACAGCGACGGCGCCTTCGACTTCTCCATCGAAGAGGCGGAAATTACCCGCGCCATGATCGCCCGCACGCGCTACCTCACGGTCATTGCCGACTCCTCGAAGATGGGCAAGCACGCGCTGTTCCAGGTGTTCCCCCTGGAACGCATCGACCGCTTGATCATCGACCGCAAGCCCTTGGGCGAACTGGCCAAGGCCCTGGCCCAGGCCCAGGTTGAAGTACTGCAAGCCCCTGGCCTGAACCGACCCGAATGGTGACCCGTCAGCGCCAGTCGCGGCAGCGCATCACCGCATCACTGAACGAGGCACGCCACTGCTGGGCTTGCTCGGCACTGACTTTAGGGTGAAAGGTGGTGCTGGTGTTACGCGGCGGCTTGAGGGCGACCCCAAGGCCTTTGGCTGCCAGTGCTGCGCAGCCGAACGCGGTCAACTCATCAAAGCGCTGGGTGACAATGCAACGCTGCAAAGCATCGGCAAGGAACTGCGCAAAATACGGGCTGCGTGCCAGGCCGCCATCGATGGACAGGTGGTCAGTGACACTGAGAAACCCGTCCATGGCCGTGATCACTTCAACACTGCGCAACGCCACGCCTTCGAGCACGGCCTGGCACATATCCTGGCGCGTGGTGCTGCCATTCATGCCGACCCACAGGGCTGCCGCGCTGCGATCCCAGTGGGGGCAAGCGAGCCCGGACAATGCCGGCACAAAGGCCAGTTGGCGGCCAATGGCCGGTGGCTCATCGAACGCCGCCAGTTCCGAAAAGTCCGTGAACAAGCCGAGCCGCCCCGCCCACTCCACGGCGGCGCTGGCATCGTACACGCCACCGTCCATGGCATAGGTGGGCGTGCCGTCGATCTGCCAGGCAATGGTTGCCAGCAGGCCCTTTTCCGGCGCGCGGATGATCTGCTCGCCGGTCAATGTCAGGGCAAACGCCCCGGTGCCGAAGGTAATCTTGGCGTCGCCTTCATTGCGGCAACCATGGCCATAGAGTGAGGCTTGCTGGTCGACGATCGAGGCGGTGACCGGCGTGGCGCCGATCTCGCCAAAGTGCCCGACGGTGTCGCGGATCTGCGGCAGGGTGTGCATCGGCACGCCAAACAGCTCGCAGAGCTGGCTGTCCCACTGCCCGGTCGCCAGGTTCATCAGCGAGGTGCGCGAAGCGGTGGTGACATCGGTGGCGAAGACCCCGGTCAGGCGGTCGAGAAAATACGCATCGGTGGTGCCCAGGCGCAGCCGGCCGGCCTGCAACGCGCTCTGCGCCGCTGGCAGGTTGCGCACGATCCAGGCCAGCTTGCTCGCCGAGAAATACGGGTCCAGGGGCAACCCAGCACGCTCCAGGGTCAAGGCTTCGCCGCCGTCGCCACGCAATTGGGCGATCTCGGCCGAGGTGCGATTGTCCTGCCAGACGATAACCGGGGACAACGGCTCGCCGGTCTGGGCATCCCATGCCAGGCAACTTTCGCCCTGGTTGGCAAGGCCGATGGCGTCTACATGGCCGGTGGCCTCCAGGCAACGCTGCAGGTTGTTGAGCAACTCCAGTGGATCGTGCTCCACCCAGCCTGGATGGGGATGGTGTTGCTGGTGGCGCAATGAGAGCTGGATATCGGCAGACCCATTGTCGCTCACCACCAACACGCGGGTGCTGGTGGTGCCTTGATCGAGCGCGGCAATCCGCATGTTAAAGACTCCTCGGCAGGTCTTGTTATTGGCCGACAAAGTCGACTTCGAGTTGCTGTACGCCCTGGGGCAGGTTCAGGCTGGCGATGGGTATCAGAATCCGCCGTTCGGGCAGCGAACTGCCGGCGCGCGACCAGATTTCCTCACCGTCGGCCCGAACCACCAGGCGCCCTTTCACCTCGCGGCTGACCCGCAGTTGCAGGTGTGGCATACCCGCCACAGCAGACAGGCTCAGGCGCTGCGGCACGCAGAGTTTCAAGTCGCCCTTGCAGGCAATCTCGATGCTCGGCGCGGCAGCCGGCAATTGCCCCTGCAAGTCGCGGGCGATCATCGTAGCGATCTTATGGCCTTCGCGAAACGACCAACCTGCCGTCTCAACGGGACGCAGCAGATTGCCCGCAGCAAAGTAGGCCGGGTCTGAACAGCGCCCGTATTGATCGATATGCGGGCCACCGCTTTTGAGATCGAGCCGCAGGTCACTCAAGCGCACCAGGCTGGATTCGGGGGTGAACTGGCCGGTGAGCAGCACGCCGTCACAGTCAAACGTCTGGGTCTGCCCATTGGCCAGGCGCACCGTCGCCCCCTCCACCCGCCCGGTACCGTGGATTTGCAGGAGTTGCGCGCCGAAATGCATCGGCACCCCGCACAGCCGTGGGAACAGCGACAGCGGCCAGCGCGCCGTGGCCCGCGGGTTGACCTCAATCATCGCCACCGGCTGGATCCCCGCGCGCCGGCAACTCATGACCGCCGACAGGCTGACCAGCTCAGTACCGACAATCAACGGACGCTCAAAGGGCTTGAGGTGCTCCAGGTACAGGTAGGACTGGAACGCACCGGTATTGATCACCCCCAGCGGGCGATCACCACCCAGCAGGCGCGCCGAACGTGGTGTTTCCCGGGCTCCGGTGGCGATCAGCACCCGGCGTGCCTGGACAATCCTGGCCCCTTGCGGGCTGACCACCTCCAGGCGTCCACCCTGGCCCATCTGCGTCACCGAGTGCTTGAGGCGGATCTGCACCCCCACCTTCAACGCCTGCGCGACATTTTTGCGCGCATACCCCGGCCCCGTGTAGACCCGGCCATATTCGCGCAAACCAAAGGGCGGATGCCCACAATGGCGCGGGATGCCGCCCGCCTCGGGCTCACGTTCGAGCACCACGACCTTGTCGACACCCAGCTTGCGCAGGGTCATCGCCGCCGACAGTCCCGACGGCCCGCCCCCGATAATCGCGACATCAATGTTTTCGACTTCAATGGGCTTCATGACAAACACCTGTTGCAAGGGGAATGGCCAGATGGCCAGCGCTCAGCTCGGCCACCCGCGCCCCACAATAAAAACCCTGGCAGCGCCCCATGCAGGCACGTGTACGGCGCTTCAGGCCACCGAGGTCACCGGGTGGCAACGCGCTGGCCAAGGCGTTCTGGATTTCCCGCAGGGTCACCATTTCACAGTGGCAGACGATTTCGCCGTAGCCTGGGCTCTGGTAATCGCGCGGCAGATGTTCGGCAAGGTTGGGCAGCGCGGGCCATTGCAAAGTGGGCGCGGGAATCTTCGTGTGCTCGCGCTGATAAAGGCTGAACACATGCCGGGCGATGCCCAGGGCCGCTGTCAGACCGGTGGAGCGGATGCCGCCGACACTGATCCAGTTCTTACCTTCGACCCGCTGCACCCGATACTCTTTCTTTTCCGTGGCGGGCCGCAGCGCAGCGTAGGTGGCGGTGACCGGCATGCCGTCGAGCGCAGGCATACGCTCGACAGCAGCCTCCACCAGCTGGCGCAGCACATCGCTGTCCAGGCCTGCATGCAAGCGGTCTTCCTGTTCTTCGGCGGTAGGCCCCACCAACAGGTTGCCGTAGACCGTGCGAGTCAGGACGATGCCCTTGGTGCGTTCATTGGGCACCGGCAGGATGATATTGCCCAGATAGCGCGCGGCCGCCTTGTCGAACACCACGAACTGGCCTTTGCGCGGGTGAATGGAGAAGCTCGACGCGCCCAGCAACTGCTGCTCCAGCACATCGCCGAACAACCCGGCGCAGTTGATGACCGTGCGGCCCCGGATAAACCCATTGGTGGTTTCCAGGGCCCAGAGGTCGCCATCGAAATAACCGCCGTTGACCTCGGTATTGAACCGCACCTGTGCCCCATGCATCAGGCCCTGAAGCAGATAACCCAGGGGCGCCGACCACGGATCGATCAGGAACTCGCCGGGCACCTGGACCGCCCCCAGGGCATTATGTGCCAAGTGCGGTTCCAGGCTGCGCACCCGCTCACGGCCGATCAGGCTGACATCGGCAATCCCATTGGCGTGTGCCTGCTCGACGATGCCTTGCAACTTGCCCAGGTCATCCTCGCTCCAGGCCACCACCATCGCGCCGGTCTTGAGCAGCGGCAGCGACATCTTCTGGTGGATGTCCAGGTACTCCTGATAGCCGTCCTTCATGCATTGCAGCTCCAGGCTGCCGGTTGGCGCATCGAAGCCGGTGTGCAAGATCGCGCTGTTGCCTTTGCTCGCCCCAGACAGAATGTCCGGGCTTTTTTCCAGCAACAGCACCCGCGCGCCCTCCAGGGTAAAGCGCCGGACCATCGCGCACCCCACAACGCCACCGCCCACCACGATGACGTCGTAGATACCGCTCTGATTCGGGAAGGGTTTGGTCATGATCAAGCCTATGGGTGAAGTGAACGCATGTGTTGTCTTGATAGGGTGCAGGGCATATGCCACTGACCGAACCGGGGTTGGAATGACCGATTGGCCATGGCCATTCACTCATTGCCCAAGGGGGTGGCGGCAGGATGAGCGTTTCCAGCCATGAAAACGTCCAATGTTTGTTGATACCCACGCTTTAAACATTGCGTAGAAAACTGACCGATTCGTTGCCCACCTACCTGACTCTGCCAAAAGGACGTTACTGTGGATTCAGTCAATTCGCACAAAAAGCGCTACCAAACTACACACCAATAGCGAACACCGTTACCTTTGCATACTTTCCACGCACAACCCCGTGTTTGATTGGGTTTATATGCGCAGGAACCGGGCTTACAGACCGCCCTCCCAGGGCCATATCCCACTAAACCATCGCCGCTCGGTCATAAAAACCAAATGAACTTGACCGATATACAAAAATTAACCACATAAAACCCCGTTGATTGACGGCATAAAGCCCCCTGTCCCTGAACAGCGCCGCCTGGTCGACCCGGCTTTCTTCGACGCCCTCTATAAAGACGTTCAAAAGGCTGATCTCAAGACCAACGCGCCCTCGACCATTGCAGCCGCCAATCAGAAACAACTAGAATAAGATTAATTCCCACTTACGAATTTTTCGCATGAAACCCGCCCAACCCGCCGAAGCCGCGACGCTTGAAGCCCTGTACCGCGGCTATCACGGCTGGCTGTTGAGCTGGTTGCGCCGCCGCGTAGATTGCTCCCATCACGCGGCAGACGTGGCACACGACACGTTTATCCGCCTACTGTCGGCTGAGCCCTATGTGGCGCCCCGCGAGCCCCAGGCCTATCTCGCCACTGTGGCCCGCCGCCTGTTGATGGACAAAAATCGCCGGCGCCGCCTGGAACGGGCCTACCAAGAGGAGCTGGAACGCTGTGCCCAGTACCTTGAACAGGCCCCCTCCCCCGAGCAGATTCTGCAGGCGGTGCAGGTGCTGGAAGCGATTGACCGCGCTTTGGCGCGGATGAAGCCGCGAATTCGCGAGACCTTTATCCTGCGCCACCTCGATGGCCTGGATCAGGCACAGATCGCCGAACGCCTCGGGGTTTCGGTGCGCACCGTGCAACAGGACCTGGTAGAAGCCCTGCTGGCCTGCGACGCGTGCACTCAGGCATGACCCCGGCCATCCTGCGCCAAGCCGCCGAGTGGCTGGTGCGCCTCGACCATCAGTCCGACACCGCCAGCCAGCAGGCCTTCCATGCCTGGTTGGCCGCCGACCCGCAGCACCCGTTGGCGGTCGCGCGCTTGCAGGGCCACCTGTCGCCGCTCAAGCAGGCACCGGCCCGCGCAGCCTTACGCCGGGCGCGCCAACAGCCAAAGGCGATCAAGGGCCTGGCACTCAGCCTGTTAATCGGCCTGCTCGCCCTGCCGACTTATCAGTACAGCCAGCGCGGCTATCTGTTCGCCGACCTCAGCAGCGCCAGCGGCCAGTGGCAGCGACAACGCCTGGCCGATGGCAGCGCCCTGCAACTGGATGGCGGTTCGGCCGTGGACCTGCACTTCGACGCGCACCAACGCCGCGTGCGGCTGCTGCAGGGTGAAGTGCTGGTAGATGTGGCCAAGGATGCCCAGCGCCCGTTCTATGTCGATACCCCACAAGGCAGCATCCGTGCCCTGGGTACGCGCTTTATCGTGGAACGCAGCGGCGACGCGACAGTGGTCAGGATGCTCGAATCGTCTACCCGCATCGACAGCGGCACCCAGCAACTGACCCTCAACCCCGGCCAACGGGTGCGCCTTGAGGCAAGTGGCCCTGGGGTCGTGGAACCATTCGATGCCCGCGCCCACGAGGCCGCCTGGAATACCCATCAACTGCTGGCCAACGACGAACCCCTGGCGGATGTGCTGGAGCGCCTGGGCCGCCATCGCAGCGGCCTGTTGCTGTTCGATCGTCAGGCCCTGCAAGGTTTGCGGGTCACGGTGATGCTGCCTTTCGACGACCCTGCACGGGCCTTGCGCCTGCTCCAGCGCACGCTGCCGATCGAGGTCAGCAGCTACACCCCCTGGATCATTCGCGTGTCCTTGAAAAACAGTACGAATAATTCTCAATAAAGTCTGCGTGTTTTCGGTTTTGCCGCGTCCTTTCCTTGGCCAACATCCATAGGAGCACCGATTACATGTCTTCCACCCCATCGACCCGTGGCAGCCTGCTGCTGGCCAGTCGCTTGCTGTTTGGCTGCCTGCCGCTGGCATTGCCGGCCATTGGTTACGCGCAGCAACAGGTCCAGGCCTTCGATATCGCCCCAGGCCCCCTCGGCGATGTTCTGAGCCGCTATGCCCAGGCCGCCGGCACGCCGATTTCCTTCCAGTCGCAGCAAGTCGCCGGCCTGCACAGTGCTGGCGTGCGCGGCAGCTACAGCGTGGTGGATGGCTTTGCCAAGGTCTTGGCAGGCACCGGCCTCGCGGTGCAGGCCAGTGCCGATGGCTACCAGTTACAGGTTTTGAACAAGGGTAATGGCCCCCTCGCACTGGCCACCACCGAGATCACGTCCAACCAACTGGGCACCGTGACCGAGGGCACGGGTTCCTACACCCCGGGCACCATCGCCACCGCCACACGCATGGTCCTGACGCCCCGCGAGACCCCGCAGTCGATCACCGTGATCACCCGCCAGCACATGGACGACTTCGGCCTCAACGCCATTGACGATGTGATGCGCCACACCCCCGGCATCACGGTGTCGACCTATGACAGCGAGCGCACCAACTACTTCGCCCGTGGGTTTTCCATCGAGAACTTCCAGTACGACGGCATCCCCACCCTGCGTAACTCGGCCTACTCGTCCGGACAGACCCTGAGTGACATGGCGATTTATGACCGGGTCGAGATTCTAAAAGGCGCCACCGGCCTGCTGACCGGTGCCGGTGCGCCGGGCGCGACCCTGAACCTGATCCGCAAAAAACCGACCCGTGACTTCAAGGCCAGTATCGAGCTGGGTGCCGGCAGCTGGGATAACTATCGCTCCCAGGTCGACATCAGCGGACCGTTGACTGACAACGGCAACATTCGCGGGCGCGCCGTGGCGGCCTATCAGGACAAGCATTCGTTCATGGAGCGCTACCAGCGCAAGACCAGCGTCTACTTCGGTTCGCTGGAAGCGGACCTCGACGATGACACCTTGCTGACCGTGGGTTTTGACTACCAGGACAACGATCCCATGGGCTCGGGCTGGTCCGGCAGCCGCCCGTTGTTCAACACCAAGGGCGAGCGCATCGACGTCAAGCGCTCCTATAACAACGGCGCCAAGTGGAGCCGTTGGGAGCAATACAATCGGGGCGTCTTCGCCACCCTGGAGCGCAGCTTCGCCAACGGCTGGGTAGCCAAGGCGCAGGTGACCCATCAGCTCAGCGGCTACCACGCCCCGCTGGGTTCGATACAAAGTGCGCCGAATCCCGACACCGGCCTGTCCACGGTATACGCCAACAAATTCACCGGCCAGACCCGCGCCAATGCCGCCGATGTGTACCTCAGTGGTCCGTTCAGCCTGCTGGGGCGCGAGCATGAACTGGTAGTGGGTGGCTCGGCCTCCAACTCCCACTGGAAAGGCAAGGACTACGGCAGCGTGAAACACCCCAATGGCAATGTGGTGGACTTCTGGAACTTCGACGGCAACATCGCCGAACCCGACTGGGGCACGCCCACCGCCATCAATGACCAGACCACCCGGCAGAGCGCGGGCTACATGAGCACGCGCTTGAACCTGGCCGACCCGTTGAACCTGTTCCTCGGCGCCCGCGTGGCCAGCTACACATTGCGCGGCACCGACGACTCCACGGAAACCGGGCGGCTTGTACCCTACGCCGGCGTTACCTATGACCTGAACGAAAACTTCACGGCCTACGCCAGCTACACCGATATCTTCATGCCGCAAAGCTACAGCCGCGACCGCAACAACAAGCTGCTGGAACCCTCCGAAGGCAAGAACTACGAGGGCGGCATCAAGGGTGAATTCCTTGGCGGGCGGCTCAACACCAGCCTGGCCTACTTTGAAGTACACCAGAGCCATCGCGCAGAGGCCGACGCCGAATACAACGCGGCGCCGACCAACCCGTCATTGGGCTATGCCTCCAAGGGTATCGAAGCCAAGACCAAAGGCTTCGAGGCCGAAATGTCCGGTGAGCTGCTGCCCGGCTGGCAGGCCCAGGCCGGCTATACCCACAAGATCATCCGCGACGAGAGCGGGCAGAAAGTCTCGACCTGGGAACCCGAAGACCAGCTCAGCTTCTACACCACCTACACACTCAAAGGCTCGCTGGACCGCTTGACCATCGGCGGCGGCGCGCGCTGGCAGAACCGTAGCTGGCAGGAGCTGTACAACCGCTACAAGGCCAAGAATGAGGAGTTTGCCCAGGAAGCCTACTGGCTGGTGGACCTGATGGCGCGCTATCAGGTCACCGAGAACCTGTCCGCGACGCTGAACCTGAACAACGCGTTCGACAAGAAGTACTACACCAACATTGGGTTCTATAACACCGCTTACTACGGCGACCCACGCAATGTCATGCTCACTACGCGTTGGAACTTCTGACCCGTCGCCCCGACACTGAGTGTCTACTTGAGAGCAGCGATCGAAACAAAAGGCAACGACAGCTTGACTAGCTGAGGGAATCAATAAGGGGAGAAAGGCTACACAGGGTTGATGCCATGGCAGCGGCTTAAACCTGGCCCTCTCCTCGATCCCTCAGGCGGCACACCTTATGAACAGTGTTTCCAGCATTCGCACGCAACGCCACCCACTGCCCACTCCAGACACCACTGCGCTACAGCCGCTCTCCCGGCCAAAACGTGAAGCCGGCCCCCCACCAGAAACGGCTGAAGACTCTCGCACCAACGGTGACCGTGAGCTGGCAATGGAGTACCACGCAGCGCTACTGCAACTGGCCAATCGCCAGAGAGATGTCAAAATCAACACAATCGCCCCCGACTCCACATTCGGCCAGTGGTGGGCGCAGTTGCGAAATGCCTTTAAATCGCCCGAAGTCCGTCAATGGATCGAGAGCAAAGGCATTCACACCGGCTCGATCCAACTCAATCCCGAGTCGGGCCAGATCTCTTTCAAGCTCCAACGCCATCTCGATCCCGAACAGAAGCGGCACACTCTCGGGCAAGACGACCGGCATTGGGCCTCAATCAGCGAGCCGATCCTCCAGGCGGGGCGTGTCATCTCGGCCGGCCATGCCGACACGACCTTCGCCCCCCCGACAAGCGATCTTGAGGAGCCAGTCCCGTACTGGTTGGTCGGACACTTTTATAAAGAGCCGCTGGACCTTACCGGGCCCTCGATACGCCAGCGTGCGGCACAAATCGCTCAAGACCAGGGCTTTAAAAAACTTGAGCCGACAACCTCCGGCAGTTTGATCAAGTCTCGCAGCGAGGAGGCACTTCAAACCCAGAGGGCGCATTTGGGCGACACTCGCAACCTCTACCAGGCCATCGCCGAACTGCGCCACCTGGCAGCTCGCGTAGAGGGAGGTATCGAATACGGCGGGCACATCAGGGATGAGCTGAAGAAGAGGACGCTCGAATTATCCTTCGACCGGACTTATCAGGTGCCCAACGCAGGTCCGTCGAACAGCGTCAGCCTTCTCCAGTTTCTGGAAGACCACGGCTGGGATATCCCCAACAGTCACGCAGAACTGGAAAACCTTGCCGCCGCCCTCTCCACACCGACACCCAGGGCACCCACCCATGGCAACCTGGGTGGCGCGCTGGCCTGGCCTGTGCCGCTCGACCCCGCCAGCCAGGAACAGTTGAAGGCGGATTTACGCACCGGTCAGTTCGGCGATATCGCGCTGACCCCGTTTAACCGTGTGCTGGATTATCTGTTGGACAACAGGCCTATCACGCCTGAGGAACTGCGTCATCCGCCACTGTTGATCGACGGCTTGATCAACTCGCCCCGAGGCAAGGCGCTGGGTAGCGCCATTCAAGCCACCTTCGAAGCTCGTGCAGTCAAAGGCAGTGCTGTCGACTGGCTGCTGGCGGCCTTGCACCTGCCAGGCAACAACAGTGCTGAGCACGAAACAGATAGCCAGGCACCCGGCCAAATCCAAGGCTACTCGTTGGTCTCGGCACAAAACACGGGCAAGTCGGCCTCGACGGTCATCAAGCAATTGGCGGATCACCTGATTGCCAGGGGCAGCGCGTCGTCTCCCGAGAAAGCGGCGGTTCAGGCTCATCTGCTACTGGCTAGCCGGGCGCCGGCGTTCCTGGTCAAGGACATTCCGGACCAAGTCGTCGTGGGCACCCACAGTTGGGTCAGCTTTGTCACGGCAACCGCCCGCCTTGAAGCCAAGGCGCCAGGGACGACGGCAACAATGAGCTACGCGCAAGTCATGCTCGAAGCCAGCACAGCACCGATCACTGATACAGAACGCCAGGTTGAATATGTTGCCCAGAACCAGGCGATCAAAGAGTGGGGCCTGGCCAACGGCATGAGTTACCCGGTGACCACGGACGCATTGAACACTGTGCGCGAAGCATTCAATGCGCAAATCCGCGAACTGATGGAGGCCTCTGAATCGCAAATTCCGCAGATGCCCACGACCAAAGACATTGCCCTGGAAGAACTGAAAAAAGCGCTGCCGGACATGGCCCCCGAGCTATTCGAAAAGAAATGTATTAACTCACAGCCCTCCAGCCGTTTTTTTCCAGGGCCTTACTCACTGCTGGATCTTTACATCGATGGTCGCGCACTGTCCGGAGCGCCGACGTCGGCCGATAACTGGGGTGAAAAGGGCCGTAGTTTTATAAAGGGCATCACTTGGGATCAAATCGATATTGCGCCTGATGGAAAACCCGCAGTCTGGGTTTCCTCATCGGATGCGATCAACGTCGACAGTGTCATGGCAACCCTGAAAAACTTGCCGCGTCCGCTACAAGCATTCAAAGAGACCTTTCCCGGCTACGCCAACAGTGTGAAAAAAGCTACGGCGGCGCAGCTCAAACTCCTTGTTTCAAAACTGCCACTGGAGGACCGGCAGAACCTGGAGCTCGGCAAAATAAGCATCCACAAAGAAATTCGCTACCTCCGGGAAGATCATCCCATTCGAGTCGAGCCGGGCGTATTGCTGGTCAAAACCGAGCGCAATGGCCAAGCCATGACGTACGCAATCGACCGTTTGAAGGGCACCGTGACCCGGAGACCGGAACAGTCCTACAGGGAATACGTTCCAAGCGGTGGTCATGTCTACGTTTCAGACGGTAAAAAATTCCCCGTGATCGAGCCCAAGGGGCAGTACTCGCCAGGGATAACGGATGCCAACGAATCGGCACAAGGCGCACCTAATAGTTTCAGCAGCCCCAGGACTCAATACATCGCTGACGCCATGATCCTGGACATGGATTTTCCAGCGGTCGAACAGTACGCCAAGGGGGCAACCACCTTCGATACCGAAGTGCCAACCCATCAGGTCGTTGCTGAGATAGCACTGAACCTGATCCCGTTCAGATCAGCCATAAAAAACTTCATAGACGGCAATATTGGTGCCGGCATTGTCGATCTGGCCTTTGATATCTTCGGTTTTGCAATCGGCCTGGGTGCTGCGGCCAAGGGCGCAAAAGCGCTTTCAGCCGGCGCATCGGTGCTTTCAAAAGTAGGCCAGGCGGGCAAGATCATTGGGCGGGCAGCGATTGGCGCACTTAACCCACTGGGCGGTATTGATGACCTGGCGCGGGGCGTGGTGGGCCTCGGTCGTACCGCCCACAAAGGGATCAAACACCTGCGTGGTTCCTACCGTAGTGTCAATCTGCTTGAACTGGCAAAAAGACCCGATATCGCCGAGGGCACCTACAAGGCAACCAATAGCGCACTTGAAACCAGAGCCCTGGCGAAGTTCGACGAGGCGACCCAGCAGTGGTACCTCTTCGACGCCCGCACGAAGCAAGCGTACGGCAAGGCACTGGATAACTTTTACGTTGATGTGCCTAAGTTAAACGACCCCAACAGCTTGCATGCCATCGGCAGCGATGACGTCGCGAAGACTGCCAGCCAGCAGCACGGCCTGGCGGCAAGCGGCACGTTCAAAGTGGGAGAAAAGACGGTTGAAGGCAATGTGGTCTTGTTTCAAGGCAATTGGCATCAATACGACACGCTCAAGAAACGCGCCTTTGGCCCACCCCTTCGCGATTTCACACCAAGCCGGGTGGCGGCCAATGGCGAAGTCAAATCACTCAACACCGACTTATTGGGTTATGACATCAAACATATTGCGCTGGATGAACTCACGACCAAGGGTGCGCAGGGCAATATCTACGTGGGCCGCAGCAAAAAGGAATATGTAAAGGTTGATGGGCAGCTGTATGAATCACGCGTGCAAGATGGGCAGCGAACCATCCGCCACCCGGGAGGCTCCGCCCCGGATATACCCCTCAGGGATCTTGGTGTTTCAGGATGGGAACCTGCCTCAAGGACAAACCGACTGGTGGGGGGTACGGGGAACGCTCCAACACCCTGGAAACTTGGAGACAGTACCTACGTAATCCCGACGGACGATATAAGAGCAACAGGGAGTTCGGTGCATCCCTACTCACTCAATTACCAGGGCGTGGAGCATAACGTCATCTTCGACAGCTCGGTCGGGGCATGGAAGGCGACCAATCTCTCTACGGGCGTTCAAGAACTAAACCATATGTATTTCTGGAGAACTGGCAAAGGCAAATGGCAGCGGGGAACATTCAATGAGCTAAGAAAAAGCAAACCGATCGACGCCCACAGGTTCCAATTCGTTGATATCTCCCCCCCGACAGCCATAAACATTCCCCATGATGTAAAACCCTTACCCAAGGAGTTCCATTACTTCTGGGCCGGCCAGGATATCCCGGCCAATCTGGTGGAAAACATGGTCAGCAATGCACTCAGGACGCCAGGCTACAAATCCATTCTGCACGTAGATGCCGACAACCCCGGCATTTTTCAGGCAATAAAGAGCAAACTGGAGAGCAGGGCTCCAGGCCTGACGGTGATGAACCTGCATGAGGATGAGCTTCTCAAGCAGCTGAAAAATGGCGACATGTACAACTACTTCCGACAGGGGCAAGGCAAGAATCTTGCGGCCGTATCGGATGTAGCGCGTTATCCGATCATGAATAAATACGGCGGTATTTATCTGGACACCGATGATGTCATTCAAGCCAATATCGCCAGTGGCAGCAGCGCATTAAAAGCAGGTTCGACTGACATTATCCTCAACAGACCTGTTGCACATAGCCTGACTGACTACAATGCGTTCTACAACACCAGTAACTTTGCAACACACCCTGACAACCCAGTGATCGCCCATGTCATTACTGAAATGGAAAAACGATTTGCGGCCAACAAATCTTATTTCACAGCCAATCGGCCCACCGTTTCCAGGGACAGCGCTGGCAAGATTCAATTCACTCCGGAGTTCAACGTCTATGAAACTAAGATTTTTGAAACCGTTGGGCCCACGCTGTTTAACGACATCCTTAAATCCAAAAAACCCGACATCTACGACTTAGGTTTCGATGGTGCCATTAAACAGCTGAAGGTTGTCGGTGGCAGAGCCGTCTCATCCGGATCTAAAGTCGACGTTGAAAGCAATGTACGCCAGCTCTTCCAGAGCAAGGGGATTACGCCTCCCCCCCGCCTGAGGGCGCAGCTACAAGCAACGAAGGAGCACTACCTTGCGCTTCACCACCAGTTAGACATCAAGGTTGGTGCCGAACATTCCTGGATCAACACCTGAGCAAAAAACCGACAGTACCCGTTCGCCCCTGAGTCCGCTGTGGCAAGACAAGGGGTGAAACGGGCCTACAAGTACGCCTCGACCACCTTGCGCACCGTCAGCAGCGCCGCATGCAGCGCGTTTTTGTCTACCGAGCCCAACGCCAGCCGGATCGCATGGGGTACCTGCGCCGACACCGAAAACGGCTCGGCCGTGGACACCGAGATGTTCTCCCGCGCCAGCGCCATGGTGATCTGGTCCGCCCGGGCGTCTTCGCCCAGCGGCAGCCATAAAAAGTAAGACGAGGGGTGGGCGATGTAGTCCATCCCCGCCAGCACGTGCGCAGCCAACACCTGGCGAGCCTGGGCATCCAGGCGTTTTTGCGCTTCCAGTTGCAGCACCGTGCCATCGTCGATCCAGCCTGCGGCGATGGCCGTCATCACCCCAGGTGCGTTCCACACTGTGGCCATGATCGTGCGCTCCAGGGCCGGCACCCATTCAGCGGGCGCCACGACGAACCCCACACGCAGGCCAGTGGCGACACTCTTGGACAGGCCGCCGACGTACACCGTGCACTCTGGCGCCAGTTGCGCAAGGGGCGGTGGCGCGTGTTCGGCGAGGAAGGCATACGCGGCGTCTTCAATCAGGATCACCCCATGTTCACGGGCGATACGTACCAGTTCCTCGCGCTGGCCCATCCCCAGTACCCAGCCCAGGGGGTTGTGCAATGTCGGCATGCAGTACAGCGCGCGCACCGGGCGCCGGCGACACAGTAGCCCCAGGGCCTCCAGGTCAGGACCAATGGCCGTGACCGGGACCGCAACGATCTCCAGGTGCAAGGCCTCGGCCAGCACCTTGAACCCCGAATAGGTCAAGGCATCCACCGCCACCACATCACCCGGCTTGAGCAGCGCCATCATCGCCACCGCCAACCCATGCTGCGCCCCGCTGACAACCAGCACCCGCTCGGCCGCGACGTGCAACCCACGCTGCACCAAATGCCGGGCCATGGCCGCACGCTCATGGGCGCGCCCGGCATGGGGCTGGTAGCGCAGCAGGGCTTCCAGGTCGCCGGACAACGCCAACTGGCGCAAGGCCGTGCGCAACAGGTCAGCCTGGCCCGGCAAGGAGGGATAGTTGAAGTTCAAGTCAACCATGCCCGCCGCCACGGCAATCTGCCCGACGCCCTGCCCCGGCACCACGGCAATTTCCCGTACAAACGTACCGCGCCCGGTCTCTCCGCTGACCAGGCCCATGGCCTCCAGCTCGCTGTACACCCGACTCGCCGTGACCAGCGCCAGCCCGTGAGTGGCCGCCAATTGGCGGTGCGTGGGCAGACGGGTACCGGGCACCAGGGCTCCAGAGCGGATATCCCTGGCAAAGGCATCCACCAACGATTTGTATCGCGCAGGGGGCATGAGTGATGTATCCATGACAATTTTTTGATTGTCATCATTCTCAGCCATAGGATGCGCACAACACAACCTCCCCGGCCGAGCGTACTGAACATGGAACAGACATCCCCAACCATCCCCCCTGAACTGGGCCGCAGCGGCTGGCTCAACGGTTTGATCGGTGTACTGATTTTCAGCGGTTCTCTACCGGCCACGCGCCTGGCGGTCCTGGAGTTCGAGCCGGTGTTCCTCACCGTGGCCAGGGCCAGTATCGCCGCCGTGCTGGGCCTGATGGTGTTGTGGCTGTTCAAGGAAAAACGCCCGGCGCGCGACCAATGGTGGCCGTTGCTGATTGTCGCGCTGGGCGTGATCATCGGCTTTCCGTTGCTGACCGCCCTGGCGTTGCAGTATGTGACGTCTGCCCACTCCATCGTATTTATCGGCCTGCTGCCCCTGGCCACCGCCGTGTTCGGCGTGCTGCGCGGTGGCGAGCGGCCGCGCCCGGTGTTCTGGCTGTTTTCGATCCTCGGCAGCCTGCTGGTGATGGGCTACGCCTTGGCCCAGGGGCTGAACGCCGCGCCTGCTGGCGACCTGCTGATGCTGCTGGCGGTGCTGGTGTGCGGCCTGGGTTATGCCGAAGGCGCCAAGCTGTCACGCATCCTCGGTGGCTGGCAGGTGATTTGCTGGGCGCTGGTGGTGGCGCTGCCGGTGGTGGCACCGTTGACCCTGGTCCTGGCTCCCGCCTCCTTCTCCGGTATCAGCCTGCCCGCCTGGCTGAGCCTGGGTTACGTCGCCGTATTTAGCATGTTGATCGGCTTTGTGTTCTGGTACCGCGGCCTGGCTCAGGGCGGCATCGCGGCGGTCGGCCAGTTGCAATTGCTGCAACCGTTCTTCGGCCTGGCGCTGGCGGCCACCCTGCTCCATGAACACGTAAGCCTGGGCATGCTCGCCGTGACCGTCGCCGTGATTGCCTGTGTGGCCGGGGCGAAGAAGTTTGCACGTTAGGGGCGTGCGCCCTTAGGCTCAGGGATTGGTCCCAGAACAATAAGGATGCCCGATGCACACCCCTTCCCTGCAAGACACCACCGCGCCGGACGGCGTCTGCTACGGCTGCGGCCCACGCAATGCCCATGGCCTGCATATCAAGAGCCGCTGGGATGAGGACGGCGTGCATATCGTCGCCGAGCATCTGCCCGATGCCCACTACTGCGGCTGGCCGGACCTGGTCTACGGCGGCTTGATTGCGATGCTGGTCGACTGCCACTCCAACTGGACCGCCATGGCCTATCACTACCGCGCCGAACAGCGCACGCCGGGCGACCTGCCGCGGATCGACTGCGTGACCGGCAACCTGGGCATCAAATTCATCAAGCCGACGCCGATGGGCGTGCCGCTGACCCTGCGCGCCAGGGTCGAGGGCGAGGTCGGGCGCAAGAGCCGCGTGGTGTGCGAGGTGTACGCCGATGGCGTGCTGACGGCGATTGGCGATTCGATCTTCGTGCGGGTCGATACCACTCGATTGGCGGATACGGCCCATGGCCGAAAGGCCTGACACTGGTTTACATTCAACCCCACACACCACTGCAGGAGCCTGACGATGACTCGCCTGACCGCCAAAGACTTCGCCCCTGAACTGCTGGAGCTTTACGACGGCTATGCCCATGGCAAAATCAACCGCCGCGAGTTTCTCGACCGTGCGGCCCTGTTCACCTTCGGCGGGCTGACCGCCTCGGCGTTGCTGGCGTCGTTAAGCCCCAACTACGCCCTGGCCGAACAGGTGAAGTTCACCGACCCGGACATCGTGGCCGACTACATCACCTACCCCTCGCCCAAGGGCAACGGCCAGGTACGGGGCTACCTGGTGCGCCCGGCCAAGGCTGCAGGCAAGGTGCCAGCGGTGGTGGTGGTCCACGAAAACCGCGGGCTCAACCCCTACATCGAAGACGTCGCCCGGCGCCTGGCCAAAGCGGGGTTCATGGCCCTGGCACCCGATGGCTTGACATCGGTGGGTGGCTACCCTGGCAACGATGAGAAAGGCGTGGCGCTGCAACAGACCGTCGACCCGGCGAAGCTGATGAATGACTTCTTTGCTGCCATCGAATGGCTGATGCATCACGACGCCAGCACCGGCAAGGTCGGCATCACTGGCTTCTGCTACGGCGGTGGCGTGACCAATGCAGTTGCCGTGGCCTACCCGGAGTTGGGCGCGGCGGTATCGTTCTATGGACGCCAGCCCGAAACCAAGGATGTGCCGAAGATCAAGGCGCCGATCATGTTGCACTTTGGCGAGTTGGACACACGCATCAATGAAGGCTGGCCGGCCTATGAAACAGCCTTGAAGGCCGCTGGCACGACCTACGAAGCGTATATCTACAAGGACGCCAACCACGGCTTCCACAACGACTCGACCCCACGCTACGACGAGGCTGCCGCGAACCTGGCGTGGGAACGCACCCTGGGTTGGTTCCGTAAATACCTCGCCTAACCGCCTGTAGGCGCCCGGTTTGCCGGCGATGGCGTCCGTGAAATCGCCATCGCCGGCAAACCGGCCCCTACAGGGGGGGCTTGGACTGTTCCAGCAGCCAGTGCTTGAACGCCAGCATCGCCTGGGTCTCGGCGCGCGATTGCAGGCGTGTCAGCCAATAACTGCCGGTGGTGATGCCCGTATCGAACGGCTGGCGGATCGCGTCCTGGGCCAACTGCCGCGAGAACATCTGCGCCGGGGCCAGGGCCACGCCATTGCCTTGCAGCGCCGCCTCCATCATCGCCAGGGACGAGTCGAACACAATGCTGCGCGGCACGAGTGTATCGGCGGGCAACCCCGCGGCCTGGAACCACTGGCTCCATTCATCCATGCGATAGGAGCGCAATAAGGTGTGTTTCAACACATCCCCCGGCGCGTGCAGTAACCGCGCAATCGCCGGTACGCACAACACCGTCAGCGGTGCTTCCAGCAATTGGCAGGCCTGGGTGCCGTGCCATGCACCGGCACCGAAACGGATCGCATAATCCAGGCCTTCGGCGGCGACATCGACGCGGTTGTTGTGGGTCGACAAGCGCAGGTCGATAAACGGGTAGCGCCCCTGGAAATCCGCCAGGCGCGGCAACAGCCAGCCCACCGCAAATGTCCCCACCGCTCCCACTGTCAGCACTTCGCGGTAGTGCCCGGCCTGGAACTGGCCGAGGGTCTGGGTGATACGGTCGAAGGACTCGCGCAGGACCGGCAACAGCGTCTCCCCCTCGCGGGTCAGCATCAAGCCACGGGGCAGGCGTTTGAACAGGATCACGTTGAGTTGTGCCTCCAGGCTCTTGACCTGATGGCTGACCGCCGCCTGGGTCACGCACAGTTCGATGGCCGCCCGAGTAAAGCTCAAGTGCCGGGCAGAGGCTTCAAACGCACGCAGTGCGTTAAGGGGCAAATGGGAACGCAACATGGTTTAAGCCCAAGTTATTCTAATGACTGGTGCGAGATATCATCGGTTGTCCAGGCTCGGCAAACTGCCTATCTTGGCCATGCCTGCGCAGGCAGCGGTTACCGATCATCCTCATGGAAGCGACATCATCATGTACGAACACATGCGCAACGTCACGATTCTCGGCCTGTTACTGGGTGCCGGCAACTGCATGGCCGCCACCGATATCCGCCAGGCGGTAGACGCCACCATCAAGCCACTGATGCAGCAACAGGCGATTCCCGGGCTGGCGGTCGCCATCCTGCACAACGGCAAGACCCAATACTTTAACTACGGTGTTGCCGCCAAGGACAGCCAGCGGCCCGTCACCGAGAACACCCTGTTCGAGATCGGCTCGATCAGCAAAACCTTCACCGCGACCCTGGCCGGCTACGCCCAGGCCACCGGCAAGCTGAAGCTGTCGGAGCCGGCCAGCCACTACTTGCCAGCCTTGCGGGGCAGCCTGTTCGACCACATCAGCGTGCTCAACCTGGGCACCTATACGGCCGGCGGGCTACCGCTGCAGTTCCCGCCCGAGGCGGACAATGCGCAGCAAATGGTCAGCTACTTCCAGCATTGGAAAGCCGATTTCGCCCCCGGTACCCAGCGCCAGTATTCCAACCCCAGCCTGGGCCTGTTCGGTTACCTGGCGGCCCAAAGCCTGCAGCAACCCTTCGACGTGGCGCTGGAACAGACCCTGCTGCCCAGGCTCGGCCTCAAGCACACCTATCTCACGGTGCCCAAGGCACAGATGGGCCTGTACGCCCAGGGCTATGACAAGGCCGGCAAGCCGGTGCGCGTCAGCCCCGGGGCGCTGGACAGCGAAGCCTACGGGGTGAAGACCAGCCCGGCAGACCTGGCCCGCTACATGGCGCTGAACATCGACCCGACGGCGCTGGAGCAGCCGCTGCAACAAGCCATTGCCGCCACCCATACCGGCTACTACACCGTGGGCAACACCACCCAGGGCCTGGGTTGGGAGATGTACCCTTACCCGCTGGGCGTGGATGAACTGGTCGCCGGCAATTCGACGCCCATGGCCATGGAACCGCACCCGGTCAACTGGCTGGCACCGGCACAACCCCTGCGTGCCGACACCCTGGTGAACAAGACCGGCTCGACCGGCGGCTTTGGCGCCTATATCGCTTATGTACCGAGCAAAGGTATCGGCGTGGTGATCCTGGGGAACAAGAACTATCCCAATGCCGAGCGGGTGAAAGCCGCCCATGCGATCTTGCAGGCCATGGAGCCATAGCTCACTTTTTTTGAACCGACAGACTCCCAATGTGGGAGCGGGCTTGCCCTCTCCCACAGGGCAGCCTCTGCGCAAGCGATATCTCAGGCCGCCAGGCCTTTACCGGCCCGTTCCAGGTTGCGCCACAACCAGGGCGGCAACACCTGCGGGTCGAGGCTGTCGATCAGGTTCTTCAGGCCCAACCCCAACTCCGTATCCCCCTCGATCAGCAGCCGCCGGCGAAAGAACAACGTGTCCGGATCTTCCTGGCGGCTGGCCAATAACAGGAACTCGCGCCAGTTGCCGCTGATGGTCACCTGGGCCTTGGCCTGTTCAGCGATGCGCAGTCCATCGCGACCCAGGGTCAGGTACCAGCGCAAGCCCAGGTCGGGAATGCGCAGGCACATCCAGCGCCCGCGCAGCAGCTCAAAGCCGCCATCGCGCAAGGGTTCGGCCAAACAGCGATTCAACGCCTGTTGCAAGGCCATGCGTTGCACCACAAATGGCACCTTGCGCATCAAGGGCAGTAAACGGTCTGCGCCCTTGAGCAGCCATTGCTTGCGATTCAGCACAGCCCCACCTCCTCGACCCGCAACATCCCGGCCTGGCCATGCCAGTAGCCATTGCAACCTTCGACAAACACCGGTGGCGTGGCGCCCTGGCGGACCCGGTCAAAGGCTTGCACGATGCCCGCCATGCCCTGTGCCCGTGGGCTCAGGCGCAGCAGGTCGGCGCCACAACTCACCAGCCCCGGGTAGTCGGCCAGCAGGTTGGTGACCTGCGCCGACATGGTCTGGATGCCATTTAGCGTAAACAGCGCCTGCCCTTCCTGGCTGCTCAACGCCATGCCATCGGGGTAATCCAGGCAGCAGAACCGGCAGTCATCCTTGGGCCGGTTTTGCGCACGGGCCGTGAAGCAGCGCGCCGAATAGGCCAGGGGCAGATGCCCATAGGCAAACACTTCCACTTGCGGCAATGGCCGGCCCAACTCACGTACCTGTTCCAGCACATCCCCTATCAACGTCGCCGAGCACTCCACCGGCGGCACCCAGCGCATCATCCCCGCCTCCAGCAGTTGCACCAGGGCGTGACCGTTATACAAATTCAATGCCGGACCGCCGACAAAGGGCAGCTTGCGCTCGGCAAGCAATTGCACGGCGCCCATGTCATTGGCCTCCACCAGCACCTCGCCGTTGTCGCACAGGCGGCGCAGGCTCGACAGCTGCGACGCAGCCTCGATCAGGGTCAGGCTCGACAGCACGATTTGCGCCTTGCCCACAGACTGCAATTCGCGCCCCAGGCCCAACCATTGGTCGAGGTTGAACGCCCGGCGCTTGGAGCACACGGTTTCTCCCAGGTAGATCACGTCCAGCGCCAGGCCGGCCATCTCGGCGTAGAACTGCCCCAGTTGTTGCTTATCCCAATAAAACAGCACCGGTCCCAGGCTGAGTTTCATGTGCAGTTCCTCATTGCCACGAACGATGGTAGGCGCCCAGGGTGGTCTGGCTGCCTTCGGACAGACCGGCCAGCACACTGCGCCACTGGTCCTTGACCACAAAGCGCTGCGGCGCACTGCGGTGGGTGTCCAGCGCGGCGCGCCAGACCCCGGTGACTTGCTCGACATACGCCGGGCTGCGTTGCCGGCCTTCGATTTTCACCGCCTCGACGCCCATGGCGATCAACTCGGGGATCAGGTCCAGGGTATCGAGGCTGGTGGGCTCTTCGAGGGCGTGGAAGCGCTTGCCATCGACCATGAAACGGCCCTTGCACAGGGTCGGATAGCCCGCCGGCTCGTGGGGGGTATAGCGGTCGATCAAGACTTCACTGAGGCGCGCACTCAGGCCCTCGGCGTCTTCGCTCCAGCGTACCGCCTTGGCCGGCGAGCACACGCCGCACAGGTTCGGTGATTCGCCGGTGATATACGAAGACAGGTGGCAACGGCCCTCGGCCATGATGCACAGGCTGCCAAAACCAAAGACTTCGATGGGCACCGAGCTGCTGGCCGCGACCTGTTTGACCTGGGCCAGCGATAACACCCGTGGCAGCACCGCGCGGCGAATGCCGTAGCGCTCGGCGTAGAACTGCAAGGCCGCCGCGTGGGTCGCCGAGCCCTGTACCGAAAGGTGCAAGGCCATCTGCGGATGGCGGCGACTGGCGTATTGCAACACGCCCGGGTCGCCGGCAATCAGCGCGTCGACACCATGGTCAGCGGCGCGGTCCACCGCCCGTTGCCAGCGCTCCCAGCCCTTGGGCTGCGGGTAGGTGTTGACCGCCACATACAGCTTGCGCTGGTGCTGGCGGATATGGGCGACGGCGCCGTCGAACTGTTTGTCGTCCATGTTCAGCCCGGCAAAATGCCGGGCGTTGGTGTCATCGCGAAACCCCACATACACCGCATCGGCACCTTGGCGCACGGCGGCTTTGAGCGCAGGCAGATTGCCTGCCGGGCAGACCAGTTGCATGGTTGATCCTCATCAAAAAATACATCCCCAACACCGCATATCCCCTGTGGGAGCGGGCTTGTGTGGGCTTGCCCGCGATGGGGGCCTGTCAGTCGACATCTGTTGTGATTGACACACCGCTATCGCGAGCAAGCCTGCTCCCACATTGATCACCACCACCGGCAGTTACTGCATCAGCTCGGCAAAGGACACAAACCGCACCAGGGCGCCCTTCTCCACCCACTGCTCACGCTCCACAATCGCCAGGCCATCGGCCCAGCACGCCGCGCTCAACATCGCCGAGCTTTGCCGTGGGTGCAGGGTGACGCACGCCTGGCCATCCAGGCCCGGCGCCAGGCGTGCCCGCAGGTATTGGCGCCGGCGATTGCGCTGGGCCCAGGTAAAATCCGCCGGCAGCCGCATCGGCACCGAACTGACGTCAGTCACACCCTGGGCGCGCAACAGAAACGGGCGCACCACCACCAGCGCGGTAATCAGCGCCGCCGAGGGGTTGCCGGGCAAGCCGATCCACGGTTTGCCGGCCACATCGCCAAAGGCCAGGGGTTTGCCCGGCTGGATTGCCAGGCGCCAGAAATCCACGCGCCCCAATTCCTTGATCGCCCGCTTGAGGTGATCCTCCTCGCCCACCGACACCCCGCCAGAGGTCAGCAGCAGGTCGCACTCCGAGGACGCCAGGGCCAAGGCATCACGGCTGACGGCCAATTCGTCGGCCATCACCCCGTAGTCATGTACCTCCACCCCCCAACCTTGCAGCAACGCGGCCAGGCAATGGCGATTGCTGTTGTAGATCTGCCCCGGCGCCAGGTGGTCGCCCGGCTCACGCAGTTCATCGCCACTGCTCAACAGACACACCCGCAATGGCCGGTAGACCTTGACCTGGGCCAGCCCCGCGGCTGCCAGCAGGCCCACTTCCTGGGCGCGCAGGCGCTTGCCGGCCGGCAACAGCAAGGCGCCCTGGGTCACTTCTTCACCCTGCTTGCGCACATGCTCGCCGGTGCGCATGGGCGGGCACCAGATGCGCTGGCCGTAGACCCGACAACGTTCCTGGGGCACCACGGTGTCGGCCCCGGCCGGCAGGGGCGCGCCGGTAAAAATACGCACGGTCTGCCCACTGCTCAACGCCGTCGCGGCTGCGTCCCCAGCGGCGATGCGCCCGGCCAGCCGCAAATAACCGCCCTCGGCTGGCAGGTCGGCGGCGCACAACGCGTAGCCGTCCATGGCACTGTTGTCCCAGGCCGGCAGGTTGACCGGGGAAAAGATATCGCCGGCCAGCACCCGACCCAGGGCCTGGGTGGTTTTCACCTGCTGGGTGGACGGCGGTGGCGGCGCGTGGGCCAACAGACGTTCGATGGCCTCATCCACCGGGATCAGTTCGCCACTGTCACACACCGATGCGTTCATGACCGTGCCTCGCAGGGTTGTAGCGCTTGCGCGGCCTGGGGCTTGAGGTGCGGGGCGAAATTGCACGGCCCGGTGCGGCTGTCCAGTTGCCCCAGGAGGATCTTGTCCCAGCCGGTGCGGCATGCACCGGGCGAGCCGGGCATGCAGCACACCAGTACACCATTGCTGATGCCGGCCAGGGCCCGCGATTGCAGGGTCGACATGCCGATCTCTTGCACGGACACCTGGCGAAAGAGCTCGCCAAAGCCTTCGACATGCTTGTCCAGCAAGGGCAGCACCGCTTGCGGGGTGTTGTCCCGCGCAGTAAAGCCGGTGCCGCCTGTGGTGAGGATCACCTGCACCTGGGGGGCGGCGATCCATTGCGAGAGCTGTGCACGGATCTGGTAGATGTCGTCCACCACCAGCGCCCGGTCGATCAACATGTGCCCGGCCGCTTGCACACGCTCGCACAGGGTTTGCCCGGAGGTGTCGTTGTCAACGTTGCGCGTATCGCTGATGGTCAGTACGGCGATATTCAGTGAGACAAAATTGCATTGAGTCAGATGTGCCATGGTGAAAATCCCGGGATAAATGAGCAATGGCCCAAGCCTGCACCGCAAAGGCCGGCGGGCCTATTCCTCCGAGGAGGTACCTCCAGGCGGATTCAGGGGGCCAGGCGCCTGCGCTGCCAGGTGCCGGCCTGCCGGCGGTAGTCGAGGCGGTCATGCAGGCGGTCGGGGCGGCCTTGCCAGAACTCCACGCGCTCGGGTTGCAGGCAATAGCCGCCCCACTGCGCCGGGCGCGGCGGTGGCTGCCCGGCAAAGCGTTGGGTGGCGTCGCGCAGGCAGTCTTCCAGCTCGGCACGATGGGCCAGGGGCTGGCTTTGCGGCGACGCCCAGGCCCCCACCTGGCTGGCCAGCGGCCGCGAGTGGAAGTAGTCGTCGGACAGTTGCGGCGCCAGGCGCGCCACCATACCTTCGATGCGCACCTGGCGCTCCAGGCCCGGCCAGAAAAAGGTCATGGCCGCGCTGGGATTGCTTGCCAGCTCCTGGCCCTTGGCGCTCTGGTAGTGTCCGAAAAAAGTAAAGCCTTCGGCGCCAAAGCCCTTGAGCAAGAGGATCCGGCAATGGGCGCGGCCCAGGGCATCCACCGTGGCCAGGGCCATGCTGTTGGCCTCCACCGGCGCCACTTCGGTCTTGCGCGCCTGCTCCAGCCACTGGCCGAACAGCACAATAGGATCGTCCTGTACCAGGTCATCCCGCAAACCGTACAGGGTGTAGTTGCGGCGCATCTGCGCCAGGGAAAGGGGCATGGGGCGAACCTCCAGTCAATTCGCCACAGTCTGGGCAGCCAAGGCGTCCCACACCTTGACCGCGATCAACTACACGCCGCGGCATGGCGTCGCATCCCGGCTACTTGAGCCCCAGGCGCCGCGCCAATTTGTGCAGGTTGCTGGCGTCCAGGCCGAGCATTCGCGCAGCGCTGGCCCAGTTGCCGCCGGACAAGCTCAATGCCTGGCGCACCTTGTGGCGCTGGCAGTCGTCCACTGCCTCGCTCAGGGTCTGGAATGCCGGCGCAGGCACTTCAACCTCAGGTGCCTGGGCCAGGGTGGCGCTGTCCAGATCCAGCAGCTCGGCCTGCAGGGTCATGATCTGGTTGCGATTGCCGCCCCGGCTCAACTGCTTCAAGGCGGCGCGGCTGATCACGTGCTCCAGCTCGCGCACATTGCCCGGCCAGGCATAGCCAAGCAGGGTCTGCTCGGCCGCCGGTGACAGGCGCAAGCCGCGCAAGCCCAGGCGGGCGCGGTTGAGTTCCAGGAAATGCCCGGCCAGCAACAGCACATCGTGACCGCGCTCGCGCAGCGCCGGGATCGGCACCGGGTACACCGACAGCCGGTGATACAGATCGGCGCGAAACAACCCTTCGCGAATGCGCTCGGGCAGATGGCGGTTGGTGGCAGCGATGATCCGCACATCCACGTGCAACGGCTTGTCGGCGCCCAGGCGCTGGATCTCACCGTTCTGCAAGGTGCGCAGCAATTTGGCTTGCACGCTCAGCGGCAGCTCACCCACCTCATCGAGGAACAAGGTGCCACCGTTGGCCGCATCAAAACGCCCGGCACGGTCGCTGGTGGCCCCGGAAAACGCGCCTTTGACATGCCCGAACAGCTCGCTCTCCGCCAGGGATTCCGGCAGCGCCGCGCAGTTGACCTGAATCAGCGGCTTTTTGCTGCGCCGCGACAAGCGATGCAGGCGCCGGGCGAACAGCTCCTTGCCCACCCCGGTTTCGCCGAGCAACAGCACCGGCAGTTGCGAGTCGGCGAGCACCTCCAGTTCGTCGAGCAGTTGATGCAGGGCCGGGCTCTGGCCGAGGATTTCGCCTTCTTCGACGCTGGGCGCCCCCGCCCGCGGCTCACTGCGCGACAGACGCAGGCTGCGGTTTTCCTGCTCCAGGCGCGTGACCCGCACCGCCGCCTCGATCTGCAGGGTGCAGCGCTTGAGCTGCTCCCGGGCGTGGGCATCGAAGGTTCCGGCATGCAGCGCATCCAGGGTGATCGCCCCCCAGGGCCGGCCCTCGACGAACAGGCTCACGCCCATGCAGTCATGCACCGGCAGCGGTTCGCCGACCTGGTTGTCCAGCAGCCCATCGTAAGGGTCCGGCAGGCGGCTGTCGGGCTCGAACCAGGTCGGCTCGCGCGAGGCCATGATCGCAGCCAGTCGCGGATGCTGGGCAATCACAAAGCGCCGGCCAAGGGCTTCATGCACCAGCCCCACCGTGGCCACCGGACGCAGGCTGTCGTCGCCATCCAGGCGCAGCAGGCCCACGGCACCGCTATGGAAATATTCGCGCAGGGTCTGCACCAGGCGTTGCAGGCGCACCGCGTTGGGCAACTCGACAATCAGATCAGCCGACAGACTTTCACGCAGCATGGTCATTACTACCCTTATGTGGTCGGCTCTACCGTGCAGCATCAGGGTGATCCTGACCACTACAAAAAATTAGTTAAGGTTTTTCAATACGTTAGCTATGGCGCACGGAATGCAATCGTCGGTTTATCTGTTCACTTGCTGAGGAAAGCCGATGAACGCCATCGCCCCGGACAGCCTGCCGATGCGTGCAAGACCTGGCGCACGCTGTATCAGGGGTTGGAAGTGTTTCATGGGGATTTGCTGGCGCATGTTCATCTGGAAAACGACGTGTTGTTTGTCCACGCGCTTCCCCCTTGATCCCCTGTAGGAGTCGGCTTGCCGGCTCCTACGGATCATTACAGGGGGCGCAGCATCAGCTTGGCCAGGATCACGATCAACACCATGTGCCCAAGGATGCTGCGGCGGATCCACACCGCCCGCACGGGGGCCAGGCGCTTTTGCGCCAGCCAGTACGCAAGCAACAGGTAATGACCGATGATGCTCAGCGCCAACACGATCTTGAGGCTCAACATCGCAGAAAAATGGCTGGCCCATGGCGCGCCCAGCACGCCGCGGTAATGCCAGGCCAGGCCGAAACCTGCGCCATACAACAGCAGCACCACACCATGCAGCACCTGCCGCGCACGTCGGGCAATGGCTTGTTCGCAGGTGAACTGCGCCGACCACGCCAGCGCTTCGCGGGCGCGGTGCCAGATGAAGACCTCGAAGAACAGCGTGCCGATAAAGGCGATGGCCGCCAGCAGATGCACAATCAACAACCACGAATACAGCATGCTCGCTCTCCTAGCCGGGATGGCCGTCAACGCGTGCGCGCCACAGCATCGGTGCGTAGCGCCATAGATACACGCCAAGGCCCAGGGTCCAGCACACACCCGCCAGCCATAGCGCCGCATAAGGCCAGATCAGCACCAGCAACACCCGGCTCAGGCAGGCCAGGTTCAAAAGGATAAACGCCAGGGTCATGCCCGTGGGCGGCGTCAAGGGCCGACCGGTATGGCCCAGGCTGACCCGCGCGATCATCGCCAGGATCAACCCGCCCATTGCCCCGACCGTCAGCGCATGCACCGCCAGGCTCGGGTTCAGCGGCACACCCCAATGCCACAGCGTCATGCCCAGGCAAGCCACGGCCAGCCAGGCATAGGCCAGGTGCAGCGACCACAGCAACGGCACGCGCCACAGGCCACGGTCGTGCCAGCGCACCAGGCGCAGCAGGTGGCCAAGCCCCAGCAAGCCGAACAGCAGGCCCACCCACAGGCTGGGGGTCAATGCCAGGCCACTGGCGTACAGCAGCGCAACCCCTGCCGAGCCACCCAACAGCAGGTGATCCAGCCATGGCCGGGGCTTCACCGCGGCAGTGCGCCCCAGGCCACGCTGGGTGAAAAACGGGATCACCCGCCCGCCGATCAAGCCCATCATCGCCGCCACCAGCCACAGCCCGGTCAGCACCGCCTGGCGTTGCCAGCCTTCGTCATTGCGCAGCAAGCCATACAGAGACAGGGCATCGGCCAGGGTCAACAACAGCAGGACCAGCACAATCGGGTAGTTGCGCTGTTGCCGTACGTTGTACAGGGTCCAGCCCATCAAACCGGCGACGGCCAAGGGAAAGCTCAGCTCCAGCAAGGCCAGCAGCGGCCACGGTAGGTTGAACAGCCAGGCCAGGCGCGCGCCCAGCCATAAGCCGGCCAGTACTGCAAGAGGCGCACCGCTGATACCGGGGCGGCCGGTCCAGGTCTGCACCGCCGTCAACAGGAACCCGCCGATGATCGCCAAGGCAAAACCGAACAGCAGTTCATGACGATGCCACGCCAGCCAGCCACCCGCCGGCTGCCAGCCCACTTCGCCAGCCAGGGCCAGCAGCCACAGGGGAACCGCCAGCAGCGCCAACAGGCAGCCACCGAGGAAAAATGGCCGGAAGGCCAGGCGAAACAGCGGGGTTATCGACATGGCCTTGCGTCGATCCAGCACGTGCATACCACCACTCCTCAAGTCATTGCCGGCCCGATCATCCGGGATTGCCCGCGCCTGGCCCTTGTCGCAGATCAAGCCGGGCTTCGAGGCGGGGCAATATCCTGGGGGCCGTCGCAGGATTGGCGTTGCAAGGCCCGGGCCGAACCCCGGAGGCGCCGCCATCCCATGTGGGAGCTGGCTTGCCTGCGATGGCAGCGCTGCGGTTCTACTGCAAGACCGAGGAGCCTGCATCGCAGGCAAGCCAGCGCCTACATGGGATTGTTGATGAGGGTTTAAATAACCATTAAAGGGTTAAAAAAACCCTTAATGGCAGGGTCATTTTAACCCTTTAGGTGCTGCAGCTCTGATTTTACGTGGCCCGTGCCTTGGCCCAGCTCTTGCTCTACCCGGTTATTCCTAATGACTGCCCCACGGAGTCCCCATGAAAAAGCTCATCCAGCCCCTGGCCTGGTTCGTGATCCTCGGTTCGATGATGGCGGCGGCCAGTGGCCTGTCGTTGTGGCTTGTATGATCAGCGACGCACCGTCCACCTGCCAGCGGTGCAACCAGATCTGCACCGCACCGGCCGCCGTCAGGAACAGGGTGATCATCACCATCGACAGGACCATCAGCCAGAAGCCCCAGATTTCCAGGGCCTGGGAGCGTGCATCGGGCGCTTCACCGATACCGCGCAGGCGGGGCATGGCGTAGCTGATCAGGGTCATGACGATCATGGCGTAGGCGCCGAAGAACGCTTGGCGGGGACCATGATAGAAAGCCAGGGGGGTAAAACCTGCTTGATGGCGATCAAGAAATGCCGATGGTTTTGGTCGGGTATTTTCTGTAGGCGCCGGCTTGCCGACGATGGCCATGAGTGTCTACACAACTCTTTGATGGTTCTTGGGGCTGTGCACATATCCGTTGCTGTGGTCACGGCCACTTAAGGTTCCGCCCTGACGGCGGGTCAATTTTGGAAAAGAGCCCGGAGTGCCGGCCCAGCCAAAAGTAACCAAAAGGGCTCTTGCCCCACCACTCGGCACCTCGTCCAGGCTCGGTATGCCCCTGTGGGAGCTGGCAAGCCAGCGCCTACAGGAGTTTTGTGCTGCCCGCTGAACACCCACTGCTGCTCAGGTGTTGCTGTAGAGGCAATCCCCGCATCGCACTTCCCCCCATCCACAGGTATCCCCCCCGCCTACTGGGGCCGCAGCCGCCATGGCATGGCGGTTGCAATCCCACCTGCAACAGGTCCTCGCACCTTGCATGACTGACTCAGGAGCACCCATGAGCACTGAATTTTTCTGGCGCCTGCCGCTGGGCACCGATGGTCCGCAGTTGAGCACGGACAAACACAACCGGGGCAGCGCACAGCACCGCCCCGGCCATATCGCCCCGGGGCACCTGCCCAATGGCGAGCCGGACGGGTTCACCTATATCGACTACATCGCCCAGGTGGCCAAGGCCGCCGAGCTGGCCGGTTTCGAAGGGGCGCTGCTGCCCACCGGGCCCGAGCCATGGATCGTCGCCGCCGCGCTGGCCCGGGAAACCCGGCGCATCCGGTTCCTGATCGCCTTCCAGGCCACCTGGACCCTGCCCGCCTACGCCGCGCAGCAAGCGGCGATCCTGCAGAACCTGAGCCGTGGCCGCCTGGACTGGAACATCATCACCGGTGGCAACCCGGCCAGCCAGCGGGCCAATGGGGATTTCCTCGAACACGACCTGCGCTACCAGCGCACCGGGGAGTTCCTCGACATCATCCAGGGCCTGTGGGAGCAGGAAAAATTCTCCTATGACGGCGATATCTACCAACTGGACAACGGCGCCCTGCCCCCTGGCCTGCAGCATGAGCGCAAGCCGGGGGTGTATTTTTCCGGGTTCTCCGATGCCGCCCTGGGGGTGGCCGCCCAGCATGCCGATGTGTACCTCAATTGGGCCGAGCCCCTCGACAAGCTCAAGCCGCATATCGAGCGGGTTCGTGAGCTGGCAGACAAACAGGGGCGCAGCGTGCGCTTCGGCCTGCGGGTCGACCTGTTTGACCGGGAAACCGAAGAACTGGCCTGGAAAGACCTGCGCCGCCAGTTCGACAAGCTCGATGGCAAGAGCAGCGTGGTCGCCAAGGGTTTCACCAGCGGTTCGGACTCGGTGGGCGCAGCGCGCCAGACGGCCTATCACCAGAATGTCGACCGTTTCGACGACCTGATCATCGGCCCTAACCTGTGGGCCGGATTTGCCAAGGCCAAGCCAGGCCCCACCGTGGGCCTGGTGGGCAGTCACCAGAACATTGCCGAACGCCTGGTGGAATACCGCGACGCCGGCTTCTCGACCTTTATCCTCGCCGGCAACCCGCACCTGGAGGAAGCCCTGCGCATTGGCCAGGAAGTCCTGCCGCTGGTGCATCAGCGGGCAGCCAGCCAACCTTTGCGCGCCAGTGCCTGACTGCGGCGGGAGCCCCTGGCGGGCAGCGGCACCAATGGCAGCCGCCAGGAGAACAAGACCTGGGAAGCCTGGACCTATGACGTGACCCCGGAATACCGGATCAATGACAACGTGCGGGTGTTCTTTCGCTATGCCCACGGCTTCCGTTCCGGTGGGTTCAATACCGGGTTGTCCACCAGCCTGGCGCAGTTGACCACGGTGGACCCGGAGCAGCTCGACGCCTATGAGTTCGGCGTCAAGTCCGAGTGGTTCAACCGCCGCCTGACGGCCAACGCCAATATTTTCTATTACGACTACTCGGATATTCAGGTCAACCTGCTGACGGTCAACAACGGCGTGTTGACCACCGCGCTGACCAATGGCGCCAAAGGCAAGGTCAAGGGCGCCGAGCTGGAACTGGAAGGCCAACCCACCGACTACCTGCACCTGCGTGCAGCGGTGTCGTTCCTCGATACCCAATACACCGACTTCAAGAACACCAACCCCAACACCGGGGCGGTCACCGGTGACTACAGTGGCAACAGCTTTGTGCGCTCGCCGCGCAATGTGGTGTCGCTGGGTGGCGACTACACCCTCCCACTGCAAGTCGGCGGCAAGCTGGTGGTCGGTGCCGATGCAAGTTTTCGCGATAAGGAATACTTCCTCGCCGACCGCCAGAGCAGTGCCGACAAGACCCTCAGCCAAGCCCACTACACCTTGGTCAACAGCCGCCTGAGCTGGTACAGCGCCGATGAAAAACTCAGCGTCACCGGCTTCGTCAACAACCTCACCGACCGCCGCTACCAGGTGCATGGCCGGCCAAACGGTGGGCTGGGGCAGTACGTGATCACTTATGGCGACCCACGCACCGTCGGCATGAGCGTGACCAGCCGTTTCTAAGCCCAAGCACGCCCTGCCAAACCACACCGCCCCACCGTAGGAGCCGGCTTGCCGGCAATGAGGCCCTTTCATTCAGCGCACGCATCAAAATGGCTATCGCCGGCAAGCCGGCTCCTACAGATGCGGGCCACCCTCCTGGTCTGATCTTGTGCGTTGACCGCCTGGAAAACACACCATATAGTGTGCCCACAAACAAAAACGACCACTATATAGTGTGAATAGGCGTTTAAACCCGACCACACTATGCGCAGCATTTCAATGCCTTGAAGCCTGCAAATTGCCTATTTTTAGACGGTTGCATACGCCGTCAGAACAGACCAGGAAGGAGTATTTCATGCTGAGTTGGGATGAAGTCGACAACGAAGACACCAGTGCAGCCGTGATCCGTGGCGCCAACGCCGGCCACGCCACCGAAGCCAACATGGACCGCCTCGACGGTGCCGGCGCTGCCGCGGCCATCGAAGCCCGCGCCGTGACCGCCAATGACTCCGCCGCCATCGTGCGGGCCAAGGCCGCCCTGGACAAACTCGACATCGCCGAAGGCCTCGCCGAGCTTGAAGGCGCCAGTGCCCGTGTCGCCGTTGACGAAAAACGCATGATCAACTGCCGCGCCGACCTCAACCAACTCGTGCCGTTCAAGTACGACTGGGC
>Ga0180008_1000157_pt1 | contig 69412 bp, 62 predicted proteins | sample MM_PW_MetaG_FD_121121 | JGI IMG/M metagenome (GOLD analysis project Ga0180008, IMG submission 121121) | Groundwater microbial communities from the Aspo Hard Rock Laboratory (HRL) deep subsurface site, Sweden - MM_PW_MetaG | ecosystem: Environmental > Aquatic > Deep subsurface > Groundwater... | reverse complement strand
GGCTCAAGGGCTACCGCCGAATCTTCTCCCGGTTCGAAAAGCTTGATGCGATGTTTCTCGGCTTTCTCAGCTTCGTGCTCGTGGTCGATGGGCTTCGCAGTTTGTGTTAACAGGCCCTAGATCGATGGCCGGACCGCTGCAGGCCTAGCCCGCCAGCTTCTTGAAGAAGGTCGCCGTGAAATCGTCGGCCGGAAAGAAGGTCTCGATGCGCAGCTCGTCGGTGGTCACGTCCTGCGCGGTGCCAAAGGTGCTCAGCAGGCTGAACAGGCGCAGGGTGATGTCGCCCACCCCCAGCTCCACGTTGACAGTGGGGGAGAGGCAAACCTGGGTGCCTGTGGGTTTGGGCCTGCCGCCAGTGCTGGCCAGGTCCTCGTGCCCGGCCTGCCTCAGTTCTGCCATCGCCCACAGGTCACGATGCAGCTCGCGCAACGCCAGGTCCATCGGCGCTGCAACGATCTCGCGCTGCAGGCGCTCGAGCATGTGCGGCGCCACTTGCTCCCAGTTGCGCACCAGCGGTCGCATGCCTTGCGGGTGAAAGCACAGGCGCAAGATGTTTTTCTGACCGCTCGGGTCGACACGCTGCCAGACATCGGCCGGCTCTCCCAACAGGCCGATGAGTTGCTCGGCCGCGCGGTTGCGCAACAAGGTGTTCCACTGCCGATCCAGGACGATGGCGGGGTAAGGCTCCTGGTGATCGAGCACGAGCGCGAGCGCCTGACGCACACAGGCCATGTCGTCGTCGCTGAGGCCTCGCTGCGCGAAGACAGGCGCAAAGCCCCCTGCCTGCAACAGCAGGTTGCGCTCTCGCAAAGGCAGGTCCAGCGTTTCAGCCAGGCCCAGCAGCAGCCCTCGGCTGGGCTTGGATCGGCCGGATTCAATGAAGCTCAGGTGCCGCTGCGACACCCCGGCAGCCAGGGCCAACTCAAGCTGCGGCAAACGCCTGAGTTGCCGCCAGGCCTTGAGCAGAGCGGACACAGAAGCGTCAACAGGGGCGGGGGTGGGCGGCAACATGGCCCGATTCTGGCGCAGCCCACATCAAGCTGGCGATGACCTGTCAGGTAATTGAACCGCCGCGCTGCCTTGCCTAGATTGGCCGACGTGTTCAACACCATGGGTCACACCCGACCCGACGAAAGGACCATGATGAACCCACGCCAAATCTTGCTGGGGGCCGTGCTGCTGGCCTTCACCGCCTTCTCGCTCCAGGTCGTCGGCGAGGTGGGCTACTTCGGTCTGTGGCAGGCCGGCTTGAGCTCCCAGGCCTCGCTGCAGATCCTGCTCGACCTTTGCATCGCGTGCGCACTGGCAGGCCTGTGGCTCATCGGCGATGCCAGGCAGCGCGGCGTGAGCGCATGGCCATGGCTGATCGCGGTGCTGGCCCTGGGCTCGATCGGCCTGCTGGCCTACCTGTTCATGCGCGAGCGCGGCGCAGGGGCTCAGCCGGCTCACTGAAGCCACTTGGTGACCAGGGTGCGGACGCGGGCACCTCCGTGGCATGCTTCGCCTTCGATGGACCCGCTTGCCACCCGCACCATGCACCCGTTCCACGCGTCTTCTCACCTCCGCCAGGCCCGTTCGGGTTTCGCGAGACTGCCCTTGCCCTGTGTGCTCACATGGGTCGCGCTGAGCCTGGCAGGCTGCAGCTCCGAGCCGCGCCAAACACCGGCTGGCCAGGCCGCGCGCCCACCGGCTGCAGCGGCCGCCGCCCCCGATGCCGCCACCACCCCGCAGCTCAGCGAAGCCCAGCGCTTCGCCACCTGGCTGCGTGATTTCCGCGCCACCGCGCGCACCGCCGGCGTCAGCGAAGCCACCCTCAAGGCGGCGCTGGACGTGGCCGAGTTCCGCCCCCGCACCATCGAGCTCGACCGCAGCCAGCCCGAGTTCTCGCGCAGCACCTGGGACTACCTCGACAGCGCCGTCTCGCCAACGCGCGTGGCCAACGGCCAAGCCAAGCTGGCCCAGGTGCGCGCCCAGGCCGATGCGGCGGCCAGCCGATACGGCGTGCCCGCGCCCGTGCTGGTGGCCGTTTGGGGCATGGAGAGCAACTACGGCCAGAACTACGGCGACGTGCCCGTGATCGACGCGCTGGCCACCCTGGCCTTCGAAGGCCGCCGCGAGGCCTGGGCACGTGGCGAGCTGCTGGCCGCGCTGAAGATCATCGACCAGGGTGACATCGACCGCGAACACATGATCGGCTCGTGGGCCGGCGCCATGGGCCAGACCCAGTTCATGCCCTCGGCCTTCCTGGCCCGTGCGGTGGACGCCGATGGCGATGGCCGCCGCGACATCTGGCGCAGCATGCCCGATGTGCTGGCCTCGACGGCCAACTACCTGCACCAGGCTGGCTGGGTGGCCGGTGAGGCCTGGGCTCCGGAGGTCAAGCTGCCAGAGGGCTTCGACGTCTCGCGAGCCGACCCAGGCTTGCGGCAAGACGCCACCCAATGGAGCGCCGAAGGCGTTCGCCTGGTCGATGGCTCGCCCTTGCCCGCCATGGCCGAGGCCAGCATCCTGCAACCTGCGGGCGCACATGGCCCGGCTTTCCTGGTGGGCCGCAACTTCCGCGCCGTGCTGCGCTACAACAATGCCACGAGCTACGCCCTGGGCGTGACCTTGCTGGCTCAACGCATAGACGGCGGAGCGCCTGTGCAGGCCGCGTGGCCACGCGATCAACGCGTGCTCAGCCGCAGCGAGGTCAAGTCGCTGCAGGCCGCGCTCAACCACAAGGGCTTCGCCACCGGCACACCAGACGGCCTGCTGGGCCCGGCCACGCGCGGCGCCCTGCGCGACTGGCAGCGCAGCGTGGGGCTGCCAGCCGATGGCTTCGCGACGGCCGAGCTGCTGACGCGACTGCAGCAGCCCTAAAATCCGGCCCCTTTGACACGTTTGCACGCGCCCACCATGGGCGAGCCTTCAGGGCGCCATGAACATCACCGTCAGCGAAGAACTCAAGGCCTACATCGACCCCCTCACGCCCGACGAGCACGAAGCGCTCGAGCGCAGCCTGCTGGCCGAAGGCTGCCGTGACGCGCTGGTGCTGTGGGGCGACCTGCTGATCGATGGGCACAACCGCTACGGCATCTGCCAGCAGCACGGCATCCCATTCCAGACGGTGCAGCACCCGCACTTCAAGTCGATGGACGACGTGCACCTGTGGATGATCGACCAGCACCTGGGCCGCCGCAGCGTGTCGGACTTCCAGCGCGGCGTGCTGGCCTTGCGCAAGCGCGAGATCCTGGCGCAGCGGCGCGAGCGCAGTGCAGCGCCTTCAGCCTCGGCCACCACGGAGCAGGCGGCAGGGCACGCCGAGGCCTCGGCGACAGGTGGCAACGCATCCGCCGCAGCCAGCAGTGCACCCGAACCCGCGCCGCTGAAAAACCGCACCGACATCGCCCGCGCCGCTCGCCTGAGCAGCAACCAGGTGGTGATGATCGAGAAGATCCAGAACCAGGCCGTGCCCGAGCTGGTGGCCGCCGTCAAGCAAGGCGCCATCAGCCTGAACGCCGCCGCAGCGGTGGCCAGCCTGCCCGCCGAAGAGCAAAAGGCCGCAGCCCTGGCGGGCAAGGACGAGCTCAAACAGGCCGCCAAGCGCGTGCGCGAGGTCAAGCGCAAGCTCACGCCGGAGCGCGAAGACGCCGCTCAGGACGCAGGCAGTGACAAGCCACCCTTCGAGCCTGGCGCAGGCCCGCACAACGAAGTGCAAGCGCTGCGTCAGCGCGTGGCCGAGCTCACGGCCGAGAACGAAGCGCTGCGCGAGCAGCTGGCACGCCTGCATGCCTGAGCACCGGGGCCCAGCAGGCCGCCAGCTCAGCGCACCTTGAAGAAGGCCACCGACTCGACCAGGCTCTGAGACTGGGTCTTGAGGCTCTCGGCCGCGGCAGCGCTTTCTTCCACCAACGCCGCGTTCTGCTGCGTGGTCTGGTCCATCTGCTGGATGGCCTGGGCCACCTGATCGACGCCGTTGCTTTGCTCGCGGCTGGCCGACGAGATCTCGCCGACGATGTCGGTGACGCGGCGGATGGCAGAGACGATCTCGTCCATGGTGCTGCCGGCCTGCTCGACCAGTTGCGCACCACGGTCCACCTGCTCGACGCTCTGGCCGATCAGGCTCTTGATTTCTTTCGCGGCCTCGGCGCTGCGTTGCGCCAGGGTGCGCACCTCACCGGCGACCACCGCAAAACCCCGGCCCTGCTCACCGGCGCGCGCGGCTTCGACCGCCGCGTTCAGCGCCAGGATGTTGGTCTGGAACGCGATGCCGTCGATGGTGCCGATGATGTCGTTGATCTTGCGCGAGCTGTCGTTGATGCCCTGCATGGTCTGCACCACCTGGCCGACCACGTCACCGCCCCGCATGGCCACCTCCGAGGCGCCCTGCGCCATCTGGTTGGCCTGGGATGCCGCGTCCGCGTTGTTGCGCACGGTGCTGCCCACCTCTTCCATGGTGGCGGCGGTCTGCTGCACGGCGGAAGCCTGCTCTTCGGTGCGTTGCGACAGGTCCAGGTTGCCCTGGGCGATCTGCGCGCTGGCCGTGGCCACGCCCTCGGCCGAGCCCCGCACGCCCGAGACCACGTCAGACAAACGGCCCTGCATGGTGCGCAGCGAGCCGAGCAAGCGCCCCAGCTCGTCGGACGAGTTCACCTCGATGTGTTGCGCCAGGTTGCCCTCGGCCACGCCCTCGGCCACGGCCAGCGCCGACTCGATGGGTCGGGTGATGGAGCGCGTGAGCCACACGGCGGCCACCGTGCCCACCAGCAGGCCCAGCAAGGCCGACACCAGCAGCGCGTTGCGGGCAAAAACGTAGGTGCCTTCGGCCCCATGACCCGCTGCTTTGGCGCCATCGCTGTTGAGTTTGATCAGCGCCACCAGGTCGGCTGTGGCCTGGTCGAAGCTCTTTTGCGCATCGCCTTCCAGAAGCGCCTTGGCTTGGTCGTTCTGGTTCTGGCGGGAGAGGTTCAGCACCTGCTCATGCAAGCGCAGGTACTCGCCCCAGCTGCGCTCGAAGGAGGCGTGCATCGTGCGCTCCTGGTCCGAGGAAATGAGCGCCTTGTAGGCATCGTGCAAGCGGTTGAACTCGGCCGTGAGCTTTTTCAGCTCTGCCTCGATGCCCCCCATCGCCGACTCATCGGTGTTGAGCACGTGGCGGAACTCCAGGATGCGCTGGTCAGAGATGTTCGTGTTGAGCTGGTTGACGAGCTCGACGCTGGGCAGCCAGTTGCCGGTGATCTCTTCCTCCGCGCCCCGCATGGCACCCATCTGGCTCCAGGCCAGCGCCACCATGGCAACGATGAGCAGCAACAAGCCACCCAGGACGGCACCGAGGCGGTGGGCGATGCTGGCAGATGAGCGCATGGTTTTCCTTCAATGCAACAACTTGACCCCAGCCTATCGGCAGGACAAACCTTGAACTTGAAGGAAAAATCGGCAAAAGTGGCCGCAATCCTGCCCGCAGGCACCTCCCGGTGCCCGCTCTGGACTCAACGCGCCAGTTCGACCCGCATCGCGTCGATCACGTCCCGGTAGCTGGGCTGACCGAAGATGGCCGAGCCGGCCACGAAGGTGTCGGCGCCCGCGTCGGCGATGCGGCGGATGTTGTCGACCTTCACCCCACCGTCGATCTCCAGGCGGATGTCACGACCCGAGGCGTCGATCACCTTGCGCACCTTCTCGGCCTTGCGCAGCGTGCTGTCGATGAAGCTCTGGCCCCCAAAACCCGGGTTCACGCTCATCAGCAGCACCACGTCGACCTTGTCGATCACCCACTCCAGCACGTCGATGGGCGAAGCGGGGTTGAACACCAGGCCAGCCTGGATGCCCTCGGCCTTGATCAGCTGCAGCGTGCGGTCGACGTGGGTGGAGGCATCGGGGTGAAAGGTGACGATGTCGGCGCCGGACTTGGCAAAGGCCGTGGCCAGGGCGTCAACGGGTTGCACCATCAGGTGCACGTCGATGGGCACCTTCGTGCCATCGGCCTTGACACTGTGCTTGCGCAGCGCCTGGCAGACCATCGGCCCGAAGGTCAGGTTGGGCACGTAATGGTTGTCCATCACGTCGAAGTGGATCCAGTCGGCGCCGGCGTCGATCACGTTGCGCACCTCCTGCCCCAAGCAGGCGAAGTCGGCCGAGAGGATGCTGGGGGCGATGCGGAAAGTGCGTGACATGGGGAGCGGTTCCTGGTGGGGCCCGGTTGGGGCCTTGTTGAGGCGGCAAGGCGCGATGGCGCGCCCAAACCGCCATTCTAGGAAACCCCTGGCCCTCTCGCGAGGGTCCCGCTCAGTACCCGGCCGTGCTCTGTGCCATCAGCCACGGCAGCCACATGTTCTTGCGCTGGCGGGCGATGCACTTGCGTGCTGGCAGCTCGCCGCTGACGGACTTGTCGACCGCGTAGGCCACCCACTCGGCGTGGGCGTCGGTCATCTCCAGCGTGGAATAGCCCTGGCGGCTGCTGTCGAAGAACTGGATGTGCGGGTTGTTCAGGCGCACGGCGGGCGCGGCCAGCGCACGGCCGATCAGCACCTGGGTCTGCGCATCGGCCTTGGCGGCCAGCATCTCGGCCAGCGTCGACGAGGTCACCGACGGCGTCATGAACTCGGCGCCCACGTAGTTGTCCAGGGCCAGCGGGTTGAGGTTGCCGTAGTCGTGCTTGATGTTGCTGGCCATGTAGGTGTGCAGGTCACCGGTGGCCACCAGGAAGTTGCTGACCTTGGCGTCGCGCAGCGCACCGGTGAGCGCACGGCGCTCGGCCTGGAAGCCGTCCCAGGCGTCGACGTTCAGCGGCGCCAGCTGCGTGCCCAGGAAGGTCACGGCCAGGCGCCCGAAGAAGGTCTGGTTGCCCATGAGCTTCCAGGTGGCGCGGGACTTGGTCAGCCCATCGACCAACCAGTTCAGCTGGGTCTTGCCCAGCAGGGTTTGATCGGCGCTGTTGTACTTCGTGCAGCCCAGCGGGAAGTAGCGCTGGCCGAAGTCCTTCTCACCACAGGCGTGGGCGCTGCGGTAGGTGCGGTTCTCGATCATGAACAGCTCCAGGAAGCCGCCAAAGTTGAATTGGCGGAACACCTTGAGCGCCTCGAAGGGGTGGGTGGCGTTGGCGTCGAAGCTCACGCGGGCCGGAACGTACTCGCTCCAGGCGCGTTGCGAATCGAGCTTGAGGCGGCGCAGCAGGCCGGCGTCGGCACCGTACTTGGCATCGGTCGTGTAGGGATGGTCGGGCGCGCCCAGGGTGTCGCGGGCGTAGTCCCAGTAGGTGTCGTTGGCCGTCTCGTGGTCATCGGGCACGCAGATCAGCGTGTGGCGCTCCATCAGGGCCTGGATGTTGGGGTCGCGGCGGATGGTGCGGTAGATGAAGCGGTAGTCGTTGACGTCCAGCGCCACCGTGCCGCCCGAGGGCAGCACCATGGTGCGGTCGGCAAACGGCAGGCTCTGGAAGCGCGGGTCGCCCGCGGTTTCGTAGATGAAGTCGCCCAGGTGCAGCACGTGATCGATGCTGTCGTCGCGGGCCACGTGGGCCAGGGCGCCGTAATAGCCGTTGGTGTAGTCCTGGCAGGTCAGCAGGGCCAGCTTGTAGCGCTTGCGTTGCGCGCTGGCGGCCGGCAGGGTGCGGCAGCGACCCGTGCGGCTGACGGTGCCGTCATAGATGAAGCGATAGAAGAAGGGGCCGCCCGAGGCCATGGCCGGCAACTGCCCGTCGAGGTCGACCTTGACGGTGTGGTCGCGCTCGGGGCTGATTTCGTCGGCGTTCACGCGGGCCTGCACCAGCAGGGTGTTGAATTGCGCGTCCAGCGCCACCTGCAGGTACAGGGGCTCGCCACCGCGCGCCGAAGCAGGGTCGATGTGCGTCCACAGGATCACGCCGGTTTCACTCGGGTCGGCCGAGGCCACCGAGAGGTCGAACACGCGGGCCGAGTCGGTGCGCAGGTTGCGGGTGTCCAAAGGCACCAGGCCCAGGTTCATCCAGGACGCGGCACGCGCTTGCCAGGTGACGAACAAACCCCCACCGGCCACGCCCAGCGCGGACAGGAAACGACGACGATCCATGGGTACTCCTCTTGGGTGCTTGGTAAAGAACTGCAATTGCGCGGCACGCGATGTTCACTGTCCAGCGTGACATCCCCATGAAGCGTCGGGACTTCCGCCCGGACCTGCCCGAAGGCATTGCCTAGAATGGGCCGCATGAACCAGGCCGAATTCACTTGCAGCGTGCACCCCAGCTACCTCGAGGAGCAGAGCGACCCGTCCACGCACGAGTACGCTTTCTCCTACACCGTCACCATCGTCAACAGCGGCACGGTGTCGGCGCAACTGATCGCCAGGCACTGGGTCATCACCGACGCCATGGGTCAAACCGAAGAGGTGCGCGGCCTGGGCGTGGTGGGCAACCAGCCCCTGCTCAAGCCGGGCGAGCGCTTCGAGTACACCAGCTGGACCAGGTTGAACACGCCGCATGGCACGATGCACGGCACCTTCTTTTGCATGACCGAAGACGCCCGCCTGTTCGAAGCGCCCGTGCCCGAGTTCATGCTCGCGCGCTCGCAGTCGCTGCACTGAGGTCCGACACACGATGGCGGTCAACTCCAAGCTCCTGTCCCCCTTCAACCGCCAGGCCTGGTGGCCCCGGCCCGGCAACGGCTTCGAGATCGAGGCCTGGCTGGACCAGGCCGATGCCGACGCGCCGCTGGTCGAGCGCCACATCTGGCTGATCCGCACGCTGGACTGGGTGCGCCGTGGCGAACCCGTCAGCGGCCTGCAGAACGTGGTGCGCCTGATCGACGCCAAGCCGGAGCGGCGCGCGCGCGTGGTGGCCCTGCTGGCTGCCTTCTGGCGCGACACCGACGTGGCCGCGCTGCTGGCCGACTACGGCTTCTCGCCGCGCTCGGCATTCCTCAACGAGCTGGGCGAGCGCGTGCGCCAGCGCCTGCTGCCCGCCAGCCCCGAGACCGCCGACCTGTCGGTGCTGTTCAACCTGCTGTTCAGCGACCCCGACGACGGACGCTGGCTGGCCCACCTGGACGAGGCCACGCTGGATCAGATCGGCGGCCTGCTCGGCGACGGCCTGCGCGCCCCCGCCGCAGGCGAGCCCGCCGCCCTGACCGCGCGCACCCTGGGCTGGCGCGACCCGTTTTGCGACGCCATGCTGTACTTGGCGGCGCAGGTGCGCGCCATCGGCTTTTCGCCAGCGTTCCGATCGCGCATGGGCATCAGCCTGGGTCAGGACTTCGATGCGCCCGTGGCCAGCAACGCCGACGCCAGCGCGCGCAACGCGTTTCGCCAACTCGGCCACGTGGTCGAGCGCCTGCGCGACGACATCGGCGCGCACCTGCGCGATCAGCCTGGCCAAGCCTGGAGCCCCACGCTGCTGCAGGACGCCCAATACCTGCGCGCGCTGCTGCACACCTGCGCCCAGGCCGCACGCGGCTTGCACGGCCACCTCGACACACAGGGCATCTCGGTCAACCTGGTCTTCCAGATCGACCAGTTGGTGGGCCGCTGCGAGCGCATCGAGCTGCTGCTCGACGCGGTGCTCGCGCCGCGCCCTTCACCGGCCTTGCACCACTTGCTGCTGACCTTGGTGCAAGTGGGTAAGCGCCGCCGCAGCGTGCGCGCGCTGTTCTCGCAGCACACCTCGCAGCTGGCGCGCCGCGTGGCCGAGCGCAGCGCCGAAACCGGCGAGCACTACATCACCCGCAACCGCGCCGAGTACGCCGACATGTTCAAGCGGGCCTGCGGTGGCGGTGCCGTGTTGGCAGGCACCACCTTCATGAAATTCGCGGTGCTGGCACTCGGCCTGTCGCCCTTCATGGCCGGCTTTGGTGCGGGCCTGAACTACGCGATCAGCTTCGTCATCGTGCAGTGGCTGCACTTCACCGTGGCCACCAAGCAACCCGCCATGACGGCGCCAGCCATGGCCGCCAAGCTGGCCGACGTGCGCAGCGACGAAGCGGTCGAGTCTTTTGTCGACGAGGTGGCCCACTTGCTGCGCTCGCAGGTGGCCGGGATCCTGGGCAACCTGCTGGTGGTGGCGCCGCTGGTGCTGGGCGTGCAGCTGGCCATGATCCATGGCCTGAACCACCCGCTCATCAACGAAGAAGAAGCGCGCTACGCCCTGCACAGCCTGACCCTGCTGGGACCGACGCTTTGGTACGCGGCCTTCACCGGCGTGCTGTTGTTCGCGTCGAGCATCCTGGCGGGCTGGGCCGAAAACGCCTTCGTGCTGCACCGCCTGGACAGCGCGCTGCGCTGGAACCCGCGCATCCAGGCCTGGCTGGGCGAGGCGCGCGCGGCGCGTTGGGCGGCCTGGTGGCGCGAGAACATCTCGGGCCTGGCGGCCAACATCTCGCTGGGCTTCATGCTCGGCCTGGTGCCGGTGATCGCCAAGTTCCTGGGCCTGCCGCTGGACGTGCGCCACGTCACGCTGTCCACCGGGCAGGTGGCGGGCGCGCTGGGCACCCTGGGCTGGGACATGCTGAACCAGCCCGCCTTCTGGTGGTGCGTGGCCGCCCTGCCGCTGACGGGTGTCTTCAACGTGGGCGTGAGCTTCTTGCTGGCGCTGCGCGTGGCGGCCCGCTCTCGCGGTGTGCGCGTGACCGACCGGGCCCGCCTGTGGCGCGCCATCGGCCGGCGCGTGTTGCGTCAGCCGATGTCCTTCCTGGTGCCACCGCGCTCGGGGGGCTGAAGCGACTCGCCCTGCTTCGCCTGCGCGTCGGGTGCCGCCTGGGGCGGGGTTTCGCCCAGCGTCGAGTCCGGCGCGTCGTCGTGCCACTCGCCACCACGGCGCCCGGAAAACATCGTCCACCAGATCAGGAAGACCAGCACCGCCAGCGCGAGCGCGGCTTCCAGCACAATCAGCCCCATGCCTTGCGTGTTCCCGTCGAGAAAGTTGTGGGTCCGGTTGACCCTGTCCCTGGCCATTGTAGGAAGCCTCAGCGCCTGCGGCAGCCTCGTGCCTACCCGCAGCGGTGGTGCGGCGCCCATCACGCAGGTGCCTGGCTACTCGCAGGGTGCACCCGTGCCCGAGGGCCCCAGCCTGCTGCGCGCCAAGGCCCGCTGGGTGCAGGCCGCCTGGAGCGACATGCCCGGCTGGCAGGCCGACCGCCTGGGCGAGTGGTGGCCCGCCCTGGTCAAGGGCTGCGTCAAACCCGCTGCGGGCTGGCAGGCACTGTGTGAGGAGGCCCGCCGCCTGGGCCCGGACTGGGGCCAACGCGTGGGCGACGACTTCGTGCGTCAGTGGGTCGAGACCCAGCTGCAGCCCTGGCGCGTGACCTCGCTGGAGGGCCAGGCCAGCGGGCTGCTGACCGGCTACTTCGAGCCCCTGCTGGAAGGCCGCCGCACACCCGACGCGCGCTTTGCCTGGCCGCTGCACCGCCCGCCAGCTGGCCTGGGCCAGCGCAAGCCCTTTTTCAGCCGCGCCGAGCTCGAATCGACCCCGGAAGGGCGCGCCGCCATCGCCGGGCGCGAGGTGGTCTGGCTGGCCGACCCGCTGGACGTGCTGCTCATCCAGGTGCAGGGCTCGGGCCGCGTGCGCCTGCTCGACGAGCTCAGCCCGCAGGGCAACCCCAAGGTCGTGCGCCTGGCCTTTGCCGGCCACAACGACCAACCCTACCAGTCGGTGGCGCGCTGGCTGGTGGACCAGGGCGCCTTCACGCTGGAGCAGGCCTCCTGGCCGGCCATCCGCAACTGGGCCCAGGCCAACCCCGCGCGGGTGGGCGAGATGATGGCGGCCAACCCGCGCGTCGTCTTCTTCCGCGAAGAACCCTTGACCGACCCCTCATCCGGGCCCAACGGAGCCCAAGGTGTGCCCCTGACACCCGGCCGCTCCATCGCCGTCGACCGCGACAGCGTGCCCCTGGGCACCCCGGTCTGGCTCGACAGCACGATGCCGCAGACCTGGGTGGCCGGCGGCATGCCGCCCGCCTCGCCGCTGCGCCGCCTGGCCATGGCCCAGGACACGGGCGGCGCCATCCTGGGCGCGGTGCGGGCCGACTTCTTCTGGGGCTGGGGCGACGAGGCACTGGCCCAGGCCGGGCGCACCAAACAGCCCCTGGCCATGTGGGTGCTGTGGCCGCGCAGCGCGCAGCCCTGAGCTGCTCCGCAGCCCTCAAGGACCGATCTTGACCGACAGGCCCGTGGTCAGGGCCATGTCGTTGCGCCGCTGGTCGGCGGCCACGCGGCTGCTGTAGGTGTCGGTCAGGGCGATGGTCAGCGCCAGCGTTCGCGTCATGTCCACGTTGAGCGCCGCGCTGAGCTTGAAGAGGTGGTTGCGATCGCCATCGACCGACAGGTAGCCCTCCAGCCTCTGCTTGAACGAGACCGTGGGCGTGAACTGCGCGGTGTACTCGTTGCCGATGAGCAGGCTGTTGCTGGCAAAGCGAGAGTCTGTCTCGCCACCGATGGTTTTTTCTTCGCGGTAGCGGCTGACGGTGCGGCCCAGACCCGCGAACACGTCCAGCGTGCGATCGGGCTCGTTGATCAGGTGGCGCCCCAGACCAAGGGCGGCCTGGGTGCGCAACTTCAGCTCGATGACGCGGTCGTGTTCGACGCCCATGCGCGCGAAGGCAAAGTGCTCGGGGTCGATGTCTCGGTCGTGCTGGGCGGTGCCCGCCCATTTGCCAGAGGTGGTCTCACGGTCTTGCTTCTTGCCACTCTGGCTTTCGCTGACCAGGGCGGTCAGGGTGGTTTTGCCGCCGTCCTTCTTGCGCGAGACGTCGACGTCCGCCTGGGCGGCGCGCGAGCGGCTGTTGCCCGAGGTGGCGGACAGCGAGGCGGTCATGCGGCCGACCCAGGCCAGGGGATCGGGCTGTGGCGCTGCCGCAGGCTGGGTGGCCTCGGTGGCCGCGGGGGCGGCTGGCATCTCTGCTGGCACCTGCTGCGCATGCAGGGCCGCGCTCAGGCTCAACAGGCCAGGCAGGAGGGCAAAGGACCGGCGGGACATGCGAGGGGCTCCGAACGAAAAGGGGACGCGCATTGTCGCTCAGCCCACCTGCCGCATGCCGCTGCAGCACCGGCCCTGCAATGGGCCATCAATAGGTCTTGTACGGCAGGAACTTGCCCGACATGACGATGTTGACGCGGTCGCCCATCGGGTTGGCCTCGCGCTGCAGGTCCATCTTGAAGTCGATGGCGCTCATGATGCCGTCGCCGAACTCTTCGTGGATCAGGGCCTTGAAGGTGGTGCCGTAGACGCTGATGAGTTCGTAGAAGCGGTAGATCAGCGGATCGGTGGGCACGCTGGTGGGCAGCGAGCCCTTGTAGGGCACTTCTTGCAGCCACAGGCGGGCTTCTTCGGGCAGATCGAAGATGTCGCCGATGGTGGCGGCCTGCTCGGCGGTCAGGGTCATCTGGCCCAGGCAGGCAGCGGTCACCCACTCCTTGCTCAGGCCCACCTTGGTGGCCACGTCGGCCCACTTGATGCCCTTGCTGACCTTGGCTTGGATGATGAGGTCGGTCACGTCTTCGCGGTTCATGGTGTGGTCCTTTCTGTGAGGGGTCGGTGAGGGTTCAGCGGTTCACTTGAATTGGCGATCGGCTTCGTTGATCGCAACGTCGTTGATCGAGGCCTCGCGGCGGGCCATCAGGCCGCGCTCGTCGAAGGTCCAGTTTTCGTTGCCGTAGGCGCGCCACCATTGGCCGGCGTCGTCGTGGTACTCGTACTCGAAGCACACCGAGATGCGGTTGCCCTCGAAGGCGAACAGGCGCTTCTTCAAGTGGTACTGGTGCTCCTTGGCCCACTTGCGGGTCAGGAAGGCCTTGATGGCTTCGCGGCCGGTGAAGAACTCGCTGCGGTTGCGCCACCACGAGTCCTCGGTGTAGGCGGCGGCGCAGCGCGCCGGGTCCTTCGAGTTCCAGGCGTCTTCGGCCATCTGCACCTTCAGGCGCGCGGTCTCTTCGGTGAAGGGCGGCAAGGGCGGGCGCAGCACGGGGGCGTCCGGCTGTGCATCGGCGGCGGGGTGGAGTTGGGCGCTCATGGTGGATTCCTCAGGTGTTTTGTGTTCAACGGATGTCCGTGTCGGCTCAAACTGCAGCGCGTGCAACGGTTCGTGCGGCAGATCAGGCGGCCACCAGGCCAGGCCTCACTTCAGGCGGGTGCTCGGGCGCGCGGCCGTGGCTCAGGTCTTTGGAGCGCGCCACCAGGAAGTCGACCAGGTGGTTGCGCAAGGGGTAGAACTGCGGGTCGTGGTGCAGGCCGGCGCGGGTGCGGTCGCGCGGCAGGGTGTTGACCACGATCTCGGCGACGCGGGCGCGCGGCCCGTTGCTCATCAGCAGGATGCGGTCGGCCAGCAAGAGGGCCTCGTCCACGTCGTGCGTGATCATGAACACGGTCTGCTGCGTCTCGGCGCAGATGCGCAGCAGCTCGTCCTGGATGGTGCCGCGCGTGAGCGCGTCGAGTGCGCCGAAGGGCTCGTCGAGCAGCAGCATCTTGGGCTCGATGGCGAAGGCCCGCGCGATGCCCACGCGCTGCTTCATGCCGCCTGACAACTGCGAAGGCAGCTTGTCGATGGCGTGGCCCAGGCCCACCAGCTGCACGTACTTCTCGACGTGCGCATTGATCTCAGCCTTGCGTTGGTCCGGCCACTTCGAGCGCACCGCGAAGGCGATGTTCTGGCGCACCGTCAGCCACGGCATCAGCGCGTGGCCCTGGAAGACCACGCCGCGCTCCAGGCCCGGGGCCGTCACCTCGCGGCCGTCCATGAAGACGTGGCCCGTGCTGCTGTGCTCCAGCCCCGCCAGGGTGTTGAGGATGGTGGTCTTGCCGCAGCCCGAGTGACCGATGATGCAGACGAACTCGCCACGGCGCATGGTGAAGTTCACGCCGTCGAACACCGGCTCGCTGGCACCCGGGTAGGCCTTGCCCAGGCCTTCGATTTTCAGGAAGTCAGTCGACATAGGTCACCGCCTTTTGCAGACGGGCAAAAGCCGCGTCCAGCACCATGCCCACCAGGCCGATGACCAGGATGGCGAAGATCACGTTGGGCAGCGAGAGGTTGTTCCACTCGTTCCACACGAAGTAGCCCACGCCTGTGCCACCCACCAGCATCTCGGCGGCCACGATGACCAGCCACGCGATGCCCATGCTGATGCGCATGCCGGTGAGGATGGTGGGCGCCGCTGCGGGCAAAATCACTTCCACCGCCGTGCGCCACTTGGACACCTCGAGCGTGCGCGCCACGTTGAGCCAGTCACGCCGCACGCTGGCCACGCCGAAGGCCGTGTTGATCAGCATCGGCCAGATCGAGCAGATGAAGATCACGAAGATGCCCGAAGCCGCCGAGTCCTTGATCGTGTAGAGCGCCAGCGGCATCCACGCCAGCGGCGAGATGGGCTTGAGCACCTGGATGAACGGGTCGAGCGCGCGGTGCACCAGGGGCGACATGCCGATGGCAAAGCCCAGCGGGATGGCGATCAGCATGGCGATCAGGTAGCCCAACCCAACGCGGCCCAACGAGTAAGCCAGCTGGATGCCGATGCCTTTGTCGTTGGGGCCGTTGTCGTAGAAGGGGTCGGTGACGTGCTCCCACATCACGCGGCCCATCTGCGCCAGGGTGGGAAAGTTGCTGCCCGCCGAGTCGCTTTGAGCACCCGGGTCCTTGCCCATGAGCTTCAGGTACTCGATCTGCTCGGGGCTCAGCGCGGGGCCGGTGGCAGCCTTGGGCAGCGTGGCCAGGTGCCACACGCCCAGGATCACGCCCAGCAGGATCAGCGACAGCAGCGCGGCCCGAAAGCCCTCGCCCCGCCACCAGGGAAGTTGAACAGCCATGGTGCGTGGGCCTCAGGTGCGCTTGATGGCGAAGCTGCTGATGTAGGCCTCGGGCTTGGCCGGGTCGAACGCCTTGCCCATGACCTTGAAGCCGGGGTAGGCGCCTTCGGGCGGGGTCTCGCCCAGGGCCTTCATCTGCTTCTTGGCGTCGGTCAGCAGGAAGACCTGCTCGGCCAGCTGCTTGTAGTTGACCTCGCCCTTGACGTAGCCCCAGCGCTTCATCTGCGTGAGCATCCACACCGCCATCGACTGCCAGGGGATGGGGTTGAAGTCGGCGCGGTCGGGCACGTTCTTGACGTTGCCCAGGCCGTCGGCGTACTTGCCGGTGAGCACCTGCGTCAGCACGGCTTCGGGCTGGTTGAGGTACTCGCGCGGCGAGATGACCTTGGCGATCAGCTCGCGGTTCTTGGGCTGGCGGGCCATGGCGGCCGAGGTCAGCACGGCGCGGTACAGCGCGGCGAAGGTGTTGGGGTTCTGCTGGATGAACTCGGCGCTGGTGCCGAAGGCGCAGCAGGGGTGGCCGTCCCACAGCTCTTTGGTGAGGATGTGGATGAAGCCGATTTCTTCGAACACGGCGCGCTGGTTGAAGGGGTCGGGCCCCAGGTAGCCGTCGATGTTGCCGGCGCGCAGGTTGGCCACCATCTCGGGCGGCGGCACCACGCGGATCTGGATGTCCTTGTCCGGGTCCAGCCCTGCTTCGGCCACGTAGTAGCGCAGCAGGAAGTTGTGCATCGAGTACTCGAAGGGCACGGCGAACTTGAAGCCCTTCCACATCTTCGGGTCGCGCTTGTCCTTGTGCTTGTTGGCCAGGGTGATGGCCTGCCCGTTGGTGTTCTGGATGGTGGCCACGTGCATGGGCTTCGCATTCGAGCCCAGGCCCATGCTCATCGACAGCGGCATGGGCGACAGGAAGTGCGTGGCGTCGTACTCCTTGTTGAGCATCTTGTCGCGGATGAGCGCCCAGCCGGCGGTCTTGACCACGCTGACGTCCAGGCCCTGCTTTTTGTAGAAGCCCAGGGGGTGGGCCATGATCAGCGGGGTGGCGCAGGTGATGGGGATGAAGCCGATCTTGAGTTCTTTCTTCTCAAGCGGGGCGGCTTCCTGGGCCATGGCTTGCAGGCTGGCCACGGGCAGCACGCTGGCGATCGCCGACATGGCGGTGCCCTTGCCGACGGCGCGCAGGAAGCGGCGGCGGGTGGCTTCTTGCGGGAAGAGGGCCTTGACCAGGCTGGCTTCGATGAAGTCGCGCGAGTAGGACTCGAAGGCTTCGGTTTCGCTGCGGGCCTTGAGGGTGTCGATGGCGTCCTGGCGGGCAGCGCTGTCGTGATCTTGCGGGGCGTGGTCACCGCCGCAGGCGCAGCTCAGGCGAAGGGGGCGATCGGCGTCGTAGGGGTCGAAGTGACGGGTCATCGTGGGCTCCTGGGCGGGCGGCTGGCTGGTTGGCCGGCGTGTGGCGGGTGGAGCTCACTTTAGGAATTGGCGGCGGGTTTGGGGATCGGGGTGGGTGTGATTTGCTTGTAGGGGTGGCACTACAAGGTTTGTTTTTTGTCGTGCGCTGGGTTGTGGGCGCTTTGTCGTGAGAACGCGAGGCGGGGGCTGCGGCGCTGAGCGGTCGGGCTTCAGGGTGGCGGTCCTGCCTGCGGCAGGACTCCCATGCGGTGCTCACGGCAAGGTGGGGCCCTCGAACTCACTCCGCGCCCTGCGGGCGCTGCGTTCAAACAACTCGGGCCAGTCAGATCACGAAGCGCGCTGGCGCGCGCCCACCTTGCCGCTGCGCTCCTCTGCGCCACCCAGGCGCCCGCCCGCTCAGCGCCTCCGCCCTTTTTCCGCCTCGCTGGTGGCGTGCGATGTGTGAGTTCGTGCGTGGGTGGGCGCGCTTTGGGTCAGGCTGCGGCGTTGCGGCGGTTGCGCTTGAGGACGAGCAGGGGCAGGCCCATCAGCAGCAGCCAGGCGGCCGAGGGCTCGGGCACGGCAGAGGTCATCACGAACAAGGTCGGCGCGGCCCAGACGCTGTTTTCGCCAAAGTCCACCCGCAAGACGGTTGAGCTGGTGGGGGCAAACGTCGCAAGGTCCTTCAGGGTCGAAGCAACGTCCGTGTAAGACGTCGCGTCGAGGTTGAAGAAGGAAACGAAGTCGATGCCATCGCTGCGCGCGTCGATGGGCCAGGTGTTGATGCCGTTGAGGCCACCTTCGTCCACGCTGACGACGTAGCCCTCGGACAGAGACGTGAGGCCATTGATCGTGAACGACTTGACCGCGCCGTCAAACAGGCCTGACCAGCCTTCGAGAGACGGCGTCTGGATGTCGATCACGTAGTCGATCCGGAAGGTCTTGCCGAGCTCCGCGAACGCGGGGGCGGTGAAGCCGTCGGTGAGCTCGTAGGCCGTGGCCGTGAGGCTCCAGGTCTGGAGCTCGGCTTGCGCGGGTGCGGCGAAGGCGAGCAGGGTGAGTGTTGCCGCGGCAACGGCGGCGCAAGGCTTGATGGCCATGGTGGGCTCCCTCTGGGGTTGTGGTTGTGGGTGCAGGGCGCTTGGCGCGCTGCACGGCAAATTCTCACGCACGGCAGAGGCGGGCGCATGACAGCGGGGCACCGCAATCAGGGGCGGACATGCCCCAAGGGAAGCACACGCGACGCGCCGAGCCTTTTGGGTGGCGCGGGACATTGTGCAATGCACGCCAGTTTCGAAAAACCAGCTCGCCCAAGCTGCTGTTACTCTGCTGCCCGAGCGCAAGAAGTTCGGGTTGGCTTGGCTCGGCCTGCCTCTTGTGTGCATCAGCCTTGCCAACACAAATCCGACATCAGGGGTGCCTCATGAACATTCGCTTGACGCAAGCGCTCTGCGCATTCACCTTGGCCACCGGGGCCGCTCAGGCTTCGACACAAATTTCCATCGACTACCTGCAACCCAGCGGCACCGTCAACGCCGACACGCCGATCGAGGTGTGGGTGAAGGTCAGCGCAGACCGCGCGATCAGCGATGACCTGGGGGCACCGTTTGGCTTCGAGCCGGACGAGCTGCCCACCTTCGCCTGGGTGACCGATGAGTTCGGTGCGCCCACCATCGATGCGTTTGCCGACTACACCGGCTTGCAGATCAGCCGCGGTTACCGCTGCTCGAACTCATGCGACGTGCCCGGGTACACCTTCTCCGCGGCATTCAACCAACCCGAAGGCTACCTGTCCTGGCTCGGCGACACCTTGCGCCCGGGCACCTTCCTGCTGGGCACGTACACGCCAGACGGCTCGCACGCGACGGGCAACATCACGTTTTCAGTCGTGCCCACCCTGGCGTTTCGCGTCTACGGCACATCGCTGAGCGGTGAGGGCCTGGTCGCATCGATTGGCCCCACGGGGGGGGTCTCGCCCTGCGAAGGTTTCGCAGATTCAGGCTGCGGTTTCACGCGCAACGTGTCAGCGGTGCCCGAAGCATCGGCGCTGTCGATGCTGCTGCTGGGCGTGGGAACGCTGGTCGCCGGGCGACTGGCCAGACGTTCCCGCTGAACTCGTTGCGACCCTGGATCAGGCGGCGGCGCTGCGGCGGCCGCGCTGCTGGATGGCCAGCAGCGGCACGCCCGCCAGCAACAGCCAGGCGGCCGAGGGTTCAGGCACGGAGGTCATGACAAACGAGGTCGGACTGGCGTAGATGCTGTAAGCGCCAAAGTCCAATCGCAGCTCGGTGCGGCCCATCGCTGTCTTCGCAGCAAAATCCTTCAGGGCCGAAGCCACGTCCGCGCTGGCGACCCCATCGGGGTGGTTGAAGGAAATGAAGTTGATGCCATCGCTGCGTTTTTTGCTGGGCATGACGTTGATGACGCTGAAGCCATCGCCACCGAGGGTGACGATGTATCCGCCAGCTTGTGACCTGTCACCGTTGATGGTGAACGATTTGACCGCACCGTCGAACGTGCCAGGCCAGGTGTCAAGCGACGGCGTCAGCGTGTCAAACACATAGTCAACGGTGAAGGTCTTGGAAAGTTCCGCGAAGGCCGGGGCGTCGAAGCCCGACTCGACCTGGTAAGACGTGGCCGTGAGACGCCAGGTTTGCAGATCGGCTTGGGCGGGTGCGGAGATGGCTAGCGAAGCGAGTGCCGCTGCGGCAACGGCGAATGCAGGCTTGATGGCCATGGCGGGTTCCCTGTGGTTTGATGGTTGGTGGTTGTGCATGGCACTTTGGGCCATGCACGCCAAATTCTCACCCACGGCGGTGGCAGCTGTGTGACAGCGGGACGTTGAACCGAGGGGCGGATTTGCCCGAGGGGACGCGCGCGCGACGCGCCGAGCTTTTGGGGCTCAGGGCGGCCTCAAGGATGGCTCACAAGGGGCGACCGAGCAGCCTTTCAACCCGCCCGCTCGCATGTGGCCAGCGCAGTGTGAAACCACGCGTCACCTCGCTGATGGGTTCTCGCTCGCGTGTTTGAAGACCTGCCCGATGGAGGTGGCCTCAGGGGCATACCAGGACATGGCCCAACCCGACAAGGAAACGAACACGGCGGTCAAGGCAAAGGGGGCAAGGGTGGACCGCACGGCGCTGGTGAGCCAGTAGCGCCGGTCTTCGGACCTCAGGCGCCTGAAGAGCGCGTAGGCCAGAACGCCGTCCAGCAGCACCTCGGCGAACAGCACCGGCGCGATGTAGACGATGTACAGCGACGCAAAAGCCAGCCCGGCGGCGAGGGCCACGGCGATGGCGATGACCGCCAACGGGATGGCGAACTCCTCCGCCTCACCGATGCTGCCGGCGGCTTCGGCGAGGGCCTTGCCAGCACCATCGTGTGTGGCGTTGGATGTGACCGAAGCGGAGTCAAACGACCCCGTCGCGCCGCCTCCCGCGAAATCACCTCCGCCGCCGCTCGCGCAGTCAGCGGGCGGTGCACAGCCCGAATCCGATGGCCCGAGGCCCGTCAGGTCAGGGATGTCCTGGTAGTCCTGCGCGTTCGTGCGCAGCCACAGCCAGATCAGAAGGAGAAAGAACAGGTACGAGCAGGCCAGCGCCAGCGGGTAACGAACGGCCATGGCGTCCAGTCCCAGGCTCAGCAAGCAGTACGAAGACAGCAGGCCAAACACCCCGGTCAACGAGACCAGGAACAGCATCTGAAGCCGGGGGAAGCCCTGGCGTCTGAGGCGGGACTCCACCCGCGCCAGCGCCTGAGCGCGTGTCACAGGTGGCGAGTGGCGTCTGGTTGTTGTCATGGATGCCCGATCCCTTTTTCAGTGCAGTTCACCCGCCGGGATGCCGACAGCCCCAGAACGGTTGCCAACGGTGCTTACGGACACCATAATGCAACCGTTTGGGTTGCAACCAAAGGTGCACACATGCCCACCTCCCTGACGTTGAAGAACATCCCTGACGCAGTGTACGAGCGGCTGAAAGCCGCCGCAGAACTGAACCGGCGAAGCCTGAACAGCGAAGCGATTGTGTGCCTGGAGTCTGTGCTGCTGCCCAGCCGCGTCGCGCCGAGCGAACGGCTGGCACGGGCGCGTGAACTGCGCGCAAGCTTGCTGCCGGGGCAGTTCACGGCGAAGGACATTGACGCTGCCAAGAAGCAGGGACGCAAGTGATCGTTGTTGACAGCAACATCCTGGCGTACCTGTACTTGCCAGGGGAATTCACCAACGCTGCCGAAGCCCTGCTGGAGCGGGAGCCCGAATGGGCTGCCCCACCCCTGTGGCGAAGCGAGTTCCGCAACATCCTGGCCGGGTACGTTCGACGCGGCATGCTGACCTTTGAGCAAGCATGTGGCTTGCAGGCCGAGGCCGAAGCCCTGATGAACGGATTCGAGTTCGACGTGCATTCGCGTGACGTGCTTGAGTTGGTGCGTGACAGCGAATGCTCAGCCTATGACTGCGAGTTCGTCGCACTGGCAGCCCGGCTGGGAACGAAACTCGTGACGATGGACAAGAAGGTGCTCAAAGCCTTCCCCACGCGCGCTGTTTCTCTGGCGGTCTGACCACCAAGGTGAGCGACCAGCAGCAGGTTCGGCGCCCGAACTGCGCCTCCATGGTCCACCGCATCCGATTCCGCCTCAGCACACAGAACCGCGCATCAAATTGCGCTGTCGATGAGCGGGCGAGTGATGACAAAGACCAAAAGCGCCACAAAAATCGCAAACGCCCCCCACCCGGCCGCGCGCCTCGAAAGCGGATGACGCGTTCGCGCAAGTTGTCAGACTGAGCCAGCAAGCACGCCAAGCGAAATGACCGAGACGCCAAGCAGCACAGCGGCGCAGAGCGTGATGGCCCCCATGTACACGCTCTGCTTGGTGATGGTGGCCCCACTCAGGTAGGCGAGGTAGCTCAACCAACTGCCGCCCAGCGCGGCGCTCGCGGTCAGGGCCAGCCAGTAGGCGACGGGCTTTTTAGCGCAGGCCTGCGTCATGGCGTTTCCTTGCGAGCTGAGAAGGGCCAGAACAAACGTTCGCCTCATGTGCCAGCGATTCTGAGGAGCAGTTCAAGCTGATGGCGGACACCTGATCCTGTTCAAAACTCCGAAAAACGCGGGAGCAAGTCCTGATCAACCAAACGGATCTCGATGGCATTGGCCACCTTCACGTGTTCGGGGTTCTCATCGGAGAACGGCTCATCGGTGACGCTGACCAGGATCGTGCCGACCTGCTTGTCTTGGCCTTGCTCGCCTTGGCCCATGACGGGCACAAGCGCGCGTGCTTCCGGGACTTGCTGGACGGACAGCACGCGGGGAAGGTAGAGCATCCAGCCGACGCCAGGCCGGTCTTTGAAAACAGAATCGTAGAAAGTTGGCTCGACTGAAACGAACAGAGGACGCCAGATTTCAATGAACTTGTTTACCGTGCTCAGGACATTGGCGTGATTGAGGAAGCCTGCGATTTCCGTCTCAAAGTGGACAAGGCTGGGTTCTTTCACTTGCCTGTAAACGCCGCCCATCGTTGCGCCTTCCTGACCTTCCTCGCCATTCCACAGGCCGATTGATCTGGAGACAAACTGCGAACTCTTGTTTCGTTGCTTTTCTCTCAGGACGGCTGAGATTGCACTCGTGGGGCCCATGTCGTCGAACGCCGAATACAGAAGGGCATCCTCTTTGCTGTTGCCGCCCAAAAACCAATCGGTCAGTTTTGGAGACAGCTGGCGCAGGTGCTGACGCAATTCAAAGAAGTTGCGAAGATCATCATCCAATGTGGGTGGGCGGGCCAAGTCGATTTGGTACTGGGCCCGAAACATGATGCTGAGAGGTGGCGTCTGTTTCATGGCAAGTGGTGGTGAGGCACATCGGGCGCAACGGGCACGAGGATTTTCGAGAAGTATCGGTGGCTGATGGGTTCTTGCCAGAACCACTCCAGACGAATCGGTGGCCTTGGCATGGCAGCCGAGCTTTGATCCCCCATTTGTTCGATCATTTCGTCTACGTTGTGGGCCCACCATTTCTTGGGTCGCCCCCACTCATCGAAAAATCTGTCGTACCCGCCCTTTGCTTCTTTGAGCAGGCATTCGGCAGAAACGAATCCGTCGAACTCTCGAGCGTTGAACACCCATTCATCAATGAAGGTCGGCCCATGGGCCATGCCACCGACGCGGGCTTGGTAGTCAACCCAATCTTGTCGCACGGGGAACCTGCGTGTCTTGATCGTTCCCTCATCAGGCGGGCACGCCTCGCACTTCTTGCGCTCCTTCGTGATCGCATCGGTGCGCGCGATGGGCGCGGACTTCGCCTGGTCAGCTTCCTCCTGATGCTTGCGCGCCTGCTCCTTTGCGGCCTCACCCGCCACGCCGGCTGCAACGCCCACGCCCAGCGCAGCCAAGACACGGACGACCACGCCCTCGATCACCGGTACGGCCAGCGACGCCATCAGCGATCTCCCTTGAGCTTGTGTTTCATGACGGCATCGAGGTCATCGAGCCGTTGTTCGGGCGTGGCCCCTGGCTTGCGCAGGTACGGATCGACCAGCGGGTCATCGTGGATGCGCGGAGCGTCTGCGGACAGGTGCATCAGCCGGATGATGTGCGGCGTGCTGGTGAAGCCCGCGCGAGCGGCGTAGTCGAAGGCGTCCTGCATCCTTGTCAGCACCACCTCGCGGCCAGGCTGCTCACGCACCTCGGGGCGCTTGGCCAGGAACCCGTCGCAAACGGCGGCGACGAACTGGCGGGCTTCGCCTTGTTGCAGGGCCTGCCATTGCGCCTCAGTGAGCGTCAGCATCTTGCCTCCCGATCCAAACGCGCTGCCCTTCGTGCAGAAGGTGCCACTCATGGATGTGGCCGAAGAACGCTTCACGCTGCGCACCGTCGAGCGTGCGCGCCAGGTTGACCAGGACGCGCGGGTCCCAGAAGCGAAGCAAGGCGCTGCGGCCATCTGGCAGCTTCGCGTCAAGGCGCAGTTGCAGCAGCTGCCCAAGGCCTTCCAGGTCTTGCGGCGCAATCAGCCAGGTGAGCGACGGCGCATCGCGTTCGAGCGAGGCCAACTCGGCGACCAGGGCCTCACCGGCCAGAGCGGCGTCCACCAGCCAGGGGCCTGCATGAGCCAAGGCTGCGTCTGGCGTGTCGGCGAACAGCGGGAACAGCCCGTTGCCCGGCTGGAAGCGCTTGCAGAAATGGGTCTGGTACTGCACGCCATCGACCAGGGCGTACAGGCGCAGCGTGGGCAGGGTGTTGTGCAGCTGGGCCCACCGAGATTGCACGTCGAGGGCCGTCATGCGCGGATCACGGTGGGGCTGCCGAGGTGGGCCGCCTTGCGCAGGCAGTCCAGGCAGATGCCCGACTGGGTCGATGCAGCGATTGGGGCGGCCGCGCCGGGTGGGCCTGCCTGGGCGCTTGAAGCGGGGTCACCCACAGATGACTGGTTCGACCAGGTCGCCGTGATCTGGCTGGAGATCAGCCGCGCGCCGCAGTCGGTCGAGTCCATGTGGCGGGCGTAGCCCAGGCCACCGCCATCGAACATGTCGTCCGCACCGGTGTTGATGCGGAAGACGCCCTTGCATTTGGGGCAGACCACCATGTCGCCAACTCGGGCCATGGCTTTGCCATGGATGGTGCTGGTCAAGTCGGCGCTGATGACCGTGCCGCCATGGGTGGTCCTGTCGCCCATCACGATGAATGGTCGGCTCACTCTGGAACTCCTGCATTTGTGCGTTTTGGGGCACTCTAGCAGGGCGGGATGGCCAGCGTGGCGATGTCGTCAGGTAAGGGGAGGCAACTTTGTCGGCCAACCGGCAAGGGGCTTCTGAGCGCAGGCATGCGTCATGGCGTTTCCTTGCGGGTGGCGGAGGCTCAAAGCGGTCGCCCGAGCTGCTTTTCAACCTGCTTGCGCTCCCACTCGGCGCCGAAGAAGGGGATGAACTCGAACGTGGCGGCGGCGTGCGCCAGAACGCCAATGCCCCAGCCCAAGGCCGGCCAGAAGAACCACAGCTTGGAAGGGTGCGTCACCAGGTTGATGACCGCCAGCACGGTGATGACCACCAGGTACTGCGCCAGGTGGATGTAGAAACCGCGGATTTTGCGAACCCTCGCGAGGGCGAGTTGTTCGGCTTGCTGGGCCTGGGTGGCGGCTGTTGCGGTGGCGGTGGCTGTGGCTGTTGCGCTCATGTCTGGCTCACTGGTGAGGGTGGTGAAGTCGATCTCGAAGACCGACGCCAGTGATTTGAGGGACTCGGCGCTGGCGGGTTGCCCGTTTTCAATGCGCTGGATCGTGCGCGAGCTGAGCCCGCTCAGTTCAGCGAGTTGCTGTTGCGACCAACCCCGTTGCAGGCGCAGTTTCTGAATGTTCATGGAAGGAGTCCTTGTCATCACGGGGGGGAGGTTGGCGCAATGGGGCGGAAAGCGCCACGACACGGGCACGACAGTGGGGCGACAGCGTCCTGACAGTCAGGCGGCACAGCCATTGGTCGTCATCTGGGCCAGTCGAATCGCTGGCGGCGCGCAGCTCGGTCAGCGGTCGCCGGTTTCAGCAGCAAGCACAAGAGCTGCGGCACATGGGACGCAACAACACGACAGTGCGTAGCGGTATGTCTCTCAGGAAGAGAGTTTTGCACCGGATGGCGTGAGATGCCCAACGTCAAGGCCACGCGGCGCCGGCGCGAAGCACGCAGCGGCCGCCACCACGACCGAGCGCACAACGCAGGATCATGCTCAGGTCATTCGCAGGTTTTGAGTCGCTGAGCTGTGACTGGACCGGCCTGGGTAACTTGCCCGTTGCTGGACAATTGAGACAACCTGATCGAGCAAGCATCTCCGACTTTCACATACGCCGCTTCATAGTCGGCTCCCGGCACCGGCAGAAACTCCAATCCCAGAGCACATGTCGTTTGAGTGTTGTAGCCGGAACGATAGGTGGCCCGCATGGAAAAGGAGAATGGCGTGTTTGCGGGGATGTTTTTCTCGGTATACAAATCTTGCTTGCTGGGCACTTGGCCAGGCATCCCCAAGTTTGTCAGCGCTCCCTTGGGCTGCATCACAGCGAATATGGGCGTGCCCAAGGAGACGTTTCCAATCAGAAGCGCGATGGCCTGAGACTCTGAGCCAATGGTGCCGCTGGCAGCAGATGGGCTGCACCTGTTGGGGTGGAAATTCACGAGGGTGGCCTCAATGCCTTGAACCGACGCAGGATGTTCCGTCACAAAGCGGATCCGCGCAGCGCTGCGCTCGTCAACGGTTGGCTTGTACGGCGATGCGCACCCGGAAATGGCGAGAGTGAATGCCACGAGTATTGGAGTTTTCATGCCGTGTATTCTGTGGTGCCTTGGGAATGACCAAGCGCTTTTTTTGGCGTCAGGCCAAAACCACCTGCTGCCTCACGGCATACAACGCCAACTCCACATCGTTGCGCGTCCCGGTCTTCTCCAGGATCCGCGCCCGATAAGTCGACACCGTGTTCGACGACAGGTTCAACGCCGAAGCAATCTGCCCCACCGACTGCCCCTGCGCCAGCAGCCTGAACACCTGGTTCTCGCGCTGCGACAGCAGCTCATGCGGCGCCTGCTGCGACACCTCGCTCACCGCATTGGCCAGCAAGTCCGCCACCGCAGCCGTCAGGTAACGCCCACCCGAAGCCGCCTTGCGCAGCCCCGCCACGATGTCGTCCGGGTCGGCGCTTTTGTTGAGGTAACCCGCCGCACCGGCCCGGATGCAGCGCACCGCGAACTGGTTGTCCGGGTAGGTGCTCAGCATCAACACCGGCAGCCCCGGGCATTCCGACTGGATCTGCTTGAGCACCTCCAGCCCGTCACGGCCAGGCAACGCGATGTCCAGCAGCACTGCGTCCACGCCATCGCGTGAGGTGCGCAAGCACTGCATCGCCTCGGCCCCGTGCGCGGCTTCGGCCACCACGGTGATGCCTTCGTAGTCGGCCAGCACCTGGCGCAAACCTTCCCGCACGATGCGGTGGTCGTCCACGATCATCACGCGCACGCGCCCCGGCTGCTGCCGGCTCATGCCGCGCGCTCCTGCAGCTGCGTGCGCTCCAGCGGCATGCTCAAGATCACCTGGGTGCCCTGGCCCGGCTCGCTGCTGATCTGCAACCAGCCGCCGTGGTGCCCGGCCCGCTCGCGCATGCCCATCACCCCGAAGGCGTCGGCGCGCTCGAACGCGCTGGGCGGCGCGCCCCGGCCGTTGTCCTTGACCAGCAAGGTGAGGTCGCCCGGCGTGGCCCGCACCCGGATGGTGACCTCGCTGGCGCGCGCGTGGCGGGCCACGTTGCTCAGCATCTCCTGGAAGATGCGGAAGATGGCGGTGGCCTGATCGCCCTCGGGCGCCGGCAGGTTGGGCGCGATGTCGATCGACCAGTGGCATTGCCACTCGCCGTTGTCGATGAAGTCCTGCACCTGCCAGGCCAGCGTGGCCCACAGGCCCTGGTGGTCGAGGATGGAGGGGCGCAGGTCGGTGATGATGCGGCCCACGTTCTCCACCGCGTTGTCGATCAGGCCGCGCATGCCGTGGCACTTGCAGCGCAGCGCGGGCTCGTCGGCCACGCGCTTTTCCAGCCAGCTCACGTCCATCTTCAGGCCCACCAGCAGGCTGCCCAGCTCGTCGTGGATCTCGCGGGCGATGCGGGTGCGCTCGTCTTCGCGCACGTGTTCGAGGTGGGCCTGCAGGTCGCGCAGTTGGGCCAGGGCCTGGCTCAGGGCCTGGGTGCGTTCGGCCACGCGGCGCTCGAGTTGTTCGCGGGCTTGCAGCAGCTGTTGCTCTTGCTGCTTGCGCTCGCCAATGTCGACAAACGTGACCACCGCGCCCAGCACCTCGCCCGCGTCCAGGATGGGGTAGGAGGTGTACTCGACCGCCATGGGCGTGCCGTCACGGCGCCACAGCACCTCGCTGTCGATGCGGCAGGGCACCCCGGCGCGGAAGGCCCGAAAGATCGGGCAATCGTCCACCGGGTAATGCGCGCCATCCGCGTGGTGGTGGTGCGTGAGCTCGTGCATGTTGCGGCCCAGCACCTCGTCGGCGGTGTAGCCCAGCATGCGCGCGGCCGCCGGGTTGATGAAGCTGCAACGGCCCTCGGTGTCCACGCCGTAGATGCCTTCGCCGGTGGCGTCGAGCAGCAGGCTCAGCCGGTCGCGCCAGACGGCGGCGGCACGGGCCGCCTGGGGGGCGGGCTCGGCGAGCAGGGCGTCAGCGGGCAGCGATGCGGGGTGGGACATGGTCCACGCCCAGTTTGCAAGGGGCGTGCCACGACCAGGACGCCAGCCACCCGGGTTTGCCCGTGGCCTTTGTCAGGCCCGTGTCAAACCTGGCTCAGCGTTGGTAGGCGCGCTGCAGCGCCGCCGCCAGCTGGCGGTGCGCGTCGGCCGCTTCGGGGATGAAGCGGCCCAGGTTGATGAAGTCGTGGATGACGCCGGGCCAGACGGTGAGCTCGGCCGGCACGCCCGCGTCCTGCAGCTTTTGCGCGTAGAGCTTGCCCTCGTCGGTCAGCGGGTCGCACTCGGCCAGGCCGATCCAGGCCGGGGCCACGCCCGCGTGCGCCGGGGCGTGCAGGGGCTCGCGGTGCCAGCGTTCGCGCAGCACGCCGCCACGCGCGTTCGTCTCGAACCAGTGCATCAGGTCCCACGACAGCAGGGTGTTGGCCGAGTAGGTCAGCAGCGAGTTCGTCTTCATGCCCAGCTGCACCGAGGGGTAGAACAGGGCTTGCAACACCAGGGGGATGCCAGCGTCGCGCGCCAGCAGGGCCGTGACCGCCGCCAGGGTGCCACCCGCGCTGTCACCGCCCACGGCGATGCGGCTGGTGTCCAGGCCCTTGCTGCGGCCGTGCTCGGCCAGCCATTGCAGCGCCGCGAAGCTGTCGTCCAGGCCGGCGGGGAAGCGGTGTTCGGGCGCCAGGCGGTAGTCGATGGCCAGCACGGCACCGCCAGAGTGCTGCGCCAGCACGGTGCACATGGACTCGCAGGTTTCGATGCCACCGATGACGAAGCCACCACCGTGCAGGTACAGCAACACCGGCAGGTCGGGCTCGGTGCTGGGGGCCCACAGGCGGGCACGCAGTTCGCCGGCCGGCCCCGGGATGGTGAAGTCTTCGACCCGGGCCATGGGCAGCGGTGGCGCGGTGGTGGCGCCCACCCCGATCTTGTAGGACTGGCGGGCCTGTTCGATGGGCTGGGTGTGGATGGGCGGAAAGCCCGCCCGCTTGACGTTGTCCATCAAGGCCTGCACGGCCGGGGTGAAGGGGCTGCGGGGTGTCTCGCTCATGGTTCTGGTCTTTCTTGACTGCGGGGCCCGATCGGGGCACTTCGGAACAGATCAGGGGGCCGTGATCCGGATCTCCAGCTGCTCCGAGCGGCTTTCGTCCAGGCTCCGGGTGGACAGCGTACCGGATTGCGCGCGAGCGTTTTGCCCGCCGTTGCGCGCCACCACCGTCCACTCGCCCAGGGGCACGCTGACGGTGCTGCCGACCTCGGTGCGGCGGACCTGGCCGTCCGGGTCCACGCGGCCCGAGTAGGCACCGCCAGGCTGGGCCGGCTCGCTGGAGCGGGCTTCGAGCTCGACCGTCACCGGCGCGCGGCCGCCCGGCCAGCGCGGGGTCACGATCAGGCCCTGGCCCAGGTCGATCCAGGTGGTTTGCGGCACGACCTGCACGGGGCTGTTGCCCGAGCCTTCCAGCGGCCCGTACGAGGTCCAGCCACCGCTGCCGCCACCGACTTGACCCGGCGCCCAGGCCCACTGCCAGGTCGTCACCGGCTGGCTGCTGCCAAAGAACAGTCGCGCTCGTCCGCCATTGAGCACCGTCACCTGCTGCACCGAGTTGCCGCTGGATTCGGTCTGCGTGGTGCCATAGGTGACGCCGGCCTGGCCGATCACACCCCGGCGGCTGTCGATGATGACGCGGCCCGTCTGGATGCCGCCCTGGCGCAATTGGCTGCTGCCCTGGCCGGCCATGCGCCACTCCACGAGCAGGTTGCGCGCGGGCAGGTCGCCGGGGCCGGCGAGGGCGGGCTGCAGGCCGGCGCACAGCAGCAAGCCGGTTGCGGCCAGCAGGCGTCGTCGGCGCATGCCCGTGGCGGGCAAAGCGGTGGACAAAGGGGCGGGCACGGCTTCAAACGGGCGCATGGTCAGGTCTCCAGTGGGGTCATGACATCACGAGCAGGAACGCGATCGCAAGATGTGAAACGCGCAACAAAGCCGCCGAGCGTGCTCATTTCCACATGTCAACAAATTCTCGGATGCGAGATGCTCATGTCACGGCCTCAAGTGCCGAAAAGTGTTCAATCTGCCACGTCAGCCGCTGTCTGCATGGGTTGGGGTGGTGATTCAATGGTTCCCCGAGCGATGGAGGCGGGTCACATGCAACTCGAAGCCCTTTTCAAACAACCCCAGGCCCTGCCCGCGATCCCCAAGATCGTGCACGAGCTGATCGACAGCTTCAACAACCAGGACGTGTCCATCGACGAGATCGCCAAGAAACTGGCGGCGGACCCGGTGCTCTCGGCCCGCTTGTTGCGCCTGGCGAACTCGGCCTACTACCACGTCTCGCGCACCATCGGCACCGTCAACGAGGCGCTGTCGATGCTGGGCTTCGTGACCGTGCGCACCCTGGTCATCAGCTCTGGTCTGACCGGTGGCTACAAGGCCATGCCCGGCATGGACCTGAACAAGTTCTGGCGCTACAGCCTGCACACCGCTGCGGTGGCCGGCTGGCTGGCCAAGAAGACCGGCGTCAACGGCGACCAGGCCTTCACCGTGGCGCTGATGCACGGCATCGGCCAGCTGGTGATGCACGCCGGCATGCCCGAGCAGATGCTGGCGCTGGACAAGCAGGCTTCGCCGCAGGACTGCCGCCGCCTGGACATGGAACACCAGTCCTTTGGCTACAACTTCGCCACCGTGGGTGCCGAGCTGTCGCGCCAATGGCGCTTCCCGCTGAGCTTTGCCGACGCCATCTCGCAGTTCCCGGACCCGCTGGCCGCGCCCACCTTCAACCCGGTTGCCGGCGTGATCCACCTGGCTGCCTGGCGCGCCCGTGCCGAGCACAACGGCCTCAAGCCCGACGAGATGGAAGCCACCCTGCCCAAGGACGTGGTCAAGAAGCTGGGCCTGAACGCCGACACCCTGCTGACCGACATGCCGCCGCTGTCGGAGTTGTCTGAAGGCCTGGAAGCGCTGCTGAGCTGATCGCTGCGCAGGCACCGCCGTCGGTCCTCAGATCGACAGCGGGTCCACGTCCACCGCCCAGCGGACCAGTCCGCTGCGGCGGTGTTGTTGCGCCAGGGCCAGCCAGATGGACTGCGCCTCGGTGAGCAAACGCTGCAGCGCGGGCCGCTGCGGCGACTCCATCATCATCTGCGCGCGTTCGATGTCGGCCACGCGCTGCACCGGCGTGGGCACGCTCGGGTAGAGGGTCACCCCACCCGAGATCTCGCTCACGGCTTCGGCTGCCGCGCGAAGGAATGCGTTGGCGGCGTCCTGCGTTTTCGCCTCGGCGCGCAACAGGGCCAGGCTGGCATAAGGCGGCAGGCCCGCCGACTGGCGCTCTTGCAGCTGCCGCGTGGCAAAGGCTTCGTAGTCGTACTCGCGCAGGGCCTGGTAGAGCGGGTGCAGCGGGTGCCAGGTCTGCACCCACATCTCGCTGTGGCCGGCCACGTCGGCATCGCGTCCGGCGCGGCCTGCGGCCTGCAGCAGCAGCGCGAACTGGCGCTCGGCGGCGCGGAAGTCGCTGGCGAACAAGGCTGCATCGGGGTTGACGGCCGCCACCAGCGTGATGCGCCGGAAGTCGTGCCCCTTGGCCACCATCTGCGTGCCCACCAGCACGTCCACATCGCCCGCGTGCACGCTGGCGAGTTGCTCTTCGAGCGCGCCCTTGTGCTTGGTCACATCGGCGTCGATGCGGCCCACGCGCGCGCCGGGCAGGGCCTCGGCGAGCTGCTCTTCCAGGCGCTCGGTGCCCCGGCCCACAGGCTGGATGTCCTGGTTGCCACAGTCGGGGCAGGCGCGCGGCACGCGCTCTGTGAAGCCGCAGTGGTGGCAGCGCAGGGTGCGGTCGACCTTGTGGAACACGCGCCAGGCACTGCAGTGCGGGCAGCCGCTTTGCCAGCCGCAATCACCACACTGCAGCACCGGGGCGTAGCCGCGCCGGTTGAGCAGCACCAGGCTTTGCTCGCCGCGTTCGACGCGCTCGGTGATGGCGGCCAGCAAGGGCGCTGACAGCGGTGGGGCCGACTCGCCCCGGCCCGGCTTGGGCGCGCGTGACATGTCGATGAGCCGCACCTTGGGCATCGCCCCGCCGCCGATGCGCTCGGGCATGGCCAGACGCAGGTAGCGGCCGGTGCCGCCTTCGCTGGCGGGCAGGGCGTTGAACCAGGTCTCCAGGCTGGGCGTGGCCGAGCCCAGCAGCACCGGCACGCCTTCGAGCCGGCCGCGGTAGACGGCCAGGTCGCGCGCGGAGTAGCGGGCGCCGTCTTGCTGCTTGTAGCTGGGGTCGTGCTCCTCATCGACCACGATGAGCCCCGGGCGGGGCAGCGGCGTGAACACCGACAGGCGCGTGCCCAACACCACGTCGGCCTGGCCGCGCAGCGCCATGAGCCAGTTGCGCAGGCGCTGGGCGGGCGTCAGGCCGCTGTGCAGCGAGACGATGCGCCGGCCTGCAAAACGCGCGGCCACGCGGGCTTCGAGCTGGGGGGTGAGGTTGATCTCGGGCACCATCATCAGCACCTGGCGGCCGGCGTCGAGCACGCGTTGGGCCTCGCGCAGGTAGACCTCGGTCTTGCCGCTGCCGGTGCTGCCCCACAGCAAGCTGGGCTGGGGGGGCGATGCAGCCAGGCGGGCCAGGGCATCGGCCTGTTGGGCGCTGAGCTCGGGCAGGGCGCTGGGGTCGGTGGCGGTTGGTCCTGGCTCGGCGCTTGAACTCGCCACCGAGGCCCCGCCCTCACCGGCAGGTGGACACGCCACCCTGGACGCCTCGGCCAGCTCAGCCGCCACGGCCTTGTCCAGCCGCTTGAGCCGGCGCGCCAGCTGCACCTGGTCGAGCTGGCGCAGCTCGGGCGGCAGCACCATCAGCGCCATCTCACCCAGGCTGCGCTGGTAGTAGCTGGCCGCAAAAGCCACCAGCTTGCGCCAGGCCTGGGGCAAGGGCGGCAAGGCGTCAAAGGTTTCGAGCACGGCCTTGAGCGACTCGGGGGCCAGTTGAGCGGCGCCTTCATCGGCGCCTTCGGCCAGGTCCCACACCACCCCGGTGACCACGCGCCGACCCAGGGGCACCCTCACGAGGGCGCCTGCGGGCAGGGCTTGGGGGTGCAAGTAGTCGAGCGCGCCCCACAGGCCGCTGTGCTGGGGCGCCTCGACCACGACCCCGACGCGGCAAGGCGCCTCGGGCGCGGTCGGAACAGGTGCGTGCATGGCGGGGATGTGTGTCAGGCAGATTCTGACAGAGGCATGAAGACGACCCGCCAAGTGCTTGATTTTCCTGGGGGACACCCTTATCCACGCGGACTGTGGATAACTTTGTGGGAAAGCTTTGCAGACGCGCGCTAAGTGCTTGTCACACCGACGTTTGGGTCAGTTTGCCTCAGAATGAGGCATCGCCGAGCAGGCTTGAAGAATCAAAGACTTAGCGCAGCCCTGCGGACCTTTGTGCGCTTTTGGGGGCCCGCCCCAGTGCGGTGCGCTCGCGAAGCGCCTGATGGGGATAAGTGAGTCGCGAGCGATCAAAACCAAGGGTATGCCCTAGTTGCTCGAAATCTGACACGCTTTGTCTCCCTCTGTGAGCTTTGTCACAGCAGGCGCGCCACGCGAAATCCCGACGGCCGCCATCGGTCAAGGAACAAGTTGCGACGCCCTGCCCCCCGGCCACGGTCCACCTCACTTAGGGGGCAAAGCCGATGCGACGCGCCAAGAGTGGCCTGTAAGTGCTTGATTCATGGGCATGGCGGTCGAATCCACAGCCTGTGGATAACTTTGTGAGCAAAAACGGGGAGAACCGGTGTCCGCTTCGCACACCCCAGGCTTTCCCCAGGTTGTCGCTGACTTGCGTCAAAGAGATTTTCATCAATCAAATCAACCACTTGTCACGTTGACACAGGGCATGCAGGGCATTTGGCGCGATGGGGAAATTCAGCAAATCAGCATGCTGCGTTTTGGGGATAAGTGCTGGGGCCCAAGCACGGTTTTCGCTCGCTCGTGATTCGAAATGGTGAATTCGCGGGCGCATCACGCACCGACCTGTCCCGCCGCCTGCTGTGCACGCCTGTGCCCCTGCGAGCAAGGGGTGACTCGGTGCTGGGTCATGCGCGTCAACAGGCTGACTCTCGGGTTATGCTTTGCGGGTGTCACCGCGCGGGTCGCCTGCTGACGTGCCCGGGAGCACCATCCACAACCCAACACCCTAGTGAGACAAAAGATGAGCTTCTCGATCGAATCCAAACTCGGCGACCTGCTGGACAACGAAACCACCAAGGCCATCCTGGAAAAGCACCTGCCCGGCATCTCCACCCACCCGCAAATCGGCATGGGCAAGGGTTTCGCCCTGTCGATGGTGGCCAAGTTCTCCGGTGGCCTGATCACCGACGACCTGCTGCAAAAGGTTGACGCAGAGCTCAAGACCCTGGGCTGATCGCCCTGCATGGGTGAGCGCCTGGTGCGCTCCCTTCGGTCACAAAAAAGCCTCCGAGAGTCTCAGGACCCGGGAGGCTTTTTCTTTGGGTGCTCGGCTCAGCACCCCGGGGCAGCAGGCGCCCCGTCAGCGGATCACCAGTTTTCGGTGGGCTGACCGCAGTCGGAGCTGGCCGGCGCCACGTCGCAGCGGATGCGCTTGATGATCTTCAGGCCCTTCTTGTCGTAGAAGCCCTTCTCGGCCATGTCGATGCGGCCGTCGCGCATCAGGTTGACGTAGCGCTCGGCGTCCTCGGGAGACGGGTCCATCCAGAACTTGGCAGGGATGGTGGCGTCGGCACGCTTGATGAGCTCGACCACGGTGTCGAAGCGGCTGGTCCAGGCGTCACGCGACTTCTGCCCGTAGCCATCGGGGAACTTGTCGCGCTTGAAGATCATCTGGTAGGTCAGGATGGTCATGGGGAAGCGGTGCACCGCCCCCTTGCTGCCCATGCCCTTGTGCAGCTCCAGCGGCTTGAAGGCGATGGACGGCGCCATGACCACGTCCACGTTGCCGTTGTTGAACATGGTGCCGAAGTTGGTCACGTCGGCCGCCACCGGGCGAGCACCGACGCGCGAGATCAGCTGGGCCTGGGCCTTGTCGTGGTCGAAGGCGGCCACGCGCTTGCCGCTGGAGGCTTCGAGGTTGGAGATGGCGCGGTCGTTGACGAAGGCGTAGGCAGCGCCCAGCGGGACGATGCCACCGACTTCGAAGTTGCCGTTGACCATCAGGGCGGCGGCCTTGGGGCTGCTGAAGGTCTGCACGGTCTTGCGCACGACCTCGATGCTGCCGGCCATGTCGAGCTTGCCGCTGCGCACGATGGTGGAGGCACCGACCGAGTCGAGGGCGGCGGTCAGCGGGTTGAACTGGCGGGTGCGCAAGGCGGTGGCCATCACGGCGTCGCACTGGCCGGTGCGAAAGTCTTCCACTGCCACGCGCTCGTCGATGTAGGCCTTGAGCTCGAGGTCGGCGCCGGCCTTCTGCATCTCGAGGGCGTAGTCTTTGGCGGCATTGAAGCCATCACCCGCGGTGCCGAGGATGTCGAACACACAGACTTTTTGCTTGGCAGCCTGGGCGGCGGGAGCCAGGCCCAGGGTGGCGGTCAGGACAGCCAGGGAGCACAGGCTCAGGGCACGGCTCGGGTTAAAAACGGTTGGTTGCAAGGTGGTCTCCGCTCGGGTTGCGCTGCGGGTGAATCCAGGGTCACCCGCGAAAGCGGCAAGCATAGGCGGGGTGAGCGCCTTGAGGGACCACCCTCGGGTGGAAACCCCAACCCGCATCTGAAGGCCAGACGTAACAAAAACTCAGATCCAGCCCACGCAGCGCGGTGAGCCGCAGGCGCAACGCAGGCGCCCGGCATGGTGGGTCGGGCCGTAGCGGGCCGTGAGTTCTTCGCCCTCGGCGATGTCGCGGATGGCGTAGAAGGCCACCCGGCCCTGCTGGACCTTCAGGACCATGTTGGGCTCGCAAGCGTGGTTGGCATGGCGCAGCGGGTCGCTGGAGGCCGAGGCGTCCACGGCCCGCTTGTCGGAGATGGCGACCATGAAGATGCGCCCGGTGGTGCGCTCGGCCAGCCTGGCGCGGCGGCGGGCTTCGGCCAGCTCGATGAACTCGCCGCGGATTTCGCCGATCTTGGCGCGCTCGGGGATGGCTTCGCCCGCGAAGGCACCCAGGCCGTCGATGCGACTGGGGCCCACGTTGACGCGGTGCTTTTGCGGGTTGGCAGGCTGGCGGGGCGCAGGCGTGGGCGCCTGCGGCGAATGCAGGGCGGCGGCATCAGCCGGCTCGGCTGGCGTGACCGGGGATGAAGCGGGGGTGGCCGGGCGGCCAGGTCGGGCGTGCAAAGAGGGCATGGCCCTCAATCATGCGTCCATTCGAGGATCTGCCAACGGCTGGTGACCCCGGCGATCGTGACATCGGCCTCGTTGCTGGTGCGCCAGCGCTGCATCGCGCAGGGCAGTGCGAGCCCCTCGCGCGCCGGCAGGCTCGAGCGTTCGATGCGCCAGGTGTCGCCGTCCCAACACCCGAAGCTGACCTCCAGGTCGAGCCAGGCCAGCGCGTGCTCGGGCTGGGCCAGCATCACGTCGACCAGGCCAAGCCCGGGGTTCAGCCCACGCGGCCAGGGACGGCGGCGGTCGCGCACCAGACACAGGTGCACGCCCGCCAGCAGCAGCAGGCGCCCGTCGGGCTGGCCTTGTTCATCGACCCCCGACAGCACGCGAAACACACCCACCGAGTCGGGCAGGCGCTGCCAGGTTTCGGTGACCTCGTTGTGCTGGTCGATGCGCACCATGCGGTCGGGCGCGTCGAAAACGACCCAGGCGGTGTCGGGCGTCAGCGCAGGGGGCTGGTAGTCGATGCGGCGCAGCCAGGAGCACAGCTCGCCTTGCGGGTGAAGGTCGACCCGGGTGCAGCCAGCGAAGGCGCTTTGATGGGTCAGGGCCGCCAGTTGCTGCGGCCCGAGCGCAGACAGCGGCGCCGACACGCGTCCCGCCATGGCCTCGTCGGGGACACGGAGATCGGCATGCCAGAGGCTGGTCTGGAGCCAGCGTGCCCAAGTCGGGGAAGCGGGGGGCTGCGAGGCGTCCGCCTGGTGGGCGGTCGACTGCAGCCAGGTCCGCATCCAGACGCCGCGGTAATCGGTCGGCACGCGGACCGATGGCGGCATGGCGAACGGTTGATGCATGGGTGCAGGAACGTTCTGCGCACTTTACACACTGGGCAGCGATCAACGCGACACATCCGCGCCACATCGTGCAAGAAGCTGGCTCACACCAAGGGTTTCCACCACGCAGTTTGCCTGACCTGGGCCACCCGGGGGCGTCAGGGGCGTCAGGGCGCTTCAAGGCGCTTCAAGGCGCTTCTTCGACCTGCAGCTCGCGGGCATCGGCCCGGCCCTGGTCGTCCACCACGCGCAAGACGTATCGACCCGCTTGAGGTGGGGTCCAGCTCAAGGCCGTGCCGGGTTTGACCTGCCCGATCATCGCGTCGTCAGCGAACCAGTGCAGGGTGCGTGCGTCGGGCCCGCCGTCTGCCCGCAAGGCCAGCGCTCGAGAGTGGCCGCTGCGCAGCACGTAGTTCACGCCGCGCATGGGCTCCTGGATCTGCGGGGCCTGGCCTTCGCCCGCCTGGTCGGTGTCACAAGCCGATGCGAGCTGGCGGCGGGGCAGACCGGCCTGCCTGAACAGGCGCCGCATGTCGCTGCCCCACTGCTCGACCACGACCTCGCGAGCGTGGGCTGGGCGCTCGCCGGGGCCGGCGCACAGGGGCTGGCCGGTGCGCTCGTCGACCCACATGGTGCGGTGCAGGGTGCTGGCGCGGATGGGCGACTTGCCGGCGATGAACCAGGTCTTGGCTTTGACGGGGCACAGGGCGTCGGGCATGCCGCCGGTGTCGGCGCAGACCTCGACCTGCCTGAGTTGCGGCAGGCGCGGTCGCACAGGCTCGCCGGGATCGAGGCCTTCGGCGCGCAGGGCATCGACGATGCGCACGAACAGGGGCGCCGCCGCATGGATGCCGACGAAAGCGGGGTTGCCCGCGCCATCGAACTGGCCGATCCAGACGACCAGCACGTGGCGGCCGAAGACGCCTGCGGTCCAGGCATCGCGAAAGCCCCAGGAGGTGCCGGTCTTCCAGGCCACCGGCGGGCGCGCGGGCTCGGCGGTGTCGGGCCGAGGCGTCTGGCGCAGCATGTCGAGGGTTATGAAAGCGGCTTCTTCGCTGAGCACCTGCAGGGGCGGGTGATCGGCTTCTTCGGCGGCCTGGGCGCGCGCGTCTTCGCGGGTGTAGGCGAGTTGCCTGACGCGGCCCCCGTTGGCCAGCACCGCATACAGGCGCGCGAGCTCTTCCATGGTGACCTCGCCGCCGCCGAGCACCAGGGCCAGGCCGTAGTGCGCTTCGCTTTGCAAGCGGCTGACCTGGTTGAGCTGGAGGAAGCCGTGCAAGTTGGGCCGGCTCAGGCGCGCGGCCACCGACACGGCCGGGATGTTGCGGCTGCGGATGAGGGCGTCCTGCGCGCTCACGGGGCCGACAAACTGCCCATCGTGGTTCTCGGGCGAGAAGGCGCCGAAGGTGGTGGGCGCGTCCTTGAGCATGGTGCGCGGGTGCAGCAGGCCCTGGTCGAGCGCGAGCGCATAGATGAAGGGCTTGAGCGCGGAGCCCGGTGAGCGCTTGGCCAGGGTGCCGTTGACCTGGCCTTCGATCTCGGCGTCGCGGTAATCGGCCGAGCCGACCACGGCGCGCACCTCCATGCTCTGCGTGTCGAGCAGGAGCGCGCTGGCGTTGCGGATGCCGCGCTCGCCATGCGTGCGCACGTAGCCGTGGATCACGCGCTCGAGCGTGCGCTGCATGCGCACGTCCAGCGTGGTGTCGATGCTGGTGCTGGCGTTCGTCTCACGGGGGCGGGCCAGCAGGGCATCGGTCAGGTGCGGCGCCAGAAAAGGCAGCTTGGCGCGGCCCCTGGCGGGCGGTGTCAGCAGGGCCTCGGGCGCGTGGGGGCGGGCGTCTTGCGGGTGGCGCTGCTGCCAGATCGCCCACAGGCGGTCGCGCGCGGCTTGCAGCTCGGTGTTCTGGCCCCGGCTGGCGATGCGCTTGACCGGGTTCTGCGGGATGACGGCCAGCGTCAGCGCCTCGGGCATGGTCAGCGCCTGCGCCGGCTTGCCGAAGTAGATGAGGCTGGCGGCCTCGACGCCTTCGATGTTGGCGCCATAAGGCGCGGTGTTGAGGTAGGCCTCGAGGATGTCTTCTTTGCTGTGGCGGGCCTCCAGCCAGACAGCCAAGCCGATCTGCGCAAGCTTGCCGGGCACGTGGCGCGTGTCCAGGCCGTGAAGCCTTCGCGCAAGTTGCATGGTCAGGGTCGAGCCGCCCTGCCTGCGCCCACCGGTGAAGGTGGACCAGGCGCTGCGCACCAGCGCGGCCGGGTTGACGCCCGGGTGCCAGTCGAACCAGCGGTCTTCGTAGAGCCGCACGCTGTCGACCAACACGGGCGACATGCGCGAAAGCGGCACCCACAAACGGTACTGCTGATCAGGCGCCAACGTCAGGCGCAGCAGCTCGCCACCCTGGGCGCGCACGGCCACCGAGCCACCGAAGCGCTCGCTCAGCGGCTCATGCGGGGCCCAGCGCAAGGCGAGCAGGCAGGCCGCCGTGATGGCGACCACCTTCAAGCCCTTGCGCCACGCCGGCTTCACTCACTTCCCCAGCGGCTTGACGGTGAAGCGGCCAGCGGCCGAGCGCGCGAAGATGCGGCGCTCGTACATGGCCTCGCCATAGGCCGCGGGCATGCTGAACTCGCCGACGTTGGTGGCGCGGGCCTTGTAGGTGACCTCGGTCATGCTTCGACCCACGTTGCCGAAGAACAGCACGCGGTCTTCGCGCACGTCGGCGAAGTCGAGCGACCAGGTGCCGCTGCCACCCAGGCGACGCTGCCACAGCGGCTGATCGGTTTCTTCCGACGCGTCCACGGGCATCTGCACCGGCTCCAGGCCACCCGGCAGGATGTCGACCAGGGCCACCTGCGGGATCTGCGCGCGGTCCAGGCTGCGCACGCGCACCCGCACCGTGACCTCGTCGCCCAGCTTGGCTTCGGTGATGACCTGGCCCGAGGCGTTGAGCACCTCGTGCACGATCTCCATGCCTTGCTGCAGGGGCTTATCGGGCAGGCCGCGCTCGAAGCCGGACTCGGACCAGCTGTAGAACAGCGGCAGCTCGCCACCCTGGCCGATCTTCACGCGCGCGGTGCCTTGGGGCACGGTGGCACGCGCCATCGGCAGCAGCTCACCCAGGGCGAGGGCCTGCGCCTGGCCTTGCGCGTTGATGGCCTGGGCCTTGAGCGGGCCGCTGGTCTTGGCGGACTGCGCTGCCACCGTCGCGTAGGCATCGACCGCCAGGATGGTGCTGGCCGACGAGGCCGTGCTGTACCAGCCGTCGCGCATCTGCTTGGCGAGGTTTTCCCACGTGGCCGTGGGCAGTGAAGCCAGGCGCTTGGGGAAGTGACGTGCCACGAGGTAGATGAGCGCGGTGTCGTGCGTCATCGGGTCGTCGTAGCCGTCCCAGCCGCGCGACTGGGCGGGCTGCGCCTTCATGCGGGTCAGCAGGTCCTGCCACACCGGCTCAATGAGCTCGTTGGCCACGCTGTCCTGCTTGAGCAGCTGGTAGCTGGCGGCCAGGTAAGCGGCACCCAGGTGGCGAGACAGGCGCGCGTCCTGACCGGCCTTGCTGCGCAGCGTTTCGCGCAAGTTGGCCAGCGCGGCCGGCACCAACACGCCCTGGCGGGTCAGCAGGTAGGCGCCTTGTGCGCGCTGACGCCAGCCACCCAGGCCGCTGCCGCCCGAACCCAGCTGCGCTTGCAGGAAGTCGGAGGACTTGGCCATCAGGTCGGCCGGGGCCTTGAGCTGGCGTTCGCGGGCTTCGAGCAGCAGCTGCAAGGCCTGCGTGGTGGAGTACAGGTCGGACGGGCCGCCCGGCCAGTAGGCCAGGCCGCCATCGCCGTTCTGGCGCGAGCGCAACTGCGTGAGGTAACCGATCCACACCTTGTTGGCGTCGAAGGCGCTTTGCTCGGCGGCGCTGCGGCCACGGGCCACCTCGCGCGCCAGCTCGGGCCGGCTGGCCAGGATGACGGCCGGCAGGGTGCGGCTGGTGATCTGCTCGGTGCAACCGAAGGGGTACTGATCCAGGTACTGCATCAGCCCCGACGCAAACGCCCACGGCGTGGCCGAGATGGCCAGCTCGCTGCGAGCGAGTTGCGGATAGACCTGGGCCTGCGACTTGAGCTCGCCCGAACCCACCAGGGTGCCGCTTTGCACCAGGGTCACGCGGGCCGAGGCCGGGCGCACGCTGAGCTCGGTGCTCAGGCGCGCGCGGCTGGCGCCGCGTTGGGCAGTGAAGGTCACGGCGCTGGAGCCCAGCTGCGCCTGCGCGTCGCTGCGGGCACGCACCTTGAAGACGGTGCTGGCTTCGCTGAGCGCGCTCACCTTGAGCGTGCGGGCGGCTTCCCCCACCACCTCCAGGCCTGGCCCCACGGCCAGGTTGAGCTGGATGGGCGCGTCCTTGCCCGAGCCGACGATGTTGTTGGCCAGGCCCACGCCCACCTCCACCACGTCACCAGGACTCATGGCCAGCGGCACGTTGGGCAGCAGCACGATGTCGCCGCGCACGGTGGTCTGGGTGGTGGCGGCGGCCACGGTCTCGTCGTTGACGGCCACGGCGATCACCCGCAGCGAGCCGTTGAAGGACTCGGGCACGGTGTAGCTGAACTCGCGGCTGCCGTTCACGTCGACCAGGCCCGACCAGTAGGCCACAGGCTTGTCTCGTTTGCGCTTGAAGGGGTTGAGGTGCTTGCCCAGCTCGCCCTCGCCGTCGCCGCCAGGCGCCGCGCCCATCATGAGCTTGCGGAACTCGGGCAGGATCAGGTCGAGCGTCTGCAGCGTGCTGACCTCGAGCGCGCGCTTGCTGAAGAAGTGCTTGAGCGGGTCGGGGTTCACATAGCGGGCCACCTGCAGGATGCCCTCGTCCACCGCGAACACATAGGCCTTGGTCGGCGCGTCGGACTTGAGCGTCATCTTCACGGTTTCACCAGGCTTAACTAGCGCATTGCTGCTCAGGCTGATGCGGGCGGTGCGCCGCGCCAGGCTGGTGGCAAAGGGCACCACGCCGTGGCTGAGCGGGCTGGTGTAGACCTCGTCAGAAGCCGGGTCGCGGATGAAGTGCACGCTGACGTAGCCATTGCCCTCGAAGTCCTTGGGCAGGGTGATCTTCTGCACCGTGGCGGTCTTGTCCGTCTTGAACCAGGTGTGGGTGTAGACCTTGTCGCGCTCGATGGTGATGAGGCCGGCGCCGATGTAGGGCGCCTGGATGCTCAGCTCGATGTCTTCGCCGGGCTGGTAGTCCTTCTTGCTCAGCTTGATCTGCAGCTCGGCGTTGCGGTCGAGCGAGCGGCTGAGGTTGGCGGCACCGGCCACGCTGTAGTCGACCTGGGTCAGCACCAGGCCGTCTTCGTCGCGCAGCTGGTAGGCAAAGTTGCCCGGCGTGGCGGTGTTCAGGCGCAGCTTGGCGCCCGAGGCCGCGATGGCGTAAGGCACTTCTTCGAGCGTGACGTCCTTGGCGCGCGACTCGTAGCGGTACAGGCCGCTGTTCTGCTTGACCAGCACCGAGAGCACGCGGTGCTCGACGCGCACGAGCTTGAGGCCCTTGACGGCGATGGGCTTGACCTGCGGGTCCACCGCCACGATGTCGACCTCACGGGCGGCGTTGCGGCTCACATACCCCAGGTCGCCCGAGGCCTTGACGCCGACCAGGAAGGGGCGGTCGCTGACCAGGGCACGTGCCTCGGCGGCCACACTGCGACCGCCTTCGGGCTCGAAGGCCTTGAGCAGCACGTGGGCCTGGTAGGTGGCGGCCTCGAAGCGATCGAGGCGCAGGTCGAACGTGGCCTTGCCTTCGGCGTCGGTCTGTTGTTCGCCCAGCTCGTCGGTCAGGCCGTTGCGCGCGACCATGGGGTCGTGGAAGCGGTGGTCGGGGAAGGCGCGGAACGCGGGGTAAGCGGGGCGCAGGGTCAGGGAGCCCGTCACGCGGCGGTTGGGGGCCGGCGTGCCAAACAGGTTCTGCACCGACACCATCGCCTTGAGTTCATCGGGGCTGACCCAGCCTTCGAGCGCTTCTTGAGACAAGCGCGCCGTGACCTTGGTGCGATCGGGCAGGAACTCCTGCACCTTCACCGTGGTGCTGCCCAGCTGCAGCGGCGGCACGTCGGGCGCGCCGGGGCTGCTCTGGCGAGGCAGGCTGAGGTTGACGGTGTAGACGCCGGTGGGCGAGCTCTCTTGCGTGGTGTGGCTGAACTCGGCCGCACCACCCGCGCCCAGGCGCACGACTTCACGGCGCACGGTCAGGCCACGGGCGTCGACCACCTCCAGCTCGACGGGCAGGTCCTTGAGCGAGGTGGCCCAGTTGCCGGCCTTGACGATCACGCCCAGGTTGAAGGTGTCACCCGGGCGGTAGATGCCGCGGTCGCTGAAGAGGTAGCCCGTCATCTGGTTGGGCACGCCAGCGCTGCGCAGGCCGCCCACGTCGAAGCGCGAAAGGTCGAGGTTGCGGTCGTAGCGGTTGAAGGGCAGGAAGCTGAGGTCGCCGTCCTTGCGCACCACCATCAGCACCGGCGTTTTCTCGCGCTGGAAAGCGGCGAGGTTGGGCAAGCGGGTGTGGCCGCTGGCGTCCGTCACCTGGCTGACGAGGACCAGGCCGTTGCGGCCCCAGACCTCGACGGTGGCACCGCCCACGGGCAGGCCGTTGGCGATGGACTGAACGAAGACATCGCGCGAGCCGTCGATGGTGCGCTTGGCGACCAGGCCCAGGTCGGTGACCAGCACCAGGCGCTTGTCTTCCATCGACTCGGGGTCGATGTCGCCGCCCTGGTCGCCATACTCGCCTTCGTAGCCGCCTTCTTCCCCTTCGTAGCCGCTTTCGTCGGGCGCCTCGGTGGCATCCACGTTGGCGCCGTTGGCCGTGCGCTTGGGGTCGTATCCCTTGACGCTGAGCAGGAAGATGCCGCGTCGCTCGCCGTTGGGGCCCTTGAGGTACTCGGCGAAGTCGACCGTTTCGTAGTGGCTGCGGCCAGGCTTGAGCTTGAGCGGCACTTCGCGCTCGAAACGCTCGGAGAGGTGATCTGGCGTGACGCCGCGGTAGAAGCCCGGCTTGCCGAACTCACCCGACGATTGGCTGATGAGCATGTGCAGCTGCTGCGGCAGCATGCGCGCGATCTCGATCTTCACACCGGGCAGGTCGCGCACGAGGATGGGCAGCTTCTTGTCGCCCGAGAGCGCCAGCAGCGAGCCCTGGCTGACGATGCTCAGCTCGGGCGCGAAGGCCTTGAGCTGCATGACACCGGTGCGCACGTCGGCCAGCAGGTAACCGCCCGGCGTGCGCAGGCCCTTGGCCACCTGCACATAGATGAACTGGCCGCCTTCGGCCGATGGCATGCGGAACGACAGCCCGTCGTTGACCTCGCGCTCGCCGCTGATCGGCTCGAGCTTGACGCGCTTGGCGCGCTTGAGCACGGCCGGCGTCACCTCGGTGGGGTCGCTCCAGACGGTGGGCTCGCCACCCTCCTTGTCGGACTCGGGCAGCACCCAGGCCTGCACGGCCTTGGCCAGCTCGCGCTCGTGCACGGGCATGCTGGTGCCGACGTGCAACACGTGCTCGGGGTCACCGGCTTGGTTGCTCACCACCGAGGCGCTGATGTCGTTGATGGCCAGGCTGTAGAGACCGGGTACCTCGACCGAGCGCTGCAGCTTGTCCGCAGAGCCTTCACCCCCTTGCTGGGCGGTGACGCCAGCGGCCACGCTCAGGCGCATCGACTGGGTCTGCGCGGGGATGGGCAGCGGCTCGGACATGACCGTGGCCAGCAGCTTGTGCACGTCGTAGGTGACGGTGAACTTGCGGCTGGCGCCCGCGTTCAGGCCGAACAGCGATTCTTCGGGGTCGCCTTCGTCCAGGCGGATGGCGCCTTCGAGCGACTTGGTGTTGACCGGGTGGCTGAAGCGCAGCTGGTAGACCACGCGGCGCAGGTTGACCTGCACCGGATCTTGATAGAACTCGGCGCTGTCGACGTCGATGGTGAAAGCCGGGGCCTGGAACTCGAACTCACGCGACTTCAGCGTCACGTTGGGGGCCAGGGCCTTGCGCCCGATGCTGACCTTGTAGCGCTGCCCCACGGGCCAATCGGCCTTGGGCTGGAAGACGAGCTGGTCGGCGGCGGCCCAGGTCCACTGGCCGGCGGCGGTCGGCTCCATGGTGATCTCGGTGGCGGGCTTGCCCACCTTCACAACGGGCACGGCCACGCCCGAGAACTGCACCACCAGCGGGTTGGGCGGCTGCTTGTCTTCTATGACGGTGCGGCCGGGCGCCTCGACCTGGTAGGTGAGCTCGCTCTGGCTGCCGGCATCGGGGATCAGGCCTTGCCACCAGCGCTTGAGCAGCGGCAGGTTCGAGAGGCCCGCCGCGGCCACCGCCGCCACCACGAGGACGTGCAGCATGTGCCAGCGGCACCAGTTCAGCGCCGAGGCGCCCAGGCGCCCCAGGCCGCGCAGCCAGCCAGGCGCTTGCCAGCTGCCCAGCAAAAGGCCGAGCAGCCCACTGAAGATGGCCAGCAGCGGTTGCCCCACGCTGCTCAGACGTTGCCCCACGGAGCCGAAAAAGGCGCCGATGCCCTGGTTGATGCGCGACAGCATGGTCACAGCCTCACTGGTTTGATGTTGTTTTGATGAAGGCACCCTGCGGGCTCGGATGAGCCACGCAGGGTGCGCCGGGCAGCATCGTGCCTCAAATCACGGGCGTGAAGCCCCCTGGCCGAACAACTCGTACCAATCCAGCTGGCGGGTGGCGACCATGACGGCGCTCAGCACGGCAAACAGCAGGAGCGAGCCCAGCACCAGCGCGTTCTGCTCCATCTGCAACAAGGCGTAAAGCACCCCGTACAAACCACCGATGGCCACCCCGAAGCCCAGGCCCGCGCCCCAGCCGCGCAACACGAAGCTGCCGTAGAAGGTCAGCAGCAGCGTGCAGGCCGCGCTGGCGGCCAGGTAGGCCCAACCGAACGCCAGGTGCTCGGACAGGCTCACCAGCAGCAGGAAGAACAGGCTGAGCGCCGCGCCCACCAGCAGGTACTGGATGGGGTGCACGCGCAGGCGACGCAGCACCTCCATCAGGCCCACGCCCACGAAGGTCAGCACGATGAACAGCAGGCCGTACTTGGTGGCGCGGTCGCTGAGCGAATGCACATTGACCGGGTCGATGAAGGACACCCCGAAGGTCTCGATGCAGCCACTTTCGGCCGATGCGGCCTCGTCGGCGCCCTCGGCCGTCGCGTAGGGGTTGAAGCGCGCGCCGGGACCCCATGCCCCGCCGAACGGGGCGCACAGGCGCTCACCACCGCGCCACGACTGCGAAGCGGTGCTCGCCAGGGAGCTGACCTTCCAGGTGGCGTCAAAGCCATCGGCGCGCACCACGCGCTCGCTGGGCAGGAAGCGCCCGCCGAACGAGGGGTGAGGCCAGTCGCCACGCAGGCGCACCAGCGTGGTGTCGGCCACCGGCGCCATCGAGAAGCCGCGCGTGCCCGCCAGCTCCAGGTTCAGGCGCACCGACAGGCCCGTGCCCGCCGCCGGTTGGACGCCCTCCAGTGGCGCGTGAAAGCCGCGCGCATGGTGCGCCTGCTCGCTGCCCGCCTGCACCGTCACCCGCTGGTCGTTGACGCGCAACTCGGCCACGCGGATGCCGCGCGCATCGCTGACCGAGACCGCCAGCACCGGGGCCTCGCAGCGGACTTCGCCGCCAGGCTGGCGCGGCAGCACGTTCAGCCCGCCCAGGTCGGCCCACCGGGCCTGCACGCCGGCCTTCACGCCGTAGCCATTGACCTTGAACATGCCCCGATGGCGGGGGCTCACCCCGACCTCCGCATCGACCTGCACCTGCGTGGCCGGCAGGCGCAGCACGTGCGTTTCGGTTTCGGAGGTGGCGCGGCGGTGGCCCTTGTCGTCTTCTTGCAAGGTGACCCAGGTTTCGATGCAGGTGCGCGTGAGCACCGGTCCCAGCAAGGTCTGGCTGCCGGCCAGGCTGTTGGCCACGCTCTGCTCGGCTTCCTGCTGACGCCCCTGGCGCTCGTGCACGATGCCTTGCACGCTCCAGAGGGACCACAGCAGGCCCAGGGTGACGGCGCCCACGGCGCCCATCTTGCTGATCAAGGGGAATCTCATGTCGTGTCCTGTCGGTGTGATGACAGGCGCGATGGTGCGCACCGATGGTGAGCAGACGATGAGCTGTGTGAAGCGGGTGTGAAGTCTGCTTCAGGCCGCTGGCAGGCACAGCGCCGCGCGCAGGCCCGGCTGCGCGGGCGTCAGGCGCAATTCGCCCCCGTGCAGGGCCATGACCTGGCGCACGATGGCCAGCCCCAGGCCCGAGCCCTTGCGCGGCACCTGGCCGGCCCGCTCGGGGCGAGCCGTGGAGTAGAAGCGCTCACCCAGGCGCGGCCAGGCGTAATCGGGCACCCCCACGCCGTGGTCGCGCACCGCGATGCACACGTTTTCGGCGTCGGCCTTCACGCTCAGCTCGATCACCGCACCCGGCGGTGAAAACTCGATCGCGTTGTCCAGCAGGTTGCTCAGGGCCAGCTCCAACAGCTCGGCTTCGCCCTGCACGCTCAGGCCTTCGGTGACCTCGGTTCGCACGCTCAAGCCGGCTTGCTGCAGGCGCGGCGCGTGGCTGCGCAGCAGTCGCTCGACCAGGCCGGCCGGGTCCAGGCGTTGCTGGTGGTCCAGGCTGTGGCGCTGCTCCAGCTTGGAGAGCTCCAGCAGGCGGTCGACCAGGCTTTGCAGGCGCTGGGTCTGCTCGCTGATCTGGCGGGCGAAGCGCTCGCGGTCGGCGGCCGGCAACTCGTCTTGCAGCAGCTCGGCCGCCCCCCCGATGGCCGCCAGCGGGCTCTTGAGCTCGTGCGTCATGGCGCGCACCAGCTGCTCGACGTGCTCGTGGCCATCGAGCCGGTCGCGCATGGCGGCCATGGCGTGGGCCAACTCACCCAGCTCGCCCGACAGCTCGGGTGGGGGCTCGCGCTGCCCCCACTGCACGCGCTGGGCGTAATGCCGCAGCCGCCGCACCGACCAGATCACCCAGGCCGTCACCGCCGCGCCCACCACCAGCGACAGGCCGAGCAACCACAGGCCCTTGACGAGGATCTCCTGCTGCGCCCGCTCGACGAACTTGGCCACCGAGCGCATGGGCTTGGCCACCGTGAGCACGCCGATGATCTGCTGGCCTTGCATGACCGGGGCGGCCACGTGCATGACCGAGCTGTCGTCGTCGGCGACCACGTAACGGGTGGCGCGCGCGCCGTACTGGCCCGACAGGGTGAGCGAGACGTCGCGCCAGCGCGAGTAGTCCTGGCCCACCGCGTTGCCCCCATCGGGCAGGCCGGTGTCGAAGACCACGCGGCCGGTCGCGTCGGTGACGTAGACGCGGTAGTCCAGCGTGCGCTTGCTCAGGCCCCAGATCTGCGCGTCGACCGGGCGGGCGGCGTAGTCGAGCACGCGGCGGGCGAAACGGCTGTCGCGCAGGTCGGCTTGGGGCGGCATGGCGGCCAGGTCGTCCTGTGCCAGCTCGGCCAGGATGTTGGCCGTGTCCACCAGCATGTCTTCCATGACCTCGCGCACGCTGGGCTGGACCTGTTGCACGAACACGCGCATCACGAAGAAGGCCGCGATGCCGGTGATCAGGAAGAAGCCCAGCAGCAGTCGCAAGCCCAGCTTCATGCGCGCCTCACAGCAGTTTGGGGTCGATGGCGTAACCCAGGCCGCGGTGGGTCACGATCAGGTCGGCCGGGGCGCCGGCGTCGCGCAGCTTGCCGCGCAGCGTCTTGACGTGTGTGTCCACCGTGCGGTCGGTGCTGTCGGCGTCCTGGCCCCAGACGGCATCGAGCAAGGCCTCGCGCGGCCAGATGCGCCCCGGGTGGCGCAGCAGCAGCGTCAGCAGGCCCAGCTCGCGGCGGGTCAGGGGCAGCCAGTGCTCGCCGCAGCGGATGCGCTGGCCGGACTCATCGCAAACGAGCAGCGGCTTGCGTGGGGCGTCGGCCGCAGCCGCCACCGGCGCGGCCTGGCTCACCTGAGAGCGGCGAATCAGCGCGCGCACGCGGGCACACAACTCGCGCGGGCTGAAGGGCTTGGTGAGGTAGTCGTCGGCGCCGAGCTCGAGGCCCAGCACGCGGTCGATTTCCTCGGCGCGCGCGGTCAGCATCAGCACCGGCAAGGCAGCGAGCGCTCCGCCAGCCTGGCGCAGGCTGCGGCACAGGTCCAGCCCGCTGCCATCGGGCAAGCCGACGTCCAGGATGGCCGCAGCCGGTGGGGCCAAGGTGGCGTCACGCAAACGGCGCTCGGCTTCGCACACCAGCATCACGTGCTCGACCTCGAAGCCTTCACGCCCCAGCGCGTAGACCACCGTCTCGGCGATGGCCGGGTCGTCTTCGAGCAGGAGCAGGGGCGTGGCCATGGTGTGGTGAAGCAGGCCCGGGGTTCAGGCCGGCAGCAGCCCGTCGGCCTTGAGCAGCTCTTCCAGGCACTGGCGCTGCAGGCCGTAGAAGGCCTTGATGTCGCGGATCTGACCGACGACCTCGGCGTTGTCCTGCGGCTGGCGGCGCTTGACGGCCAGGATCATCTTGTTCTTGTTGGTGTGCTCCAGCGAGATGAACTCGAAGACCTGGGTGTCGTAGCCGGCCGCGTCCAGCAGCAGGGCGCGCAGGCCGTCGGTGAGCATCTCGGCCTCTTGCGCTTGGTGGATGCCGTGCTGCAGGATGGGCCGCAGCGGGTGCGGGCTGAGCAGCTGCGGGCGCACCTCCTTGTGGCAGCAGGGCGAGCACAGGATGATTTCAGCGCCCGCGCGGATGCCCAGGTGGATGGCGTGGTCGGTGGCGATGTCGCAGGCGTGCAGCGCGATGACGACGTCGAGGTCGCTCGGGTGGTAGTCGCGCACATCGCCTTGTTCATAGTCCATGCCCTGCAGCCTGAGCTTGCCGATGACGCGCTGGCACAGCTGGACCAGGTCGTCGCGCAGCTCGACACCGGTGACGCGGGCGTCGCGCTCCATGGTGTGGCGCAACCAGTCGTGCACGGCAAACGTCAGGTAGCCCTTGCCGGAGCCGAAGTCCACCACGTGCAAGGCTTCGCGCTCGGCCAGCGAAGACTTGGCCACGGCCGAGGAGAACACCTCCAGGAACTTGTTGATCTGCTTCCACTTGCGCGACATGGCCGGGATGAGCTGGCCGTGTGCATCGGTGACGCCGAGCTCGCGCAGGAAGGGGCGCGAGAGTTCGAGCAAGCGGTGCTTTTCTCGGTTGTGGGACTGGGTGGGCGCAGTTTTGCCGCCGTCGCCTGCAGCTGCCCCCGACGCCGTCGCCTGGTTGGCCGCAGGCGCGCCCTCGAGCTTGCCAATGCGCACCGTCGCCTTGCCCTTCTTGCTGATCGCCAGCTGCACCTCCTCGGTGGCCGTGAACAGGTGGGCGTTGAGGAAGGCGCCCGCTTGCAACCAATCGCCGATCAGGGCCAAACCCTCTCGCGTCGGCAGGTTCTTGGTGATGTCCTTGGTGGGAAAGCGCAGCAGGAAGCTCAGGTGAGGCTGGCCGCGCAGCTCGATGGGTCGCACCATGACGCGCTGCAGGCCCTGGCCTTGTTCTTCGATGGCGGGCACGCCGCCTTGGTAAGCCACCCACAGCAGTTGCTGGCAGGTGCCTTGCGCCAGGGCTTCGCGTGTGAGCGTGGCAAAGCGATCAAGGTGAGGTGCGTTCGCACCCGCGATGTCGGCCGGGTCAGCCATGCATCAGGCCTGGTCGGCGCCACCGTCCTGGGGCTTGGGCTCAGGCGCCGGCGCCGAAGCGGCAGCTGAGGCTTGGGCAGCGCCCTCGCGGCGGGGGCCACCACGGCGCTCACCCGGCTTGCCTTGCGCGCCATCGCGGCGCGGGCCTCCCGGGGCACCCTGGCCACGCGGACCCTTGCCCTGGCCGCGTCCACCACGGTCGTCACGCCGGCCACCGTCGGCTCGGCGCTCGCCACGGCCGTCACCGCGGCCGTCACCACGACCTTCGCCACGCGGGCCGCCACGGTGATCCGGGCGACCGGTCGGGCGCGGGCGCGCCGCGTCTTCTGCCGCTTCAGCGCGGGCCTGAGCCAACACAGCGTCGAGCTGCTCGGGCGCGATGCCCTTGAGCGCGCAGAAGTTGGCGACCGTCAGCTTGGTGGTCTCGAAGCCGCGCAGCAGCGCAGCGCGCTCGCGACGACCGGCCTCTTCCTGCTCGCGCTTGGCCTGCTGGTTGCCACGGCGGCGGGCCAGCTCTTCCAGAGCCACCTGGCGGTGTTCTTCGGAGAACTCGCCCGCGGGCTGTCCGTCGAGGTCGAAGCGCTGCTTGGCTTTGGAGGCGGCGATCAGGTAGGAAGTCGTGCCGGTGTGGCGGCGCAAGAAGGCCGACAGCACCTGTTTGGTGAATTCGCCGGGCGCGCGCTCCTGGATGTCGGCCTGGATGCGCAGCTTCAGCGGCTTGGGCTCGCCGCGGAACAGCGCCGGGAACAGCTCGGCCAGGCGGGCCTTGGTGTCGGCCACGGTGGGCTGATCAGGCTGGGCGCCCTGGTCAGCCTGGGAGGCCACGGCTGCACCGCTTGCCCCGGTTTCACCGTCCGCAGGCGGCGTGTCGCCGGCGGCGGGCAGTTGTTCGTCGGGCTGGTTCTCGGGGGTGGCAGACATGGGTGCGCGCAAAAAGGTCGAAACCGCCATTGTCGCGCGCTTCGGGCTCGCGTGCTGGCCTGGGCGCTGGCCCGCGTCCCTCAGCGCGCCGCCCGCCGCCACACCATCGGCGTCTGCCCCGTCCATCTGCGGAAGGAACGCGTGAAGGCGCTTTGCTCGCTGTAGCCCAGCAGCAGGCCGATTTCGGCCAGCGACAAGGCAGGGTCGCGCAGGTACTCGCGCGCCAGTTGCTCGCGGGTGCGGTCGAGCAGCTGCTGCCAGGTCAGGCCGCGCTCGGCCAGGCGGCGCTGCAGGGTGCGGGTGGACTGGTGCAGGCCCTGCGCCACCTTGTCGACCGACACCTCGCCATCGGGCAGCAGGCGCACCAGCATCTGCTGCACCGCGCGGTCGAAGTCACCGGGCTGGGGCAGGGCCACCAACAGTGCACGCGCCTGCTGGTCGAGCAAGGCGCGCAGACCCGGGTCGCGGTGCGGCATGGGGATGGCCAGGTGGCTGGTCAGGAAGCGCACCCGGGTGTGGCTGTCGCCAAAGCCCACGGTGCAACCGAAGAAGGCTTCGTGCTGCGCCCGCCCCGCCGCCGGCTCGGCGTGCAGGAAGCCGATGTGGCTGGGCGGCGGCGGGTCGTCGATCTGGCGGCGCATGAAGCTCACCAGCGCCGCGATGGCGACCTCGTCGGCCATGGGCGCGGAGTCGGTGCCACGTGGCCAGCGGATCTCCACCTCGTTGCCGCACAGCGCCACCTCAGCGAGGTCCAGCCCATAGAAGAGGCGCTCGCAGCGCTGGTAAGTGGCCAGGGCCTCGCCGAGGTTGTCACTGGCCAGGGCCAGGTAGCCCAGCACGCCGACGTGGCGGGGCTGCACGCCTGAGCCGATCGCCAGGCCCAGGCCAGCGTCCGTCGGGCGCAGGGCCGCTGCGTCGACCAGCAGGCCATTCCACACCGGCAGGGGTACCGCGTCGTCGGGGGCGTGGGCGAGCACGCGGGCGCGCAGGGCTGGCGCCGGCAGGTTTTCTCGGTCGAGCCAGTCGGACAGCAGGCGCAGCCAGGCGCCGTTGACGCGCATCAAAGGTCCCATCGCGCCTTCGGTTGTGGCATGGATTGTTCAAACATGGGCGCCGTTTGTCAATGCGATCGCGGCGGTGCTGCCTAAAGTCCCTCCATCCCACCCTGGCATGCACCTTCAAGGAGCTCGACCATGCAAGACATCCTCCACGCCCTCGGCTTCGTGCTGGTGGCCGGCGCCGTGTTCCTGGCGCTGATCGCCGCCGAACGCGCCTTCTGGATCCGCCGCAACCGGCCCAACGCCTACGACCTGCGCGAGTCCCTCGCCAACGTCGGCACCGGCTTCATCTACAAGATGTTCGACGGCCTGTTCGTGGCCGGCGTCATCGCCGTGTTCTTCGACGACGTGCGCGCCTGGGGCTTGCAGTTCAGCCCGAGTCAGCCCTGGGTCGGCTGGCTGGTGCTTTTCCTGGCCACGGACTTCCTGTTCTACGTGGCCCACTTCGTGATGCACAAGCTGCGCTACGGCTGGTGCTCGCACATCACGCACCACAGCTCGACGCGCTACAACCTGTCGACCGCGCTGCGCCAGAACTTCCTGTTCGACCTCAGCGGCCTGGCCTTGCTGTGGTGGGTGCCGCTGGCGCTGATCGGCTTCGACAAGGTCTCGGTGATCGTCGCCGTCGAGCTCAACCTGTTCTACCAGTTCTTCCTGCACACCGAGGTGGTGGGCCGCCTGCCGAAGTGGTTCGAGGCCGTCTTCAACACGCCCTCTCACCACCGCGTGCACCACGGCCGCAACCCGGCCCAGATCGACACCAACTTCGGTGGTGTGCTGATCATCTGGGACCGACTGTTCGACACCTTCGTCGACGAGCGCGACGCGGGGGAAATCGTCTACGGCATCAGCCACCGCCAGCCGACCACGCTCAACCCGCTGCGCCTGAACCTCGACGAGTGGTTCGCGATGTGGCGCGACGTCTGGACGCACAAGGACCTGCGCATCCTGTGGAAGCACCCCGACTGGGTCGAGGAGCGGACCGCGCAGCAAGCCCCTTCTCGCGCGACGGCGCGCCGGGCCTGACCTTCGACGCAGGCCTCAGAACATGCGCGCCAGCAGCGCGCCTTCGTAACGAGCCTCCAGCGGGATGCGCACGTGCAGCGGGCTGCCGGGCGCGGCCGTGATCGGCTCGCCGTCGAGGTTGCGCATGTTCTCCAGCTTGATCAGCTGGTTGCCGAAGGGGTGGATGACCTCGATGGTGTCGCCCACGTCGAAGCGGTTTTTCACCACCACCTCGGCCCAGCCGTCGGCCACGCCCTTGACCTCGCCGCAGAACTGGCTGCGGTTGAACTCGGAGTGGCCGGTGATGTAGTTCTGGTAGTCCTGCGCGGGGCGGCGCTCCAGGAAGCCACCGGTGTAGCCGCGGCTGGCCAGGCCTTCGAGCTGGATCAGCAGGTCGCGGTTGAAGGGGCGACCGGCCACGGCGTCGTCGATGGCGTGGCGGTAGACCTGGGCCACGCGCGCCACGTAGTAAAGCGACTTGGTGCGGCCTTCGACCTTGAGCGAGTCGACACCGATCTGGGCCAGGCGCTCGACGTGCTCGACGGCACGCAGGTCCTTCGAATTCATGATGTAGGTGCCGTGCTCGTCTTCCATGATGGGCATGAGCTCGCCCGGGCGCTCGGCCTCTTCGATCAGGTAGACGTTGTCGGCGGCGGGGTGGCGTTTGCCATCGCCACATGCAGAAGGGGCGAACGAGGCAGCTTGTGCGTCGGCCTGCTCCTGCTCGAAGTTGAAGACGCCTTCGAGCCTGATGGGAATGGCCTCGCCGCTATCGGACTGCTCGGTGGCGCCTTGCGTCTTGTAGTTCCAGCGGCAGGCGTTGGTGCAGGTGCCCTGGTTGGGGTCGCGGCGGTTGAAGTAGCCCGACAGCAGGCAGCGGCCCGAGTAGGCGATGCACAGCGCGCCGTGCACGAAGACCTCGAGCTCCATGTCGGGGCATTCCTGGCGGATGCGCTCGATCTCGTCGAGGCTGAGTTCGCGCGAGAGGATGATGCGTTGCACGCCCATCTTCTGCCAGAACTTCACGGTGGCGTAGTTGGTGGTGTTGGCCTGCACCGAGAGGTGAATCGGCACCTCCGGCCACTTCTCGCGCACCATCATGATCAGGCCCGGGTCGGCCATGATGATGCCGTCGGGCTTCATCTCGATGATGGGCTCGATGTCGCGCAGGTAGGTGCGGATCTTGTCGTTGTGCGCGATCAGGTTGCTGGTCACGTACAGCTTCTTGCCGCGCTGCTTGGCCTCGGCGATGCCCTGGGCCAGTTGCTCGATCTTGAATTCGTTGTTGCGCGCGCGCAGGGAATAGCGCGGCTGGCCGGCGTAGACGGCGTCGGCGCCGAAGTCGTAGGCGGCGCGCATCTTTTCGAGCGAGCCGGCGGGCAAAAGCAGTTCAGGGGTGCGGAGCATGGGCGCGATTGTGCCGCGCCCGGGGGGCGTGGTCACGACCCCTGGCTGCGTGGGGGCTTGTCGGGGCGTGAAAGGCGGCGCTCGCCGCTCACTTGCGGCGTGGCGGGAAGCGGTGGGCGATGCCCGCGCACAGCACGTCGAGCATGGCATCGAGGTGCAGCTCGGTCGGCATGCTGGGCACCCAGTTGTCGTCGTCGCCCATGACCAGCAGGCGGGCGGTCAGGCCATGGATGCCCTCCCACAGGATCTGCACCACCAGCTCGATGTCCTCGGGTCGGTCGGAGATCAGGCCCATCTGAGCGGCCTCGCTGACCAGCAGCCGCCCGGCGGCATAGGGGTCTTGCGCCGGGTTGCCATGCTGCACCCGTGCCGCTTCGTTGGGCGCGTGCGGGCGCCGCGTCATGAAGACGAAGGCGTATTCGTCGGGGTGCTGGATGCCGAACTTCACGTAGGCGCGGCCCATGGCGCGCAGGCGCGGCCAGCCGGGCTCGGCCTGTTGCACCGCGTGGGTGATGGTGCGGGTGAGCTCGAGCAGGTCTTCGTCCATGGCCTGCGTGATGAGCGCGGCCTTGTCGCCAAACAGCGTGTAGACGACGGTGGTGGAGTAGCCCGCCAGCTCGGCCACCTTGCGCAGCGAGATCTCGCCCATGCCGCCCTTGCGGATGAGCTTGCGAACGATCTTGATGATGGCCTTGCGACGCTGCTCGGCCTCGCGGGCCTTGCGTTGCTCGGTGGGGGTGAGGGTCACGGACCGGGTCTCCGGGGACAGGGTTTGCCAGGGTCGGCACGGGCTTGGGATGAGCGTATCGTAATAACACTGTTATTTTTCATGTCGGTGTTTCAGTAAATGCCCTTGTCTCGACTTTCACGCCTGATCGCCCGGGTGAGCCTGGTGGCCGCCCTGGGCGCGCTGGCCGCCTGCCAAGGCAGCGCCCCCACGCCCCCCACCGACGCCGACGTGCTCGCCGCCGAGGCCCTGCGCCCCGCCCGTCCCGAGCTGGCCGCCACCTACGAGCGCAGCTGCATGGCCTGCCATGGCGTGCGCAGCGCCGCACCCCTGACGGGTCACGCCGAATCGTGGCGCCCCCGCCTGGCGCAAGGCATGGACACCCTGCTGAAACACACCCGCGAGGGCCTGCGCGGCATGCCGGCCATGGGCCTGTGTCCCGACTGCAGCGAGCAGGATTTCAGCGAGCTGATCACCTTCATGAGCACGCCCAGATGAGCCGCGACACCCACACCGCTTGTGCGTCCACCAGCCGCCGTCAGCTGCTGACGGGCACCGCCGCCGTCGCTTTGTTCGACGCCCTGCGCGGCGGCACGCTGGCCCAGCTGATGCTGCCCCAGGCGCAGGCCCAGGCCTCGGTGCCATCGGCCCCGCGTCGCTGGCAGAACTGGTCGGGCCTGCAGCAGGCCACGCCCGCGAACTGGGCCACCCCCGCCAACGAGGCCGAGTTGCAGCAACTGCTGCGCCGCACCCAGGGCGAGGTGCGCCCGGCAGGCTCGGGCCACTCGTTCACGGCCCTGGTGCCCACGAACGCCACGCTGGTCTCGCTGGACCGCCTGGCCAACGTGGTCCGCATCGACAAGGCCGCCATGACGGTGACCGCCCAGGCCGGCATGCGCATCGGCGCCCTCGCGCGCGCCCTCGACGCCCAGGGCCTGGCCCTGCGCAACCAGCCCGATGTCGATGTGCAGACCTTGGCCGGCGCCATCTCCACCGGCACGCACGGCACCGGCGCGCAGTTGCCCGCACTGCACGACGACGTCATCGCGCTGCGCCTGGTCAAGGTCGATGGCGAGGTGGTCGAGGTCCACGCCGACCAGGACCCCGACCTGATGGCGGCGGCCCGCGTGTCCTTGGGCTCGCTGGGTTTCATCACGCAGGTCACGCTGCGCGTGGTGCCCGCGTTCAACCTCGCTCGCCACGTCTGGCTGCAGCCGCTGGACAGCCTGATCAGCGAGGCGCCCAAGCTGGCGTCCCAGCATCGGCACTTCGAGTTCTACGTGCTGCCGCACACCGGCTACGCCGCCGGCATCCGCCACGACGTCTACACCGGCCAGGACCTGATGCTGCCCAAGCCCGGCGACGAGGACGTGCTGGGCGACCTGAAGATGCTGCGCGACTGGCTGGGGCGCTTCCCGAAGCTGCGCCGCTGGGCCGCACAACAAGCCATCGACCCCAACATGACGGAAGAGGCTCGTCACCGCTCCTTCAGGCTGCTTTCATCGGTGCGCCCCACGCGCTTCAACGAAACCGAGTGGCACCTGCCTCGCGAGCGCGCCCTGACCTGCCTGCGCGAGGTGGTGGCCAAGCTGGAGTCACGCAATGAGGTGTTCTTCCCGCTGGAGTTCCGCTTCATCCGCCGCGACGAGGCCTGGCTCAGCCCCTTTCACAACCGCGACTGCTGCTCGATCGCCGTGCACGCGGCGGCGGACGAGGCCTGGCAGTACCTCATCGACGACTTCGCGCCGATCTTCCGCGCCCACCAGGGGCGTCCGCACTGGGGCAAGCTGCACCGGCTGACCGAGGCCGAACTGTCGAAGGTGTACCCGCGTTGGGCTGACTTCCAGGCCCTGCGCCGCCGCTTCGATCCGCAGGGCCGCCTGCTCAACGCCCACCTGCGCCAGGTGTTCGGCCAGGCCTGAGGACGCACGCCATGGCCCACCTGACCCGACGCCAGTGGCTGGGGCTCACCGCGCTCGCGGGTGGGGCCGCTGCTTTGGCGCTCAAGCCGGCCGAAACCGGCGCGCCCCACGGCGCCTTCTTCGCGAGGCTGAGCCAGGCCTTGCGCCATGCCGGCCTGAGCCAGCCCACGCTCGTCATCGACCGCGAGCGCCTGCATGCCAACGCCCGCCAGGTGCGCGCCAACCTCGAGCCCGGGCTGGGCCTGCGCCTGGTCAACAAGTCCTTGCCCAGCCTGCCCTTGCTCGACGAGGTCGCGGGCCTGACTGGCACGCGCCGGCAGATGGTCTTCAACCTGCCTTACCTGCGTTTGTTGGCCGAACACCGGCCCGACAGCGATGTGTTGCTGGGCAAGCCCTTCCCCGTGGCGGCCGCGGCCCAGTTGCTGACCGAGCCACCTCGCAGCGGCTTCGACGTGTCCAGGCAGGTGCAATGGCTGGTGGACTCGCCCGCGCGGCTGGCGCAGTACCGCGACCTGGCGCGCGGCCAGCGCGTGGCGTTGCGCATCAACCTGGAGATCGACGTGGGGCTGCATCGAGGTGGCGTGCCAGACGAAGCCACGCTGCAACAGGTGATCACCCTGCTGCGCGAAGAGCCCTTGCTGCACTGGTCGGGCTTGATGGGCTACGACGCCCACACGCAGAAGATCCCTGACCTCGCCGGCTCACGGGCGCGCGCCCACGAGCACGTGCTGAGCACCTACCGCGCACGGCTCACAGCCCTGCAAGGCAGCGGCCTGAGCCCGGTGGACGGCGCCCTCACGCTCAACACCGGTGGCTCGCCCACCTACCGCCTGCACCGCGCCAGCGGCCCCGCCAACGAGGTGGCGGTGGGCTCGGCCCTGGTCAAACCCACCGACTTCGACACGCCCCTGCTGGCCGACCTGCAGCCCGCCGCCTGGATCGCCACGCCGGTGCTCAAGGTGCAAGGCTTTCGCGCGCCCGATGGCGTACAGGCGCTGGGCCGGCTCGCGCAGGGCTGGGACCCGAACCAGCGCACGGCGCACTTCATCCATGGCGGCCACTGGCTGGCCCTGCCCGAATCGCCCGAAGGTTTGCAGGCCAGTGGCCTGATCGGGCCCTCGTCGAATCAGCAGCTGTTCCTCGGCTCGGGCCGACAGGGCCTGCAACCCGACGACCTCGTCTTTTTCCGCCCGACACAGAGCGAGGCGGTGCTCCAGCAATTCGGCGACATCGCCGTGGTCGAAGGCGACCGCGTCGTGGCGATGTGGCCCGCCTTTCCCGCGCGCGGCTGACGCCGCCCGCTGTGTTCCCGAGCCGATCAAGCGCTCCGGTGGGCCTGGGCCCCACCGGGCTGGCGCTCGCCTGCTCGCCCGTGTTCGACCTTGTCCGCCATCCAACCACCGACCGGAGTCTCGCCCGTGTTGTTTCGCCTGCTTTCGCCACCTTCTGCTCCAACACCTTCCACAGCCATGCCCGCGGAAACACCGCGCAGGCACCGAGCGACATGCGCCGCGCTGTCGGGTGCGCTCGCCATCCTGGGCGCCATCGCCCCCGCACGGGCCGCGACACCGCAGGACGCGCAAGGCCTGTGGCACAGCGCCGATCAGCGCGCCGTCATCGCCTTCGCGCCTTGCCGAGACAACCCGGCCCACCTGTGCGGAACCATCGCCTGGGACGCCGACGTCGGCACGCCCGCCGACACCTGTGGCGTGGTCATCGCCCGCCTCAAGCGCTTCGAGGACGACGCCTGGCGCGACGGCTGGGCCCACGACCCGCGCAGCAAGAAGACCTACAAGGCCGTGCTGCGCACCCAGGGCGACACCCTGAAGCTGCGCGCCTTCATCGGCACCGAGCTGCTGGGTGAAACCGAAGAGATGAAACGGGCCAGCGCGTTGCCGGCGGGCTGCCCCACCCCACCTTGAACCACCCCGAGCCCACGAAAGAGGAGACCCCATGAAAAAACTCAAGCTCAACCTGTCCGTGATCATGCTGGCCGCTGCGGCCCAGCTCGTGTGCGCCCCCCGCGTGCAAGCCGCCGATGGCCATGGCGGCAGTGGTGCCAGTGCCGGCGCCGCCGAGCCCCAGCTGCAGTCCTACGCCGTCGACATCGAGGCCAAGCTCACCACCGACCGCCGCACCAACGGCCTGTCGGACACCTACCGCCGACCGGGTGCCGAGCTGACCGTCAGCGCTGCGCACGAGTCTGGCTGGATCGGCTACCTGCAGCTGGGCAGCGTGGCCCGCGACAACTTCCCCAACGGCGACCGTTGGACCGCCGTGGCCGCCACGGGCTACCGCTGGGGGCGCTCCGACGGCTGGCACTTCGGCGTGGGCGCCGCGCAGGAGCTGTTTCCCAACGCGCAGGTGAGCGCACCTCGCAACCCCTTCGTCGACCCCGATGACCAGGTCAAGACACGCTTCGACACCACCTTCGGTCTGCTCGAATTCGGTTACGGGATCATCGAGGCGAGGTACCTGCACGTGCTCAGCCGCGACTTCCGTGGCAACAACACCGCCACGGTGTGCGGCAGCGCCGCGCTCATCGACCAGGTCAGCGGTGGCGATTTCAGCGAAGCGATGAAGTGCTACGACCGGGGCGAGCGCCACAGCCGCGGCTCGCAACTGCTGCAGGTCGAAACCAAGCTGCCTGTCGCCGACAACCTCCAGGCGCTCATCCACGTCGGCTACACGCGCGTCAAGGGCTTCGACTTCCTCAACACCTGGGACTATCGCCTGGGCCTGATCCACCAGCGCTGGGGCTACCACTTCTCGGCCGAAGTCGTCGGCGGCGTGATGCGCAACGACTTCTACGGCCAGACCGTCAGCGACAACGGCGAACGCATCCGCCGCATGGACCGCCCCGCGCTCGTGCTGAGCGTGGCCCGCAAGTTCTGAGTGCCAGGAGCCCCTCATGCCCACCTCAACCACCTCAACGCTGCCCCCGTCAACCAGCCTCGCCAAACTGCGAGACCGCTTCAAGCCTGACGTGACAAGGGGGCGCGTGTCCCGCGCTTGCCAGATCGCCTTGCTCGGCCTGGCCAGCCTGAGCGCGCTCACCGCCACACCCGCTCACGCGCAAAGCTGGCGCGTGGGCGTGGGCATGAGCGACGTCACCGGCGAGGCCGCCGAGGTCGGCATGATGGGTTACGCCGAGCTCACGCAAAAGACCAGCGGCATCCACCAGCGCCTGCGCGCCCGCGCCTTCATCGCCGAAGACCCGCGCACGCAGCGCTCGGCCGTCATCGTGGTCACCGACACGGGCCTGGTGACACAAGCCGTTCACCAGGCCGTGATGAAGCGCCTGGCCGCCAGGTTCGGCGACCGCTACACCGAGCGCAACGTCATGCTCACGGCCACGCACACCCACGCGGGCCCGGGTGGCTACTCGCACTACGCGCTCTACAACATCACCATCCTGGGCTTTCAGCAGCGCACCTTCCAAGCCATCGTCGATGGCATCGTCGAAGCCGTCGAGCGCGCGCATGCAAGGCTCGCTCCGGGCGAGGTCAAGCTCAACCAGGGCGAGCTCACCAACGCCAGCCGCAACCGCTCGCCGCTGGCCTTTCGCCTGAACGCCGCCGAAGACCGCGCCCACTTCCCACAAGAGATCGACCCTTTGATGACCGTGCTGAGCTTTCGCCAGGCTGGCAAGGACATCGGTGCCCTGAGCTTTTTCCCGACGCACGGCACCAGCATGACCAACCGCAACACCCTCATCAGCGGTGACAACAAGGGCTACGCGGCCTGGCACTGGGAGCACGACATCGCCGGCGTGCAGCACCTTCACGACACGCAGCCCTTCGTGGCCGGCTTCGCGCAGACCAACCCCGGCGACCTCACGCCCAACCTGAACGCCAAACCCGGCAGCGGCCCCAGCGAAGACGAGTTCGAGAACACGCGCATCATCGGCCTGCGCCAGGCGGACAAGGCCGTGGCGCTGTCTCAGAAGGCCAGCGAAGCCCTGGGCGGCGACATCGATTCGCGCATGCGCTACGTGGACATGAGCCGCGTGCTGGTCAGCGGCGCCTACACCCCCGATGGCAAGCCGATGAAGACCTGCCCCGCCGCTTTGGGCAGCAGCTTCGCCGCCGGCAGCACCGAAGACGGCCCCGGCCCGGGCATCGCGAAAGAAGGCCAGCCCAACCCCTTTCTCACCGCCGTCGGCGGCCTGGTGTTCTGGCCCTCGGCCACGCTGCGCGAGTGCCACGGTGTCAAGGAGGTCGTCATCCCCGTGGGCGACATGAAGCCCCACCCCTGGTCACCCGAGGTGCTGCCCCTGCAAGTGCTCAAGCTCGGCTCCATCGTCTTCGCGGGCCTGCCGGCCGAGCCCACCATGATGTCGGGCTGGCGCATCCGCAAACAGCTCGCGCGCACGCTTGGCATGGACACCAGCCGCGTCATCGTGGTCGGCTACAGCAACGCCTACACGCAGTACGTCACCACGCCGGAGGAATACAGCCTGCAGGACTACGAGGGCGGCAGCACCTTGTTCGGCCCCGCCACCCAACCGGCCTACACACAAGAGCTGGACAAGCTGGCGCAGGACTTGGCCCAAGGCCGCCCCAGCGCCAACACCCTGACCCCGCGCGACCTCAGCCAGAGTCAGCTCAACTTTCAGACCGGCGTGGTGCTGGACCTGCCGGCACTGGGCAAGCGCTTCGGTCAGGTGCTCACCGAACCACAAGCCAGCTACACGCCGGGCCAGACGGTCAGCGTGCGCTTTCAGACCGGTCACCCGAAAAACCACCTGCGCCGCAATGGCAGCTTCTTGCTGGTGCAACGCTGGGACGGCCAGGCCTGGCAGACCATCGCCGACGACAGCGACTGGGCCACGCGCTACCGCTGGCGCCGCACGCTGGGGGCGGAATCGGTGGCCGACATCGACTGGGCCATCCCGGCCGGCGCGGCGCCGGGTCGTCACCGCATCGTTCACCTGGGCAACGCCCGGAACCTGCTGGGTCAGGTCAGCGCCTTCAGCGGGCAGACGCGGGAGTTCACCGTGCGGTGAGTTGCCACAAGGGGCCTGCGGGGCTGCGGCTCAGGTGCTGGTGCCGGTGTCGGCTCCGGTGTCGGCGCCGGCACTGGCCCGAGCCACCAGCACCCCGTCAACCAGGCTGGCCGCCCCCACCCGCTCCAGCTCCTGCGCCATGAAGGCCGCGATGGCCTCGGGCTCGAGCGGGTAGAGCCCGCGCATGGCCTCGTTGCCCTCGAAGGTCACCGCCACCATCTGCGCCAACTCGGCCAGGCTCAGGCGCTTGGCTTCGAGCAGCTTGAAGGCCAGCAGCACCTTGAGCGCGTTGTCGGCGTTGCGCCGGGGCTCTTCGGCCAACCAACGGATGCGCGAGCGCGCCGCCTGCAAGGCCGCGCTCACGGCGCCGTCTTCTTCGCTGAACGGCGCCCCATGCCCGGGGATCACCACACGCGGCTGCAACTGTCTGATCAGCTCCAGCGTGGCAGCCTGCTCGGCGAAACCGGGGATGCCCGCCAGCTCCGGAAAGATCACGCCAAAGCCCTTTTGCCACAGCGCATCGGCCGACATCAGGATGCCCAGCCGCTCGCACCACAGCATCACCATGGCGTGGTCGTGTCCGCCGGCGGGCAACACGCGCCAGCCTTCGCCGCCGAGCTCGATGAGTTCACCCACCGTCAGCAGCCGGTCGTGCCGAAATCGTGGACAAAGCTGGCTGGTGCGCCGGTAGCTCAGGCGCTCCTCGTCCCAGGCCTCGACCAGGTCGGCTTCGCCAGGCGGGATCCAGATCTCGCAGCCGTGCTCGGCCTGCAGCAAGGCGTTGCCGCCCGCGTGGTCGGAATGCAGGTGCGTGTTGACGATGCGACCCAAACGCCGCCCTCGCAGCGCCTGCCCCACCAGGCGCCGCGTGCCCTCGCCCTCGGTGACGTAACCCGTGTCGACCACGGTGGGCACGTCGTCGTCGGCAAAGACCACGTGGTTGGACGAGAGCCAACCGCGCTCGATGACCTGCAGGGTGTCGGGCAAGGACTTCATGGGCCGCAGTTTGCACCGACTTGGGGACCGCAGGGCGATCGGACGCCACCAGCAGGCATCTGTCCGGAAAATCGAAGCTGTTTGACGCTTCACGCCGGTGTCCGATTCCCACAATGTCTCTTGCGACGTCTTGCCGACGAGGCGTCGCGAGCCCTTGTGTCCAGACACCTCAGAGGCCACCATGCACACAGCACCCATCGCCGGCACCCGCACCCCCACCGTGCAGGTTCCCGCCCCAACGCCCCAGCCACCGCACTCGCCCCATTCGCGCCGAGTCCACGACGCCGAAGCCAGGCGCCGGCGCCTGCGCGACTTCTTCCGCTACCACGGACCCTGGGCCCCCGGCGTGCGGCTGTTTCGGCGCATCGGCTTTCAGGCCAAGGCCAGCATCCTGACGGCGGTCTTCCTCGTGCCCATCGTGCTGCTGTCCTGGCAGTACTTCAAGGACAAGGCCGCGACCATCGAGTTCACCCGCGCCGAGCGCGTGGGCGTGAGCACCATGCAGCGCCTGTTGCCCGTGATGAAGGGTGTGATCGACACCCGCAACGCCACCCGCGCCATGCTGGGAGGGCACGCGGTTCAGGCCGACTACCAGGCCGCGCACCAGGCCACGGATCAAGCCCTGGCTGCGTTCGCGCAACACGTGAAGCAGCAAGGCGATCCCTTGAAGATCAGCGCCAACGTGCAGCGCCTGCAGGAAAGCTGGCAAGCCACGGCTGGCTCCAAAGACGGCACCGACGGCAAGGGGCGCACCGTCTTCGGTCCGGTCACCGCTGCGGTCGTCGCCCTGCTCTACGCCGTGGGCGACAACTCCAACCTGGTGCTCGACCCCGACCTCGACAGCTACTACCTGATGAATGCGCTGGTGCTGACGCTGCCGCAGATGCTCGAGAGCACCGGTCAGATCTGGGGCTGGGGCACCTACGCCGCCTCGCGCGGCAGCATCGGCTCGGAGCAGGAAGCCAACTGGGCCATCTGGACCGCCCGCACACAAAGCGGCGCCGAAGACATGCGCCGCTACTTCGAGCGCGTGGCCACCGCCAACTCGGACATCGCCGCCAAGATCGACACCAGTGCCCTGGACCAGGCCCTGGCCTTGCGCAAGCTGGGGCACCTGGCGGTGTTCGATGCCCATGGCCCCCAACCCGCCGAGTTCTACCGCCAAGGCCGCGAAACGCTGGCGGCCCTGTCCGGCCTGTACGACCACCACCTGCCCCTGCTGGACCAACTGCTCGAGCAGCGTGAAGCCCACCTCACCCATGCCCGCGACCTGACCGCGGTGGTGCTGGTGCTCAGCTTGCTCTTGTCGTCCTACCTGTTCATCTCGTTCAGGAAGGTGCTCGAAGGTGGCCTGCGCGAAGTCGTTTTCCACATCGACGCCATGCGCGACGGCAACCTCGCCACCCAGCCCCGAGCCTGGGGCGCTGACGAAGCCGCCGGCCTGATGCGCACCATCGCCGACCTGCAGCAGTCGCTGCGGCGCATCGTCACCCAGATCCGCGACTCGGCCGACCACATCGTGCACGCCAGCCAGGAGATCGCCGCCGGCTCCGACGACCTGGCTCGGCGCACCGAGGCCTCGGCCAGCGGCCTGCAGCAATCGGCCTCTGCCATGGCGCACATCTCGCAGACCGTGCGCAGCACCGCCGACGTGGCCGCAGAGGCCTCGTCACTGGCCACGCACAACGCCGAGGCGGCGCGCCACGGTGGCCAGGTCATCCACACCATGATCGCGACCATGGACGAGATCAGACAGTCCTCGCGCCGCATCGGCGACATCACGTCCACCATCGACGGCATCGCCTTTCAGACCAACCTGCTGGCCCTCAACGCGGCGGTGGAAGCCGCCAGGGCCGGCGAACAAGGTCGCGGCTTCGCGGTGGTCGCCGCCGAGGTGCGCGGGCTGGCGCAACGCGCGGCCACCGCCGCCCGAGAGATCAATCACCTGGTCTCCGACAGCGTGCGGCGCATCGAGTCCGGCACCGAGGTCGTGGGCCAGGCCGGCTCTGCCGTGGACGACATCGTCAAACAAACGCTGCACATCAACGAGCTGCTGGCCCGCATCGCCGAGAGCGCCCGCAGCGAAGCCCAGGACGTTCAGCAGACCACTCAGGCCGTGCAGGCCATGGACGAGTCGACGCAGCAAAACGCGGCGCTGGTCGAGCAAACAGCAGCTGCTGCCGCGGCCATGCGCGATCAGGCCCAGGTCCTGGCCAACGGGGTCGCAACCTTCAGCCTGGCCTGAACGCTTTCACCACCACAGCGTGACCGTGGTGCCACGCCCCAAGTTGCTGACCACCTGCATGCGGCCGCCCATCAGGTCCATCAGCTCCTTGACGATGCTCACCCCCAGGCCCGTGCCCGGGATGTTGCCGGACTTGTCCGCGCGGAAAAAGCGCTCGCCCAGCCGGGCCACGTGGTCCGGGCTCAAGCCGATGCCATGGTCCTCGACGGCCACGCCAAAGCTAGGCGCGCCCGTTTCGTGCGGGCTGGCTTCGGCCAAGAAGCGCACCACCACCTCCCCACCCTCGGGCGAATACTTGTAAGCGTTGGACAGGATGTTGAGCACCGCCTGGCGCAGCTTGCTGCGATCGGCGCGCACCGGCATGGGCTGCGCAAGTGGCACCACCACCGGCGCTGCCCTGCCTTCTGGCGGCCGGTGATCGGCCAGCACCGCCTGCACCACCTCGCCCAGGTCCAACTCTTCCATGAGGAAGTCCTGACCCCGCCGCGCTTCGATGCGAGCCAGGTCCAGCAGCTCGTTGAGGATGGCCACCATGGCCTGGCTTTGTCGGTAGATGCGGCCCAACAGGTCCTGCCGCTGCTCGGCCGACATCTCGCGCTTGAGCATGAGCTCGGTGAACCCGAAGATGCTGACCATCGGCGTGCGCAACTCGTGAGCCGCCATCGAGAGGAACTCCGATTTCATCTCGTCGAGGGTGTGCTGCCGCGTCACATCGCACACGTACAGCACCCGACTGACGCTGCCTTGCTGGCTGCACTGCCCGCTGAGCGACAGCAGCTTGCGTCGCTCGCCAGCCAGCTCCAGCACCACGTCTTCGCCACTGGCGCCCCCCGAGCCCTGGAACACGGCATCCAGGCCCGCAAACGGCTTGTTTGGCGGCGTCAACTCAGCCAAAGCACCCGACAGGCCAGCCAGGTCACACGACAGCACCATCGGCTCGCTCAACCCCGTTTGCTGCAGGAAGGCGCTGTTGACAAAGCGCACACGGCCCTCTCGATCGAAGGTCACCAGGCCGTCCTGGCTGAGGCGGGAGATCGCACCCAGCTGGTCGTTCTGCTCCGCCAGCTGCGCCTCGTGGGCCCGCAACTCGCGCATGTTGTGCTCCAGCATGATCATCTGCTGGCACATCAGCATCGATGCCTCGTTGAGCGATTCCCGCAACTCCGTGACCTCCAGCGGCCCCGACTCCTGCGGCAACAAGGCGCCCTTGGCATCGACGATCTGACGGGCAAACCGACGCGCCGTGGCCAGCGACCGCATCGGCCGGCGCAGGAAGGCGCTCAACAAGGCCACGCACACCACCACCGCCACCACCGCCACCACCAGGGTGTTGCGCCAGATGCGGGTGCGGTCCAGTGCGCTGGCATGGGTGTCGTGCTCGACGCGCACCCAACCGATGAGCCCTGCCGCCACCACCGGGTGCCAGGCCTCGATGCGCCCGGGGTGGGTGACCAGCACCGGAAAAGGCGTTGCCCCCGCCTGAGCCGGTGCTTGCACCCCAGTCGGCAGGCGGTGATCGTGGATCACGCGAGGTGCCGAGCCGGGCTGCCTCTGAACATGGGCCAGCACTTCGGACTGCTTGCCCAGCACCAACAGGGACAAGGTGTCACCCACTTCCGCCGAGTGCGTGGCCAGCTCCTCCAGCCCATCGAGGCTGTCGGTGAGGATCAGGTTGGTGCTGGCCACCGCCACGTTGCGCGCCAGGGTGGCCGCATGGCCCTCGGCCGCGCGCTGCTGCAGGCGACCCTGCTCGTGCACGGTGTAGCCCCCCAGCAGCGACAAAGCCAGCACCAGCAAGGCCGACACCATGACGATGAGCTGCAAGTGCAGCCGACGCGGCCACAGACATTGCAGCAAGTGGATCGGCATCGCGGCCATGGCAGGCTGCGGCCTCACTCCGCGTAGCGGTCGAGCTTGAGGCGCTCCAGCGGCGCGTAATCACGCGCATGATCGGCCTTCACCGGGCGCGACATGGGCACGCCCTGGAAGCTCGTTTGCAGGCTGCTGTCTTGCGCCAGCTTGAGCCAGGCCGCCTGCACGGCCTGCTGCACCGCCGTCGGCACACGCGGGTGAGCGCTCAGCGGGTGCGGCGCCGCACCCGGCGTTTCGAACAGGATGCGCAACCCCGCCTGCACCTCGGGGGGCTCGCGCTCCAGCGTGGCCCTCAAACCACCCGTGGCGGCGGCTTTGCCCGCCAGCGTCTGTCGGTAGGCATTGGTGTGGGTGCGCGCGTAAAACGGCGTGATGCGCACCCGCTCGACCTCGTCGAGCTGCGCCCGGATCAGCAGGGAAGCACCGAAGGCATTGGGCGCCGGGAACGCCAGCGTCTGACCCTGCAGCTGCTTGAGCTCGCGGATCGGATCGTCTTTCCTGACCACCAGGATGCCCGTGAGCAACTCGGTGTCCCGCACCAGTGGCACGTAGCCCTGCGCGCGCTTGGCGCGCACCTGGTGAAAGGGGTTCATGTAAGCGAAGTCCGGTGCACCCGCCTTCACATCCGCTTCGAAGCTGGGGATGTCGCGCGGCACCTTGAGCTCAAAGCGCGCGCCCACCTGCTGGCCCAGCCGCTCCAGGATGGGCACCCAGGTCCGGGCGATGTCGGCCGCCGGAAATTGGGGCACCACGGACACCGCGTACACCGCTTGCGCTGGGCTGGCCGCCACAGAAGGTGTCGTGACCTGGGCCATCACCGACCAGGGCGACAGCCCCGCCAGCGCAGCGATCACCAAGGCACCACGGCGCAGCACACGGCGGCGCCAACGAGTCAGGCGGGTCGGGGTCATGGGGTCCTCCGAAGTCGACCTGAAGGGATTGTCGGCAGCGAAATGAAAGAAATGCACACGCCAAAGCAAGAAGGCCCGTCACAGACGGGCCCCTTGCGGATTAGGGCCTGTTAACACAAACTGCGAAGCCCATCGACCACGAGCACGAAGCTGAGAAAGCCGAGAAACATCGCATCAAGCTTTTCGAACCGGGAGAAGATTCGGCGGTAGCCCTTGAGCCGCC
>Ga0180008_1000156_pt1 | contig 69924 bp, 72 predicted proteins | sample MM_PW_MetaG_FD_121121 | JGI IMG/M metagenome (GOLD analysis project Ga0180008, IMG submission 121121) | Groundwater microbial communities from the Aspo Hard Rock Laboratory (HRL) deep subsurface site, Sweden - MM_PW_MetaG | ecosystem: Environmental > Aquatic > Deep subsurface > Groundwater... | reverse complement strand
GACTGGTCTCGATACTGGATACGATCAATCGGCTTAACCGCATGGCCTGAACCGCCGTGTACGGAACCGTACGCACGGTGGTGTGGGAGGACGGCGGCCGTGAGGCCGCCTCCTACCCGATCGTGTTGTAGTAATGACGTAAAGGCCACAGGGCACACGATCACTCATGTCGACCTTGTCTGTAGCGCTTAGTCACGCCTTGTGCTGACGCGTCGCCTTGGCGAAGTCAGCATGGCGCACACTCAAACAAGTGCATCGCAGCAAAGGCGCAGATGCTCGCAATCAGCCGCTAACAGCTGAAATGCCGGGGCACTAGAAGCAACCGTCATCAACTCATGCAGGAACGTCATGGCGGGCGCCTACCTGCAACGAAAACCCCGCAACATGGCAAACCCTCTGCCGCCCAAATAAAAACGGGGCTACCGACTTATCGGTAGCCCCGCTCAAAGGCTAAACGCCTGACACTCGCTAGGCAGATAAGCCGTGCCGAATCAAAGCACCATTGCTGCGACCCAACCAAACACCAGCAGTGGCAGGTTGTAGTGCAGGAAAGTCGGCACAACACTGTCCCAGATATGGTTGTGTTGGCCATCGACGTTAAGACCAGCAGTTGGCCCCAAGGTCGAGTCAGAAGCCGGCGAGCCGGCATCGCCCAGCGCGCCGGCGGTGCCAACGATGCACAGGATGGCAAGTGGGCTGAAGCCCAGCTGCAGACCCAGCGGCACGAAGATCGCCGCGATGATTGGCACGGTGGAGAACGACGAACCGATGCCCATGGTCACCAACAGGCCGACCAGCAGCATCAGCAATGCACCCAGAGCCTTGTTGTGGCCAATCAGTTCGGCCGCGCTCTCAACCAGGTTTTTCACATCACCCGTGGCCTTCATCACTTCGGCAAAGCCGGCAGCGGCGATCATGATAAAGCCGATCATGGCCATCATTTTCATGCCTTCGGTAAACAGCCCGTCAGCCTCTTTCCAGCGCACCACGCCTGATACCGAGAAAATCACGAAACCAGCCAGCGCGCCGATGATCATCGAGTCTAACCACAGCTGCACAACAAAAGCAGCCGCAATCGCCACGCCAGCCACCAGCAGGCTCAACGGGTTGTAGACCACATCCACGCGCTCGGCCTGCTCTATCTTGCTCAGGTCGTACACGCGCTTTTTACGGTAGCTGAACAGCACGGCGATCAACAACCCGCAGAGCATGCCCAGCGCCGGGATGGCCATGGCTTTGGTCACTTGCAGGCCAGTGATATCAACGCCGCCGCTGGCCACATTGGCCAGCAGGATGTCATTGAGGAAAATGCCGCCAAAGCCTACCGGCAAAAACATGTAGGGCGTGATCAAACCAAACGTCAGCACGCAGGCGATCAAACGGCGGTCAAGCTGCAGCTTGCTCAATACGAACAGCAAGGGCGGCACCAGCAACGGGATAAAGGCGATATGAATCGGCAGGATGTTCTGTGAAGAAATCGCCACAACTAGAAGCAGAGCGATCAGCAGCCATTTAAGCAGCCCGGCACTGTTCGTGTCCTGCTTGCCGACCATCGCCAGCGCTTTATCCGCCAGCGCGTGGGCCAAGCCAGATTTGGCGATCGCCACGGCAAAAGCGCCCAGCAAGGCGTAGGACAAGGCAACCTTGGCGCCGCCGCCTAGGCCGTTGTGAAATGCAGTCAGCGAGCCTTCAAGGCCCAAACCACCCAGCAGGCCACCGGCTAATGCACCGACTATGAGGGCTACAACCACGTGCACGCGGCACAAGCTGAGGATCAGCATAATCCCCACTGCCGCAACGACTGCGTTCATCGATTTACTCCCGCTTTTGAATAGGTCCGTGAAGGTTTCAACCTTCTCTGGATGCTGCGCCGGCTTGGCGAGGGCGCGTACTCTGCACAAAGCTGAACGAGCTGTCAAAACGCCTGTAAAATATTTAACACAAGCTGTAACTGATTCGATTACTCTGAACGCTAAAAGCGCTCTGCTGGCCTGTAACTTGCTGTGCTTTAGTTGCTGTAAAACTTAAAGAAAAGCGCCTAAGCGCCGATAGGCGCTAGAAGCCTCAGTCATATAAGGTCCTGAAAATGCTGTTCAGCCGACTCTCTATTCAGTTGAAGATCACCCTGCTGGCGGGCTTATGTCTGCTGGCCATTGTCGCCGTCTTAGTCTCTGCGTCGGTCATTCAAGCATCGAGCAGTGCTGACCTGGTCAAGCAGGCTAGCTCAAAAATGCTGCAAGAGTCCGCACAGCTGCGCATGAACGCCCGCGGGGAGTCTCAGGCACTGCAAATTCAGCGCTATTTTATGGATGCCTACCAATACGGCCGCAGTGCCACGAACCAGGTTCTGTTTATTCGCGAGCAGGCGGAAAAACGCTTTCTGGATGCCTTCGACCTGCGTGAAGACCTGACTCGACAAGTGCGCAGCGCACTAGAGAACAACCGCAGCCTGCTCGGTGTTTATGCGGTATTCGAGCCCAACGCGCTCGACGGTAAAGATGAACTGTTTGCCGACCAGGCGGAATTGGGCAGCAATGATAAAGGCCGCTTCTCCATCTATTGGGCACAAGGCGATAACGGTGAGCTGGTTGCTGAGAGCATGACCGAAGAGAGCCTCGGCGACACAACGCCAGGCATTAGCGGAGCGCCATACAACGCGTGGTATACCTGCCCTATTGAAAAGAAAAAAGTCTGCTTGCTCGACCCCTATATCGATGACACCGATGGGGTGAAAACCCTAATGACCAGTATTGCCTTTCCCCTAGAGCAAGGGGGCAAGGTCATCGGCGTGCTGGGCGTGGATATCAGCCTCGCCAGCCTGCAAGAGCTGAGCAACGAAGCCCATCAGGGACTGTTTGATGGTGCCGGGCATGTCAGCATCATCAGCCCTGCCGGGCTGCTAGCCGGTCACAGCCGTGACAGCGCTCTGCTTGGCGGCAAGCTTGATAAAGCGTTCAGTGCTCAGCACGGCGAGATTCTCAGCCTGCTGGCCAATAATCGCCCTGAAGCCTTGCACCACGAAGGTGCGTTACAGGTGCTGCAACCGCTGCTGCCCATTCCTGATGCACAGCCGTGGGGCGTGCTCATCGAAGTCCCGGAGAAAGTCCTGCTTGAACCTGCCGCTCGGCTTGAAGCTGAAATGGATGCCATGGGCACCCGTAACAGTGCCACTTCACTCGGCCTGGGTTTGGCCGCAGGTGTGGTGGGTATCTTGCTGATCTGGCTCACGGCTCTGGGCGTGACCCGGCCGATTCTTGGTGTGGCCGCCATGTTGAAAGACATCGCCAGCGGTGAAGGCGATCTGACTCGCCGCCTGGAATACGCCAAGAAGGATGAGCTGGGCGAGCTGGCCAGCTGGTTCAACCGCTTCCTCGACAAACTGCAGCCAATTATTGCCGACGTTAAACACAGCGTGCAGGACGCCCGCAGTACGGCAGATCAGTCGGCGCTGATCGCCAGCCAGACCAGCGATGGCATGCAGCAGCAGTACCGCGAAGTCGATCAAGTGGCTACAGCCTTCCAGGAAATGAGTGCCACCGCCCAAGATGTCGCGCACAACGCCGCCCAGGCAGCCGAAGCCGCGCGCACCGCTGACCAAGCCAGCCGTGAAGGGATGGATGTGATCGGTAAGACCACATCAAGCATTGAGCTGCTGGCCAATGAAATGAACGTCGCCATGCAGGAAGTCGAAGGGCTGGCTGATAGCAGCGAGAAAATCGGTTCGGTACTCGAAGTGATCCGCTCGATTGCCGAGCAGACTAACCTGCTGGCCCTCAACGCAGCGATTGAAGCGGCGCGTGCCGGTGAAGCCGGACGCGGTTTTGCCGTAGTGGCCGATGAAGTGCGCAACCTGGCCAAGCGTACTCAGGATTCAGTCGAAGAAATCCGCCAGGTGATTGAAGGCCTGCAAAGCGGCACCAAGGAAGTGGTCAGCACCATGCACAGCAGCCATCGTCAGGCCCAGGGCAGCGTCGAGCAGGTCGAACAAGCGGTGGCCGTGCTGCAACGCATCAGTCAGGCCGTGAGTGTGATTACCGATATGAACCTGCAGATTGCCAGTGCTGCCGAAGAGCAAAGCTCGGTGGCCGAGGAAATCAACCGGAACGTCGCCTCGATCCGCGATGTCACGGAATCAATCTCCTCCCAGGCCGATGAGTCGGCAAAAATCAGCCAGGGTCTGAACAAACTGGCTAACCACCAGCAAAGCCTGATGGATCAGTTCCGCGTCTAGGCTTCTGGCGTGAGCTGACCAGGCAGTGCCTGTGACGACTGCCACCTTGTGACGCAGGCTAGCAATCGTTAGCCTGCGTTTTTCGTTTATGTCTGATTAACAAGAGGTGCACGATGCTCAATATCGCCTTGGTGGCCGGCTCAGGTCGCACTAACAGCCAATCGGGCAAAGTTGCCCGATTCTTGCGTCAGCGCCTGATTCAATTGGGCTTCACCGATGATGCGCAGAGCAGCGTCATTGACCTGGGTCTTGCGCCACTGCCGCTCTGGCCTGCCGAGGATGCGGGCCCGTGGGGGCTGTACAGCAAGCAACTGGCAGCAGCTGATGCCGTAGTGATTATCTCGCCGGAGTGGAATGGCATGGCCTGCCCGGCCATCAAAAACTTCTTTATCTACGCCAGTAAGGTTGAACTGGCGCACAAGCCTGGACTGCTCGTGGGCGTCTCATCGGGCGTTGGCGGGGCCTACCCGATTAGCGAGTTGCGCGCCTCAAGCTATAAAAACTGCCGGCTCTGCTACCTGCCCGAGCACTTGATTGTGCGCGGTGTCGAAAAGGTATTGAACACCCCCGAGCCCAGCAGCGAAGACGATCAGCGGCTGCATGCGCGCATCGATTATGAGCTGGATATTCTGGCCCAGTACGCACACGCCCTGCGCCCGGTTCGCGCCAATATCGACATGAGCAACCCGGCCTTTGCCAACGGTATGTGAACCTTACGTTGTGCGCACTTGGTGAATTCAGGTGCGCTTCAACGGCAATGTGACCCTGACGCGCAACCCACCTAACGGGCTTTCCGCCAGTTGCAATTGTCCACCCCAGGCATCGACGATATCGCGCACGATGCCTAAACCCAGGCCGTGCCCCGCCACCTGCTCGTCTAGGCGACTGCCGCGACTGAGCACCTCTTCACGCTGAGCGGCGTCAATGCCCGGCCCGTCATCATCAATGAGCAATTGATAACCGTGCGGATGCCGACTGATCTGCAACTGCACCTGGCGATCGGCCCATTTGCAGGCGTTATCCAGCAGATTCCCTAGCAGCTCCAGCAGGTCTTCACGGTCCCAGGGCAATCGCAGTTCGGGTTCGGCTTGCCAGCTGAGTTCCAGATGATGGCCGTGGATCATCGCCAGGGTTGCGAATAGCTCAGGCAACTCGCTGGCACACTCGAAATGAGCCCCCGGTAATGCTTCACCCGCCAGGCGTGCACGGCCTAGCTCACGGCTAATACGCTGCTGAATATGCTGCAGCTGGCTATTGAGGCTCTCGCGCAACTCTGGCAACTGTTTGAGCTCCTCACGGGAGGCCAGGCTGACCAGCACCGCCAAGGGCGTTTTTAATGCGTGTCCGAGGTTGCCCAAGGCATTACGTGAACGTTTCAGAGTGTCTTCGGTGTGCGCCAGCAGGTGGTTGATCTGCGCCACCAGCGGCTCAAGCTCAAGCGGTACCTGCTGATCCAGCTGGCTGCGCTGGCCTTGTTGCAGCTGCATGATCTGCCGGCGAGTCTGCTCCAGCGGCTGCAACGCACGACTGACAATCAGGCGCTGCAGCAACAAAATCAACAGCAGAGCGGCAACGCCCAACCCCAGGACAACTTTCTGCACGTGGCTGAAACTGTTGAGCATCGGGGTATAGTCACGCGCCACATGGATCATGATGTTCTGGCCATAGCGTTGATAGTCGGCGCGGTACACCAGCCACTCCTGCCCTTGCGGGCCGTCAGCCAGCTCGTCCTGCAAGCCTTCAGCCTCAGCCGTGTTTAGCTCACGATCCCAGAGCGAACGTGAACGCCAGCTTTGCTCGGCAAGGTCGATGCGAAAATACAGGCCCGAGTACGGCCGCTTAAATGCTGCGCTCAGCCGGCGCTCGTCCAGCTGCAGGCCGTTGGGGCCACGCACAATCGCCCCCAGCAGGGTTTGCGTTTCATCCTGCAGGGTTGTCTGTAAATAGTTACGCAAGCTGCGGTCGAACAACCACAGGCTGCTTTGCGCCAGCAGCAGGCCGACAATCAGCAGTACGCTGACCAGCCCTAGACTGAGTCGTCGCTGAATCGACCTCAAGCCGTATCCCCATTAAAACGGTAGCCCTGGCCACGCCGGGTTTCGATGATCTCGCGCCCCAATTTGCGCCGTAGATGGTTAACGTGCACCTCGATAACATTTGAGTCGCGCTCACTCTCACCGTCGTACAGGTGGTCAGCCAGATGACTCTTCGACAATAACTGCCCGGTATGCAGCATGAAGTAACGCAGCAAGCGGAACTCGGCAGCGGTCAGCTGGACCTCTTCACCATTGCGCTTAACCGTTTGCCGGCCTTCATCCAGTTGTAACCCAGCAGCCTCCAGTTGCGGCTGATTGGCCAGACCATGGGCCCGGCGCAACAATGCCTGAATGCGCAGTTGCAGTTCTTCCGGGTGAAAGGGCTTGCTCAGGTAATCGTCCGCGCCGGCCTTCAGCCCCTCAATGCGCTCAGCCCAGGAGCCCCGAGCGGTGAGAATCAGTACCGGCGTGCTGAGGCCACCTGCACGCCACTCCTGCAACACCTGCAGCCCCGGTTTGCCAGGCAGTCCGAGGTCAAGAATGATCAGGTCATAAGGCTCAGTAGCGCCTTGGTAGGCCGCATCACGGCCATCGGCTAACCAGTCCACGGCGTAGCCCTGACACGCCAGGCTGGCCAGTAACTCATCGGCGAGGGGCACATGGTCTTCAACCAGCAGTAGGCGCATTTAGTCTTCCACTTCGTCCTTGAGTACTTCACCGGTACTCGCATGTAATTCCAGTTCGCGCACAATACCCTGCCCAGTTACCAGCTCAACTTCGTAAACCAGTACACCGTCCTCTTCCTCCAGCTCGACTTCAAGCAAAACGGCGCCAGGATGACGCTGCAAAGCCATCTGCAACAGCTGTTCGAGGGGCATGATCAGCCCCTCACGGCGTAGACGCAGTGCTTCGTCCTGATCCAGATCACGCGCGCTGCTGCTGAGCGTAACCGTCAGCAGCAGACAGGCCAGGAGTGGGCGTACAAGCCAAGCAGTGATGTTCATCAATCGTCTCGTTGGTTCTTCAGCACTTGAGCGTTGGTAGCATCCAGCTCGACATCCCATTGAACACCCTGGGCATCGCGCACTTCGACCTGGTAAATGTAGCGGCCGTACTCTTCTTCCAATTCAGTGTCTTCGGTTTTGCTACCTGGGTGCAGCGCCAATGCTGCTGCGTTGAGCTTTTCAAAGGACATAATAGTGCCCGCATCACGCAGTTTTAAGGCTTCATCCGGGCCCAGGTCACGGGCTTGGACCAGGCCGGCAGTCAGTGTCAGGGCAGCAGCGGTCAATACGGCAGTCAATGTGTGCATATCCACGTTCCTTTTCACGTTGGCTTTGGGTGGCATTCAAGTTACTGCAAATGACTTAATTCAAGCTGAATGCAGCTAAGGGCGAGCTCAAAGGCTGATCAATCCATCGCTGTACGCGTCATTCACACGCTGAACGTACTTGGTCTGGCCACTCAGCGTTTTATAATCGCCGCCCTGCGCGATGGAGGCCAGCATGAGTGCGATAGTAATCAAGTCCCCTGCCCTGACGATCAGAGCCGGCAAACGCGCCCTTGCGCGCATTCGTGAGCAGGGCCTACAACCGGCAGATGTCGGTATTCTGCCCGGTGCAGCAGGCGGCCCGAAGGCCCTGGGTATTCAAGGGCTGGATCTGGCCTTGTTTGGTGATTGGCTGCAACGTGCGCCGCGTGAGCGCTCGCTGATTGGGGCATCCATCGGCTCGTGGCGGTTTGCCAGCGCCTGCCTACCTGATCCAGCTGTCGGCTTACGCCGACTCGGTGAGCTATACACCTCACAGCGCTTTACCAAAGGCGTGAGCATGAAGCAGGTATCACACAGCTGCAGCCTTATGCTGGAGCAACTGTTGGGCAGCGACGAGCCCAGCATCCTCAGCAACCCGCATTACCGGCTTAACATTGTGGTGGTGAAAAGCCATGGCCTGCTGCAGCACGATCACCGTGGCGCACTGAGCCTGGGTTTGTCTTCGGTGATTGGCAGTAACCTGATGGGCCGAGCGCGCCTGGCTAAGCACTTTGAGCGGGTGATCCTGCACGACGCCCGCCAGGCTCCACCGCTGGGCGTGCTCAATGATTTCCCATCACGCTACCTGCGACTCGACAGCGGCAATTTACGTCATGCGCTGCTGGCCTCGGGCTCTATCCCGATGATCATGCAAGGCGTGCGTGACATACCGGGTGCCGGGCCCGGAACCTACCGCGATGGCGGGCTGCTCGACTACCACCTCGACCTGCCCTTCAGCGGCGATGACATCGTCCTCTACCCTCATTTCACCGACAAGATCATCCCTGGCTGGTTCGATAAAAGCATGCCGTGGCGGCGCGGTGATGGTGGCCGCCTTCAGGATGTGCTGTTACTCGCCCCCTCACGTGAATACCTGGCACGCCTACCTCACGGCAAACTCCCAGACCGTAAGGACTTCAGCCGTTATCAGGGTGATGATGGCGGCCGTGAACGCTATTGGCGTAAGGCCATGAGCGAGAGCCAGCGCCTTGGCGATGAGTTTCTCGAGCTTGCCGAAAATGGTCGCCTTGGCGAGCGCCTTCAGCCGTTATAAGTGATGCTGTCCGCATGAAGGCCGAGGCCGAGCAGACTGGAACATTCAGTCGATATTCGTTATGCAACCGGTAAAACTGTGATTTATCGGGCAAATAGGTGCAATTTTTGGCCAACATGTGACTTAACAGTCAACTTCGTTCATCAACAGCTATGACTGGCAAGCGGAACCTACCGCCTGTCCTTGTGTATTTGGGATCACCTCGGAGAAACCGACCCCATGAACGCACCGCTGCGTTTTAACGAAGCCCTGCTGATTGCTGACCGCGCCTTTCAACCTTTCCAATGTGTGGCCTGGGCCCCGCAGGACGGTTCTGGCAATCTCAGCCTGACAGTCATTGACCGCACCAGCACTCGACTGCTCGGTCGCACTCAACTGTCGAGCAGTATCTACAGCGACCCCGTGCAGTTTGCCGACATGCTCAAACAGTCCCGCGAGCAGCTAAGCCAGCAAGGCTTCGCGCTAGAACCGTGGAGCATGCCGGAGTAATCCGCTACTTCTTGAGGGCTCTAAGCTACCGTTAGGCCACGTCCTAATTAGAGCCCTCAACGTGTGCACGGTTTAGCGAGCGCACGGCCTCGTTAAACCGCGCGCATAGCCACCGTAGAACAGTTTTGTCGCACATGAACATTTGCGTTTATGCTCAGCCGACACGTCTTTCTGCGGAGCCTTCCATGCTGCAATTGCGCCCTAACTGCGAATGCTGTGACCGTGACCTGCCGGCTGACTCAAGCGATGCCCTGATCTGTTCGTTCGAGTGCACGTTTTGTCGTGATTGCGCCTTGCACACCCATCAAGGTGTCTGCCCGAATTGCTCGGGAGAATTGCTGCAACGACCACGCAGACCAGCAGCCAAATTATTGAAATACCCCGCCTCCAGCGTGCGCGTCAATAAATCCTGAGTCCTAGCATTGCCAGATACAGCAGCTACTCTGAGCACACAGGGGGACGGCATGATGGACGATGACCAAGACAAACCGCTGACGTTAAAGGAAATGCTGCAGAGCGTTCTTAGTGCGGCGCTCGGTGTGCAGAGTGGCAAGAACCGCAGTCGGGATTTTTCCCGCGGCAAGCCCAGTCACTTCATCATTCTTGGTGTGCTATTCACGATGGTGTTTGTGCTGGTGATTTTCGCTGTGGTCAAACTCGTCTTGCACTTGGCGGGCGTCTGACTTACTGCAGCAAGGGTTTGATGGAGAAGCCGTAATCCCTGATCTGCGGCCGGTACACCGCGCTGAACTGACGAAAATCCAGCGTAGAGCCCGGCACCTTAAGCAGCTTTTGCAGGTGCGCGGCCTGTTTGACATCCAGAAGACTGAACAGCGGATCGACCCGATCCTTACCCCCGCGCGCAGCAAAATCTAGCCCCTTATGGTAATCATGCAGCATCACCATGGCCCAGCCGCCAAGGGTGAAATGCCCGCTAGCCAATACACTGAGAGTGCCGTCTATACGCGCCTGCAGCACTTCATCCGAATTGTTCAGCGCTGCCAGGTAAATATCCTTGCCCGGTTGCTTACCCAACTCCCGCGCGGCCTGCATCACGCCAAACGCCATTTCGTCGTTGGCCGACCACACAAGCCGTACTTCTGGATAACGTGCCAGCACCAGCTGCGCCTGTTCGTAGGCGCGCTGACGCTTCCACTCGCCCTGTAACACCTGCTGAAGTTTGATCTCAGGGTGCTCGCGTAAAGCGCGGCGCAGGCCATCTTCGCGCAGGGTGGCGGATGGCGTGAAGCGCACCCCTGCAAAGGCCAGCAGGCTAGCTGGCTGGCCTTCCAGCTTGCCGATCAAAGCCTTAGCCATCCAGTAACCGGCCTGCTCGTCGTTAGGCACCAGGCTGCCTATCCAGTTACGGTACTGACCACGCGAGCCGCCAATGATCTGCTGTTGTTCAAGCGTTAAGGTGCTGTGCAGGGAGAACAGCTTGATTGGGCTTTCCGCGAATAATCTGAGCAGTTGCGGCGCGGTATACATTTCATTGACGAACACTAGGTAGTCCGGCTGCTTATCTCTGGCCATTAGGCTGCGGGCGCTCTCAAGCAAGCGCTGCGAATCGCGCTCACCATAAATAACCTCTAGGTGCATGCCCAGATCATCCGCAGCAGCCTGCATAAATGCGCTGTAACTAACCCAAAAAGGCTCGTCAGAAAACCCCGGGTTAAGGAACACCACCGACGCCGGAGCCTTGCTTTTAACATGTGCGTTTTCTGCAGCGGCCAGGACTAATTGGCTGAAGACCAATAAACATAAGGTGCCAATAACAGCCAAAGCGGACCTGAACACATCGATCATCCTAAAAACGGGTGCAGAGTATATCGGCAAAGCAGTAGCCATTAGCCATCCAGCCGACAAGCGTCTTTTAGCCGCCAAGACGCCACGCCCGGCAATCGCTACAATCGCCGTCCCTTGTTACCTCTCGCTAACCGGTGATGTGTGTCCTCTCTGGAAATTATCGCTTCAGCCATTGGCATATGGGCCGTTTGGCTGACCGTGCGGCAAAATCGCTGGTGCTGGCCGCTAGGCTTGTTGATGGTGCTGATGTACGCCTGGATTTTCTATGACGGGAAACTCTACTCAAACATGCTCCTGCAGGGTGTGTATGCCGTGTTGCAAGGTTACGGTTGGTGGCTATGGACACGAGGCGGTAGCAATCACAACGGGGTGCAGGTCAGCCGGCTAAGCCCAAACGGCATATTGGCGAGCCTGGCGGTCGGTGCAATCGGTTCACTTACCCTCGGTTACCTGATGGCCACGTTCACGGACGCCGCCGCCCCCTGGCAGGATGCAGCCCTCAGCGCGTTTAGCCTGGTGGCTCAAGTATGGATGGCACAGAAACGGGTGGAATGCTGGCCCCTGTGGATCGCTCTGGACCTGCTGTTTGTCGCTCTATTTATGCAGCAGGGTCTTTACCCAACTGCAGCGCTGTATGGGGTATTTACCCTGCTAGCACTCAACGGCTGGCTAACCTGGCGACGTGACCGCGCCCTGGATTGCGCATGAAGGTGCTGGTACTCACTGGGCCAGAATCCAGCGGTAAAAGTTGGCTGGCTGCAGAAATTCAGACGAACTTTGGTGGGCAACTGGTTGGCGAATATGTGCGGCACTTTATCGAACGCGAGCAGCGCGACACCTGTTACGCCGACATTACGACCATTGCGCAAGGGCAATTGGCCTGGGAAGACCAGGCCAGAGCTGCGCGCCCCGAGCTGCTGATTCTTGACACCCACTTATTGAGTAATCTGCTCTGGAGCCAGGCCCTGTTTGGCGACTGCCCTTCGTGGATCGAACACGCCTTGCTCGAGCGCGATTACCACCTTCATTTGCTGCTCGACCCAGTCGATGCACCGTGGGTCGATGATGGCCAGCGCTGCCAGCCGGAGCTGGCTCAGCGGCTGGCGTTCTATCAACAGTGTGAGGGCTGGTTACAGCGACATCAGCAACCGCTGCGGCGCATACAGGGCAATTGGACGCAGCGACGTGAACAGACTCTAAAGACGGTGGAGCACTGGCTCAACTCAACGCAGCAACACACTGCCCCAGGCCAGTAGCAGACTCAGGCACACGACAATCGTCAAAGGCCTGCGCAAACTGGGGTACCACTGCGGAGCCAGGCCCAGTTTGACCGCTCGCAAATCCGCAACGTACAAACCGCCGAACGCCAGCAAACATAACGGCAAGGCCAAACTGGTTGGCATGCCGCCAGTAATCGCCAGCCAACCCAACAAGGGCGGCACCACTGAAAGCCCCAGCTGCACTTGCGCCTGCTCGTTCGTATCCTCTGCACGCATAGCCAAGCCCCAGTGAATCGCCCCCATGAAAGCCAGAATCACCGCGGCATAATCCAGCAACGCCGCCAGCACCACCGGCCGCCAGCCTTCAGGGGTAATCCAAATACCCAAAGCACCGCTTACAAAAGGCACTAACCCGGCATAGCCAAGCAGCAATGCCAATTTAGGCGGGTGCGCCGCGTCAAATGGATGCATATCTTCACTCCTGTTAATCAATCCTGGATAGCCACACTTTAAGGTCATATTCGTTATTAGTAGAGGGCCGCCCTCTTAATTACTCATCTTACAGGCTGCTGCTCCCGCCCTACCGACATAGCGGCAGAACGCGTCAATCTGACCCCAATCAAAAGCCACGCCAGTTTTTCCGCAGAACACCTGATACGCGCGACCTAATGGCAGAAAAAATCTATCGACTGATGCCTGGCCATACATAAACCGTTACCCAGTTCCCACGGCACTCGGTTAACCGCGCCTGAGCTGATAATATTCGCGGCTTGCTAAGCGCGCGGTTAACTGCGCACACCTGAGAGAAATACCGTGGAATTGTTCAAAGAGTTTATGTTCGAGGCCGCGCACCGCCTGCCTCACGTCCCCGAAGGGCACAAGTGCGGTCGCCTGCATGGCCACTCGTTCAAGGTCGCGGTGTATATCGAAGGTGAGGTTGATCCTTATACCGGCTGGATTCGTGACTTCTCCGAGATCAAGGCGATCTTCAAGCCACTGTATGAGCAACTCGATCACAACTACCTGAACGATATTCCTGGCCTGGAAAACCCCACCAGTGAAGTGCTGGCTAAATGGATCTGGCAACAACTCAAGCCGCTGCTACCTGAGCTGTCGCGTATTCGCATCCACGAAACCTGCACCAGCGGCTGCGAATACCGCGGCGACTAATCGCCCAGCGCTTAGTGCGCTTACACCAGCCCGCTCTACTGGCTAGACCGCGCATAGCACCAACTCTAACCAGTCACTGCCCTCACGCGTTACGCTGGAGGGCAGTGCACAGCGGATAACGCGCCTAGAGGCCGAAGCCAGCTAAAGCTGACAAGAACTGCGCCTCGTCCATAACCCGCAGCCCCAACTCGCTGGCTTTGGCCAATTTTGAGCCTGCGCCAGGACCTGCCACCACACAGCTGGTCTTAGCCGACACAGAACCCGCCACCTTGGCCCCTAGGCTCTCCAGCTTTTCCTTGGCGACATCGCGGCTCATCACCTCCAAACTGCCGGTCAGCACCCAGGTCTGTCCGGCCAGCGGTAGGCCAGCGATAACTTTCTTCTCACTGTGCCAGTGCATGCCAAAGGCTTTTAGCTGAGCCTCAATGGCGCGCGCGCGTTCGGCATTGGCTGCGTGATCAAAAAACTCACGCACGGCCTTGGCTTGTTTCTCGGGTAAGGTCTGGCGCATGTCCAGCCAATCAGCCGCCAAGATAGCCTCCAGGCTGGCGAACTTGTCTGCCAGTTTTTGCGCACCGCCAGGCCCCACTGACGGGATATTCAACTTGTCGAGCATCGCCGCCAAAGTGACGCTGGCGCTGAACTCGGCACTCAGCTCGCCCTGCTCCTGCAGCTGCAGGCCGCACTCATCACGGCTAAGTAAGTCTGCAATCACCTGCTGGTTATGGCTGTCGGCAAAGAAGCTATGAATCTCATGTGCCACCTCCAGGCCGATATCCGGCAGGTAGGTCAGCACCTCGGGCAAGGCTTGCTGGACACGCTCCAGCGAGGCCAGCGCACGGGCCAGCACCTTGGCGGTTTCCTCACCCACGTCAGGAATCCCCAGGGCATAGATAAAGCGCGCCAGACTCGGCTGCTTGCTGTCGGCAACGGCCTGCAGCAGCTTATTGCTGGAAACCTCAGCAAAGCCTTCCAGGGTGATGATCTGCTCGTATTTCAGCTTGTACAGATCGGCCGGCGAGGCAATCAGTTGCTCATCCACCAATTGCTCGATGGTCTTGTCGCCTAGGCCTTCAATATCCATGGCACGACGCGAAACAAAGTGGATGATCGCCTGCTTGAGCTGCGCAGCACAGGCCAGGCGACCGACGCAGCGGTACACCGAGCCCTCGCTAAAGGTTTCCTTACCCTTGCTACGTTTAACCAACTGGGTGCGCTCAACGTGAGAACCGCATACCGGGCAGCTTTCAGGAATTTGCACGGGTTTGGCGTTGTCTGGGCGCCGCTCAAGCACCACCTGTACCACCTGCGGGATCACATCACCAGCGCGGCGGATGATGACCGTATCGCCGATCATCACCCCCAGACGCGCCACTTCATCCATATTGTGCAGCGTGGCATTGGACACCGTGACACCGGCTACTTTCACCGGTTTCAAGCGCGCCACTGGGGTGACTGCGCCGGTGCGGCCGACCTGAAACTCTACATCCAGCAGCTCAGTCAGCTCTTCCAGCGCCGGAAACTTATGGGCGATTGCCCAGCGCGGCTCGCGAGCACGAAAGCCCAACTCACGCTGATAAGCCAGGCTATTGACCTTGAACACCACCCCGTCAATCTCATACGCCAATGCATCACGCCGTTCACCGATATCGCGGTAATACGCCAGGCATTCCTCTGCGCCTTTGGCCAGCTTCAATTCACGGCTGATCGGCATGCCCCATTGTTTCAGGGCCTCCAGAATGCCGATATGCGTCTGCGGCAACTCACCTTGTACCTGGCCGATGCCATAGCAACAGAACTCCAAAGGCCGGCTGGCGGTGATTTTTGAGTCCAACTGACGCAAGCTACCTGCGGCCGCATTACGCGGATTAGCGAAGGTCTTGGCGCCCTGTTCCAGTTGCCTGGCGTTAAGCGCAGCAAAACCGGCCTTGGACATAAAGACTTCGCCACGCACTTCAAGAACCGCTGGCCAGCCTGCGCCCTGCAGCTTTAAGGGCACATTACGAATGGTGCGCACATTAACGCTGATGTCCTCACCCGTGCTGCCATCACCGCGCGTTGCGCCGCGCACCAGCAATCCATCGCGGTACAACAGGCTGACGGCCAGGCCGTCGAGCTTAGGTTCGCAGCTGTACTCGACCTCGGCACCGCCGCCAAACAAATCGCCCGCTGGCAAATCCAGCCCCTCACGCACCCGCCGATCGAAGTCCAACAGGTCAGTTTCAGCAAAAGCATTACCCAGGCTGAGCATCGGTACTTCATGCTTGATTTCGCCAAAGGCAGAAAGCGCCAAACTACCAACGCGCTGGGTCGGCGAATCCGCAGTGACCAGCGCCGGATGCTCAGCCTCCAGGGCTTTAAGCTCATGGAACAAGCGGTCATATTCGGCGTCTGGAATACTCGGTTCATCGAGTACGTGGTAGCGGTAGTTATGCCCATCCAGTTCGGCTCGCAGTTGCAGAATGCGCTGGGCGGCAATAGAGGCGTCGGTCATTGCGGTGTGCTCTCAAACGAAAAGAGCAGCCTTGGCTGCTCTTTCTACTTCACAGGTTAATTCAGCGTTTGTTGGTCAGCAGCTTGCGTTCATATTCAACAATGCGCTGACGGTAGTGCTCGATAGTTTGCGCCGTCATAACGCTGCGTTGATCATCCTTCAACTCACCGTTGAGTTCATGAGCAAGCTTGCGTGCGGACGCTACCATCACATCAAATGCCTGCTTAGGGTGGCGTGGGCCCGGTAGACCGAGGAAGAAGCTCACCGCACGGGTACTGAAACCTTCAATATCATCCAGATCAAACGTGCCGGGCTTAAGCGCATTGGCCATGGAGAACAAGACTTCGCCATTACCAGCCATGCTCTCATGGCGATGGAAAATATCCATCTCACCAAAACGCAGGCCACTTTCGAGAATATTCTGTAGCAACGCCGGGCCTTTGAAGCCATCGTCTTCACGGGCGATCACATGGATCACCAAGACTTCTTCAACCGGCGGCAGCTCTTTAGTGTTTTGTTTACCCTGAGCAGAAGGCTTAACTGCATCGCCATCTACTGGATTGAGCAGCGTCGGCACAGGCTCTTCCTGGCCCAAGTTGAGGTCGCCCTGCTGCGGCTCGCCGGTGCGACGGTTCAATTCACGGGCACTTAGCGACGGCAAATCTTCTTCGTCAAAACCAGGTTCATGGCTGCGATCAACAACCCGTGGCTGACTGAGCAGATCAGGGTCGCTGTCATCATCCGGCAGGTTGGCAAAACTGCGGTCAAGTTTGAACTTGAGTTTACCCTTGCCACCGCGCATTCGCCGCCAGCCATCAAACAAGATGCCAGCAATCACAATAATGCCGATGACAATCAGCCACTCGCGCAGACCGAATTCCATGAAATACCTTAACCCCTAATAATAATGTGATGAAAAAGGCCATCCCGGGCCATTTTGCTAATTCTTTTACGTGACGCCAAGCCTATGTTCTGACAAGCCTTTCCGTGCTTTTCGCAGATAAGCCTAATAACAATGCGCATTAAGCTAGCACGACGAAAGATAACTTTACACCGCCTCGCGCATCAGGACTCCACCAGCGCCAGCGCTTCTTCTACATCGACCGCCACCAGACGCGAACAACCCGGCTCATGCATGGTCACGCCCATCAACTGATCGGCCATTTCCATGGCGATTTTATTATGGGTGATATAGATAAACTGCACGGTTTCTGACATCTCTTTAACCAATCGCGCATAACGCCCTACGTTGGCGTCATCCAATGGCGCATCCACTTCATCGAGCATGCAAAAGGGTGCTGGGTTGAGCTTGAAGATGGCAAACACCAATGCCAATGCAGTCAGCGCCTTCTCACCACCAGACAACAAATGAATGGTGCTGTTCTTCTTGCCCGGCGGCCGCGCCATGATGGTTACACCGGTATCCAGTAAATCTTCGCCCGTCAGTTCCAGATAGGCATTGCCACCCCCGAAAACTTTTGGAAACAGCGCCTGCAGGCCGCCATTTATCTGGTCGAAGGTTTCCTTGAAGCGGTTACGGGTTTCCTTGTCGATCTTGCGTATGACGTTTTCCAGCGTTTCCAGCGCTTCTACCAGATCAGCGTTTTGCGCATCGAGGTAACGTTTGCGTTCAGACTGCTGCTGGTATTCATCGATTGCCGCCAAGTTAATCGGCCCAAGACGTTGAATTCGCGCAGCGAGCCGCTCCAGCTCATCCTCCCAGGCGTTCTCGTTGGCCTCTGCCGGCATACTGGCGAGTACGCCATGCAAGTCGTAATTTTCTTCCAGCAACTGATCCTGCAGCGCCTTGCGTCTTACGGTCAGCGATTGCCAGTCCATACGCTGCTGCTCCAGCTGACCACGCAACAACTGCGACTGCTGCTCGGCCTGGGTGCGGCGCTTTTCCGCGTCACGCAGTTCACGGTCGGCATCTTCTAGAGCCAGGCGTGCCAGTTTGAGCTCGTCTTCAACCGTCATGCGCTTGTCGAGCTGTTCTTCCAGCTTCATGCGCAGTTCTTCCAGCGGCGCTTCGCCCTCCTCCAGATTCAGGTTGAGCTGCTCGCGTTTCTCGTGCAAACGCTCGGCCTGCAGCTCTAGACGCTCCAGGGCCTGACGGGTGGAATCATGCTGGGCTTTCAGCGAACCCAGGCGCACGGCCAGTTGGTGAACGTGGTCCTTGTGCTGACGGGCCTCTTGACGCACACGATCGAGGCGTTCGCGCAAGCTGTCGCGGCTGGCCAGCAGACTTTCGCGCTGCTCATTATCAGTGGCCATGGCATCCAGTGCATCCTGCAGATGCAGGCGCGCCTCACCCAGCTGCTCATGTTCGATTGCACGCTGCTCGGCCAGTTCCAGCAATTCGCTGTCCAGACGACTGCGGCGCAGAACCAGTTGCTCGACCTTGGCCTGCCCGGCAGACAGTTGGGCCTTAAGCTCACCGAGGCGACGAGCCAGGTCCTGGGCCTGGCGGCGCTGCTGTTCACGCTGTTCTTCCTGGCTGCGTTGGCTCTCACGCAAGTGCAACAAACGCTCATCCAGCACGGCCAGCGCGGCTTCACGTTCATCGCGTTCCAAGCTTAATCGTTCGATCTCCTGGCCACGGGCCAGCACGCCGCTTTCCGCTTCACTGGCGCGACGTACGCGCAGGAAATGCCGACCAACCCAATAACCGTCACGGCTGATCAGGCTTTCGCCTTCGGCCAAGTTCAGGCGCGCTGCCAGTGCATCATCCAGGCTCTGCACGGGTTTAACCTTGCCCAGCCAAGGCGCCAGGTCGAGGCTGGTTTCAACCTTATCGAGCAAACTACCCGCCACTCGCGCGCCGCCCTTGCTGGGGCTGGCCAGGCGTAAATCGCCTTGGGTCAGGTCGGAAAAATCCAGGCCCTGAAAGTCATCCAGCAGCACAGCCTGCAGATCGGCACCCAGTACGGTTTCCACCGCCAGTTCCCAGCCGGCCTCAACCCGCAAGCCCTCAGCCAGGCGCGGGCGCTCGCTCAGCTGCTGTTCGCGCAGCCATTCGCTGGTGCCTTTACCGGGATCCAGCGCGGCTTGCTGCAGTGCTTCCAACGAAGCAAGGCGACCATTCAGGCGCTGAAGCTCACCTTGCGCTTGCTGCTGAGCCTGGCCGCTGTGCTGCAAATCATTGCGCAGCTGCTGAAGACGCTCGGCCTGCTGCTCTTCTTCCAGCTGCAGGTCTTCCAGGCTGATTTCGCCGGCGGCGATCTGCTCGCCCAGTTCGATAATCGCCGCATCTTCCGGGTCGGCCGCCAGTTGCTGAAGCTCATCGCTGAGACGCCGCTGACGCTCAGCCAGGCGCTCCAGGCTCTGCTCTAACTGGGCGATGCGTGATTGCTGCACCTCGGCTTGTCGCCGTGGTTCGGCGCTGCGCTGGTTGAAGCCGTCCCACTGTTCCTGCCAGCCGTGCATCGCCGTTTCGGACTCTTCCAGCATGGCAGCAGACTCTTCGGCAGCCGCGGTGCTCAGTTCCTGCTCGGGCAGCAGCATTTCCAGCTCTTCGGCGAGCGTTGCCAGCAAAGTGCGGTCATGACCCAGATGCGACTCAGTTTCTAGGCGCGAACGCTCGGCTTCGTTGAGGTCGTCCTGCAACTGGCGCAACCGTTGCTGGCCGTGCTGGATGCTCTGCTCAATGCGCGCGATATCGCCGCCGATCGAATAAAAACGCCCCTGTACCAGGTTAAATCGCTCGCTCAGCTCGTGATGGCCATCGCGCAGGCGTTCAATGCTGGCGTCGGCGTTGCGCTGCTCGGCCACTAGCGCTTCGAAGCTGATTTCCTGATTGCTGATTACCGCCTCACGGCTACCGACCTGCTCATTCAGAGCCTGCCAGCGCAGCGCCGTGAGCTGGGCTTTGAGCTGACGCTCTTCGGCCTTGTATTCCTGGTACTTCTCGGCTGACTGGGCCTGGCGGTGCAGACGATCGAGCTGACGCTCCAGTTCTTCACGCAGGTCGGTCAGGCGCGCCAGGTTTTCATGGGTGCGGCGGATGCGGTTCTCGGTCTCGCGGCGGCGCTCCTTGTACTTGGAGATGCCGGCGGCTTCTTCAATAAAGTTGCGTAGGTCTTCCGGCTTGGCTTCGATCAGCTTACTGATCATGCCCTGCTCGATAATCGAGTAGCTGCGCGGGCCCAGGCCGGTACCGAGGAAGATGTCGGTAATGTCGCGACGACGGCACTTGGTGCCGTTGAGGAAATAGGTGTTCTGGCTGTCGCGGGTCACCCGACGACGGATGGAAATTTCGTTATAGCCAGCGTATTCGCCCGTCAAGGTGCCATCCGAGTTATCGAAGACCAGCTCGATGGAGGCCTGGGTCACGGGCTTACGGGTATTCGAGCCATTGAAGATGACGTCGGTCATCGACTCGCCACGCAGGTTCTTCGCCGAGCTTTCGCCCATCACCCAACGTACGGCGTCGATAATGTTAGATTTGCCACAACCATTGGGCCCCACCACCGCTGCCATATTGCTGGGAAAAGTCACCGTGGTTGGATCAACGAAGGATTTAAACCCCGCGAGCTTGATGCACTTGAGCCGCATGAAGCGCTTCCCTTAGGCCTCGGCCAGTGCAGCCAGCACCAGCTGGCAATTGTGCTCACCATAACCCAGCAAGACTTCGCGAATGGCCTGGTGATCACGGGCAATAATCGCCTGCAACAGGGCCGCAAAGGTATTGAGGAACTGAGCCATTTCACCTTTGCGCCGCTCCAGCGCCAGGTGGTAGGTGCGGCTGATAGCGGGTAGCAGGTTCTCCACGGTTTCCTGCAGATAAGGGTTATTGGAGAACGGGAACGCGGCACGCATGATGTCGAAGCTGCTTTCGACAAAGCCGTGGATGTCCTCGCGCTGCAAGCTGTCCTGCAAGCGCTGCTGAATCACCAAGAAAGGCGCAAGGTCCGCTTCTACCTGCCAGCTATCCGCCACAGCCTTGCCCAGCAGGATGTACAACTCCATTACCAAGGCATACAGGCTTTTAACATTGTGCGGGGTCAGCTCAGCAACCTGGGCACCACGGCGCGGCGGGATCACGATCAGGTGACGACGCTCAAGAATCAGCAGCGCTTCACGCACCGATCCCCGGCTGACGTTTAGCGCCTGGGTGACTTTCTGTTCCTGAATCCGCTCACGTGCCTTTAGCTCACCACGAATGATGCGCTCCGCAAGGTGATGGGCAATCTGCTCAGCGAGGCTATCCGGTGCCTTGAACGTCATGATGATCCTTAGGCTCTATCTGGCCTAATCAGGGGCAAACGAAGGTGACATAAAGCGGCTTGAGCCCTCGCCAGGCTTGGCTTAGGCGTTGCAACGCAGGGCACGAGTGTAACACAGGGCGTTACCGGGCAAAGGCTGCCTGAATAGCGCTTTCAGCGCAAAAAAGTGGGCTGATAAAATAGCCATACCAATTAATTGCCCTACAATCGAACAATGAAAGTAATCCACAATAAAAATAGGTAACCACCATGTTCGAACGCCTGCCCTCCAACTGGATGCTCACGATAAAAAGTATCGGCTATTGGTTCTGGTTGATCCCTGTATTGGGCATCCCCATGAGTTATCACGCGTCATTGCGCGGCGAGTACAGCAACGCCTGGCCATGGCTGGTGGTACTGGTGGTATTCGGGGTTATTCCAGTGCTGGATTTTATTATTGGGCGCGACTCGGCCAATCCCGATGAAGCGGTACAAGTACCGCATATGGAACAGCAGGGTTACTACCGCCTGCTGAGCCTGGCCGCGGTACCTGCCCTACTCGGCATGCTTGCCTGGGCGGGCTGGGTGTTCGTTAACAATGAGACATGGAACTGGATCGGCCAACTGGGCTGGGTGCTGTCGGTCGGCACGGTCACTGGCTCAATTGGCATCACCGTGGCCCATGAGTTGATTCACAAGGACCCGCCACCGGAGCAGAACGCTGGCGGCCTGTTGCTGGCAGCCGTCTGCTACGGCGGCTTCAAGATCGAGCATGTGCGCGGCCATCACGTGCATGTTTCCACCCCGGAAGATGCCAGTTCTTCACGCTATGGCCAAAGCCTCTACGCGTTTTTACCGCGCGCCTATCTGCACAATTTTTTGAATGCCTGGAAACTTGAGGCAGAACGCTTGAAACGCAAAGGTTTGCCCGCCCTGCATTGGCGTAATGAATTGATTGGCTGGTATGCACTGAGCGCGTTGTTTCTGCTGGGTTTCACCCTGGCACTCGGCTGGCTCGGCGCGTTGTTCTTCATCGCGCAATCGCTGATCGCCTTTACCCTGCTGGAAATCGTCAACTACGTGGAGCATTACGGCCTGCACCGACGTAAGCTGGATAATGGCCGTTATGAGCGCACCAACCCAACGCATTCATGGAACAGTAACTTCCTGCTGACCAATCTGTTTCTCTTCCATCTACAGCGCCACTCCGATCATCACGCCTATGCCAAACGTCGCTATCAGGTATTGCGCCACTTCGCAGACAGCCCGCAACTGCCTAATGGCTATGCCGGGATGATCGTTCTGGCGCTATTCCCGCCGCTGTGGCGCACGGTAATGGATCCGCGCGTACGCGCTTACTACGCGGGAGAGGAACATCAGCTGAGCGACTCACAACTGACGCGCTCATGAGCACTGTGATTGGAGCAATAAAGGCGGGCTTACCGGGATGAGCTGATTGCTTCGCGGCCCGGCCCGGCTAAAAGCCGGGCCGGGCAAGATCAGATAGGCGGCAAGTCAGCGCTGCGAGGCAATCGCCTTCTCGACAGCGGCCAGCAGCGCCGGATCATCCGGCGTGGTACTGCTGGGGAAGCTGGCGACAACCTTGCCCTGAGCATCCACAACATATTTGGAGAAATTCCAGCGTGGAGCCTGGCTTTGTGCGGCCAGTTCTTTGAACAGCGGCACCGCAGCACTGCCGGTAACAGGCTGGGTTTCGCTCATCGGGAACGTCACACCGTAATTGACGTAGCAGACCTTGGCCGTCTCTTCGCTGCTGTCGGCCTCTTGGCGAAAATCATCGGAGGGCACACCGAGCACCTGCAAGCCTTGCGCTTTGTAGCGCTGATACAGCGCTTCAAGGCCTTTAAACTGTGGCGTAAATCCACAGAAACTGGCGGTATTGACCACCAAAAGCGGCTTGCCAGCGAAGGTGGCACAAAGGTCTATGCGCTCCTGGCTGCGCAATTTCTGCAGATCGCCCTGTAATAAAGCCGGACATTCAGCCGCCTGCGCTGCGCCCATCCACGTGCCTAACATGAGCAAAATAACCAGGGAATAACGCCGCATCAGGATCACCTTGATTGAATAGACACACGCCAAACGCGTCTTAGCAAACCCCAAGACCGAGCTGCAAAAACGCCAGGCCACTTTGCAACCAGCCCCACCAGGCCAGGCCTAGGAGCAACATGCCGCCCATTACCAGCGCAGTATTCAAGCCATAGTCTGTGTTCATACCTTCGCCTCCTGTTGTTGCAAGCGTGCCACCGGTTGCTCACGTACTGGCCAATTCAGTGCAGCGGCCAGCAGGCTGAGCAGTATCGCAATCTGCCAAACCAGATCATAGCTGCCCGTATGGTCATACAGATAGCCGCCCATCCAGCCACCGAGAAATGCCCCCAGCTGATGGAACAGGAACACGATACCGCCGAGCATCGAAAGGTTACGTACCCCAAACAGGGTGGCCACGGTGCCATTGGTCAACGGCACCGTTGAAAGCCATAGCAGCCCCATGGCCACCCCGAAGGCGTAGGCACTCCATACGCTTAGCGGCGTCAGGATAAAAGCCAAAATCACGATGGCGCGGGCCAGGTACAAGGCGCTAAGCAAACGCGGCTTGGACATCCGCCCACCCAGCAGGCCGGCAATATAGGTACCAAAAATATTGAACAAGCCCACCAAGGCCAGCACCGTGGTGCCCACCAGCGCCGGCAGATGCTGATCGACCAGATAGGCCGGCAGGTGCACGCCAATAAACACCACCTGAAATCCGCAGACAAAAAAGCCCAACGCCAACAGCCAGAAGCCCGAGTGCGCGCACGCCTCGCGCAGCGCTTCGCCTAAAGTCTGCTCCGGCCCGGTAGACGCTAACGGGGTGTCTTTGAGCATGGCGGCCAACGGAATGATCAACGCAACCAGCAGCCCCAACACCATCAGCGCGACCGACCAGCCCAACCAGCTGATTAGGCCCAGGGTGCCGGGGAGCATGGCAAACTGGCCGAACGAGCCGGCTGCTGCGGCCAGCCCCATGGCCATGCTGCGTTTTTCCATCGGTACCGCGCGGCCTACCGCGCCGAGAATCACCGAGAACGAGGTGCCAGACAAACCGATACCAATCAGCACACCAGCACTCAGCGACAGGCTCACCGCGGAGTCGGCAAGGCCCATAAAACCCAAGCCAATGGCATACAGAATCCCGCCCACAATCACCGTACTGCGGGCGCCGAAACGGTCGGCCAAGGCACCGGTAAACGGCTGGGTCAGCCCCCAGATGAGGTTCTGCAAGGCGATGGCGAAGGCGAATACCTCGCGCCCCCAACCGAACTCGGCACTCATCGGCGGCAAGAACAGACCAAAGCCATGACGAATACCCAGTGACAGGGCCAGGATCAGTGATGCGCCCAGCAGAATCCAGAAACTGCCGCGCCCGATTGTCTTCATAACCTGTCCCTTGTGATGACCGCTGATTGATCACGACCCGCTAGATTGAGCCCCGGCTAAACACCTAGCAAGCCGACTATCGGCTAATCGCGAGCAGTTTAAATGACCGCCGCTGCTCAGCCACAATGCCCTAGGGCTTAAAAAGCCAAGGCCACCAGCACCGCGCATTCGGCCAGCTCTAGCAGCGCTCCAGCGGTATCCCCGGTCGTGCCGCCCAGACGCTTGAGCATCACGCTGCGTAGCCAGAGGAAAACCAATCCGGCCATCAGCAAGGCGAGCACCGCAGGCCAGCCCAGCAGCAACATGCCCAGACCATGAGCAGCCAATACCCAGGGCAGTTGCTGACGCGGCAGATGTTCAGCCAACGCTTGGCCCAATCCACCCGCCCGTACATAGGGCGTTGTGAGAAACAGCAGCGGCAACAGCGCACGTGCCAGCCACGGCACCAACAGCACCAGTAACCCGTTGTCGTGCTCCAGCAAGGCCACCAGCGCGGCAAACTTGAGCAAGAGCAGCAGCACCAGAACCACCACGGCAATCGGTCCGCTGCGCGGGTCTTTCATAATGCTCAGGGTGCGCTCTTTATCGCCAAAGCCGCCGACCCAGGCATCGGCGCTGTCAGCCAGGCCATCCAGATGCAGCCCACCGCTGATGCCGACCCACAACGCCAGCAAGAGCGCCGCCTGCAGCAACACACTGGTATCAGCCAGCAAGTGTTGAGCAGCGAGCAGCAGCAGGCCGATCAACAGCCCCACCAGCGGATAGAACAGCAGCGATCGGCCACTCTGCTCGGCTGTCGGCATACCGGCCAACGTCACTGGCAAGCGCGTGAGAAACTGCAGGGCGATCCACCAGGGCGTCATGCCAACTCCCGCAGTTCGCCCTGCTCATCCAAGCTCAGTTGAAAACGCTCAGCGTGGCCCACCACGACCTGCAACAGATCTTTGCGCGGCAAACCCCGCGCCCGCGCCAGCAACAGGCGCATTACGCCACCATGGGTAACCAGCAATAACCGCTCGCCAGCATGACGTACCTGCAAGCGCTGCAACGCGCTCAGTACGCGTGCTTCAAATACCAGCAGTGGCTCCCCCTCAGGCGGGGTGAAGGCATAGGGATCGTTCCAGAAGCGACCTAACTCATCGGCGCTGGTTTGCATCAAATCGGCCGTGCTGCAGCCTTCCCAGGCGCCAAAATGCAGCTCTTGCAGGTCAGGCTCCAGGCTCAACGGCACACCCTGTTGCGCGGCCAGTTCTTCGGCAAACCGCGCACAACGCTGCAAGGGCGAGCTGATCAGTCGGTCCCAGCGGCTGCCGTCGGCGACGGCCGTGCGCAGTTGCGCCCATCCGGTAGCGGTCAGCGCATCGTCCAGGCTGCCACGCAGGCCGCCACCCAGTTCGGTTTCACCGTGCCGCAATAACTCCAGATACACCGTCATAGCGGCCGATCGGCCACGGCCGCCTCGGCAAAAGTAGCCATATCGTTGTGCAGGCTGCAGGCCAATCGCAGCAGCGGCACAGCCAGGGCCGCGCCACTGCCCTCACCCAGGCGCAGGCCAAGACCGAGTAAAGGCTCAGCTTGTAGCGCTTGCAGCACCCGCTGGTGGCCGGGCTCGGCGCCGCTGTGGGCAAACAGCAGCCAATCACGGCAAGCCGGATTCAGGCGCACGGCCAACAAGGCTGCGACGCTGCAGATGAAACCGTCTACCAGCGCAGTGATGCCCTGCTGCGCACAGGCGATATAGGCTCCCGTGAGGGCCGCAATCTCAAACCCACCGAGGCGTTGCAGGATCTCGAAAGGCTCACTAAGCGAGGGTCGATGCAACGCCAGTGCACTTTCGATCACCTCGGCTTTGCGCACTACACCTGCGCTGTCGAGGCCGGTACCCGGGCCGGCCAGCTTCAACGCTGAGCACTCCAGCAGCACACTGGCCATCGCCGTGGCTGAGGTGGTATTGCCGATGCCCATCTCGCCGCCGATAAACAGCTGGCTGCCCGCGTCTTTAGCCTGCCGCACGCTGGACCGCCCAACATCCAAGGCAAGGCGTAACTGGTCAGCGGTCATTGCCGAGCCGCGCGCGAAATTCTCGGTACCTGGGCCAATCGGCAAATGGCGTACGCCTGGCAGCGGCTGCAGTGGCACGGCGAGGCCAAGGTCGAGCACCTCCAGCGTCGCGCCCAGCTGCTTGGCTAATACGCTGATCGCCGCGCCACCATTGACGAAGTTATGCAGCATCTGCCCGGTAACGGCCTGGGGATAGGCCGACACACCTTCGGCCACCACGCCGTGATCGCCGGCAAAAATACTGATCGATAACTGCTCAACTTGCGGCCGCTGGCTGCCCTGCATAGCGGCCAGGGCAATGGCCAATTGTTCCAGCTGTCCGAGCGAGCCCGCCGGCTTGGTCAGTTGCTGCTGGCGCGCTTGCGCCTGGCTGCGCGCAGTCATATCCAGGGCCTGACACCCTTGTAGCCACCATTGCTCACTCATAGTGCTTGTCCTTTCAAAACCATCGGCAAACCCGCCACGCTAAACACCACCCGCTCGCAACGCTCGGCCAGGGCCTGGTGCAGCCATCCCGCCTCGTCGACATAGCGGCGGGTCAGCTCACCCAGTGGCACGACCCCCAAGCCTGTTTCATTACTGACGAAAATAACCCGCCCTGGCAGGCCGACCAGACACTCAAGCAGCGCATCGCGCTCGACATTCAGGCGCGCGGGGTCGTCCAGCATTAATAGATTGGTCAGCCACAGGGTCAGGCAATCGACCAGTAAGCATTTATCTGCCCCCGCCTGTTCACACAGCACCCGCGCCAGGTTCAGCGGCTCTTCCACCAATCCCCAGGCGGCCGGGCGACGCTCGCGATGATGTTCGATACGCGCATTCATTTCACCATCCAGCGCCTGACTGGTGGCGATATAGATCACCCCAAGACCAGACTCGCGTGCCAGCTTCTCGGCCAGGCGACTCTTGCCAGAGCGGGCACCGCCCAAAATCAGTTCAAGCATGTCGATTACCCTTTAATTCTGTAGGTGGCGCAGGACTTGTCGGAGGGGCCGGGCGGCGATCCGCTTTAGCCGCGAAACACACCGAGCTAAACCCTCGCGGCTAAAGCCCCTCCCACGCAAACCTCTTTCACCAACGCGCGTCATAGGCCACATAGTGTTCGCAGCCGCTCGACATCCAGATGCGCATCAAGCAGATCGGCCAAACGCTCGATATCACGCTCGCGCAAGGCGTGGTAGTCCACGTGTTGCACCTCGCGTAACCCAGCCCAACGCAACAGCGCGCTGCACGCTTCAGTGCGTTCAAACAACCCATGTAGATAGGTGCCCAGCACCTGGCCATCGGCGCTCATGCCGCCGTCACTGCGGCCATCATCCAGGCGCACGGCCGCATTCAGGCCGGCACCGGTGCTGACGCCCGCATGAATTTCATAGCCACTTACCGGGGCATCCTCCAGGCACAGCTGGCCGTGCACATTGCGCAGCTGTTTTTCGGCTTCCAGTACCGTGCTGAAATCCAGCAAGCCCAGCCCTGCGCTGGATCCTGCGGCACCTTCCAGCCCTTGCGGATCGTCGATCTGCATACCGAGCATCTGCAAGCCGCCACAAATGCCGAGCACCTTGCCGCCATAGCGCAGGTGTTTGTTGATCGCCGCCGGCCAGCCCTGCTCACGCAGGAATGCCAGGTCGGCGCGCACGCTTTTCGAGCCGGGAAGGATGATCAGATCGGCGGAGGGAATCACCTGGCCGGGACCGACAAAGGTCAGCTCAACCTGAGGATGCAGGCGCAACGGGTCGAAATCGGTGTGGTTACTGATGCGCGGCAACACCGGGATCACCACTTTCAGCACCTCGGCCGCCTTGGCGCTCTGGCGAATATCGATGGCGTCCTCAGCTTCCAGATGGAAATCCATCAGGTAGGGCAATACCCCAAGTACCGGCTTGCCGGTGCGCTGCTCCAGCCAGTCCAGGCCCGGTTGTAACAGCGCGATATCGCCGCGAAAGCGGTTAATCACGAAGCCCTGCACCCGCGCCTGCTCGCTCTCCGAGAGTAACGCCAGGGTGCCAACCAGGTGGGCAAATACGCCGCCCTTGTCGATATCGGCAATCAGAATCACCGGGCAATCCACCGCTTCGGCAAAGCCCATATTGGCAATATCGCCGGCGCGCAGGTTGATCTCGGCCGGCGAACCGGCGCCCTCCACCATCACCACTGGATAGGCCGCGCTCAAACGTTGGTGCGACTGCAACACCGCCTGCATCGCCACTTTTTTGTAATCGTGATAGGCCACGGCATCCATGCTGCTCAGGGCGCGACCGTGAATAATCACCTGCGCACCGATGTCACTATTGGGCTTGAGCAGCACCGGGTTCATATCGGTATGCGGCGCCAAACCAGCGGCTTGGGCCTGCACGGCTTGGGCGCGGCCGATTTCGCCACCGTCAGCGGTCACTGCACTGTTCAGCGCCATGTTCTGTGGTTTAAACGGCACCACCGCCACGCCCTGGCGTTTAAGCCAGCGGCACAGTGCGGTCACTAGAGTGCTCTTGCCCGCATCGGAGGTGGTGCCCTGCACCATCAAAGTCGTCATGTGCGTTCTCCGCTAAAGACGGCAAGTGCCTGCTGCAGACGCTGCCAACCGGCTTCATCAGGCGGCAAGCCAAAGCGCAGGCTGAGCGGCGTGCTAAACAGCCGCGTGAGAATGCCGCGGGCGGCGAGAAACCCATGCCACTCGGCCGCCTGCGGCGTACAACAAAACTGGAACAACGCGCAGCCGCCGCTGGGTGACAGCCCTTGGGCGCTCAGCAGTGTGGCTAGCCGCTGGCCATCGGCGAGCAAACGCTCCCGCTGCTGGCGCTGCGCGGCTTGATCTTGCAGCAGCGCAGTCGCTACTACCCGACTCGGCCCACTGATCGTCCAAGGCCCGAGCAGTTCAGCCAACTGCAGCAATACGCTTGGCTGGGCCAGCACAAAGCCCAGGCGAATTCCGGCCAGGCCAAAAAACTTGCCGAATGAGCGCAGCACGATCAGCCCCGGGCGCTGGCTAAAGGTCGCCAAGCTGAACTCGGGCGTGCAATCAATAAACGCCTCATCCACCACCAGCCAGCCGCCGCGCTCGGCCAGGCGGGCGTGCCAGTCCAGCAGCTGCTTAGGCTCCAAACGGCGCCCGGTGGGGTTATTCGGATTGACCAACAGCAGCACCTCCAGACGTGCCAGCGCGCCCTCGATAGCGTCCTCGCTGATTTCCAGCAGCTGATGCCCTTCACGCTGCCAGGCCGCGGCGTGTTCGGCGTAAGCCGGCGAGACGATGCCGACTGTGGCGTTGCGCAGCAGCCGCGGCAATGCCTGAATCGCGGCCTGGGAACCCGCCACCGGCAGCAGGTTGCTCACCCCGTAGTAATCACGAGCAGCGATTTCCAGATCATCCTGCGGCTCGGGCAGGCGCGCCCAGGCGCTGGCAGGAATCATCGGCAGCGGCCAAGCATAGGGCGCGATACCGGTGGACAGGTCCAGCCAATCCGCCAGAGCAATGCCATAGCGCTGCGAGGCCTCACGCAAGCGGCCACCATGCTCAAGCATAAACAGCCCCCCACAACAGCAGCAGCGCCAGCCATAGCAACACACCGCCATTGACCAGGTTAAGGGCGCGTTCGATATCACGCGCTTTGGGTGCAGGCCCTGCGCCCAGATCAGGGCGCACATGCAGTTCGCCGTGATATTCCGCTGCGCCACCCAGGCTAACGCCCAGTGCCCCTGCCCCAGCCGCCATCACCGGGCCGGCATTCGGGCTGTCCCACTGCGGCGCTTGGGTGCGCCAGCAGCGCAGCGCCAACGCGGTTCGCCCGAGCAATGCATAGGTCAACGCGACCAGCCTCGCCGGAAGGTAGTTGAGCACGTCGTCAATCTTCGCTGCGGCCCAGCCGAAACGCTCGAAGCGCTCGTTGCGATAGCCCCACATGGCATCCAGGGTATTGCTCAGGCGATACAGCACCACGCCCGGCGCGCCGGCAACCACAAACCAGAACAGTGCGGCGAATACCGCGTCGCTACCATTTTCCAGCACCGATTCGGTACCCGCGCGGGCCACCCCCGTGGTATCCAGCGCGGCGGTATTACGGCTGACCATATAACCGACACGCTCGCGCGCCAGAGCCAGGTCCCCCAAACGCAGAGCCTGCGCCACCGGTCTGGCATGTTCACCCAGGCTTTTCAGGCCCAGCGCGGCATACAGCGCAAGAATTTCCAGTGCCCAACCCAGCCCGCTGATCTGGCTCAGCAGCCAGGTCAGCAGGGTTAGCGGCAACACCGCCAGGCACCAGGCGCTAACCCCATGGCTGCGCCAACCGCCGCCTGCCGGGTTGAAGCGCTGCTCAATGCGCTCAGCCAACTGCCCGAACGCCACCAGCGGGTGCCAGCCCTTGGACTCGCCAAAAACCGCGTCCAGGGCGACCCCTGCGCAGGTGCTAAGCACCACACTCATGGCGTGCCCCAGTGATTTTCAAACAGCAGCTCACTCAGCGGGCGCGGCTTTGCCCACCCCTCCTGAACCAGCATCGGCGCGTCATAGAAGGCGTGCACCGGGCCCAGGCACAACACCGCCAGCGGCTTACTGCCCGCTGGCATGCCTAGTAGATCGGCCAGTGCCTGGGGTTCGAATAGCGAGACCCAGCCCATGCCTAAACCTTCAGCGCGCGCAGCCAGCCATAGGTTCTGAATCGCGCAGGCCAAGGAGGCCTGATCCATTTCCGGCAAGGTGCGCCGACCAAATACGTGAGCCTCGCGGCCGTCCATCAGCGCCACCACCAGCAGCTCGGCGCAGTCGCGAATACCCTCGACCTTAAGCCGCATAAACGCATCGCTGCGCTCGCCCAGCGCCTCGGCCGTGCGCACCCGCTCCTCTTCCACCAGGCCGTGAATCGATTCACGTAACGCCGGCTGGGTGATGCGGATAAACCGCCAGGGCTGCATTAAACCAACGCTGGGCGCTTGGTGCGCGGCCTCAAGCAAACGCGCGAGCAGCTCAGGAGCCACTTCGCCGCCGCTGAAATGACGCATATCACGGCGCTCGGCAATGGCGCGGTAGACCGCTGCGCGCTCCTCAGGGCTGAAGGCGTGCTCACTCATGCTGGCGCTCCGGGGCTGAATAATGCTGCCGCTGCAGCCGGGTCGGACGGCAGATAAAAGTGGATATACGACGCCGTCAGCCGACCCTGACGATAGACCGCCTCGGCGGTGCGTTTATAGTTCGGGCACTCGCCACGGGTCAGCGGTTGCAGTTCACTGCTCAGGGCTGAGTAGTGGAAACTGTGACCGCGCAACAGGCCTTCCGGCAGTTCGGCTTGCTGCAAGGCCATGGCGGTCATGCGTGGTTGCAACGTCGCCTCGCCGCTTAGCAAGCCGAGCATCTGCCCGCTCGCGCCCTGTTTGTCAGTCAGTTTGTCGAGCAGGTAAAGCATGCCGCCGCACTCGGCGTGAATCGGCTTACCCGCCGCATGGTGCGCGCGAATCGACTCAGCCATCGCCTGGTTGCCCTCCAGCTGTGCCAAATGCAGCTCCGGGTAGCCGCCAGGCAGATAAAGGCTGTCGACGTCGGGCAACTGCGCATCGTTCAGCGGCGAGAAGAACTTAAGTTCAGCACCCAGCTCACGCAGCAAATCCAGGTTGGCCTGATAGAGAAAGGCAAAGCCGCTATCACGTGCGACGCCAATACGCACCCCGCTGAGCAATGCCGCAGGCCTTGCCTGCTCAGGTGCGGCGAAGCTGACGGGCGGTGGCAGCGCCGTATCGGCGCTGGCAGCCAAGGCATCGGCGGCGGCATCCAGGCGTGCATCCAGATCAGCCAATTCAGCGGCCTGGACCAAACCCAAATGGCGGCTCGGCAAGCCCACTTCGGCGCTACGCGGCAGTGCACCGTACCAGCGGATCGAGGCCGGCAAGGCATCGCGCAAAATCTCGCCATGGCGCACGCTGCCAACCCGGTTACCCAGCACCCCGGAAAACGGCAGATCCGGTTCGAAGGTCGCCAGGCCGTGAGCCATGGCGCCAAAGGTCTGGGCCATTGCCGAGCCGTCAATCACCGCCAGCACCGGTACGCCGAAATGTCGCGCCAGGTCGGCCGCCGATGGATTGCCATCAAACAGCCCCATCACCCCTTCGATCAGAATCAGATCGGCTTCGCCAGCCGCTTCCCAGAGCAGGCGGCGACTTTCGGCGGCACCGACCATCCACAGATCGAGCTGATACACCGGTGCACCGCTGGCGCGGGCCAGAATCATCGGGTCGAGAAAGTCCGGGCCGCACTTGAACACCCGCACACGCTTGCCCTGGCGCGTATGCAAACGCGCCAACGCCGCTGTCACAGTAGTTTTACCCTGGCCGGAAGCCGGCGCGGCAATCAACAGTGCGGGGCAGGCACGTGCAGCGCAGTCGCTCATTAAAACTCGACTCCCTTCTGCGCTTTGACTCCGGCTTTGAAGGCATGCTTGACCAAGCTCATTTCGGTCACGGTGTCTGCTGCCTCGATCATCCCCGGCAACGCGCCGCGACCGGTCACCACCACATGCTGTAACAGCGGCCGGGCTTCGATATCGGCCAGCACCGCTTCCAGTTCCAGGTAGCCGTATTTCAGCGCGATATTCAGCTCATCGAGCACTACTAGGCCAATGCCCGGATCGTTAAGCAGTTGCACCGCCACCGCCCAGGCCTCGCGGGCCTTGTCGATGTCGCGCTGGCGGTCCTGGGTTTCCCAGGTAAAGCCTTCGCCCATCACGTGGTAGCTGACTTCATCGGGAAAACGCCGGAAGAAGGCTTCCTCACCGGTGCTGGCTGCGCCCTTGATAAATTGCACCACACCCACTTTGATCCCGTGGCCCAGCGCGCGCGCGACCATGCCAAAGGCGCTGCTGCTCTTACCCTTGCCATTGCCGCTGTGCACCAGCAGCAAGCCGTACTCATCCTGGGACTGAGCGATTTTTTCATCGATCAGGGCTTTCTTGCGTTGCATCCGTGCACGGTGCCGCTCGTCACGTTCGATAGACTCAGTCATCACTTGGCTCCCAGGCTAAGGCGCTGGCCAAACAGCGCCAACGAAGCAATATAAAGCGCACTGCCCACCCCGACATAAAACGTCATGTTGGACAAAAAGCGCGGGTAGTATTCGGCGATACGCGGCAGCCAGGCCGCTAGGGTCGGCTCAGGATAACGGCCGGAGAAGAAGTAGAAACCACCGCCGGAAATCAGGTAGCAGACAAAAGCGCTGACCGCGACAACAGCCGCCAACAGCAACAGGCTCTGCAAGGTGTCACGATGCCAGCCGGCATACAGTCGCCCGCCCAGCCACAGGCTGGCGTAAGCCGGCACCAGCATCCAGTAAGCGGGCGACAGGCACCAGTCACTCACCGTACCGCTGGTCATCATAGAGAAGTCCAGGGCACTGGCCAGCACAAACAGGCCAGCAAAAACCCAGCGTGGTCGCAACAGCACGCCGGCCAGGAAAAACACCGCCCAGGAGGCGCTGGGCAGATTGATGCTGGCGAAGTGACTGCCACGCGTCATGGCCAGCAGCAACGCCAGAGCGATGCCCGTCAGCAGCTGAGCACGGGTTGAAAGAATAGGCATGGGTATCTCCTCAGAGCGCTTGGTAGCGCAGGGTCAAGTAAAAGGCGCGGCCAGGTTGTTCGTAGGTCTGCGCCGTTTCGTAGTCACGGTCGAAGAGGTTGCTGACCTTAGCCTGCAGACGCCATTCGCTGTCGATGTGGTACTCGCCACGCAGATCGACCAAGGCATAGCCGGGCAGGCGTGAATCTTCGGTATTGCTGGCGTCGTTAAACCGCTGGCTGGCAGCGAACAACGTGGCACCGACGCCAAACGAGCCGATGCGGCGGTCGGCGTCGATATTGAAAGTGCGCTTGGCTCGACGCGCCAACTGATGCCCATGGTTTTCCTGGCTGCGGTCCTGCGGGTCGAGCAGCGTCAGGGTGGCTGCCAGGTCCCAATTCTCTAGCTGCGTACGCACACTCGACTCGAGGCCGCGAATGCGTGCGGACTCGACGTTCTGTGGACGCATCGGCTTACTGCCGGCCCAAACAATCAGGTCGTCGATCTGGTTTTCAAAAACGCTGAGACGCCATTCACCCCAGCCAGCACCGCCCTGCAGGCCGAGTTCGTAGTTTTCCGACTTTTCCGGTTTAAGGTCGGGGTTACCCGCGGTGGAACCGCTGTTCGGGGTATACAGGTCGTTAAAGGTCGGCGCACGGAAGGCGGTGCCGTAGGCAGCACTCAACGTCAGGCGCTCGCTGAGCTCATAGCTCCAGCCTAGGTTGCCAGTATCGTGCTCGCCGAACTGCTGGTTGTCGTCGCGGCGCAACCCAACGGACACGCCATGTCGACCGAAACGGCCCTGGTACTGAGTGTAATAACCGCGATTGTCGCGGGAGTCCTCAGCATAGGTGTCGGATGTGTCGATGCGGTCCTGCTGGTAATCAAAACCCAGGCTCAACAGTTGCTCGGGCGTCAGGCTAAAGTCGTTCTGCCAAGCAAAGGTGTAGCGCTCGGTGTCGAAGCGCGAGTAAAAACCACCATCACGGAAGTTGTCGGTGCGATCTTCGCTGTGACCGGCCTGCAAGGTCACATCCCAGGGCTCTAAGGGAGTGAAACGGGCACGACCGCCAAGCACCTGTTGCTCTCCATCGGCATAGCTGTAGCGCCCGGTTTTGCCGGAGCTGCTGCGCAGGTCTTGGTCGCTGTGGATGCTCGATTGCATCCAACTGCCGTCCAGTTCCAGACCGTTGACGAAGCGGTAGCCACCACGCAGTGAACCGGCCAGCTGGCGATAGCCATCGGCGTCTGGCTCGTAGGCACCTGCGGCACTAGGTCGGTAAGCGCGGGCATTAATCCCGTCGGTATCTTCGCTGCTCACGCCAAGGTCAAACCAGCCGTTCTGCGAACCACCGGCCAGGCCAGCATTAGCGCTGGAGCTGGAGCGCGTGCCGGTACCCAAAGCCAGGTAAGGTTTGAGCCCCTGCTTTGCGCCGCGCCGGGTGAAAATTTGAATCACCCCGCCAAGCGCCTCGGAACCATACAGACTGGAACGCGGGCCGCGCACCACCTCAATGCGTTCGACCAGCGCCAATGGAATGTCCTGCAGGGCGGCAGCACCAGAGGTGGCGGAACCCACCTTAACCCCGTCAATCAGCACCAATAGTTGCTTCTCGCTGGTACCGCGCAGGTACAACGAGGTGCTTTTGCCGCGGCCGCCGTTGCTAACGATCTGCACGCCAGCCAGACCGCGCAGCATGTCAGGCACGCTCTGTGCCTGGCTGCGCTCGATATCTTCACGGGTAATCACACTGCTCGACGCCACCGAGACCAACGGCGTAGCCGTTCGCGTGGCGGTGACCACCTGCTGAGCGAGGTTGAGGGGTTCTGCTTGTGCAGTTAAAAAAGGACTACAGCCCAGCCATAAAAGAACGGCCGGACGTTTATAAAAGGTGCGAAACAATGCCTGATTCTCCATCGCGCCGCCCGCGCGATACTGCTGAATAAAACATTGGGAGAACAGCATAGGCAGATAGAGCAGCAATACAGCCACATCAGCCCGGCAACGCCCTCCGCAATGCCGTGGATGCAGCAGGCCGGTCTCCGGGCTTACGAGTGGAACCTTGAGGTTCCTGGATCGCGCCTTCCCATGCCGGTGGGCACAGTGGCTAGTGGCGATCTTTGACTCGTTTACCGTTGCGGGGGCAGCGCCGGAATAGTTGCGTGGTTAACACGAAACGCACCGGCTTCCCTGTTTCACCCTTTGAACGCTATGCGTTTGGGGCACCTGTTGCAGGCGCGCAGGGTAGAGACTTGCATACAGAGCGTCAACGCATAACGCCGCGCATAGCACCGACGCCTCACGTGCCACTCAATGCCGCGGCATAAAACCCGCCGGCTTGCTTGCCAACCACTCAACAAAGGTACGCAAGCGTTCATCACTGAGCAGGCTGTCACGATTGTTGTAGATCAGCGCCAGCTCTTTTTCGCTGAACAGCCGGTGGATCTGGTTGTGACAGGCACGGCACACCCAGAGCGTGGCGCTGATGCGCTCATTTTTGCCGAAGCGCTTTTGTACGTAGACCTTGTTATGCAGCGCCTTGGGGATCAAGTGATGGCGCGTCAGCAGCGCCGCGCGGGCGCAGAGTTCGCAGGCATCGGGTTGTTCGGGCAGACGAATCGGTTCAGGCATACAGGCAACGGCGGGTCAGCGTTTACGGCACAGGCTCAGGCCATCGCCGAGCGGCAGCAGCGACAGGTCGATGCGCGGATCATCACGCAGCGCCAGGTTGAGTGCCTGAATCGCTCGGGTGTCAGCGCTCTCGGGGCACAGCTCAAGTACCCGACCACTCCACAGGGTGTTGTCGAATAGGATCAGCCCACCCTGACGTACCAGGCGCAGGGCGTGCTCCAAATAAGCCGGGTAGTTGGCTTTATCGGCATCGATAAACAGCAGATCAATTCGCCCTGCCAGCCCCTCAGCAGCAAGCGCCTCAAGTGTTTGCAGCGCCGGCGCCAGCCGCAGCTCAATACGCTCAGCGAGGCCCGCCTCAGCCCAGTAACGTTTGGCCGTGGCGTTGTAGTCGCCGGGAATATCGCAACAGATCAAGCGGCCATCGCTCGGCATGGCCTGGGCCATGCAGATAGCGCTGTAACCGGTAAAGGTGCCGACTTCGACAATCCGCCGCGCGCCGATCAGCTGTACCAATAAGGTCATAAACTGGCCCTGCTCGGGGGCGATTTGCCAGCGTGAATGAGTCAGCAGAGCGGTTTCGTCGCGCAGACGCTTGAGCAGTGGCGTCTCGCGCAGCGATACATCCAGCAGGTACTGATAGAGATCAGCATCGAGATTAAGCGTTTGAGTGGTCATAAAAGCCCCTCTACAAATACTCTGGGCTGGGCCTCAGGGGTTACCCGCCAGCTCTGGGGTGAACACGCGCTTGGCATTCAAGTAAGTACGCTGCCAATACGTATTACTCAGGCTGTCCAGGCGCACAGTGCCGCCGCTGGAGGGCGCATGCACGAAACGGCCATTGCCGACATAAATACCCGCATGGCTGACCTGGCTGCCGCCACTGGTGGCAAAAAACACCAGATCACCGCTTTGCAGCGCGTCGCGCCCAATGCCCGGTGCGCGCATGCTGATCAGCTCACGGGTAGTGCGCGGCAGCTTGATGCCTGCGGCATCGCGGTAAACAAAACCGATCAAGCCGCTGCAATCGAAGCCGCCTTCGGGGGTATTACCGCCATAGCGATAGGGCGTGCCCACCAAGCCCAACGCACGAAATAGCACATCATCAGCATTGCCGTTAAAGCTGCTGATGGGCTGATAAACAGTGGGTTGCGGGGTTGGCGCGGGCGCTTGACTCGCGCAGGCGCTAAGCAGCGCGGCCAACACAATCAAGCTGATACGGGAGAATGCGGTCATGGATAAGGCGATCCTGAGCCGGGATGCGCCCTACTCTGCCGGCTTGCACATGCGAGTGCAAGCTTTAGCTTTGCTTGGCAGGTTGTTGAAATCTATCGATATGCGTCAGACAGGATGCTGGCTGCAGCGGCCTTAACGTTGCGGCCGCTGCACGCCGCACTCAAGGGTTACGTACGAGGGACTCGGTTGGCGCCAGCGCCAAGGCCCGCTTGGCCTCGATAAAGGTGCGCTTCCAGTAGCGATCATCCAGGCTATCGACCCGCACACCGCCGCTGCGACTGCTGGAAGAATGGATGAATTGATCATCGCCCATATAGATGCCGGCATGGCTGACGCGACCACGGCCGTTGGTGCTAAAGAACAGCAGATCGCCCGGCTTAAGGTCATCACGCTCCACCAATGGGGCGTCGATATTGATCATGTCGCGGGTCGAGCGCGGCAACTTCAGGCCGGCCTCTTCTTTAAACAGGTAACCGATAAAACCGCTGCAATCGAAGCCGGAACTTACCGAGCCGCCGCCAAAGCGATAGCGCGTACCTACCAGTGACAGACCGTGGGACAGAATGCCGTCAGCCAGTTGCGGGAGTTTGTAGGCCTTTTCTTCGGTGAAATCGCCAAGGGCGGCTTCTTTGGCTTGCTCATCAAACTCGGCAAGGTCTGTCGAGGAGAACACTGAAGATTGAGTGGTCAGCTCCGGTTGCGGAGCATGGTTGGCGCAGGCGGCCAGGACCAGGGAAAGTGCGATAGGCACGAGGGGTGCGAGGCGTTGGAGCATGGGCACGACCGTGTCGGTTGATTTCACAAGAGCGCGACTATGCCCTCTATGACATGCATTTGCAAATTCTATGGCTCTAAATGTGACTCAGTAGTTCTGGCAAAACATCTAAAGCGCGCCCTTGCAGATGGACATCCACCCTATTGCTCAGGTCGCTGCGCTGCGGGTTGATATCGGCGGTGAATCCTCCTGCTTGCCGGGTGCGCAGCAACGGCTCGACGATGTAGGGAAAGCTGGCGCTGGTGCCGACGCTGATAACGACATCAAAGCCCTTGCCTAACTCGGCATACAGCGAAGCGATGGCCTGCTCCGGCAGCATTTCTCCAAATAGCACCACGGGCGGGCGCAGTATGCCGGCGCATTGCCGGCATTTGGGTGGCAGCGGCCGCTGCAAATGCGCGGCCAGTTCGGCATCTACAGCGCCACAAGACTGGCAATACAAGGGTGCCAGCTCGCCGTGAATCTCGATCACCCGCTCCATCGGGCTGCCTGCCGCACGGTGATAGCCATCAATGTTCTGCGTTAGCAGCCAGCAATGCGGTTTTCTGCGCTGCAGTTCAGCAATCGCGTAATGCCCAGCATTAGCCTGAGCGCCCAGGCAGGCCTTGCCCAGCTCCGCCAGGTACTTCCAGCACAGCGCCGGGTCGCGTTGCAGCATCGGCCCCGAGAGCGCCGTTTCAATCGGCAAGCCCTCAGCAGTCTGGCCGTTATACAGCCCACCCAGCCCTCGGTAAGTCGGCAACCCGGAGTCGGCCGACAAGCCAGCGCCGGTAATCAGCAAGATCCGCTCGGCCTGCTTGAGTTCCTCGGCGACGCGCTTGATGGCTTGTTCCATTAGCAGCTCCAACTTCAATGATTGACGGTATAGGCAAGCATCATCGACAGCTGACACAAGGCGCGCCCGCTCTGCTCATGCCACTCATTAAACGCCGCCTGAACCGCCGCACGCTCTTTCAAGCTGGTCGGTAGCTTATCGACGATCTTCTGCGCTTTTAATGCCGCAACCAAATCATCACTGGGCACAAAGGTATCTTTGCCGACCATGCGTAGAAAGCGCGGCGCCGACAGCCCGCCAAGCTGACTGCCGTGCTTGGCTAAGTACTTCCACAGGCCGACGATATCGCTCACCGGCCAGTCAGCGATCAACGCGCCGAAGCTGCCCTTCTCCTGGCGCACATCAAGAATGAACTGGGCATTGCGCGGCACACTTTTGAGCTTGCCCAAGTGCCGGATGATGCGCGCATCCTGCATCAGATTTTCCAGGCGCTCAGCGCCCATCAGCACCACTTTCTCCGGGTCGAAACCGAAGAACACCTGTTCAAACGCCGGCCACTTGGCATCCACCAAGCTGTGCTTGAGGCCGGCACGGAAGACCCGCAGGCTCAGCGTCGACAGGTAGCGATCATCACTGATCGCGCGTAACTGGGCAGCACTGCGCGGTTCGGGCAGCATTGATTCCAACGCCCCCACCGAGCCAAAGCGGTTCAAACAGTATTCATGCAGCCATTTGTAATCGCGCATCGGGCAGTCCTTAAGCCGGGAAACCGCTAAATCAGAGGTTCATCACATCGAGAAAGCGCGGCGTCGCACTGTCGTCGATTTTCAGGCTCTTGAAATCGAACAGGTTACGGTCGGCCAACTGCGAGGGCACCACGTTCTGCAGCGCACGGAACATGATCTCGGTGCGCCCCGGCGACTTACGCTCCCAGTCCTGCAGCATTTCTTTAACCACCTGACGCTGCAGGTTTTCCTGGGAGCCACAGAGGTTGCACGGGATGATCGGGAATTCCTTGAGCTGGCTGTAAGCCTCGATATCCGCCTCATTGCAGTAAGCCAGCGGACGAATCACCACGTTACGGCCATCATCGGCGCGCAACTTGGGCGGCATGGCCTTGAGGGTGCCGCCGTAGAACATATTGAGAAAGAAGGTTTCCAGGATGTCGTCGCGGTGATGCCCCAGGGCCATCTTGGTCGCGCCGATCTCATCCGCAAAGGTATACAGCGTGCCGCGGCGCAGACGCGAACACAGCGAGCAGGTGGTCTTACCTTCCGGGATCTTCTCCTTGACCACCGAATAGGTGTCCTTCTCGACGATGTGATACGGCACACCGATGGACTCCAAATAGGCCGGCAATACATGTTCGGGAAAGCCTGGCTGCTTCTGGTCCATGTTCACCGCGACGATCTCGAACTTGATCGGGGCGACTTTCTGCAGGTGCAACAGCACGTCGAGCATGGTGTAGCTGTCTTTGCCGCCGGACAGGCAGACCATGACCTTGTCGCCATCTTCGATCATGTTGAAGTCGGCGACGGCTTCGCCCGCCTGGCGACGCAAGCGTTTTTGCAGTTTGTTCTGATTGACCGAGAGGGTGCCCATGGTGCGCTGAAATCCGGAAGCCGTTGAGAATGCGGCATTTTACGCAGAAAGCGTGCCGCACCCTACCCCACAGTTGTTGAAATGCTAGGCTCGACCGATGAACGATGACTTCAACCCGAACCTCGACCTATCCGAACATGTGCTCCAGTTGCTCGACGCAGCGCCAGCAGGCCTTGGCGAATACCAATTGATCCAGCAGCTAAAAGCTCGCCACTGCACGCATATTCCAAACCTGCCACTGACCGACCACCTGGTGCTGTTTCGTACCCATTTTCTGCTGTTCAACGCGCTCTATCGCCTGCGTGAACGGCTATGGGCGTCGCAACGCGGCCACCTGCAGATCAGCGCGCTAAACATCCAGGTGCTGCCCTATCAACCGGGCAGTGCGCAGCTGAGCGAGCATGACCCACTGCGCGATTACTACCTCGACATGAGCCAACTCCGCGATACCGACGAGCAGGATGTGGCCAAGCTGCTGCGCAGCTTCTGGTCACGCATGCAGGGTGGCGAGGAGCAACAGGCCGCCCTGGAACTCTTTGAACTTAGCGACAACCCGCAAACACTTACGTCTGCCCGCATCAAACAGCGCTACCGGCAACTGGTCAGCCTGCACCACCCGGATCGCGGCGGCAGTACAGAGCGCTTGCAGTCAATCAATAAAGCCATGGAAATCCTCGAACGTTATTACGGCCGCGGCTGAGAGTCCGATTTGCTCTAACGCCCCGCCTTTCCAGCCGTAATGGCTGCCTATACTGCGACATACGGTCGCATAGGTTCGGCATCGCACCTGATGAAGCTGTCCATGCCAATCAGGCGCTGCGCTGGGGGGCGACCGCTATAAAAACAGGAGGTCTGGCATGATCCATCACGTTTGGGGACTATTCACTCACCCTGACCAGGAATGGCAGGAAATCCGTGGCGAAGAAGAAACCATCAGCCACATGTATCTCACCCACGTACTGATTCTCGCGGCAGTTCCTGCGATCTCGGCCTACATCGGCACAACCCAGGTAGGCTGGGCCATTGGTGATCGAGCGCCGGTGATGCTGACAGAAGCCAGCGCACTGCAAATGACCTTCATGACCTACTTGGCAATGCTGGCCGGTGTTGCAGTTATGGGCGCATTCATCCATTGGATGGCGCGCACCTACGATGCCAGCCCGAACCTAACGCAATGCGTGGTATTTGCTGCCTATACCGCCACTCCGCTGTTTATCGGTGGGCTCGCAGCACTCTACCCGCACCTCTGGCTGGCCATGGTGGTGGGCACGGCAGCCATCTGCTACACGGTGTACCTGCTGTATGTCGGTATCCCGCGGTTTATGGGCATCCCCGAGGATGAAGGTTTTATGTTCTCCAGCTCGGTACTTGCTGTGGGTTTGGTGGTGCTGGTGGCGATGATTGCCAGCTCGGTGATTCTCTGGGGCTTTGGGGTTGGCCCGGTCTACACCAGCTAACGCTTACTTGATGACACGTAACGAAACCACCTGCGGGTGGTTTCGTCGTTTCAGGGCTGCGCACATCAAAGGCCTTGGGCATAATCGCCAGCCCGACCTCGATCATCATCTTTATGCCTGAGCAACTCCTAAGCCGCGTAGAGCAGTGCTACCAGCAAGCTGAAGCGTTCTTCAAGCAACCCTTTGTCCGCGCCGAGGTGAGTTTCAAGCTGCGTGGGCAAAAAGCCGGCGTGGCGCACCTGACGGAAAACAAACTGCGCTTCAACCCGCAGCTGTACCGAGAGAATCGCGAAGACTTTCTCCGGCAGACCGTACCCCATGAAGTCGCGCACCTGATTGCCCATCAGCTGTTTGGCCTGAAAATCCAGCCCCACGGCGAGGAGTGGCAGCTGATCATGCGCGGTGTGTATGAGCTAGCGCCTAACCGTTGCCATACCTACGCCGTGCAACGGCGTGCGGTGAGTCGCTACATCTACCGCTGCAGCTGCCCGCAAGGGGAATTCCCGTTTTCGGCCCAGCGCCACACACTGGTCAGTAAAGGCCGTCGCTATTTCTGCCGACGCTGCAAGGTGACCTTGAGTTTTACCGGTGAACAGCGCATCGAATAGCCCACTAAAGGCTCACAGCACGTAACGCAACACCGCCACGAAGTGCATCAAGCTGCCGCCCATAACGAACAGGTGCCAGATGCCATGCCAATGACGGAAGCGGCTGTCATAAACGAAGAAGATGATGCCCACGGTGTAAAGCACCCCGCCTCCGGCTAGCCAGACAAATCCGGCCATGCCCAGCTTAGCGATCAACGGTTTGACCGCCACCAGCACAATCCAGCCCATTACGGCGTAGATCACAATCGACAGCACGCGCGCCTCGGAGCGCGGTTTGATCTCCTGCACCATGCCAATAACGACCAGCGTCCAGACAACGCCAAACAGCGTCCAGCCCCACACCCCTTCCAGGGTTACCAGGCAAAATGGCGTATAGCTGCCGGCAATCAACAAGTAGATCGACAGGTGGTCAAGCTTACGCATCACCACCTTCGCCCGCCCCTGCACGCTGTGGTAAAGCGTGGAGATGCTGTATAGCAGTACCAGCGTCAGGCCATAGATCGCCACACTGACGATCTTGCGTACGTCACCGTCCAGGCTTGCCAGCACCAGCATCCACACGGCGCCCACGCTGGCCAGTAGCGTTCCGACCAGATGGGTCCAGGCGTTGAAGCGTTCACCGTGATACATGCTGTCTCCCTGCATGGCCTATTGGCACGAACCACGCTTATGCCGGAAAACGCATCATTTGACGAGCCGCCAGTGCATCAGGCGCTATGCATAAAGCGCTCGACTGCTCCTTCAACGGGACTCAGGCCACCACTTTTACCGCCTTGAGCTGGGCAATCTGCTCGGCGCTGTAACCCAGTTCAGCCAGCACTTCCTCTGTGTTCGCCCCCAACGCCGCACCGATATGCCGGGGTGCAGGCAAGCCGCTGGAGAACTTGATCGGGCAGGCGATCTGCGCCTGTGGTGCATTGCCCACACGCGGCACCTCGGTAACCAGATTGCGCGCTCTGATCTGCGGATGCTCAACGGCCTCACTGAGGGTGAGCATCGGTTCCACGCAGGCATCCAGGCCGGCGAATACCTGATTCCACTCGGCGAAATCGCGTTTCTCGAACTCGATTTCGATCTCGCGTTTAAGCGCTTGCTGATCCTCGGGCTTTAGTGAAAGACCACGCGCAGCCAACTCAGGGCGACCAATCGCGGCGCAGAATTGCTGCATGAACTGCGGTTCCAGGCTACCGACCGAGAACCAACGGCCATCACGGGTGCGGTAGTAGTCGTAGAAACTGCCGCCATTGAGTGCCTGGTTTTCCATCGCCGGCTCCACCCCGGCCGCCAGATAACCCGCCCCGGCCATACCGTGCAGGCTGAAGGCACAGTCGGTCATGCTGATGTCCACCTGCTGACCCAGGCCCGTGGCCTGGCGCTGAATAACCGCCGCCAGTAGGCCGATCACCCCGTGCAGCGAGCCGCCGGCAATATCCGCTGCCTGAATACCCAGCGGCAGCGGCCCAGTGTCGCTGCGCCCGGTGTAGCTGGCGATGCCGGCCAGGGCCAAATAATTGATGTCATGCCCGGCGCGATCCTTATACGGCCCGGTCTGGCCATAGCCGGTGATCGACACGTAAATCAGCTTCGGGTTGATCGCTTTCAGCGCCTCGTAGCCGACGCCGAGTTTGTCCATCACCCCTGGGCGGAACTGCTCCAGCACGATGTCGTACTCGGCCACCAGTTGCTTGACCATTTCCACCGCCTCGGGCTTTTTCAGGTCAAGGGCGATGCAGCGCTTGTTGCGGTTGAGGTAGGCATGGCTGGCCGACACGCCGCCGTCATGCGGCGGCAGCACGCGCACCAGGTCCATGCGCGAAGGCGACTCAACTCGCAGCACCTCGGCGCCCATATCGGCTAGTAATAGAGAGGCAAACGGCCCCGGCAACAGGGTGGAAAAATCCAGCACTTTCAGGGACGACAGCGGGCCTTGCATAACAGCTCCTTTGGATAATCGTTTATGCCGATGGGTAGCGCTGCGCTCAACCTGCGCGGCCAGCCCAACCTAAGCAGTGCAGCTATTGCCAATGCAGCGGTTGCTTGGCATCCAGCTCGCTTAGTTGGTCGGCAAAGCGTGCTTCCAGTACGTTACGGCGGATTTTCATGGTCGGGGTCATGCAGCCGTTGTCCACGGTCCAGGCCTCGCGCACCAGCACAAAATGGCTAAGCCGTTCGTGGGCCTCAAGCTGAGCATTAAGCTGCTGCAAAGTCTGCGCAAGGTCGGCCGCCACTTGCTCGCGTGCCTGCTCACGAGCCGCCGGTGACAGCTCGATCAGCGCCAATGGCTGATCCAAATTGCTGCCCATCAGGCACACCTGCTCGACCCAGAGGTTCTTGGCGATCTCCCCTTCAATCGGCGCCGGGGCGATGTACTTGCCCTTGCTGGTCTTGAAGATATCCTTCACCCGCCCGGTAATTTTCAGGTAACCGGCCGCATCAATCTCGCCCTTGTCACCCGTGTGCAGCCAGCCATCGGTAATGGTTTCAGCGGTTTTCGCCGGTTCCTGGTAGTAACCCAGCATCAGGCACGGGCAACGCAGCAGGATTTCGCCATTCTCGGCCAGGCGCATCTCATTACCCGGCATCGGCCGCCCCACCGTGCCAAAACGCACCTGCCCCGGCCGGTTGAAGCAGCCATAGGCGAAGTGCTCGGTCATGCCATAGCCCTCGCAGATGGTCATACCGATACGCTGGTACCAATCCAGCAAGGCCGGCGGAATCGCTGCCGCGCCACTGACCAGAATCCGTGCGCGATCCAGCCCTAATCCCTTGCGAATTTTGCGCGCGACCAAGCCGCCAATCAGCGGAATACCCAGCAAACGTGCCAGTTTGGGCTGCGGCAGTTTCTCCAGCACGCCCTGCTGAAAGCGCGTCCACAGGCGCGGCACGGAGAAAAACACGGTCGGCCGCACGTGGCGCAAGTCGCTGGCAAAGGAGTCCAGTGACTCGACAAAGGCCACCCGCCCACCGCTGTACAAGGCGTTCATCTCCACCAGAAAACGCTCGGCGGCATGCGATAGCGGCAGGTATGAGAAGAACTGATCCTGCTCGGTGATTTGCAACTCCTGCACCGAGTGGCTACTGGCATAGGCGAACGCTTTGGCCGAGAGCATCACCCCCTTGGGCTGCCCCGTGGTGCCGGAGGTATAGAGGATGCTGAGCAAGGCATCGGGTGCCTGCTGATGCGTTTCAGCCAACGGCTGGTGCGCCGCCAGCAAGGCATGCCAGCCGTGACTGGCCTCGATAGTCGGATACGGCATGGCAATCCGCATCACTTCAGCGGGAATGCCGGGGGCCAACTTGGCCGGTTCATCCAGCTTGCCGAGGAAGATCGCCTTGCACTGCGAATGTCGCAGCACATACTCGATGCTCTCGGCTGACTGTAGGGGGTAGAACGGCACGCTGATTAGCCCCGCCATCATGATCGCCAGATCGGCAATCACCCATTCGGCGCAGTTCTTCGCCAGCAGCGCCACTCGGTCACCCGGCGCACAACCCAGTGCATGCAACGCCGTGGCTATACGCCGCGCCTGCTCATCCACCTGCGCCCAGGTGAAATCATGCCATTGCCCAGCTACCGGCTGGCTGAGCCAGACCGCATCGGGGCGTTTCTCAACCCAGAGCGCCAGGCGCTCCAGAGGCAGTTGTTCGTCCATGTGCAGACCTCTTATTGTTAGTGTCTGTCGCGCCTCGATTTAGCCATTAACCCTCTATCAAAGCTTCATCCCGCGGCTGATGATCTCTTTCATGATTTCCGAGGTGCCAGCGAAGATGCGCTGAATGCGTGCATTCGCGTACATCTTGCAAATTGGGTACTCCCACATATACCCCCAGCCGCCGTGCAGTTGTACCCCCTCATCGACTACCTTGCCCAGTAGCTCAGTGGTGAACAGCTTGGCCTCGGCAGCGACTTCTGGGGTGAGCTTTTTCTCGTTGTGATCGATCACGCAGCGGTCAACAAACACCTGCGCCACGTCGATTTTCGTACGCATTTCAGCGAGCTTGAAGCGGGTGTTCTGGAAGTGCGAAATCGGCCGATCAAAAGCCTTACGCTCTTTCACGTAATCGATGGTCACTTGCAGCGCCGCCTCGGCACCGGCCACCGCGCCGCAGGCATTGGTCAGGCGCTCCTGAGCGAGCATGTTCATCAGATAAAAGAAGCCACCCTTGGCATCCCCCAGCAGGTTGGCTTTGGGCACCTTGACGTTGTTGAAGAACAGCTCGGCGGTGTCCTGGCTCTTCATGCCGAGTTTTTCCAGCTTCTTGCCGCGCTCGAAACCCGCCATGCCGCGCTCGACCAAGAACAAGCCCATGGCATGTTTGTTCGCCGGGTCGGTCTTGGCTGCGACTATCACCACATCGGCCAGGAGGCCGTTGGAGATAAACACCTTGGAGCCGTTGAGCAGGTAGTGATCGTCCTGCTCCACCGCACTGGTGCGCATGCCGGCCAGGTCGGAGCCGGCGCTCGGCTCGGTCATCGCCACCGCCAGAATCAGCTCGCCGCTGATAATCCCCGGCATAAAGCGCGCCTTCTGCTCAGCGTTACCGTACTCAGCGATATAGGGGCCGCACAGCGCCGAGTGCAGCGGCAGCATAAAACCGGCTTCGTTAACCTTGGCCAACTCCTCGCACATAATCTGCTCGTAGCGAAAATCCTTGAGGCCCGCACCGCCGTATTCCTCATCCGCCCAAGGCAGCAAAAAGCCCATGTCACCGGCCTTCTTCCATACCTCACGGCTGACCATGCCGTCGGCCTCCCATTGGTCCTGATGGGGCAGCACTTCCTTCTTCAGAAAAGCGGCAAAGGCGTCGCGAAACATGCTGTGTTCGGTATCGAAAATGTTGCGCTGCATGGGGTGGCTCCTAGAGCTGAAGTCGTGCTGCAGGTTAGGCCTGCCCTGCCACCAGCCTCAATGACCCATGCGCTCAGCCTGGGTTGACCCATTCGCTCGGTGCTTGTTCTATGCCCGTCAAGCTGCTTACCATCGGCGCACTTTCAAGGAGCCGTCATGCGCGAACACACCATCGCCAGCCACTTTGTCCGCGCGGCCTTACGCGGTGCCGAGGCCAAGGGCCAAGATTGCACGCCACTGCTGCGCCAGCTGGGGATTCAACCCGCTCTGCTGGATGAGCCACGCGCCCGCATCGCCCCCGAGCAGTTCGCCCGTTTGGTGCAGTTGTTGTGGGAAAGCCTCGACGACGAATACCTCGGCTTTGGCCGTCTGCGCAGTAAGCGCGGCACGTTCGCCATGATGTGTTACGCCATCATCCATTGCCGCTCGCTGGAAAAAGCCCTGGGCCGGGGCGCGCTGTTCTACAGCCTGTTTCCCGAAGCGCCGATCATCAGCATTCAGCGTGAAGGTGATTGGGCACGACTGAGCGTAGACGGCTCAAGCCTGCTGGACCCCGACCACTTTCTGGTGGAATGCCTGCTGGTGATCTGGCACCGCCTCGGCAGTTGGCTAATCGGCCAACGCATCCGTCTGGAAGAAACCACCTTCACCTACAGCCAGCCCGCCCACGCTGCCGAGTACGAATTGCTGTTTCCCTGCAACCGGCGTTTTTCCGCTGGGCGCACCAGCCTGCTGTTCCACGCCCGCTATCTGGCCATGCCGCTGCTGCAGGACGAGCGCACCCTCAAGCAATTCCTCCAGCATTCCCCGGCCGATCTGCTGGCGCGCCCGGATGGCGGCGACAGCCTGATCAGCCAAATCCGCCGCCTGCTTGGTCGCGACTGCAGCAACTGGCCAGACCTCGACGCCGTGGCGCAACAGCTGCACATGAGCCCACAAACCCTGCGCCGGCATTTGCGCGAGGAAGGCTCGAGCTTTCAGGAGTTGAAAGATCATCTGCGCCGGGACTTGGCGATTTATCACTTGGGCCGCGCCGATTTGGCCATTCAGGACATTGCCGAGCAACTGGGGTTTTCGGAGCCGTCTGCGTTTCACCGTGCCTTTAAAAAATGGACGGGGCTGACGCCGGGCGCGTATCGGGCCCAGGAAGCTTAAGCCGCTGAATACTCCCCACCGCACTGATGGCGGGGAGACTTGGCCGCCTATGCTTTACTGAGCAGACATATACAGAGGGTGCTAATCATGGACATACGCCGTTTGAAAGGATCATTACCCCTGCGCTTATGCCTACTACTCAGCGCATTCGCCTGCTCGGCCCACGCCAGCACACCTGCGCAATTCCCAAGCGCGCAGGCCAGTGACCCGGCTGAACTGGGCTGGATGGTTGGCTCACCACCCCCGCCTGAGCGTATTTTGCGTTTCGATGACGGCAGTTATTTTCGCTTCCCGCAGATGCGCTGGAGTGTCTCCAACTTTCGCCAACTCATGCCCACCGTCAATGTGTCGCACGGGCTTAGCGCGCCTTCGCCGCTAAAGCGCAACCTGCTGGACGCCATCGACACTGTCTCGTTCATGCCACTCGGCGCTGATAAGCCCATGACCTGGCAGCAGTCGCTGCTGGCCAACTACACCGACGGGATTGTTGTGCTGCATCGCGGCGCAGTCGTCTACGAACGCTATTTCGGTGTGCTCAAGGCGCAAGGCCAGCATGGCGCCATGTCAGTCACCAAGACCTTTATGGGCACCCTCGCCGCGCTACTGGTTGCCGAAGGGACGCTTGAGCCTGAACGCAAGGTGGCCTACTACGTACCCGAGCTGGCTGCATCTGCCTTCGGTAACGCCACGGTTCGCCAGTTGATGGATATGACCACCGGCATTCGCTTTAGCGAAGACTATGCCGACCCCAATGCCGAAGTCTGGGCGCATGCCGCCGCCGGCAATCCGCTGCCCAAACCCGCGGACTACCAGGGGCCACGTACTTATTATGAGTTTCTGCAAACGGTTCAGCCGCAGGGTAAACATGGCGAGGCCTTTCACTACCGGACCGCCAACACCGATGCCCTCGGGTGGGTGCTAGCGCGTGCGAGTGGCCGCAACGTGGCAAAACTGCTGTCGGAGCGCATCTGGAGCAAACTTGGCGCTGAGCAGGATGCCTATATGTCCGTCGACTCCATCGGCACACCGTTTGCCGGTGGCGGGCTGAACAGCGGCCTGCGTGACCTGGCGCGCTTTGGTGAAATGGTGCGCAACAACGGCCGTTACAACGACCAGCAAATCTTGCCGGCCGAGGTCGTGACAGACATCCGTAACGGTGCAAGCCGTGAAGATTTCGCCAAGGCTGGCTACTCGCTGTTGCCCGGCTGGAGCTATCGCAATATGTGGTGGGTCACCCACAACGCGAATGGCGCCTTTATGGCGCGCGGGGTGCACGGCCAAGCGCTGTACATTGACCCAGCGGCCGAGATGGTGATTGCCCGCTTCGCCAGCCACCCAATCGCGGCCAATTCCGCCAACGATCCCACCTCATTACCAGCTTATGCGGCCGTTGCAAAATACCTGATGGAGCAGCCGAAGCCCTAAGTCACCCAGGCCGTAAATCAACGCCCCAATGAACTTGCTGCACACGTAGCGTTCAAGTCTTAAGGCGATGAGACAGTGAGCAGCCGAGCCAAGCACATGGTCTCGGCGCCTCCCTCCAGAGATCCACAGTAGCGGGTGAACGCGAATGACCTATTTAAAACAGGCTGCAGCAGTGCTTTTTGCTGCACTCATTGGGAGTGGAAACGCAATGGCGGTTGAGGAAGCGAAATACTCAGTTGTGCTCAAAGAAGACAGCTTTGAGTTGCGTAACTATGAGCCCCATGTTGTTGCAGAAACCCGGGTAGACGGGGATTTTGATCAGGCTGGCAGCAAAGCGTTTAGCCGGCTGTTTGATTACATTTCGGGCAACAACACCTCCAGCCAGAAAATTGCGATGACCGCACCGGTCGCCCAAGAGGCCGAAGGTGAGAAAATCGCGATGACGTCACCCGTTGGCCAACAGCAAATCGATGGCGCTTGGGCTGTGAGTTTTATGATGCCTGCGACCCTCTCACTGGCCACGCTGCCGGCTCCTAAAGACCCACAGGTGACATTGCGCCAAGTGCCCGCGCGGCAGATGGCGGCGGTGCGCTACTCGGGGTTCTGGAGTGAACGTGCCTACACGCGCAATAAAGCAGAGCTCGACGTGTGGATTAGCAAAAACGGCTGGCGCGTCGTCGGCGAACCAGTATGGGCCCGCTACAACCCACCGTTTATGCCGTGGTTTTTACGCCGCAATGAAGTCTTAGTGCCCATCGCAATGCCCGCGGATGGCAACAACTGAATGTTTGCTCAGTCAATCGATGGCCTGCCGCCGCATACACAAGCACTTGCGTGAACCCGCAACTCAAGCCTTACAGCTTACGCACACTGATTCCGGCCGAGACAAACAGCGCGGCCAGTACGGCCAGCATGGGCAGCCAGCCGGCATGCTCCCAGATGTACCCGGCGGCATAGCCAATCACGCTGGAGCCCAGGTAATAGGCGCACAGGTACAACGCCGACGCCTGCGCCTTGGCTCCACTCGCGCGCTGCCCGACCTGCCCACTGGCCACCGCGTGGGCGGCAAAGAAACCCAGGGTGAACAAGGCCAACCCCGCCACCGCCAGGCTCAGCCAGGGCGTGGCACAGAGCGCCACCCCCAGCAGCATGATGGCGATACCGCCTAGCATCACCTGGCGCGCGCCCAGGCGTGGCACCAGTCGCCCCGCCCAACCGGCGCTGACGATGCCCAGCAGATACACGGTGAACAACAAGCCGATCCAGCTGGATGAAAGATTGAACGGTGCGGCCGCCAGGCGAAAACCGACATAGTTGAACAAGGCGACAAACCCGCCCATCAACAGAAAGGCCAACAGAAACAGGCGGCGCAATTGGCCATTGCCCAGGTGCGCCGCAAAGTTGCGCAGCAGGCCACGCACTGACAGCGATTGCGCGGTGAAATGCCGCGACGGCGGCAGCAGCCAAATAAACAGCGCCAAGGCCAACAAGCCCATACCAGCAATACCGGCCAACGCCAGCGGCCAGCCGCCCAGATCACTGAGCAGGCCGGCGAGCAAACGCCCTAGCAACCCGCCCAGCGCGGTGCCGCCGATATACAGCCCCATCGCCGCCGGCAGTGCCTCGGGGTCGAATTCTTCACCGACATAGGCCATGGCCAGGGCCGGCAGCCCGCTCAACGCCAGGCCAAGCAAGGCGCGCAGCCACAGCAGATGATCCCAACTGTCCACCAGCGCGCAGGCAATCCCCAGCAGTGACGCCAGGCCCAGAGCCGCGACCATTACCGGCTTGCGCCCCCAGCTCTCGGCCAGTGCACCGGACACCAGCAGACAAACGGCCAGGCTCATCGTGGTCAGCGACAGCACCAAACTGCTACCCGCTGCGGACACGGAGAAATGCGACGCCAGCAGCGGCAGCAACGGCTGCACGCAGTAGAGCAAGGCAAAGGTGGCAAAACCGGCGCAGAACAGCGCCAGGGTGGCGCGCCGGTAGGCGGCAGTACCGCGCATCAAATACGCAGACGAATCGGCAGCAGGCATCGGCAGGCTCGCAAAATGGCTCTAAATCGGCCGTTCCGGCAGATTAACACGCAGTCGGACAAGCCGGCTTTGCGCGCGGTGCATAGCCGCTGTGCTGCACTGGAACAAATACCGAGGAAAGCCATTCGTCTTGATTCAGATCAGCACTTTTGTCCATATCAAGAGTAAGGTCTAACCTGATTGCTACACCTGAGGGGAGTCAGTCGCCATGACCACCGACAATAACAACGACAACAATGTGCAAAAAAGTAAGGAAACCCGCCTTTTTCTGTTTCTTGTCGTCTGCTTTTTCCCCCTCCTGTCCATCGCCCTGGTCGGTGGCTACGGTTTCTTTATCTGGTTTATGCAAATGCTGATTGGTCCACCCGGACCGCCTAGCTGATCGCCCTGCCTGATCACCATCGGAGCCACGGAATATGGCCGAAACCCTGCACATTGCCAGCCTGCTGGTACACGCCCGCCCGGAGCAGTTCGAAGCGGTGAAAGCCAATCTGAGCCTGCTTGACGGGGTTGAACTGCATCAGCAAAGCCCACTGGGCAAGCTGGTGGTAGTACTGGAAACCGCCGACGAGCAGCAGATCCTTGAGCGCATAGACCAGATCAGCAACCTGCCGGGCGTACTCAACGCCGCGCTGGTCTACCACGAACTGCTGAGCCCCGAAGGAGCCGACGAATGAGCATGACCCGCCGTCAATTCGCCAAAGCCAACGCCGCCGCCATTGCCGCAGCAGCGGCCGGCCTGCCGATTGCCACCTCGGCCAGCAACCTGATCACCGAAGCGGACATGACCACGCTGAACTGGAACAAAGCCCCCTGCCGCTTCTGCGGCACCGGTTGCAGCGTGATGGTGGCGACCAAGAACAACCGCGTGGTGGCCACCCACGGTGACGTCAAGGCCGAGGTCAATCGCGGCCTGAACTGCGTCAAGGGCTACTTCCTATCGAAGATCATGTACGGCGTTGACCGCCTGACCGAGCCGCTGCTGCGCATGAAGAACGGCGTGTATGACAAACAGGGCGAGTTCCAGCCGATCAGTTGGGAGCAGGCCTTCGACATCATGGAGCTGAAGTTCAAGGAAGCCTTGAAGAACAAAGGCCCCGAGTCGGTGGGCATGTTCGGTTCGGGGCAATGGACCATCTGGGAAGGCTACGCGGCCAACAAGCTGATGAAAGCCGGCCTGCGCAGCAACAACATCGACCCCAACGCGCGCCACTGTATGGCCTCGGCGGTGATGGGTTTTATGCGCACCTTCGGTGCCGATGAGCCGATGGGCTGCTATGACGATATCGAAGCCGCCGACGTGTTCGTGCTGTGGGGCTCGAACATGGCCGAGATGCATCCGATCCTCTGGAGCCGGGTCACCGACCGCCGCCTGAGCTACCCGCAGACCAAAGTGGTGGTGCTCTCTACCTTTGAACACCGCAGCTTCGAGCTGGCTGATATTCCCATGGTGTTCAAACCGCAGACTGACCTGCTGATCCTCAACTACATCGCCAACCACATCATCGAAAGCGGTGCGGTGAACAAAGCCTTCGTCAGCCAGCACACCAAGTTCGCCAAGGGTGCCGACGACATCGGCTACGGCCTGCGCCCCGATCACCCGCTTGAAGTGCAGGCGAAAAACGCCGAGACCGCCAACACCTGGAGCGATATATCCTTCGAGCAGTTCGCCGCTTTCGTCAAACCCTACACCCTGGAGCGCACCGCCAAGGAAACCGGGGTGCCAGCCGAGCGCCTCAAGGCCCTGGCCGAGCTGTATGCCGACCCCAAGCGCAAGGTCATGTCGTTCTGGACCATGGGCTTCAATCAGCACACCCGTGGGGTGTGGGCCAATAACCTGATCTACAACATCCACCTGCTCACCGGCAAAATCAGCGAACCGGGCAACAGCCCGTTCTCGCTCACCGGCCAGCCCTCGGCCTGCGGCACTGCGCGCGAAGTCGGCACCTTCTCCCACCGCCTGCCGGCGGACATGGTGGTGACCAACCCGAAACACCGCGCCACCGCCGAGAAAATCTGGAAGCTGCCCGCCGGCACCATCCAGGAAAAGGTCGGTTTCCACGCCGTGCAGCAAAGCCGCATGCTCAAAGACGGCGTGCTCAACGTCTATTGGACCCAGGTCAGCAACAACATGCAGGCTGGGCCGAACATCATGGGCGAAGTGCTGCCCGGCTGGCGCAACCCAGACAACTTCATCATCGTCTCCGACGTCTACCCTACCGTCTCGGCTCAGGCCGCCGACCTGATCCTGCCCAGCGCCATGTGGGTGGAAAAGGAAGGCGCGTACGGCAACGCCGAGCGTCGCACGCAATTTTGGCATCAGTTGGTCACTGCCCCCGGCGAGGCCAAATCTGATCTGTGGCAACTGGTGGAGTTTTCCAAACGCTTTACCACCGATGAAGTCTGGCCGGCCGAACTGTTGGCCACCTCGCCGCAGCACAAGGGCAAGACCCTGTACCAGGTGCTGTTCGCCAACGGTCAGGTCGACCAGTTCCCCAGCGAGCAGATCGAAGCCGGCCATATCAACGATGAAGCCAAGGCTTTTGGCTTCTACCTGCAAAAAGGCCTGTTCGAGGAATACGCGCAGTTCGGCCGTGGCCATGGTCATGACCTCGCCGACTTCGACCGTTACCACAGCGAACGCGGCATGCGCTGGCCGGTGGTGGACGGCGAGGAAACCCGCTGGCGCTACCGTGAAGGCCTCGATCCTTATGTGGAAAAAGGCAGCGGCGTGCAGTTCTACGGTTACCCGGACAAGAGGGCGATCATCTTCGCCCTGCCCTACGAGCCGGCCGCCGAAGCCCCGGATGCCGACTACCCGTTCTGGCTCAGCACCGGCCGGGTACTGGAGCACTGGCACACCGGCAGCATGACCCAGCGTGTCGAAGAGCTGCACAAGGCGGTGCCCGATGCCCTGGTGTACATGCACCCGGACGATGCCAAGGCGCTTAACGCCCGGCGCGGCAGCGAGGTCAAAGTGATCAGCCGGCGCGGTGAAATGCGCGCGCGCATCGAAACCCGAGGGCGCAACAAACCGCCCCAGGGGTTGGTGTTCGTGCCGTTTTTCGACGCCAACAAGCTGATCAACAAGGTCACCCTGGATGCCACCGACCCGATCTCCAAGCAGGCCGACTACAAGAAGTGTGCGGTGAAGATCGAACTGATCAGCGTGGCCTGAGGAGAACTCTGATGAACATTCGCCTACTGCCTTTCCTGCTGCTGGCCGCGTTTGGCATTGCCGTGGCCGCCGAAGTCAATTACCCGCTGGATGCCCCGGCACCGGATGGCCGCCGCCCAGGCGGCACCATCAGCCAGACTCTATCAGCGCCGCCTATTGCCAATGAGGAAAACAAGGACCTCAAGCGCGAACGCAACTACCCCGAGCAACCGCCGACCATCCCGCACAGCATCAGCAGTTACCAGATCGACAAAAACGGCAACAAGTGCCTGACCTGCCACAGCCGCGCCGGTAGCGCGCGCAGCCAAGCCCCGATGATCAGCATCACCCACTACATGGACCGCGACGGCCAGCCGCTGGCAGCAGTATCGCCACGGCGCTACTTCTGCAATCAGTGCCACGTTTCACAGAACGAGGTGAAACCGCTGGTGGGCAACAGTTTCGAGACCATCGACAAGCTGTTGCAAGACGAAATCAATGCCCCGGCCAAACCCTGAGGAGGCGTCATGAAATCATTGTTTGCCCTGCTCAAGGACTACTGGCGCATCCTGCGCCGACCGAGCGTGCACTACAGCCTGGGCTTTCTCACCCTTGGCGGTTTTATCGCCGGGATCATCTTCTGGGGCGGTTTCAACACCGCGCTGGAAGTCACCAACACCGAGCAGTTCTGCATTTCCTGCCATGAAATGCGCGACAACGTGTATGTCGAACTGAAGGACACCATCCACTACAGCAACCGCTCCGGCGTGCGCGCCACCTGTCCGGACTGCCACGTGCCGCACAAATGGACCGACAAAATCGCGCGCAAGATGCAGGCCTCCAAAGAGGTGTGGGGCAAGATATTTGGCACCATAAACACTCGCGACAAATTCCTCGCCCACCGCCGCGAACTGGCCGAACACGAGTGGGCGCGGCTCAAAGCCAACGACTCGCTGGAATGCCGCAACTGCCACAACTTCGAGTTTATGGACTTCACCCGCCAGGGCCAGCGCGCCCGACAAATGCACTCCACCGCCCTGGCCAGCGGCGCAGCCACCTGTATCGACTGCCACAAAGGCATCGCCCACAAGCTACCGGACATGAGCGGAGTGCCCGGCTGGTAGGCTCAATCCAAGGCAAAAAAAACGGGAGCCCAAACGGGCTCCCGTACTCATTCTCAGAGAAATGCCAGAACAAGCCTCACGCCTGCGCCGGCTACAACCTCACCTGCGTCCCAGAAGAAACGCATGACCCAGTGTGGCAAAAAAGCCTGAGGAACTCCGTTTAGCTTTGTTGCCGCTTTGCAAAGAAATGTAAACGCTCGCGCTGGCTGGCCGTTAAATCCGCCGCGCGGCAGAATAGGCCGATGAATACAGCCTATCTACCGTCCTGCTGCAGCCCCCTGAAGAATCACTGGCCACTGCCGCACACGCTGCCGGCGGTGCAGTTGGTCAGCACCACTTTTAGCCCTGAGCGCCTGGATACAGCGGATTTCAGCCGCTGTGGAATTGAGCCCGCGCGCGGCGTTGTCAAACGCCAGGCCGAATACCTGGCCGGCCGCCTCTGTGCGCGTGAAGCACTGATGCGCCTGACCGGCACGGCGGCCATCCCAGGCAGCGGTGAGGACCGTGCACCGCAATGGCCGGCTGGCACGCTCGGTTCCATCACCCACGGCAGCGGCTGGGCTGGCGCAGTGGTGGGTGATAGCACGGCTTGGCGCGGCCTGGGCCTGGATATTGAGCAGATCATGCCAGCCAGCCGCGCCGAACGCCTGGCCGGAGAAATTCTCACCCCTGCCGAGCTGCTGCGCCTGGAAAGCCTGCCAGCCGAGCAGCACGCCCAGCGCATCAGCCTGACCTTCTCGCTCAAGGAGAGCCTGTTCAAAGCGCTCTATCCGCAAGTGCTGCGGCACTTCTATTTTCAAGATGCCGAACTGCTCAGCGTTACAGCTGACCACAGGGTGCGCATGCGCCTGCTGCTTGACCTGCATGCCGACTGGCCAGCAGGCAGCGAACTGGAAGGTCAATTCAGCGAATTCGACGGTTATCTGCTTAGCCTGATCAGCATTCCTCGCTGATCTGTCGAGATCAGCCGCCCAAAGCCTGGGGCAAATCCGCTAAACTCGGCCGATTGTCGCCTGGAGTGCCCTATGCGCGAAGTTTTGAACCAAGGCCTGATCGATTTCCTCAAGGCCTCGCCCACCCCTTTCCATGCCACCGCCAGCCTGGCCCTGCGCCTTGAGGCTGCCGGGTTTCAGCACCTGGACGAACGCGCCAGCTGGCACACCGAAGCCGGCGGCCGCTATTACGTAACACGCAACGATTCCTCGATCATCGCCTTCAAGCTGGGCAAGCGTTCGCCTCTGGAAGGCGGAATTCGCCTGGTCGGCGCGCATACCGACAGCCCTTGCCTGAGGGTCAAGCCACAACCTGAGCTGCAGCAACAGGGCTTTTTCCAGCTCGGCGTTGAAGTTTACGGCGGCGCATTGCTGGCCCCCTGGTTTGACCGTGACCTGTCGCTGGCCGGGCGCGTGACCTATCGCCGCGACGGCAAGGTGGAAAGCCAGCTGATCGACTTCCAAAATCCGATTGCAGTGATCCCCAACCTGGCCATTCACCTCAACCGTGAAGCCAACCAAGGCTGGGCGATCAACCCGCAGAACGAACTGCCGCCGATCCTCGCCCAGCTGGCTGGCAGTGAGACGGCGGATTTTCGCGCGCTGATCACCGATCAACTGGCCCGCGAGCATGACTTCAGCGCCGATGCGGTACTGGATTACGAACTGAGCTTCTACGACACCCAAAGCGCTGCGGTGATTGGCCTGAATGGCGACTTTATTGCCGGCGCACGGCTGGACAACCTGCTGTCCTGCTACGCAGGGCTGCAAGCACTGCTGGCGGCACCCGATGAGGAAAGCTGCGTGCTGGTGTGTACCGACCACGAAGAAGTCGGCTCCTGCTCGGCCTGTGGGGCCGACGGTCCGATGCTCGAACAGGTGCTGCGCCGTGTGTTGCCCGACGGCGATGCCTTCGTACGCACCCTTCAGCGTTCGCTGCTGGTATCGGCGGACAACGCTCACGGTGTGCACCCCAACTACGCCGACAAGCATGACGCCAACCACGGCCCCAAGCTCAACGCCGGCCCGGTGATCAAGATCAACAGCAACCAGCGCTACGCCACCAACAGCGAAACCGCCGGTTTCTTCCGCCACCTGTGCCTGGAAAACGAAGTGCCGGTGCAGAGCTTCGTCACCCGCAGCGACATGGGTTGCGGCTCGACCATCGGCCCTATCACCGCCAGCCAACTGGGCGTGCGCACCGTGGATATCGGCCTGCCGACCTTCGCCATGCACTCGATCCGCGAACTGGCCGGCAGCCATGACCTTGCTCACCTGGTGAAAGTGCTGACCGCCTTCTACGCCAGCCACGACCTACCCTGAGGCCCTGCATGATCGAACATATCCGCAACAGCCTGGAGGAAGCCCAGCGTGCCCTGGCCGCCTTTCTCGCCAACGAACAGACCCTGGGCAACATCCAGCGCGCCGCCGAGCTGCTGGTGGCGAGCTTCGAGCACAAGGGCAAGGCCTTCTCCTGCGGTAACGGCGGCTCCATGTGCGACGCCATGCACTTCGCCGAGGAACTGACCGGCCGCTATCGCAAGAACCGCCCCGGCATCGCCGCGGTGTCGATCAGCGATCCCAGCCATATCAGCTGCGTGGCCAACGACTTCGGCTACGACCACATCTTCTCCCGCTATATCGAGTCCCATGGCCGCGAGGGCGACGTGCTGATCGCCATCAGCACCAGCGGCAAGAGCCCCAACGTGGTCAAGGCTGCCGAAGCCGCGCGCGCCCTGGGGGTAAAGGTAATCGCCCTGACCGGCAAACCCGGCTCGCTGCTGGAGGAACTGGCCGACGTGTGCATCTGCGCCCCAGGCGGCGAATTCGCCGACCGCGTGCAGGAGCTGCACATCAAGGTGCTGCACATCCTCATCGAACTGATCGAGCGCCAGCTCAGCCCGCAGAATTACGTCTGAGGCTGGCTTTGCGCGCGGGCTTGCCGCTACTCCGGCACTTCGACGCTGACATGCAGGGCGTCGTGACGCCAGAACTCCAGGTCGCAATCGATCAACCGTCCATGCTGGTCGCGGTTGATCCGCACGATGCGCAGCGCCGGGCTGCCCACCGCCACCTTCAAGGCCGACGCGGCCTCGCTGTGCAGGGCCGTGGGCACCATATCGAAGCGCACCCGACCGTAATGAATGCCGTACTCGCTGGCATACAGTTCAGTCAGCGAGCGGGTCAGGTCGAAACCCAGAATGCCGGCGAAGTAATTCGGGTTGAGGTAATGCTCGACATACAGCACCAGGCGGCCATCAATCCGTCGCGCGCGGCGAATCTGATAGACGCTGGAGAGCGCTGGCAACGCCAGTAGCTGACAGATCTCGGCGCTGGCGGGAATCAACTTGGCGCTCAGCACCTCAGTGGCCGGCACCCGCCCCTGCTCGCCGACCATGGCGTGGAAATGGCTGCGCACCAACGGGTTGTAGGTCACGCGCGGCGGCGAAACAAACCAGCCGCGACGCTCCTCGCGGTAGATCAGCCCCTGGGCCTCCAACTGGCCCAATGCCTCGCGCAGGGTGATCCGCGTGGTATCGAATACCTCACTGAGCTTGCGCTCTGCCGGCAACTGACTTCCCGACGGCAACAGGCCGTGTTCGATCTGCTCCTCCAGTGCCCGGCATATCGCTGTGACCGCCCGCGGCGCTTCATCGCGCATCAAGACCTCCATACTTGGACTAGTCCAGCCCCATTAAGGAGCAATAACCGCTGCCTACAGCGGCTTTAAAAGCATGTTTCAAGTTTAAGCAGTCTTGATGAACAGGCCATGACAATAATTTTTCAGCCAGCCTAATGCGCGGCACCACATGGCCTACGCGGCAATTAATCACCGGATTGCTGATGGTCTACGCTTGCGGCTCAAGCATGCACAACGCCAAAACAGGGCAATGCGATAGCGAATGCACATAAAACTGTCATTAAACGAGCCTAAATTGGCGCAAGTCTTGCTGATCTAGACCAGAACTTTTCACTGCACGCACGTCAATCGCAAAGGAGTTTCCAATGAAACAATTGCTGCTGGCTTCACTGATGGGTTCCGCCATCGCCCTGGCCACCTCCGCCATGGCTGCTGAAACGGACTTGCAAGCACTGGAACAAGCCGCACGCGCTGAAGGCGCGGTGAACAGTGTGGGCATGCCTGACAGCTGGGCCAACTGGAAGGACACCTGGGTTGACCTGAACAAGCTGTATGGCCTGAAACACATGGACACCGACATGAGCTCGGCCCAGGAAATCGCCAAATTCGCCGCTGAAAAAGACAACGCCACCGCCGACATCGGTGACGTGGGCGCGGCCTTCGGCCCCATCGCAGTGCAGCAGGGTGTTACTCAAGCCTACAAGCCGAGCACCTGGGAACAGATTCCAGCCTGGGCCAAGGACACCGACGGCCACTGGATGCTCGCCTACACCGGCTCCATCGCCTTTATCGTCAACAAACAACTGGTCAAAGACATCCCGCGTTCCTGGGCTGACCTGAAAACTGGCACCTATAAAGTCTCCGCCGGCGATGTCAGCACCGCCGCACAGGCAGTAAACGGCGTACTGGCTGCCGCCATCGCCATGGGCGGTAATGAAAGCAATGTGCAACCGGCTCTGGAGTTTTACGGCGAACTGGCCAAGCAAGGTCGCCTGTCGCTGGCCAACCCTACTATCCAGACCCTGGAGAAAGGTGAAGTTGAAGTTGGCGTGGTATGGGACTTTAACGGCCTGAGCTACCGCGACCAGATCGACCCCAGCCGCTTCGAAGTGCTGATCCCTTCCGATGGCTCGGTGATTTCCGGCTACAGCACCATCATCAACAAATGGGCGAAAAACCCCAACGCCGCCAAGTTGGCGCGTGAGTACATTTTGAGCGACGCCGGCCAGATCAACCTGGCCAAAGGCAACGCCCGCCCGATCCGTGCGGAACATCTGACCCTGCCCGCCGACGTACAAGCCAAGCTGTTGCCGCAGGAGCAGTACACCAAGGTGCAGCCAATCAAGGATGCCGATGTTTGGGAAGCCACCTCCAAAGCACTGCCACGCCTGTGGCAGGAACACGTCATCATCCATATGAACTAACGCCACCGCGACACCACTGAAACGTAGCCCGGATGAAGTCCGGGGGAATTGCCACACATCTCCCGGATTGCATCCGGGCTACGGCTAAACCTGCAACGAGAGAAGTAGATGAACCACAACGTCATCCTGGTGGTTCTGGATGGCTTGAGCTATCAGGTGGCCCAGCATGCGCTGGGGCACCTGCAGGCTTACTGCCATGCTGGACGCGCCGCGCTGTACAAGCTCGACTGTGAACTCCCGGCCCTGTCACGCCCGCTGTATGAAGCGATTCTGACCGGTGTTGCGCCCATCGACAGCGGCATCGTCAATAACGATGTAACGCGCCTGTCGACCCAGCGCAGCATGTTTCATTACGCCCGTGACGCCGGGTTGATTACCGCGGCGGCGGCCTATCACTGGGTCAGCGAGCTGTATAACCGCGCCCCGTTCCAGGCAGCGCGCGACCGTCACACGGCGGACAGCAACCTGCCGATTCAGTACGGCCACTTCTACTACGCCGACCATTACCCGGATTCGCACCTGTTCGCCGACGCGGAAAGCCTGCGCCTGCGCCATGCGCCCAACCTGCTGCTGGTGCACCCGATGAACATTGACGATGCCGGCCACAAGCACGGCCTCGACAGTGCGCAGTACCGCAACAGCGCACGCATGGCCGATGTGCTGCTGGCCGAATATATCCAGCCCTGGCTGGACGCCGACTATCAGATTCTGGTGACCGCGGACCACGGCATGAACAACGACCGCAGCCACAACGGCCTGCTGCCGGAAGAGCGCGAAGTGCCGCTGATCGTTCTTGGTAGCGCCTTCAGCCTTGACCGCAACGCCCAGCCGAAACAGCTGGAGCTGTGCGGCACGGTTTGCGAGTTGCTTGGTGTGGCCCACGACAAACCTGTCTGCCGGGAGCTTTTATCGTGATACCTGCCCTGCGCGGCAAATGGCTGGCCTTGTTGTGCCTGCTGCCCTTTGCCCTGTTCTTTATCGCCTTTCAGATCGCCCCGCTGCTCTGGGTGGCCAGTAACAGCCTGCACACCAGCGAAGGCTGGGGCCTGGGCAACTTCAAGGAAGCCTTTGCCTCACCCTTCTACCGCCAGGCCATCCGTCACAGCCTGGAAGTGGCGTTCTGGTCGAGCCTGATCGGCATCAGCATCGCCATTCTCGGCAGCTACTCGCTGCGCCAGGTGGACAGCCGGCTGCGCGACTTCGTCATGGCGTTTTCCAACATGACCAGCAACTTCTCCGGGGTGCCGCTGGCGTTTGCCTTTATCATCCTGCTGGGGTTCAACGGCGCGCTGACCATCCTGCTCAAGCAAGCGGGGATCATCGAGGATTTCAACCTCTACTCGAAAACCGGCCTGATCGTGCTCTACACCTACTTCCAGATTCCTCTGGGCGTGTTGCTGCTCTACCCGGCCTTCGACGCCCTGCGCGAAGACTGGCGTGAGTCGGCGCAATTGCTCGGCGCGAACAACTGGCAGTTCTGGCGGCATATCGGCTTGCCGGTGCTAACCCCGGCGCTGCTCGGCACCTTCGTGATTCTGCTGGCCAACGCCCTCGGCGCTTACGCCACGGTGTATGCGCTGACCACTGGCAACTTCAACATCCTGCCGATTCGGATTGCCGCCATGGTCTCCGGCGACATCTTCCTCGACCCGAACATGGCCAGTGCCCTGGCGATGATTCTGGTGGGATTGATGACCCTGATCACCATCGTTCACCAATGGCTGCTGCGCCGGAGCTACCATGTCCCACGCTGAAAAACGCTCGCCGCTGTTCCACCAACTGGTGGTCTACAGCCTGCTGCTGATCCTCCTGCTGCCGCTGCTCGGCACCTTGATCTATTCACTGTCCACCAGTTGGTCGGCCAGCGTTCTGCCCAGCGGCCTGACCTTGAAGTGGTACCTGGCGCTGTGGAGCGATGCGCGTTTTCTCGCCGCGTTCGGCCGTTCGCTGCTGGTCTGTGTAGCCGCTCTGGCGTTGTCGCTGGTGCTGATTCTGCCGCTGCTGTTTGTGGTCAGTTATCACTTCCCCAAACTCGACGCGGTGATGAATGTGCTGATTTTGCTGCCGTTCGCCATTCCACCGGTGGTGTCCTCGGTCGGCCTGATGCAACTGTTCGCCGGTGGCCCGCTGCCGATCCTCGGCACGCCGTGGATTCTGATTGGCTGTTATTTCACCATCGCCCTGCCCTTTATGTACCGGGCGATCAGCAACAACCTTCAAGCCATCAACCTGCGCGACCTGATGGACGCCGCCCATTTGCTGGGTGCCAGCACGTGGCGCGCGGCCTTTATGGTGGTGCTGCCCAACCTGCGCAAGGGCCTGATGGTTTCGATTTTCCTCTCCTTCAGCTTCCTCTTTGGCGAGTTCGTGTTTGCCAACCTGTTGGTCGGTAGCCGCTTTGAGACCCTGCAGGTGTACCTCTACAACATGCGTAACGACAGTGGTCATTTCACCAGCGCCCTGGTGATCTCCTACTTTATGTTCGTGCTGCTGATGACCTGGGCGGCCAACCGCCTGAATAAGGACAAGTCATGAGTTATCTGAGTATTCAAGGCCTGCATAAAAGCTACGGCGCCACCTCGATTTTCAGCGATATCAATTGCGAAATTGCCAAGGGCGAATTCATCACCCTGCTCGGCCCATCTGGCTGCGGCAAATCCACCCTGCTGCGCTGCGTCGCCGGATTAACCGGGGTCAATGGCGGGCAGATTCTCCTCGACGGTGAAGACCTGGTACCCGTTGCCCCGCAAAAGCGTGGCATCGGCATGGTGTTCCAGAGCTACGCGCTGTTCCCCAACATGACCGTGCAGCAAAACGTCGCCTTTGGCTTGCGCATGCAGAAGGTCAAAGGCAGTGAGGCTGAGCAACGGGTCAAGGAGGTACTTGAACTGGTCGAGCTGAATGACTTTGCCAACCGCTACCCACCGCAACTCTCAGGTGGTCAGTGCCAACGTGTCGCCCTGGCACGCTCGCTGGTCACCCGCCCGCGCCTGCTGCTGCTCGACGAGCCGCTGTCGGCACTGGATGCGCGGATTCGCAAGCACCTGCGCGAGCAGATCCGCAGCATCCAGCAAGAGCTGGGCCTGACCACCCTCTTCGTCACCCATGATCAGGAGGAAGCGCTGGTCATGAGCGACCGTATCTTCCTGATGAACGCCGGCAAGATCGTCCAGAGCGGCGACGCGGAAACCCTTTACACCGCCCCGGCCGATGCCTTTGCCGCCGGCTTTATCGGCAACTACAACCTGCTCGACGCCGATGTCGCCAGCCGCCTGCTGCTGCGCCCGATCACCAGCCGTGTGGCGATCCGCCCGGAGGCCATCCAGATTGGCAGCCAGGGCAGCATCGAGGGGCATATCCGCAGCCATCGCCTGCTCGGTAACGTCATCCGTTACCGCATCGAAGCACGCGGCGTCGAACTGCTGGTGGACGTGCTCAACCGTTCCCCGGCGGACTTGCATGCCAGCGGGCAACGCATCAACCTGAACATTGAAGACAACGCTATTTGTGAGGTGGCCTGATGGCCCTGGCAATTTTCGACCTGGACGAAACCCTGATCGGCGGCGACTGCGCCAGCCTGTGGAGCCAGGAAATGGTCAAGCTCGGTTGGGCCGATGCCGACAGCTTTATTCCCCGTGAACAGGAGCTGATGCGCCAATACGCCGCCGGCAGCCTGGCCATGGAAGACTATATGGCCTTCACCCTCTCACCCCTGGTGGGCCGCACACCGGAAGAAGTCGCCCATGTGGTCGAGCCCTTTGTCGAAGACGTCATCGAGCCGATTTTCTACAGCGACGCCACCCGCTGCCTGGCCAACCACCGCGCCGCCGGTGACCGCATTCTGGTGATTTCCGCCTCGGCGCATTTTCTGGTCAGCGCGGTTGCTGCACGCCTGAAAATCGAGGAAGTGTTGGCCATCGACCTGGAAATCCAACACGGCCACTACAGCGGCCGTACTCAGGGTGTACTGACCTACCGCGAAGGCAAGGTCAGCCGCCTGCAGGACTGGCTGCAAGAGCACAATGAAACCCTCGACGGCGCTTATTTTTACTCCGACTCACGCAATGATCTGCCCTTATTACAACGGGTTGATAAGCCCCGCGTGGTCAATCCCGATCCCACTCTGCTGCAACACGCCGAACATGCTGGCTGGCCGATTCTTAGCTGGCGTTAGGTCAAGCCTTAACGGGTTGCATGATGCGTTCACAGGCAGCGGTTAACGCCACTGCCAGTTCCCGGGCATAGGCCGGCAGCTGCTGCCTGGCATGTAACGCCACTTCCACATCGACCACCGGCGCAAAGCCTTCGGCGGCGCCCAACTCACGGTGCCCGGCCGTAAGCAAGCGGCGTGGCAGCAAGGTAAGTCCTAGCCCGCCTTCGGCGGCGGCACTGACCCCCGACAGGTTGCTGCTGACATAGGCGATACGCCAAGGCTTACCCATGGCATCTAGCGCATGGGTCATTTCCAGGCGATACAGCCCATTGGGCGGAAATACCGCCAGCGGCGCTGGGTTACGCTCAAGCACGGGGCGTGCGCGACTGTCCATCCAGGCCAGCGGCTCGGGCCAACTGGCCAGTCCTTTAACACTGCCGATACGCTGCTTGATCAGGGCCAGATCAAGTTCACCGGCATTGAAGGCGCTCCACACGTCATGGCTGAGCCCGTTGATAATTTCCAGGCGAATACCCGGGTGGTTATCGGCGAAGTCAGCCAGGCAGGAGGTCAGACTGTCGGCGGCGAAGTCGTCCGGCACGCCCAGGCGCACCTCACCTGTCTGCTGATTGCGGCCCATGGCCAGCTCCGCCTCGTCGATCAACGCGACGATACGGTTGGCGTAACCGAGCATGCGTTCGCCTTCCGTGGTGGTCACCACATAGCGCCCGCCGCGTTCGAGTAACTCTGCGCCCACCTGCTCTTCTAAGCGGCGCACCTGTTGGCTGACCGTCGACTGGGTCAGGTGCAGGCTCGCCGCTGCGCGGGTAAACCCGCCCGTCTGCACCACGGTTAAAAAAGCGCGTAACAACACCGGATCAAGCATGGCGACAACCTATTCACAAATCCACTGAGCAGGATTCTACTATTTAATTTCAGAATCCACGCGCAAGTTCCTATAGTGAAGCCACGCCGGGATACCAAGCCACGGCTCACTTATTCCGTTTCCCGTCGGCCTACTGCCGACGCTTCACAGAGGCCTGTCTCGATGAGCCAAACAACTTACTACGCCCCACATGGTGGCCACCCGGATCAGAAACAACTGCTGACCGATCGCGCCATGTTCACCGAAGCCTATGCCGTGATCCCTAAAGGCGTGATGCGTGACATCGTCACCAGCCACCTGCCGTTCTGGGACAAGATGCGCATGTGGGTCATCGCCCGCCCGCTGACCGGTTTCGCCGAGACCTTCTCGCAGTACATCGTCGAAGTCGCCCCTGAAGGCGGCAGCGAGCGCCCCGAGTTGGACCCGAACGCCGAAGCGGTCCTATTCGTGGTCGAAGGCCAAATCGACATCACCCTCGACGGCAAGCAGCACACCCTGGCACCGGGCGGCTACGCCTTCCTCGCGCCAGGCGCCGAGTGGAGCCTGCGCAATAACACCAAGGCCAACGTCACCTTCCACTGGCTGCGCAAGCACTATCAGAAAGTCGAAGGGCTGCCGGCGCCAGAGTCGTTCGTCACCCACCGCGACAACGCCACCGTCATCGAGATGCCGGGCACCGACGGCGCTTGGAAGACCACCCGCTTCGTCGATATGGCCGACATGCGCCACGACATGCACGTCAACATCGTGACCTTCCAGCCCGGCGGCGTGATCCCGTTCGCCGAGACCCACGTGATGGAACACGGCCTGTACGTGCTCGAAGGCAAGGCGGTGTACCGCCTGAACCAGGACTGGGTCGAGGTTGAGGCCGGCGACTTCATGTGGCTGCGCGCGTTCTGCCCGCAAGCCTGCTATTCCGGTGGCCCAGGCCCGTTCAGCTACCTGCTGTACAAGGACGTGAACCGCCATATGCCGCTGACCCTGACCGGCCAGCCGCGCTAAGCGTTTAAATCCGCACAAAAAAACGGGCCACCCTCACAAGTGGCCCGTTTTTTTTATCTCTTACTCATTACGCTTGCTAGCGCCGGCGCATAGTCCGGCGCTGCAGATCGTATCTATCAGCTGCGAATCAGGTGATCGAAAGCGCTCAACGACGCTTTGGCACCCTCGCCGATGGCGATCACAATCTGCTTGTACGGTACGGTGGTCACGTCACCCGCAGCAAAGATGCCTGGCACGCTGGTGCTGCCTTTCGCATCGACGATAATCTCGCCACGCGGGGACAGCTCGATCACGCCCTTGAGCCAGTCGCTGTTAGGCAACAGACCGATCTGCACGAAGATGCCTTCCAACTCAATAGTGTGCAGCTGCTCAGTGGTGCGATCCTGGTAAACCAGGCCGCTGACCTTCTGGCCATCGCCTTTGACTTCGGTGGTCAGCGCGCTCTTGATGATGCTCACGTTCGGCAAGCTGTTCAGCTTGTTCTGCAGCACAGCATCGGCACGCAACTGGTTGTCGAACTCGATCAAAGTGACGTGGGCAACAATACCGGCCAGATCAATCGCGGCCTCGACGCCGGAGTTACCCCCGCCAATCACCGCCACACGCTTGCCCTTGAACAATGGGCCATCGCAGTGCGGGCAATAAGCGACACCTTTACCGCGGTACTCCTGCTCGCCGGGCACGTTCATCTCTCTCCAGCGCGCACCAGTGGCGAGAATCAGCGTCTTAGCTTTCAGTGAGGCGCCGCTGTCGAACTGCACTTCATGCAGCCCACCTGCCTGTTTGGCTGGAATAATGGCGCTGGCACGCTGCAGGTTCATGATGTCGACGTCGTACTGTTTGACGTGCTCTTCCAGGGCGCGAACCAGTTTCGGGCCTTCTGTTTCCTGCACCGAAATAAAGTTTTCGATAGCCATGGTGTCGAGCACCTGACCGCCAAAACGCTCAGCGGCCACGCCGGTACGGATACCTTTGCGCGCGGCATACACAGCCGCTGCGGCACCGGCTGGGCCACCGCCCACCACCAGCACATCAAAGGCGTCTTTAGCGTTGAGCTTCTCGGCATCACGCTTGGCAGCACCGGTGTCGATCTTGGCGAGAATTTCTTCCACACCCATGCGGCCCTGGCTGAACAACTCACCATTCAGGTAGATGCTCGGCACCGACATGATCTGCCGCTCTTCGACCTCGGACTGGAACAGCGCGCCGTCGATGGCCACATGACGAATATTTGGATTGAGCACCGCCATCAGGTTCAGCGCCTGCACCACATCTGGGCAGTTCTGGCAGGACAGTGAGAAATAGGTTTCGAAGCTGAACTGGCCTTCAACACCTTTGACCTGCTCAATCACATCCGCTTCAAGCTTGGACGGATGGCCGCCGACTTGCAGCAGTGCGAGTACCAGGGAGGTAAATTCGTGGCCCATGGGGATGCCGGCAAAACGCAAACCGATATCTGCACCCGGGCGATTCAGCGCGAAGGACGGTGCGCGGCTATCGCTGCCATCTTCACGCAAAGTGATCTTGTCAGTCAGGCTGACGATGTCATGTAACAGAGCACTCAGCTCGCGGGACTTGTCGCTGTCATCAAGGGTCGCGACGATCTCGAACGGTTGAGTGACCTTTTCCAGATAGGCCTTCAATTGGGCTTTAAGCGTGGCGTCCAACATGATTCAGGTATCCCTTTAACAAAATTCAGGAACAAAAACGCCCGGACG